>Ga0207699_10000009_pt1 | contig 323355 bp, 250 predicted proteins | sample LARL51metaG_FD_184344 | JGI IMG/M metagenome (GOLD analysis project Ga0207699, IMG submission 184344) | Corn, switchgrass and miscanthus rhizosphere microbial communities from Kellogg Biological Station, Michigan, USA - LAR L5-1 metaG... | ecosystem: Host-associated > Plants > Roots >... | reverse complement strand
CTCTGATGTTGCTCGAAGCCGCTTCGCCGGATTCGCCTGGGGATGAGTTGTCCAAGCTGAGCGTCGGTCGCCGCGACGGCCGGCTCCTCGCGTTGCGCGAGGCGCTTTTTGGAGAGCGACTCGTGGGGCTTACTGCTTGCCCGCAGTGCGGACAGCAGCTCGAACTCAACGTCGAGGCTTCCGATCTGCGCGCGACCGCCCAAGACGATGCACCCGAAACTCTCTCGGTGAAAAGCGGGGGCTACGTCGCGACGTTCAGACTCCCGAATACCGAAGACCTGGCCGCGATTGCAGAACTGGATGAACCGCGCAGTGAGGAAGCAGCGAGTTGGTACTTGCTTTCACGCTGCCTGGTCGAGCTTCGGCGAAACGGACGCAGACAGATGATCGATCAATCGCACGCAATGCCCCTCGCATTGATCGAAGCCATCGCCGCCGAGATGGAAAAAGCCGACCCGCAGGCAAATGTGCAACTGAACCTGCGTTGCGCCTATTGCGGGCATCAGTGGTTGTCGGCTTTTGACATCGTCTCGTTCCTTTGGAACGAAATCGACAGTTGGGCGAGCCGAGTGCTTCGCGAAGTTTGCATTCTTGCCTCGGCTTTTGGCTGGCGTGAGGCCGACATTCTTGCGATGAGCCCCCAGCGCCGGCAACTGTACCTGCAGATGATTGGCGAGACGGCCTGATGCGATGAGTGCAACGAAATCGTGACCAACTATCTGGCAACTATCACAGCACGGACAATCAACGCGACCCCCCCCGTGCGTCCGCGTCTGCGCGGACGTTTTGATCCTCCGGCGTGGTCCTTGGAATCCTCGCTCGATCAACCTGTAGCCAAACGCACACTTCCGCAGCAGTCCCGCCAAGATGACATCGAGACCGCGGCAAGCGGAGAGGAACGTAACGCTGCGATAGACAGAGCAGCGAAATCCGTCGATATGAAGCAGCACTCCTCGCCTCGCGAGCGAGATGAAAGCGAGGTCGTCGGCTTGCGAACAATCGTCACCGAAGCAACGGACGCGCGACCGTTGTCAGTTTCAACATTCCGCACCGCGAGCGATTCGACGCAGCCCCCTCAACCAACTCGCGAGCCTGCTCACGTCGCAACTCGCTCACGTGAGTCCCGCACCCTGGCCGCGACAAGTCCTCCAACGGCGACGACGGTTGAAATTACAACGACCAACATCCAGGAACTACGCAATCGACGTGAGAAAGCTTCAAGCAAGTCGAAAACGATGGAGCCTGCACAAAAGGCTCCCTCGGTTCAGCCGCGAGGAAGCATCGAGCCGGCGACACCTCGATTTGACACGGAAGCGTCCGCGCACCATCCGGTTTCGCATCCACAGCGAGTCATCGAACGCGAAATCCAGACCGTGGTCGTACGCGACAGGCCGGCGCCGGTTGATAGCCAATCGTCAAAGCGGTTTGACTCTATGCCGCGCATCGCCGACATAATACCTGACCAAAAAATCGCATCGAGCGAATCCGGTTTGGCCCCGGTTGCGATTCAACCTCGAGTCGAGCCGGTTGCAGCGTTTAGTTCCGCCCGTCTATCAGTTCATCAATCAGGGCAACGTATTGAGCCGACCGTTCACGTGACTATCGGGAGAATTGAAGTGCGTGCGGTTCAACAATCGTCGCAGCCGGCCTCGAAGCCGAGACCGACTCAACCGGTTATGAATCTGGATGACTATCTCCGCCGGCGGAGCCAGGGGAGTGCGCGATGAGTAACCAGCTTGCCATTGCTGCGGTCACCGCGACCCTGCGCAGCCTTCTGGTTCGCGGTGTCGGCATTCAAGAGGTCACCGCCCGCCCACTCGATAACGCGCGGCGGAGCACCAGTGGCAACCAGCTCAACTTGTTTCTGTATCAGGTGCTCCCGGACGGGGCGCTTCGAAATCAGGATATGCCTCGGCGCACAAAGCCGGGTGAAACGGGCTACCCGCCGCTGCCACTGGTTCTCTACTACCTGCTTACCGCCTACAGCGACGACGAGGACGATACAAACGCTCACCGACTCCTGGGCGAGGCAATGGGAGTGCTGCACGATCATCCGTTGCTCGGCGCGGCCGAGATAAAGAATGCGACATCACCGGTGGTGGACCTTGCCGACAGCGATCTGCACGAGCAAATCGAGAGAGTGCGCATCACGCTGCAACCTCTGACCTTCGAAGACATGTCTAAACTGTGGACTACGTTTCAAACTCACTATCGCGTATCTGCTGCCTACCAGATTTCAGTGGTTCTGATCGAGAGCACACGGCCGCCGCGAACGCCCCTTCCGGTGTTGAAGCGCGGCGAAGACGACCGTGGGGTGATCTCACAACCCGACTTGACGCCCACTTTCCCGACGCTTAGCTCGCTCGAGCTTCCAAAGCGCCAGTTGAGCGCGCAACCCGGTGACGTGATCAGCATCTTCGGAAGCAGGCTTGCGGGAGCTACAGCTCGATTGAACTCACTCCGCATCGCGAGTCCTCCGCAACCCGCAACGGCGGCGGTGAGTGACGCGCAACTTGATCTAACGCTTCCCAACACTCTGGGGCCGGGGTTCTACACGATCGCAGTCGAGCTGGTAACGCCGCACGGAACGATTACCAGTAACGAATTACCGCTCGCGGTGGCGCCGGTTATCACAACGCCGTTGCCGACGAACGTAGCACGCGTCGCCGGAACTGCGACCATCGATCTCACAACCAGCACTCCCGCTTTGCGGGAACAACGGGTGTCGCTGCTACTCGGCGACTTTGAAGTGAAACGTACATTACCGACGAATCCGCCGGATTCCTCGAATGCTTTCGAGTTCATCATCGAAACTCCGACCGGGGGCGAATTCCCCACGCCAATTGGCGTTGCATTACTCGCGAGGTTGCGAGTCGACGGAGTGGACAGCGAGATCATAGCGCCGCTCGGTCTCGGGCAACCGGATAGTACGCCTCTGGAATTCGATGCAGACAAGAGGATCACCATCAACTGAGGAGCGAATGAGCAGAGATCTCGACAACTGGCAGGAGAACAATCAGCGCTACCTGACCGCGGCGCTGTATTGGCTGCGACTGCGACTGAGAAGTTTCGCCGAGCAGCCTTCCCCTCCCACTGCAGTACTCGATTCGGAGCCGGCTCCGCGGTCCCAGGTTTCCGCCAACAAGTGGCGGTTTTGGGACAAGCACGAACCAGGCGCCAACCAGCCGCGGGCCCTGCTACCGCCTGCTCCCGATGGGTCGGCGGTGACCGCCGAACAACTGGGGCAAGCTTACAAAGCGATGGAAGAAGCCGAAGCAGGCACGCCGCCCCCCGCGATCGTCATGCTCAGTCACAGCTTCGGGCTGTCGCGCTTTGAAAAAGAAGTCCTGCTGTTGTGTTCTGCGATGGAGCTTGATACGCGAATCGCAGCGATGTGCGCGGACGCGCAAATAAACGCTGGCCGGCCGTATCCTACTTTTGCGCTCGCGATGACTCTGTTCGATGACCCGGCGTGGAGCGCGCTCTCTCCCGAAGGACCACTTCGTCACTGGCGGCTGCTCGAGATCAATCAACCGGGAGCGCAGCCGCTCACGACCAGCGCACTGCGCGCAGACGAGCGGATAGTCAATTTTCTGAAGGGTCTTAACTACCTGGACGACCGGCTGGCCACACTGCTGCTGCCCATGCCCCCGGTAGTGGAGGTTGGGCCCGCGGGGTTGCCACCGTCACAACAACGAACTGTCGATGCAATCTTGAATTGTCTGCGTCAAGCTCGGGCGACATCGTTACCCGTGATTCAACTTGCCGGAGCTGAGTCGGCAAGCAAACAGCTGATAGCTCAGCAGGTCGTAGCCGCGCTCGGCTTGCGACTGTATCGATTGCACGGAGAGTTGGTGCCGGCTCACACCGGTGATCTTGAGACACTCGCGCGGCTTGCCGAACGTGAAACCGCGCTCTGGCCGTTAGCGATATATCTTGAAGCGCGTGAACTCGACCGCGAGAAAGCCTCGGATTCGCATGCCCCAATCGACCGCTTCCTCGCTCGTAATAACGGGATTGTTTTTCTGGATGTGCGAGAAGCACGTCGCGAGCTAAGCCGCGAGACAATCACGATTGATATTGCGAGGCCCACACCCGCTGAACAGGCGCTTGCATGGTCGGCGGCACTTGGACCCGAATCCAATGGCCTGGCTGCTACGCTTGCTTCGCAATTCAATCTAAGCCTCGCGACTATTCAGCAGGTTGCCTGGAGTCCATTGCTCGACTCCGGCGAAGAATCATCTGCCCGACGGGATCGATTGTGGAATGCGTGCCTGGCGGCGACGCGACCGGGACTCGATCGACTGGCCGAGCGGATAGAACCGAAGGCCTCCTGGGACGACATCGTGCTGCCCGAGGCCGAGATGAACCTGCTGGCGCAGATCGCCTCGCAGGTTCGTAATCGCGGACGAGTCTATGAGGCCGGCGGCTTTGCGGCCAGTCGCTCGCGAGGCTTGAGCATCAACGCGTTGTTCACCGGCGAGAGCGGCACCGGCAAGACGATGGCTGCCGAAGTGCTCGCAAACGAATTGAAACTCGGACTCTATCGCATCGATCTGTCGTCGGTGGTCAACAAGTATATCGGCGAAACTGAGAAGAATCTTCGACGGTTGTTCGATGCGGCGGAGGACGGCGGCGCGATTCTATTCTTCGACGAAGCAGATGCCCTGTTCGGCAAGCGCAGCGAAGTTAAAGACAGCCACGATCGCTACGCCAACATCGAGATCAACTATCTTCTGCAACGGCTCGAATCGTTTAGTGGGTTGGCGATCATGGCTACCAACATGAAGGGGGCGCTGGACACCGCTTTTCTGCGCCGTATCCGGTTCATCCTCGAGTTTCGCGCTCACACGGCAGTCGAACGAGCGGTCATTTGGCAAAAGATCTTCCCGCCTCAAACCGAAACCGCAGGATTGGACTACGAGCGATTGGCAAAGCTGAATCTCAACGGAGGAAGCATCAACAACATCGCGATCAACGCGGCGTTCCTGGCGGCTCAAGCCGCTACACCGGTGACGATGCCTCTGGTACTGGAAGCCGCTCGTACGGAATTCCTAAAACTCAAGCGGCCGTTGAGCGAAGCCGATTTTCAATGGCTCGAACCATCGACGGAATTAAAAGCCGGAGCAGGAGCCGCATGAACATAGAGCTGCGCATCGAGCGATTGGTTTTGGATGGATTGCAGGTCGCGCCGCGCGACCGCGCGCACCTGCAAGCCGCCGTGCAAGCTGAGCTGACGCGGTTGTTGACGGCTGGCGGCTTGAGATCGGAATTGTTGTCGGGGGGCGCGATGCGATCGCTCGGCGGCGGAGAGATTCAGGTGACGAACAACATGAGTCCCCTGCATCTGGGAAATCGCATCGCGCATGCTGTGCACGGTGGAGTTGGGGCTGAGGCTGCGAAGGTACTTAAGAGCTAATGGCTGTGAGAGCACAAACACAAGTAAAGCCCACTAGAGTGCCGGCCATTCCGACTGCCGGCAGGGGAAATGGCCTGCTCCAGCGCAAGTGCGACTGCGGCAATCACTCGATGAGTGGCAACTGTTACGACTGCGCGAAGAAGAAAAGCTCGCTGCAACGCAAGGCGGCTCACGGTATTGAATCTTCCAAAGCCCCTCAAATTGTTCACGAGGTCCTGCGCTCAACCGGTGAACCGCTTGATGCGGCAACGCGCGCTTTCATGGAGCCCCGCTTCGACCACGACTTCAGCCGCGTCCGGGCCACTTCGCCGCAAAAGGCTGCGGGCAGATTGGAAATCGGACAGCCCGGCGATCGCTTCGAGCAGGAGGCCGATCAATTCTCACAGAGGGTAATGCGCGAGCCAGCATCTCATGCGCACGGCGGCGCAGGGCCGAGTAACCGTCAGGACCTCAGCGGCATACGCATTCACACGGACGTCCAAGCTGCCAAGTCGGCCCGCGCGGTTAACGCCTTGGCCTACACGGTCGGCAATCACCTCGTCTTCGGGGCGGGGCAGTACGCGCCCGAGACCTACGCCGGAAAACAGCTCATCGCTCACGAGCTGGCGCACGCCGTCCAGCAGGTCGGCTCGCAAACTTTTATCCAGAGGGCTTGCGACCCAACGCAGCCGCCGCTCTCGGCACGCACGCGGCCCGTATTCTTCCCAGGCGAGAGGAAGCTTCGCAGCGTCTTCAGAGGTGCGACGACCTTGAACGAATCCAATTCAACGACGCCGGAGGACGCGATCGGACTCATCCAGCAGGCGTTCGTCGACCTCGGCTTCAACCTCGGCTCGACCGGGCCAAACAAAGACGGCGTGGACAAACTCTTTGGCTCGCCGACCACTAGGGCCGTCAAAGCCTTCCAAACCGAGCAAGCAATTGCCGGCGCGGCATCGGGCGAGGTAGATCAGCCGACGCTGAAGTGCCTGGACGAGCAGCGCTCGCACGTCGAAGTTGCGCCCGGCCTCAAGCCCAAAGTGACGCCAGCGGATGTCGAGGTCAAAAATAAGGAGATAGGGGGGCGAGACGAAGAGATATTCTTCGACCGCGGCTCGTCGACTTTGGAGTCCGGCACCAAGCTCAAAATCACGCGGTTACTGACGCGCGAGACCGCACCCCTGAGGGGCTGCCCCGTCACGCTCGAAGGGTACGTAAGCGAAGACGAACTGGTCGAGTTCGGCCCCGCGCTCGCCGACGACCGCATTAACGCTGTCTCGGCCGAGTTCGACGTTCAGGCGCACGACTCGCCGGGCCCCGTCTGCAAGAAACCCGTCTTTCCGCTGCGCACGCCCGCGCCACTTCCGGGCAAGAGTGCGGGCAGCTCCGACTACCGCGCGTGGCGGAAGGTGGAGGTTGCGAGCGCCCGCAAGGTTTCGACAGCCGCGGTTTGCGCGCCGTTCCACACGCCGACCGACGCGGAGTCTAAGGTCGTGAAGGAGGCCGTGAAGCTGGCCGTCGGCTGGATGGACATCGCCATCGGCAAACTGACCCCGGACAACAAGGATGGTGATGCCGCGCTGACGGCTTACTTCGGCGGGACGGGCAGGCGCGACGCCCTCAAGTCGAAGCTCGTGACCTGGCGCGACCACCTTAAGAATGTCGTCCCCGTCAAGAGCTTGTTCGCCTCGGACTGCAACGATAAATGCCGCACGGCCATCGCGTCCAACGAGGGTGTGGGTAGCGACGCGGAGATGATAGTCTGCCGGTCGTTCTTCGAGCCTCTCACCGCGCACCCGACCCTGAACGCGGATCAGAACAGGGCGCTTATCATGATGCACGAAGCCGGCCACGGCTCCATCAGCACGATTGATACGGCCTACGGCCACGTCGGGATGCTCATAGAGTTCCTCGCCGACTACCCGGACATCGCCGAGGGTAATACCGACAGCTACACGCTGATGGTCTTGTGCCTGAAGGGTTTCCCCGGCTACTGCGCGCCCCGGCAGACCGCCACCGCCACGACCGGCATGAACGCGGCGGAGCAGACCAAAGCGCGGCGCGGCCTGAGCTGGTTGCAGACGTGGCTGATTTGGGCGCAGTTGGCTACTTCAAACCTGTACGGCGACCTCAACGACTCCCGCAGGGTCGGCGTCAGTCTCGACTTCGCAAATGCTGTGACCTTCCAAATACTGGCCCGGGCCTTCGACCTCCACCGCCCAGACAGGGATACGCCGCCGACCTTCGGCGAGCAGGCATTCGCGTCCGCCGTCCTCGACCGCCTTGTCCACATGATGTATGCGTCGATGAACTGGCCGGAATTCGAAAAGGACACCGGCTCGGCACCCAAAGACCGTTGGAGCCACGGGCCAGGGCGGAAGGTGTTCCTGACTGACGCCTACTTCGCGCTGACGACCGACCGCGCGAGGGTCGAGACGCTGCTCGCGCTCATCCTCCACGCCGACGCCCGCGTCAGCATCGCCTTGGAAAATAATTACGAGAGCTACATCAAGGACGTCGTCAAGTCCGTCGGGGCCGATCAGCCTCCACCTTGACGACGAAGCACGAAAGGAGATTCGGCGCGACCCCCAGCGCCTGACGACGGAAAACGTTACCTGGGAGGCCGTACCGGATACCAACAGAGACGACCTTAGGACTGAACAAGCGCATGAGCAAACTAACGCAGGCCAAAGCACCCCTGACGCCGAGCGCGAAGCCGGCGCCCGTCGGCGTTTTGCAGCGCAAATGCGCCTGTGGTGCTCACAGGATCTCTGGCGCGGAGTGCGGTGCATGCAAAGACGAGAGAAAAGCCCGACTGCAGCGGTCCGCGACGAGCACAGCCAACGTGAATGAAGTGCCCTCAATCGTGCACCACGTTTTGCGAACGCCCGGCCGACCGCTGGATTTGACGACGCGCGCGTTCTTTGAACCACGCTCTGGTCACGACTTCAGCAAGGTGCGCGTGCACACCGGCAAAAGGGCGGCGGAGTCGGCCCGCTCCGTCAATTCGATCGCCTACACAGTCGGGCAAGACATCGTCTACTGTGAGACCTCGTGCGGCACCTCGGACATTGCCGATGCGTGGATGCACTACATCCCTGCCTTGGAGAACAGAAAGTAATGCGCCCGAATGTTCATCCGCAACGCGGATAAAAGCGCGTGTCGGGGCAAGAAAAAGGCTGATGGAAAAGACGCTTCAACTTCAATATGCAGCAGCCTGGTCGGGAGCTCCGGTCGCGAGACTCCTGCAACGCAAGTGCGCGTGCGGCGAACACACCAACGGCGGCCGCTCTTGCGCGGCGTGCGCGAAGACAACCGGATCGGCGACCTTACATCGCGCGGCGATTTCGGCAAACACAAACGAGGTGCCGTCAATCGTCCACGACGTGTTGCGCTCATCGGGGCAGGCGCTTGATGCGCAAACCCGCGCTTATATGGAGCCGCGGTTTGGACGCGATTTCAGCGGGGTGCGCATTCATACCGATGCGCGGGCCGCGGAGTCCGCTCGCGCGGTTGGAGCCGAAGCGTACACCGTCGGGCGCGATGTTGTCTTTGGCGCGCATCGTCACGCGCCTCACAGCTTTGCCGGACGCAACTTGCTCGCGCACGAATTGGCGCATGTCGTGCAACAGGAGCACGTCACCGCGGGGACGGCGCCTACACAAATGAGCCAGCCATCGGACGCCGGTGAGGTAAGTGCAGATCAAATGTCGCGAGCGGCGCTTTCCGGCGAGTCGCGCCCAGGAGTCACGAGATCATCGAACGCAATCCTGTCCCGGCAGGTTATTCCGCGTCTGGTTCATTGCACGGCCGGCACCGACGGCGCGCCTGCGAACCCGGTAGATCAGCTTACAGGCATCGTGGCCTTCGCTGAGCAAATGCTGATCACGGCGGTCGCCCTTTTGCACCAACACGCTGCATTGACCCGAGCCGGAAATCAGCCGGTGGGCGACCCGACGGATCAGGCTTTCAATGACCGCTTTGGCGAGCCGCCGGATGTCGCCGGCGGAGCCATGAATCGAATAACCGGAGCGGTTCGACCTTCTCGGCAAATAGCGCTAAGCGAAGAAATGGATTTGATGGCCGGGCGCTACCAAATGATTGCCGACCAGTTAGACCAGGGACTGGTCCACTATCTTTGTATGACCACAACCAGATCCTTCGGCGGTTGCACCATAGGGGCTTGTACCAGGGATGCCTTCGCCTGTCCGAACGTTAACGCAATCTTTCTTTGTCCTGGATTCTGGGCGGGCCAATTCGGCACCGACTCGACCCTCCTGATTCACGAGACGGCGCACATGATTTGGGAGAGGGTCTTTCACGGTGCGGGCGGATCTGGAGGCAACTTCCGTCACGCCGAATGCTATGCGAGTTTTGTCGGCGATCTCTTCGGCCTCCCCGGAGGCGAGCCCCTTTGCCCGCCAACTTGAGAGTGAGGGACGCGGGACCTGGAGCCGTCGTGAGCGTGGGAAGCGCCCAGGCTTCGCCAAGGCTAGGGGAAAAGTTGAATCGCAAAATGAACGCTAATTTCCAACTTCTACCGAACCGTGAGAAGCCAATCAATGAACCGGCAGTGGCGGGTTCAGTGCTTCGGCGCGAGTGCGTATGTGGGACCCATACGTCCGGAGGCAGTTGCAGCGCTTGCAGCGGGAAAGCCCGTTCAACTGAACCCGAAGCAAGCCAGTCTTACAGACGCGATGCGCGATCCGAGGTCCAGGGCCGTCAATATGCCGCAGGTACCGATTTCGCCAGGATCCAGGCTTATGGCGTTCACAACCATGGGAGTTCGTCGAAGAATTTGCCTTCGGACTTTGACGGCGGCGGTGTGATGTCTCGGGGCGGCACAATCCCGTACCGCGAGGCCACGGAACTGACCGAGTGCCTGCGGATCATGGGACCTGAGAACGCGGCTTACTGCCGGCAACAAGTGCTTGGCGAAAAACCGAGACCGTGTTCGGAAGCGAACAAGGCTGAAAGACTGAAGGCGTGCATACAACCCGTGGTGATTGCGGATGACGATGGGAAGAATCCAACCGTTGCACCACCGTTCAATCAAGTGACGTCTATCTGGAGCAAATGTTGTATCGACTACACCATCAACGCAGCAAAGACGGTCAACAAAACCGCATATAAAACGCTCGAGGAATCAGCCACCAACACACCTTCAGCTGAAGAGTCCGCTCTGTTCCAGGATGCAGGCGCCAGCACTTGCACTCAGGTTTTTGTGCCGGCGACGTTCTCCCAGGGGGCGGATACCGGCAAGCAGATCTCGGGGGGCGCCGGGACTTACTTCCGGGGCACCGCCAACCCGAAAGTAGTTGTTGTCGAGGGAGCTGTTTCCGAGGTCGTTGCGCATGAAGTGGGGCACGCCAGTGGATTCGCAGGCCATGAAGGAGCCGGCGAGACTGTAATGAAAGGCACCAACGCGCATGACGTACCTAATCCGCACGCTGTCTCCACCGAAGTCTGCACGCGCGCAAGGACCGGGTCGGTGCTGACAAAGACGGGAGCCGCAAAAGACTGCTGCATAAACCCGGCTTAACGACGATTGAAGATGAAGGCCGCCGCTCAATTTGAATCGAAGAGTGCGCCGGAGGCGTCGAGCGCTCCGGCGCGCGCGGGAGTGTTGCGGCGGAAGTGCGGTTGTCGTGATAGCTCGCGCTGCGACTGCACCGATAGAAAGCTTGAACGCAAGGTGAACGGCTCTGCGGAGGGAATCGGTTTAGCGCCCGGGATTGTGGAGGACGTGCTTGGCTCACCTGGCCATACGCTTGACGCAGGAACGCGGACGTTGATGGAAGAGCGCCTGGGTCGAGACTTCAGCGATGTAAGAGTTCATACAGATATGAGAGCTGCTGAATCCGCGCGAGCGGTTGATGCGCTGGCGTACACGGTGGGCCGGGACGTCGTATTCGGCGCCGGACAATACGACCCTGTGACTCTGGAAGGCAAGAGTCTGCTCGCGCACGAGTTGACTCACGTCGCGCAGAACGGGGGAGAGCTTGGAGCCTCGGGGCCCATTTCGATAGGCCCTCCTGGCGACCGCCTTGAGGGCGAAGCGGATCGGCATGCCAGTGCGGTGGCGCGCGGTCAATTGAACGCCGCCGCGCCCGGCGGTGTGAGCCTCGCAGGTCAACCGGGGCGCCTCTCGCGAGCCACGTTCAAGGTCGGCAATGCACAGGTTGAGATCAATTACGGCGGGCTCGGCAAGATTGCCATAGCCAACTATGAGTCAGAAATCGAGTCGCGATTCGAAAGCTTTAGCGGGGCCAAGGCAACTACCATCCATAGCGACCTGACTAAACTTTCCGCCGTCGAAAAGGAATGGGTGTTGTATGGACTCGATCTACTGATAGATAACCCGGTCACCGGTCTGGACAAGACCAAGGCCGTAACCAATCTGATCGCCCATGCTCCATCGGCGCGTACGCGGCCGACCGGAGTGGTTAACTTCGACTTTGAAAATGAGGCGCTCTCAGTAAGCGGCTGGTTCGAAAAGGGGCTGACTTCAGGCCTCACACCGTTAACCAGCGCCCGCAAGACGTTTGTGCAAGGTCTGCTCAATCCGAATACGTCTTCCTCGGGTTCTTCATCGTGCCCGTCGCCGCGACAGACCTCCGATCAGCTCAATACTACTCAGCTACAGAGCGACATGCCGACGCAATTGAAGACCTACCTTCAAAGTGTTTCGGTTCCAACGAAGGTGACGACCCAGTCAATGACATCGCTCCAAAATGTGGCCGACCTTATCCATGGGAAGGCCCGCAACTACTTCGCTCCCTATGCCGACAAATCAAGCGGAAGCGGAAACACCGTGGTGCAGCAATGGCAATACTCGGCGCATCTGGCCTCGGCACAAGGGCCGGCGGGGACGCCTTCTACGGATAAGCGGCTTGCTTATCTCGATAGCCGAGCCAGGATCGTCGGCGGCAAGGGCCTCTTCAGCCAGGTGCATTTTGATTTTCGCTGCCCCGCCGACGACGGAGTGCTGGACGGGATCATCAAGCAGATGGAGCCGAAAGCCGACATACGCGCACTGGTAGACCCCATCCTTCGGCAAAAGTCATATACAGACCAGAACTCTACGCCGAAGGGTGTCGTGCTCAATACGGCGTTGGACGCGGCGCAATATGACGAATGTCTGGCACGCTGGAGCAGTATCAAGACCATGTGCCACGAGTTGATGCACGTCATGGTGCATCCTGATTTTCGTAGCGCCGAGAAGGGCCGGCCCTTACTCAACGAAGGGTTCCCCGAGGTATTGGGGCATCAGCTTTATTCGCACATCGCCAACGATGCCGGGAGCGACCCTAAACTGGAAGCCCAAATGGAAGCCGGGCTGAGCAAGGCGCCCTGCGCGAGCATCCCATCGTCCACGCTCGGCGAAGATCTTACGGGCAAGGCCACCAACTATAAACAAGCGGCCGATGACGCGGACCGTATTCGGGTCGTAGTCACCAACGACCGGTTTCGCGCGGCCTTCTTTCTCGGTCAATTGTCGCTTGCCGGTATACAGCCGAAACGCAGAGACGGCGCCGGTTCCGACGACCCGCACGAGCGAGAGGCGGACGACGCAGCACAGGCGGTCAGCCAGTCGCAGCCGCTTCAATCCTCGATTAGCAATGCGCCGTTCGCTACTCGAGCAGGCGATCTCATCTCCGGTTCGGGAAGCCGCCTCCAGCAAGGCGTGCGACGCGATATGGAAGGGACGTTGGGTCATGACTTCAGCGACGTTCGCCTGCACACAGACGCGGAGGCCGCGCAATCCGCCGGCTCGATGAACGCTCGCGCATATACCGTGGGGCGAGACATCGTCTTCGGAGCCGGGCAGTATGCTCCGGAAAACCGAGAGGGACGTAGTTTGCTTGCGCATGAGCTCACGCATGTTGTTCAGCAGTCGGCGGCACCACGCAGTTCAGGTCCGCTCGATGTTGCCGATTCGGCTTCAGCACAGGAGCAAGAGGCACGCACGATCGAGCAATCGCCCGGGCTGGTTTCGGCTAACAGTCACACCTCAACCAGCGCCATCCAGGTGCACAGATCTCCAGCGCCCGGAGGCTCCCCGCCTAAGGCGCCTGGTCGCGACGTAATCGCAATACGGCTCGATCATCGGGAGTCAGGTGGATTCGGACGCTTCGACACCCTTCTTTATCGAGACTGCGATATGAAAGTGCAGTTCCGAATGAACTTTGACTTCACTGGTCCGTGGCCCGATGAGAAGGCCAAGCAAGATTGGCAGAAACGTTTCATTTCTACCGTGACCGACGCGTGGAGCCGGAAGTTCGATCTCGAAGCGACTGGAAAGTGCAACAACGGGTGTCCTCGAGTAAAGCCGTTCGTTGCCATCTATGCACCTCACACTATCCCTCACGTAAAGGTCGATGTGAAGTTCACAAACACGGACATCACGAGCAGGTCAGGGTCCGGCTCGTCGCACCTGGATAGCCTGGATCTCACACCGGTCAAGAAAGGCGATATCACCGAGAAAGAGCGAAAAGACGAGGGCGTGAAACCGATGGTTCCGGCGGTGCACGAATTCGGTCACCTGACCGGCCGCCACGATCAATATGCGGGTAAGAGCTGCGCCGCAGGGTATCCCATGAAAGGCATCATGTGCTTTGGAAACGAAGTTACAAAGGCTGACTACGAGCCTTTCGCGAATTCGCTTAATCAGATGACCGGTTGTACTTACAAACCTGTGGAAAAGGCATAGGCGGCTTTCGCCTGTTCGCGCGGAGAGGAAGTTGAAGAAAACTGCGGCGATGAAAAACGAGCCCAAATCACCTCAACGAACCGCTTCGCGTTTCGTGCTCCAGCGAGCATGCGCCTGCGGGAGTCATACCGGTGGAAGCGATTGTGATGATTGCCGCAAAAAGAGACTTGTCCAGAGAAGAGCGCTCACTTCGGGTGAGCGAACTGATGTTCCGGCAAGCGTCGATGAAGTGCTGCAGTCGCCGGGGACCTCGCTTGATAACCAAACGCGAGGATTCATGGAGTCGCGCTTCGGCCACGACTTCAGTGAAGTGCGAGTGCACACGGATCAGCGAGCCGGAGAGTCAGCTCGCGAGGTTGATGCGCTCGCCTACACGGTGGGCCGGAACGTTGTGTTTGCGCCTGGTCTATTCCGCCCCGGCACGATGAATGGGAAGCATCTTCTCGCACACGAGCTGAGCCACGTAATTCAGCAGCAGCACATGGACCAGATGCAACCATCTCGAATAGGCGCGGCGGATGACGTTGCCGAAAGGGAAGCTGACCTCGCGGCCGATCAAGCCTTGCGCGGCCTGCCGGTGAACTTGCCGGGCAGGCGCAATTCCGGGACGGTGATTCGACGTAAAGTGCTTGATCACGTAGTGACGGACTTCCAACCCGACCCAAAGAAAGCCAACGCCTGTATCGTGCATATTCACGGAGAAGAACAGAACGCGCTGGCCGTAGCCAGGGAAATGAGAAAGCGGCGCTGCGTCAATCTTGTCCATCTTGACACCAGGGATCGCCCGATCACCTTTGAGGTCGCCGTAGGCAAGGACACACATGTCTGCAAGGCTGATCCAAATAGAATCTTCACCGATGCGGGCCGCGACACCGAAGCGATCAAGTCCTGCACGCTCGCGGGCAAGGAGACGTCCGGGATTTCGGCGGTTCACGATGAAGCTAAGAAGGAGTTGAAAGCGTTTGCAGAAACGGACTTCGGTACGAAGATCGGCGGATGCCGGGGCGGCGGCGCGGCGTTTCTCGATGGCAATCTTCCTGTAGTCGCATTGCACAACAATCAGGGTCTGTCGCCCGCCTCCTTTAAGAAAGTGGCCGAGCAAGGCGCGAATCTGCCCGCGGACCCGGCCGATCCCACGAAGAAACTGCCTAACCCATCCTTCAACGATCCGAAGCGCCCGAATGATTTCTTTCTCGCCACACAGAAGGAAGAGTTTCTAAAGCTGCGGGACAAACACAACATCGTGCTCCAGGCGAACCCATTGCCAAAGGGAGGGGATGACGGGTCTCTGTCAGTCGCACTCAAAGATGCGCATTACGTCAACGTAGAAAAGGAAGGGCGAGCATTCAAAGTGGAGTCTCGCGGAGGGTTCAAATACGACAGTGTCACTTACGTCGAGAACTTCGCGATGGCCGCGGAAGCGCTCGATGCTGTTGGAGCGCCCGATGGGATTTGTTCCGCGATTGACAAAGTCCTCTCAACGGACAATCCGGCCGCGGATGCTCTGGAGGAAGCGGGCGCCAAACAGCCGACGCCGCTCGAAACGGACAAGAAGCCTTTGGACCGCGAGCCGGTTCCGGAAACACCTCCCGCTGGCTGTCTCACGTTCAAGGACCAATCCTCACTTGATACAAGGAAAGGGGAATGGGGAAAGCGGCTTGGCGCGATTCCAATTCGCGAGATCGTCAACTGGATTGTCGGTGGCCCGGATGCCCCGCCCGCCGATGCGACTAAAGAAGTCGAAGCTCAAAAGAAGTGTCTCATCGACGCGATGCGAGCGGGCGCAAAGACAGCGGGGCTGACCATCCCCTCGGGAAAGATCCTCAAGTCGGAGCTGCGGACAAACGAGCAGCAGAAGGGAATATGGCAGCGCAAGTTCAACTTCACCGGTACGCCTTTCGACCGCATTTCTGATTTCGCGCGAAAGAAATGTGGCTCGCTGATCGATGCTAAAGACATCAAGTGGGACCCCGCGAACCAGAATCACAAAGTGTGCTGGGGGGTAAGCACACCTGCCAAAGGAACAACGGTTACACCTTTGACCGGCGAGGAGCGTGAGAAGGAAATACTAATGGCTTCTTCGGCGCCCGGAGTATCACGGCATCACGCCGGTACCGATTTCGATTTTGGACAAAAGGACGATGATCTGGAGCCGGAGGCGTGGACCGGAACTGGAAACTTCGCGGACGCTTATCGATGGCTGGCGCCAAACGCGTCAATGTGGGGTTTCATACAACCCTTCGAGACAAAGGGAGGCTATGGGAAAGGCTACATGGCAGAGCGATGGCACTGGTCCTACTACCCGATTGCGCAGGCGCTGCTCGAGTTCGCAAAAGCCCACCAGAAAGAAATCGATGCGGAGCTGCGCGCCCATTGGACTGACGCCAGCGGCAACATAAAACCCGAGTTCAAGTTCATAGCCGATCATTGGCGGGACTACATGTTCAATGTGGAGACCAGGGGACGGTTCTGATCTATTGTTGCTCTGAACGAGATTGAGAGACGAGGTACGCGATGAGCAGTTTTCCAGGGAGTCCGCGATTGCTCAAAGGGGCACTGATAGGAGTGGATCCGTTGAATCCACTCGCAAGGGTCGTCGTGTTCCAGTACAACCCGGATACGATGACTCGAAAGCTCGACCCCCGCGCCGTGTCGGCCGAAGGCGACCGCGGCGAAGCGTTCCGCCTCACTGGAGCTCCAAAAGAGACGATCAGCATGAGCATCGAGATCGATGCTACCGATCAGCTCGAGCAAGCCAACGTGATTGCGCTGGCTACTGGAATCTATCCAACGCTCTCCGCACTGGAACTGATGCTCTACCCTCCCAGCGCGACGGTCATCGCCAACACAGTGGCTGAGCTGATCGGTACGGTTGAGATCATACCGGTCGAAGCGCCGATGACGCTCTTTGTATGGGGAGCGCAACGCGTTGTTCCGGTGCGTCTCACGAGTCTAAGCATCACCGAGGAAGCGCACGATCAGCTCCTGAACCCGATCCGCGCAAAGGTGGATTTGTCCCTTGCCGTGCTCAGCTACCAGGACCTTTCCATCGTGGGACGTGTCTTCTTCCTGGCCCATCACATTCTCAAGGAAGTGATGGCAACTACCAACATATTCAACAGTGTCCAGAACGTTGGGGCGGGTTTGAAGCTATAGCAACCGCACAAGGACGAACCAGGAGATTAATGATGATATTTCCACCGACCAGCCGCTATTTCAACATCGAGACTGCGACATTTGAAGGTCGCGACGGCCGAGCCCACACTTTTTTGAGACGCAGGTTCGTGCCACCCCCCGAGCGCTTTTCGACTCTGTTGGAACACGTCGTTGTTCAAGGCGATCGACTCGACAATATCACCGCGCGATACCTGGGCGATCCGCTGCAGTTCTGGCGGGTGTGTGATGCAAATCGAGCAATGCGACCCGACGAGCTTACCGAAACAATCGGGCGGCGGCTTCTAATAACCTTGCCGGAAGGAGTACCGGGAACCCCAAATGCTTAGTGGAATTTATCTCACTCTGATGATCGGACCGTCGGTGCCGATCCCGGCGCCGCTTCCGGTGGTCGAAGCGCTCAAGAGCGTGCAGGTGACCAGCTCGAAGGACCGCAGCGGGTTCCAGCTCACATTCACCGTGGGCAAGACCTCACCGCTGCAGTTGGCAATGTTGCCGGCCGGCTACTTCGATCCGATTAGTACCAGAGTGGTGATCGTCATAACGATGAATGGTCTGCCGCGAGTGTTGATGGACGGAATAATCACTCGGCAGGAGGTCACGCCGAGCAACGAACCCGGCCAGTCTACGCTGACCGTGACCGGAGAAGACCTGAGTGTGTTGATGGACGTGATCGAGATCAAGATTCCCTATCCGGCGATGCCGGTCGCCGCAAGAGTCGCCCTGATACTTGCAAAGTACGCAGCGTTCGGAATTGTGCCGGTGATTGTGCCTCCGCCCGGAGACGCTCCGCCGAACCCAACCGAGGAGATCCCGGTTCAAACGGGGAGCGATCGAGAGTATCTGAGGGGACTCGCCTCCGAATGCGGCTACGTCTTTCTAGTCGAGCCAGGGCCGGCGCCGTTGACCAGCACAGCTTACTTCGGACCAGACGTGCCAATACCACTGCCGCAGCCTGCACTGAGCGTTAACATGGATTGGCAGACCAATGTCGAGTCGCTGAGCTTTTCGCTGGACGGGCTCGCCAAGAAATTGGTGATCATCACGATCCTGGATCCGATAACGGGGAAGATTCCGATCCCGATTCCCGTTCCTAATATCAGCTTGCTCCACCCACCGCTGGGTCTGCGGCTGACTCCTCCAGCGAAGATACAGTTTCCGGATGACATGGCGAACTTATCGCCGGTCGAGGCGGTAAAGCGTGCGTTCGGGCTGATGCTGAACAACGCCGACGCTATCACCGGAAACGGTTCGCTGAACACCACCCAATACGGTTCCCTGCTTCAAACACGAGCGGTAGTTGGTGTGCGCGGTGCGGGGCCGGCCTACGATGGCTTCTATTACATCAACAGCGTTACTCACAACATCAAGCAGGGCGAGTACAAGCAATCGTTTACGCTCTCGAGAGACGGGTTGATCTCACAGGTACCGGTGGTTGGACCATGAACGCAACAACGCCAAACAAGAAGTACATCGGCAAGTTTCGCGGGACGGTGCTCCAGAACGTGGACCCGGAGCAGCGCGGACGATTGCAATTAATTATACCGGATGTGCTCGGACCGATTCCTTCCAGTTGGGCCGAGCCCTGCGTGCCGCTCGCCGGGCCAACGGGTCCGCCAATGGGTGTGTACATGGTTCCGTCAATCGGCGCAGGAGTGTGGGTCGAGTTCGAGCACGGGGATCCGGACTATCCGATCTGGGTTGGGTGTCGATGGGGCTTGCCCTCGGAGATTCCTCTCGCGGCGCATGCCGGGAATCCGGCCGACCCGAGCATCGTGATTCAGTCGCTGCTTCAAAACGCGATCATAATCAGCGACCTGCCGCCGTCGCCCGCCCCTCCAGTAATGCCTCCGGCGCCGACGACGGGCGGAATAATCCTAAAGAGCGCGACCGGCGCGGCGATCGTCGTCAACGACGCTGGAATATTTATCTCAAATGGAAAAGGCGCGACGATAATGATGGTGGGACCAACCATCACGATGAATAACGGCGCGCTGGTAGTGATCTGAACTGAGGAGACTTATGCCAGGCTTTCTGGTTCACGTAGGAGCGCAAGTGCTTTGCTCTCATGGCGGGCAGGCGCAGCCCAGCGTACCCAATCCGAGAGTTACAGTAAGCGGACAGCCCACAGTTCTGATTACCTCGCCCTACATGGTGGCCGGATGTGCGTTCCCGCCTCCGCCTGCGGCTAACGGACCTTGCGTGACGGCGATGTTTCTGAGCGGGACCACCCGAGTGTTGTCCAACGGTTTGCCGCTGCTCTGCCAGAGCAGCCAGGCCATTTGCGCCCCGACGGGTACGCCAGCCTTTGTCGTTCTTACGCAAATCCGAGCGACTGCACTGTAGGCGGAGGGACACTATGAACATTGACTACCCATTTCATTTCGACCGGCGGGGGCGAACCGCAGCGACTGATGATGAGGACCACATTCGGGACATGATCGAAGAGTTCCTTCTTACAAGTCCCGGAGAGCGCGTTAACCGCCCCGACTTCGGCAGCGGTCTTTTGCAGATGGTCTTCGCACCCAACAGCGCTGAGCTGGCCGCCGCTTTGCAATTCACCATTCAGGCGGGCCTGCAGCAATGGCTTGGCGATCTGATCGAAGTCAAACGGCTCGAAGTGACATGCCCGGACGCCGAGCTTCGCGTCGAAGTACAGTACGTCATCCGCCGCACGCAGCAGAGTGTCACCGACACCTTCACCAGGAGGACCGCACAATGACAAGCCTGATCTGCGAGAACGAACCCCGGCGCGAAGCCGTACGGCGCGAACGCGAGCTGTGTGGTCTGGACTACCTCGAGGTTGGCCCCACGCAGCGAACTCTTACCGTCCACCTTCTGGGCAAGGCCCCGCGCGGCAAGCATAAGCTTGACCGGAAAAACGTCTTGATCGAAGGGGGGCGCCGGATTCGCGATATCCAGGTCGTCAGCGCTACGCCGAGCTTTTCCAATGACCCGGAATTCGATGACAAGCTTGAGGTCGTCCTCGATCGCGCGGGGGATTTTTCGCCTTACACTCTGCGCGTGGTCGAGCCTGACGCGCACGGCCATCCGCGCCCGCATCCTTCCTTCGATCCCGTTTACGATCGCCTCGAATTCAATTTTAAAGTAGATTGCCCGAGCGACCTGGATTGTCCCAAGGCTCCGCAATGCCCGCCTCCGGAACGCAAGGAACCGGAGATCAGCTACCTGGCGAAGGACTACGCAAGTTTTCGGCAATTGATTCTGGATCGTCTCGCGCTCGTCATGCCCGATTGGAAGGAACGTCACGTTCCCGACATCGGCATTGCGCTGGTCGAGTTGCTCGCCTACGCCGGCGACTATCTCAGCTACTATCAGGACGCGGTTGCGACTGAGGCTTATCTGGACACTGCGCGGCTCCGAATCTCGGTGCGGCGTCACGCCCGACTGGTCGACTATCAATTGAATGAAGGCTGCAATGCGCGCGCGTGGGTTCGGTTTGAAACCGATACCGATCTGCTGGAGCTCAAGCCGCGAGACGGCAAGCTCGCCCCGCCCAATTTCTATTTCGTCACCGGCCCGGACGGCGCGCCCGACGGACCGATACTGACTCAACAGGATCTGTCCAGACTGAAAGCAGGAACTTACGAAGTCTTCGAGGCGATGACTGACCAGACCATCAGGGTGTATCAAACACACAACACGATTAGTTTCTACACCTGGTGGAATGAGTCGTGCTGTCTTGATCGCGGAGCGACATCCGCGACCCTGGTCGGCGAGCTCGTCAGAGACTATGAAGACCCCAACACCTCAACAAACAAACAGAGCAGCCCGGCCGCCGACTACAAATCGTCCTCAGACAACGACCCAGCCGAAGTACCGAAGCTCCATCTGAGACCGGGCGACGTCTTGATCTTCGAGGAGATGATCGGACCAAAAACCGGTAATGCTTCCGACGCCGACCGCGGTCATCGTCACGCCGCGCGACTCACGCGTGTAGACGCTGGGGTTGATCCGTTGAACGGACAATCTGTAGTTGAAATCACCTGGGCCGATTCCGATGCGCTTCCGTTTCCGCTTTGCATCTCGGCGCTCGGACCGGCTCCGGATTGCAAAATCCTTCACGACGTCAGCGTCGCGCGCGGCAACGTGGTTCTGGTAGATCACGGAATGACGATCCAAACGGATCTCGATCCCGTCCCGGTGAAAACAACGGTCCAGCGTTGCGAGTGTGAAGAACTGCCCGCCGATATCGAAGTTACCGCCGGACTCTTTCGCCCGGCGCTAAAAGAGGCGCCTCTGACCTTCACCCAGCCGCTAGCGTCAAATTGGACGGCGTCCGCAGCGCTCGCTCAGGATTCCCGAAAGGCTCTTCCGCAAGTTCGGCTGATAAGCGACCCGGCTCCGGAAGGCGATTCGCAGTGGAGCGCGCGATCGGACCTTCTTGCCAGCTCGGCAACCGATCAGCATTTCGTCGCCGAGATCGACAATGATGGACGCGCGCACTTGCGCTTCGGCGATGGCGAGCTGGGCCGCAACCCCGCTGCGGGCGTGAAGTTTCAAGCTCTCTATCGCACCGGAAACGGCGTCGCCGGGAACGTCGGCGCCGAAGCAATCACTTACATTGTCTTCAGCAATATGAAGCTCAGCGGAGGCATAACCCGCATAACAAATCCGCTGCCCGCGTCAGGCGGTGCGGAGCCTGAGCCTTTAGTCGAGGCGAAGCTGCTGGCGCCGCACGCGTTCCGTCAGGAAATCGAGCGCGCGATCATCGGCGACGATTACGCGGCCCTCGCCATGCGCGACTTCAGCAGCCAGGTCCAGCGCGCTGCGGCGACGCTGCGCTGGAATGGGAGTTGGTACGAGGCCCTTGTTGCCATCGATGAAATCGGTAAAGAACACGCGGACTTTGCGCTGCTCAACGCGATTTACCGACGCCTTCACCGCTATCGCCGAATCGGTCACGACGTCACTGTAAGATCCGCGCGATTGATCCCTCTGATCATCGAGCTTCGAGTATGTGTGCATCCGCATTACTTGCGCGGACATGTCGAAGCGGAGCTTCTGGATGTCTTCAGCAATCGCCTTATTCCGGACGGTCGAAAAGGATTCTTCCACCCTGACAATTTGAGCTTCGGAGAAGGGATATATCTCAGCCGGCTAGTTGCTTCCGCGCAGGCCGTGGAGGGAGTCGACAGCGTTGAGGTTACGAAACTGGAGCGAGCCGGCGAAGGACCAAACGGTGAAATCGAGGACGGACTGCTTCGACTTGGGCCACTCGAGGTGGCGCAGGTAGACAACGACCCGAGTCTTCCTGAGAACGGCACCTTCACTCTGACGATCGGAGGTGGCAGATGAACCAGCATAAGGCCTGCGGATGTGGAAGCAAGCAACTACCTTGCGGCTGCTGTGCGGGAGTGGAGGTTGTAACGCCGCTTTCGGTCAATAATCGTCCGGGGCTCAGCGCACTGAACTATCGCGCCGGCACTCACGCGACCTTTTTGGAAACGATGCAGGCGCGGCTCTCAACAACCGAAGTTGAGCACGACGGAAAGAAGTTCCGCCCTCTGCGCGAGCTCACCACGCGCGAGCCGGATGATCCGTCAATCGCACTGCTCGACGCCTGGGCGACTGTCGCCGATGTGCTCACTTTTTACCAGGAGCGCATCGCAAATGAAGGCTACCTGCGCACTGCCACCGAACGCCGCTCGATCCTGGAACTGGCGCGACTCGTTGGGTATCGACTCCGGCCCGGCGTTGCCGCAAGCGTATATCTGGCACTGACACTCGAAGACGCGCAGACCGTCTTGATCGAACCGTATCAGGTGCGTGCGCAAAGCGTGCCAGGGCCGGGCGAGCTGCCACAGACGTTCGAGAACATCGAAAAGCTCGAGGCGCGAGGCCAGTGGAATACGCTCAAGCCTCGACTTACGCAGCCGCTGAGTGCTACGCGAATAATGACTGATGCACAAACACCAAAGGGCGCGAACGTCTACCTCAAAGGCACAACCACGGGGCTGAATGAGAATGACCCACTGCTCGTAGTGGGGGTGAGTCCGACTCCGAGCCTTTTTCGAGTGCTTCAGCTGAATCCTGATGCCGCAGCCGATCGGACTCAGATCGTGATCGGGGCATGGGCTCCGAGCACGGCTGCGAAGCAGGCGTTGGGCGCGATCGTCGGAGGCTTCGGTGACGCAGGAGTAGCAAGAAAGTCGTTGAACGCTCTGGCTGAGGAGTTGCGGGGAACGAAGAGCGATGCCGAGCTGGCTGACCACATAGAGAGTGAAACGCTGCCGGGTCTTGAGCGCATCGCCGCAAGGAAGAACATCAGCGCCGCTTTGAGAGCCCGAGTAAACGCCCTGGCACAGGACCTCGGCGAAGCGACTACCGCTTTGCGCGCGACCGCGTTCGAAGGAGCCGTGAACTCCGATCAGACCAACGACGAGGCTCCCGACGACGAGCTGGCCGCAGTGATGCGAGGCCCGACTATAGCCGGCAAACGCGAGATCGAGGGAGGCCTGACGAAAGCTGGCTCGATACCGCCCGCAAACCAGCTCCGCCTGGGCCGCAACGCCGAATCAGCTTTCGCCCCCCGTTCGGACCTGGGTCTTCAGGCCCTTGGTCTTTTGCAGCCGTCGCTGCGCGACAATCTGACCATAGCTCTGGCCAACGTGCCGGTCACGCCGGCCAGTGCGATTGAGATCTACGCGCTGCGGGTCAAGACCTCAGCGTTTGGGCACAACGCTCCGCTGCGGTCGCAGATCAGCGAGACGACCTCTGATAACAATCAGACCAAAACCACCAGCGTGAATTTCTTCGAGTGGAACAAGGATGATGTTGCGCTTGCCGAAGATTTCCTTTCCCCGGATGCAAACGAAGTCAGTTTTTCCAACGTGATATATCTGGACGGCAGCTACGACAAGATCAAGCCCAACAGTTGGGTCGTCGTTGACACCTCAGCGGTAAATCCAGGTAACCCGTCGAGCGTCAAACCTGCTCATCAGGATCCTCCGCCGCTTATCGTAACGGCGGCAAAGGTGCAGGCTGGCATTTCAAGGGGCGCCTACGGGATCGGCGGCAAGTCGACGCGCGTCGAGTTGGCCAGCTCAACACCCCTGCCCAGCGACGCGGCCTGGATAAAGATAATCGGCGTTCCTCCGCCCGGCGCGACTACTCCGCCGGCAGCGACCGCGCAACGGAATGACTTCGAGGTGATCCGACGGACGGTCGTCTACGCGCAGGCCGAGGAGCTCACCCTGGCCGAGGAGCCCATCGAAGACCCAATCTGCGCCGACACCGCGAAAGCAGATGATGTCAGAAAAGGTTGGATCGTGCTCGACGGCGTATACAGCGAGCTCAAATCCGGACGATGGGTCATTGTCTACGGCGAGCGGACCGACGTGAAGGATGCCGCTGGCAACCCGGTCAGCGGCATCAAGAGCAGCGAACTGGCGATGCTCGCGGATGTCGTTCATGACTGGAACGGCGCGGTACCGGGCGATGCCGGACTACCCGGCGATTCGGTGCATACGCGGATAAAATTCGACACTGATCTGAAGTACTGTTACCGCCGCGACAAGGTGACGATGTATGCCAACGTCGCTAAAGCCACGCACGGCGAGACTCGCAAGGAATCGTTGGGAGGCGGCGACGCGAGCAAGCCATTTCAGCAATTTACATTACGCCAGCCGCCGTTGACCTACGTGTCCGCAGCGAACCCTGCAGGCGTTGAGAGCACGCTGAAGGTCTTTATCAACGACGTCCAGTGGCGCGAGGCTGAATCGATATTTGGGCTTCAGCCATCGGATCGCCGATTCGTTACCAGCCGCAGCGACGACGAAGTCACAACCGCAATATTCGGAAACGGAAAGCGAGGCGCGCGCCTGCCCACCGGGCAGGAGAACGTGCGCGCCGAGTATCGCCAGGGCATCGGCAAGGGAGGCAATGTGGCGGCGGAGAAAATAACTCTGCTCGCAGCGCGTCCGCTCGGCGTGAAGGAAGTGATTAATCCGCGCCCGGCAAGCGGCGGGGCAGACGCCGAAAGTCGTGACCAGGCGCGCAAGAACGCACCCCTCGCCGTGCTTGCGCTCGATCGCCTGGTTTCGACTCCGGACTACAGCGACTTCGCCCGCACGTTCGGAGGAGTGGGCAAGGCGTTTGCCGCCAGGCTGTCGGACGGGCAACGCGAGATGGTGCACGTCACAATCGCCGGCGCAGGCGACGCGCCCATCGAGGAGAGCTCGGACCTGTTTGTAAATCTTCATACCGCGCTGACTCAGTTCGGCGATCCGGTCCTGCCGATCGGCCTTGCCGTCCGCGAGTTGTTACTGCTGGTCATCAGCGCCAGGGTGCGGGTGCTGCCAGATTACGTTTGGGAGAAAGTCGCGCCCAGGATTCGCGCAAGGCTGCTGGACACTTTCAGCTTCGAAAATCGCGAGCTCGGCCAGGATGTTTTCCTGAGCGAAGTCATCAGCGCAATACAGTCGATCGAAGGAGTAGCCTACGTTGACGTGGACTCGTTTGGAGGTCTTGGGGAAAAGAACCCGGATGGGACAGTGCGCACTCCAAACGAGCTGATCGCCGAGGCGCAGTCGATAGTACATGGACCACTCCCCCAACGTGTGCGAGTGAATTTGCCAGAGCTGCCCAAACCACCGGGCGGTCAGATTCGGCCGGCACAACTGGCCTATCTTCCGCCGGAAGTGCCCGACACTTTGATCCTGAATTTCATTGACGAACCTGATGAATGACGACTATGGACACCGATCATCTCTACAACCTGCTGCCCACGATATATCGCTTGCGCGACGCCGATCAAGGCTACCCGTTGCAAGCGCTCTTGCAAGTCATCCAGGAGCAAGTTGATGTCGTCCGCCAGGACATCGATCAGCTCTACGAAAACTGGTTCATCGAAACGTGCGACGACTGGATCGTGCCGTATATCGGCGATCTCATCGGTTGGCGCCAAGTGCACGACGCGGGCGAGCCCGGCGACACTGCAACCCAACGAGGTGAAGCGCGCAACAGGATACTCATCCCTCGTCGGGAGCTTGCCAACACGATTCGATCGCGCAGGCGCAAAGGCACGCTCGCCCTGCTCGAGCTGCTTGCTAACGATGTTGCCGGCTGGCCCGCTCGCGCGGTTGAGTTCTTCAAGCTGCTCGGCAGTACGCAGAACTTGAACTTCTTACACCCTCATCGGGCTGCTTCGATCGATGTTCGTCAAGGCACCAGACTCTTTTTGCTCGACGGTCCGTTTGATGAGGCCGCTCACACGGTGGACGTGCGCCGCATCAACTCGACTCACACTCCGGGGCGCTACAACATCTCAGGTGTCGGGCTTTTCGTTTGCCGCCTGAAGCCGTATTCGCTGACACAAACCCGCGCGCATTGCGCCGAAGACATCGGTCCGGATTGCTTCACTTTCAGCGTGCTGGGCAACGACGTGCCGTTATTTGCCAAGGCCAGTCTGGAGAGTGATCCAACAAGCATCGCTCGGGAAATCAACTTGCCGGTTGCAATTCGGCCACGCGCCTTCGAAGCCCGCAAGGTGGTGAACGGTGTGGTCAAGACTCACGCATCAGAGGTGTACTACGGCGAAGGAAAAAGCGTCGCCATCTGGGTTCGCAAACATCGAAGGGGTCACGCCGATCAGCCAGATCAAAAAGATCATCCCGCTCACAACGAGCAGCTCACGCGCGAGCTTGTCCCGGCAAGCCGGATAGTCCCGGCCGATTTGAGTGGTTGGAATTACCGTCCTCGCGGCGAGCGAGTCGCGGTGGACCCGGCGCTCGGACGGATAGTATTTCCCAGCGGGCAATATCCCAAGGATGGGGTGTGGGTCTCGTACCAGCAGGGCTTCAGCTCTGACATCGGCGGTGGCGAGTACGAGCGCCCGTTGTCACAACCTTCCGGGAAAGTGGGGTTTTATCGAGTCGGTCCGGACGAGGACTACCACACGATCAATGCCGCGCTTCGACAGTGGCGGAAACACGACTCCCAGAAACATAAGAACGCAGTAGTGGAGATTACTGATAGCGGTGTCTACGTTGAACAGATAAACATAACCCTCAGGGAACATGAGAGTCTTCAGTTGAGAGCCGCCCAGCGCAAGCGCCCGGTGCTTCGTTTACTGGACTGGCACACGGATCGGCCTGATGCATTGAGCGTGACCGGCGCGTGGGGCAGCCGCTTTACGATGGACGGGCTGCTGGTCGCGGGTCGCAGCATGATGGTTGAAGGGGAGATCTCGGAAGTCAAGATTCGGCATACCACGCTGGTGCCAGGCTGGGGGATCAACAGCGACTGCGAGCCGCGCCGTCCCGCGGAACCGAGTCTTGAATTATTCTGCCCTCACGCGCGAGTTGAAATCGAGCACAGCATACTCGGTTCGATTCAGGTTCAACCGCTGTCGCACTCTGTTGAGCACAACACTGCAAGAGAGAATTCGGCTGCCGCCGAATCAGGTTGCGGCGGCGTCCGTTACGGGTCTCGCGTCGATCCAATATGCCTGCGCATAAGCGACAGCATCCTGGATGCGACCAGCACGACGCGCGAGGCTATAGGCGCACCCGGCTGCCCGGTCGCACACGCACGGTTGACGATTCAACGCTGCACTGTCTTCGGCCAGCTACAGGTGCACGCGATCGACCTTGGCGAGAACTGCACCTTCAATGGCCGAGTCACAGTGGCTCGACGCCAGGAGGGCTGTCTTCGATTCTGTTATGTGACTCCCGGCTCGCGGACCCCGCGCCGTTACGAGTGTCAGCCGGACCTGGCTGTGAAAGGCAAAACCGGCGACGACAAAGCAACCGAAGAAACGCGCGTTCGCCCGCGCTTCAACAACAAGCGTTACGGGCGCCCGGATTACTGCCAGCTTGCCGATGATTGTGCGATCGAAATCACTCACGGCGCCGATGATGAATCGGAAATGGGCGTCTTCCACGACCTGTATCAGCCGCAGCGTCTAGCCAACCTGAACGCGCGGCTCGAAGAGTACACCCCGGCGGGTATGGACGCCGAAATAATCTTCATAAACTGAAACTGGAGGCAGCGATGAAAGGCGATTTCACACGAGTAACTTTCGACCCGACCAAACACTATAGCCGCGTGCTGCAGCAACAGGGCCGCGTTCAGTTGGATTCCGACTTCAATGAGATGGCGTCAATCCATGCATACTTCCTTCGGCGGCTTGCGGCCGACTTGATCGGACCCCACGGCGGGCCAGGCTTCGAGATCGGAGGTAAGGGCACGGATTTGCAGCGGGACTTTACTATCGGTAATGGCCATTACTACGTTGACGGCCTCTTGTGCGAAAACGATCCCGCCCTGCCCTACACCGGACAGCCGGGCTTCGCTGACGCCGATAACTTAAAAGATGGGAAGATATATCTCGCGTATCTGGATGTGTGGGAACGCCACGTAACTGCTTTTGAGGATCAGGACGAGAACAAGATTGGGATTCAGGAAGTGGCGCTACGCGGACCTGACACGACTTCGCGCGCGAAGATCGTCTGGCAGGTGAAAAGCAAACTCGTTCCGGACGCCAAGACACAGGACGCGCTGACCGCCGACGACCCGGCGAACCCGGGAAAGAAGTACGAAAACTTTCACAACTTCCTGGCGCGAAACGCCTTTGGCGACGGGAACCTTCGCGCCAGAGCATTACGGCCTCGGGACGAAGACGAGCCCTGCCTGATTTCTCCCGAAGCGCGTTACCGGGGAGCCGAGAACCAACTCTACCGCGTGGAGATTCATCGCGGCGGACCGGCGTGGGATGGAAAGCGCGACAATGACAACCGACCCGCCGGCAACCACAACGACGCCGCTACCTTTAAGTGGTCACGCGACAACGGCTCCGTCATCTTTCCCATCGCGAACCTCGAGGGCAACGTCGTTTCGCTCGCGAGTCTGGGCCGAGACTCGCACCTGGGTCTGCGCCCCGACGACTGGGTCGAGATCGTAGACGACGATTACGTTCTGCGAAATCGCGCCGACGCTCTGTTACAAGTGAAGGAAGTCAAACGAGAGCACCTGCAGGTAATACTGAAGACCGCCCCGTTGCCGGATGTTGGAATCGACGCAACCAGGCACCCCCTTCTGAGGCGTTGGGATCAGCATGCCGGCGCTACTGAGCACGGAGCAATGTTGGTTTTCGAAGGCGCTGCGGGTGATGATGCGAGCTGGATCACGCTTGAAGACGGCGTGCAGATACAGTTCACCGCTCCGCCCAGTCCGCCCAAACCGTTTGTGAACGTAGACGTGGTGGTTGACAAAAAAACCAGAGCGGCTGACGCGGACGTTGCCGATGTCAACAGAGCCGGCGGACTGTCATCTTCTACATATCGCACCGGCGATTACTGGTTGATCCCGGCGCGAGTGGCGACCGGGGACGTCGATTGGCCTGGACCGCCAAATAATCCTCTACCGCGCCCGCCATACGGGATCGAGCATAGCTATGCACCGCTCGCGATTGTCACGTTTGACGGCGGCGGCAAGATCAGCGGGCTTACAGATCTTCGCCGGCCCATCAAGCAGCTTTGGTTATAGGATCCGGAGCGCTTGCGACTGGAACATGTATTACCGCTGTCGGCGAACAAGTTAGGCTGAAACTACCACTCATTTGCCGTTGGCCTGGGTGTGTAGCGTCTTCAGGCCGAAGGGGTCGGGCGGAGAGGGGCCGAGAGATTAGAAAGGAGTTTCATGTACCTCTTTGCGCTCTATACCCTTCTCTCCCCGAAAGCTTCTTTGTTCACCACATAAGGCATCTTTGCGGGATCGCCGCCGTAACGAGCTTCGAGCACGTCGATCACGGCTTGGACCGCGCGGCCTGCCATTCCAATTTCAGCGTCGGGCGACAGGCGGGTCTCGCGAGTTCCGGATGCAAAGTGATGAAACAAGCTCAGCCGGTCCCTGAGTCGAATATCCCGTAGCGCGCTGTCCGCCGGAAGAGGTTCTTTCACGTACACGTCGAGAGCGGCGCCCGCGATCTCATCTTTCAACAGCGCTTCGACAAGCGCGGCCTCGTCAACCACCGGTCCTCGTGACGTATTGATCAGATACGCTGTCCGCTTCATTCGCTTGAACGCGGCCTCATTGATCAAATGATACGTGGGAGTTTCTGATTCCGCCGCCATCAGCAGCGGCACGTGCAAGCTTACATAATCCGCTCTCTCGAGCGCTTCTTCAAAAGACACATACCTTGCCGTGCGGCGCGTTCGCGAGAACCCGGTCTCGTGTCTCAGTTGCATTTCTCGATCGACCGACGCTGCGAATTCTTCATCACGGAGAATGGGATCGTACAACAGCAAGTCCATCTCCAGTCCGATGCATTTTTTCGCGAAGGCTTTGCCGATCCGGCCGGTGCCGATGACGGCCGCGGTCTTTCCTGTGACCTCGTCTCCGAGAAACGGATGATAAGGATGCCACGACGTCCACTGATTCTGTTCTACGAGCTTCTCTGAAGGATAGAGCCTGCGAGAGACCGCGCCCATGATGAAGAACGCAAACTCCGCGGTAGCTTCGGTGAGCACATCAGCGGTGTTAGCGAAAGGAATGCGGTGACGATTCGCCGCCACGCGATCAATGTTGTCGAAGCCTACCGCGATCTGTGCGACGATTCGAAGCGTTCCCGCTCCGGCCGCGAAAACCTCTTCATCAAGCTGATCTCGCAGCGTGGTAATGAGAGCATCGACGCCGCTTCGGACCCTCTCGACGATGAGTGATTTGGGAGGAGGGTCTGTAGAAGGAAAGACCTGGACCTGGTAACCGCGCTCCCGCAAGCGATCAAGCGCCGCGCCGCCAATATCGGCAGTGATAAATACTCTAACTTGCCTGCGTATCGAACTCATGCGTAAATCGCTTCGAGCATCCAGAGTACCGAGCGTTCAGAGTACCGACTTTAGTCGGCTGCGTGCAATTCATAGCGCATAGTACACCGACTAAAGTCGGTGCTCTGAACGCAGTATACTCTGAGCGTCTCGCTACATATAGGCGCCGGGAACGAAGTGTATCGCTATTAGTTGTGCTCTTGCTTCACTTTTTTCTTGACTCAGAAACAGCTTGTGCTTACTATGCGAGCTAACACCAGAAAGGAGGTGATCCAAAGTATGATAAGAACTAAACTTGGTGAGGTGGCTGAGGCCTGAGCATGGCCGGCCGCTATGCGCGGTCGACACCCGGCGTTGAGATTACTCCGCCGATGCGTTGCTGACAGCAGGAACAGCGCGCTCTTCTCAGTTTGAGGGTGGGCCCCGGGCCAATCCCAACAGACCACCGCAAGCCCCGGCGCAGGGCACCGATACAGTCGAGTCGCCGCGTCGGGGCTTGTTGTTTCCAGACCGCGCAGTGCTCCTCTTTCCAATTGACATTCATTCCGCGTCACGTCCACAATAAACCGCAACTGATCCCAGCAGCATCAAACTCGAAGGAGACGGCCGAGCGCGCAGTTCGCCGTTACGACAAATTTCTCGGAGGTCATTTCTGATGTCGAGTGAAACGCTCAACGGGACTGTTGTGAGTGACGTCACACCAAAACCCGACAATCCTTTTCTAGCCGTATTCCGGCCTTATATTCCTGCCGGCGTAATCTTGCGCGAGCTAACGCCGCTTCCGTTGATCGTCGGCACACTGTTGGGAATGGTGTTCGGGGCATCCTCTCTTTATCTGGTCCTGAAAACTGGTCTCACCGTCAGTGCTTCGATTCCGGTCGCGGTAATTTCTATCACAATTTTTCGCGCGCTATCCAAGTTTGGGCTTAAGAACGCGACGATCCTGGAAAACAACATCGTCCAGACTGCAGGGTCGGCAGGCGAGTCAATAGCATTTGGCGTCGGGGTGACGATGCCCGCGATTCTCATCCTTGGATTCGACCTGGAGATTACTCGCGTGATGCTGGTCGCCACGCTGGGTGGACTGCTGGGAATTCTGATGATGATCCCGTTACGCCGCGCGCTGATCGTTCAACAGCACGGCTACCTCAAGTACCCCGAAGGGACGGCCTGCGCAGAGGTGCTAAAGGCTGGAGCATCAGACGAATCGCGCATTGCGGCACAAACAGGATCAGACAAACCTCTGGCGGAGGTTCGCGGTTTGCCGATTTTCACCGGACTTGGACTTGGCTTCCTCTACAAGGTCGCGATGGATGCGTTCCATACCTGGAAAGATACGCCCGAGAAAATCTTTGGCGCGCCGTTCAAGGCAGGTTCAATATCAGCCGAGATCAATCCGGCGCTGCTCGGAGTCGGTTATATCATCGGCCCTCGCATCGCTTCCATTATGTGTGGTGGTGGTGTCCTCGCTTATCTGGTTTTGATTCCGCTGATCAAGTTCTTTGGCGAAGGCTCGACCGCCGTCCTGCCGCCGGGAACCAAGCCCATCAGCCAGATGAGTCCCGGCGATATTCGAAGCGCTTACGTTTTGTACATCGGCGCGGGAGCGGTTGCCGCCGGCGGAATCATCAGTCTCGCTCGCTCACTTCCGACGATCTGGCACGGATTGAAGGGTGGAATCAGCGACTTCAGAGCCGGGCAGGCGGCGACAAGTGGAGCGCCCCGAACGGATCAGGATATGTCGATGAAGGTCGTCGTGGGGGGCATCATTCTCCTGCTCGCGTTGATTATGATTTTCCCGCAGCTTCATCTGCAGTGGAACCTCCTGGGCGCGTTGCTGATCGTTGCGTTTGGGTTCCTGTTCGTCACTGTCTCGTCCCGCCTGACAGGCGAGATAGGTTCTTCCTCGAATCCGATCTCGGGTATGACCGTAGCGACGCTGCTGCTGACGTGCCTTGTTTTTCTGATAGTCGGTTGGGACAAGCCGGTTTACTATGTCACCGCGCTATCGATCGGCGGCATCGTTTGCATAGCCGCTTCAAATGGCGGAACGACCTCCCAGGATCTTAAGACCGGCTTCCTTGTGGGCTCAACGCCACGCCATCAACAGGTCGCGATACTGATCGGCGCGCTGGCTTCCGCACTTATCCTTGGGCCCATCTTGTTAAAGATGAACACCGCTGGAACGGTCTATGTGCCGGTCGCTTCAGATCCGGCGCTCGCATTTCCAGCAGACTTCAAAGTCAATCGCGATGAGTTGCAAAAGTCAGGCGATCAACCGAAGACGGAGAAGATTGAGGGGCCACAGAGCACGACTGACAGTAATGATTACAATGTCTGGTTCAAGAGCGACGAGGAAGGTGGAAACGCCGTCAAATACCTGGTCAGCACCGACGGTGTCCCGGTCTACCTTGCCGATCCCGCGATTAACGGCACTCATAAGACGAGGCCCGACGGTTCATCGGTTCAGAAGTACGACGCGCCGAAAGCCGTGTTGATGTCTTACATCATCAAAGGGATCTTGAGTCACAAGCTGCCGTGGGGACTTGTTTTGCTCGGCGCGATGATATCGATCGTGCTGGAGATGTCGAGCATTCCGTCGCTGGCATTCGCAGTCGGGGTCTATCTCCCGCTGTCTTCGTCGAGTCCGATCTTCATCGGCGGATTAATTCGATGGATGGTCGATCACTACTTGCGCACAACAAAATTCAAACACCAAAACCTCACCGAGGAACAACTCGTAGCCGAAGGGGATAAAAGCCCAGGGGTGCTGATGGCGTCGGGTTACATCGCAGGTGCGGCGCTGGCGGGAATCATCATTGCTTTTCTTCAAGGGCTGCCGAGCCTCGCGGAGTTCAACAAACATATCGAAGATTGGGCCGGCGCGCACAATCCATTCTTCAACAGCGGTAATGCTGATCTGCTGTCGTTGATTCCCTTCATCGTGCTGATAATTCTGCTTTACCTGGCCGGACGCGAGGTGATCCTCAGGGGGAAAGAGACGACCGCCGGCACGTAGTATTGCCTGCAATGCTTATCAACCGACGAGCAGGGTGAGCAAGATCACCCTGCTTTCCTTTATGTTCATTCTTCATTCTTGTTGGCTTTGAGATGCTTGCCGCGTCTTATCTTGTCATTCTCTTTCAGAATTTTGTCCATAGCGCCTTGCCCAATCTCTTTGGTCGACTGTTCCCGGGTCGGGACACCAAGCCAACGATCACCTTGTTCTTTGTCTTCGTCAATGGGTGTCGCTCGCGGGGGCTGCGGTTCGACGTCCGGCGGAGAATCGGCCGGCACTTCTCGAGCTCGGGCCTTCCCCCTCGGAGCGTTGACATTCTCCGAAGGTCGCGGGTCAGCCTGTAGCCGCGACGCCGGAGGCGCGGTCTGTTCTGTGGAAACATCCCTAGCAGGCTTCAAATGCTGGAACGCACCGGTAAGAGAAATACCCCCGATCCATCCCGCAAGCAGCCCGATTAACACCATGATCACTGTCATCGTAGCTCTCGGCCGCCTTCGAGTTTCTGTCGCGACGTCGTGAAGCAAGGCATAGTGCTTAACATTTACATTCGGCACATCGGGCTCATCGGCCACGCGCGGCGCCGACACTTCGGGCTCATCGCGGAGCAGGCTATAGTTTTGGCTCTTGTGTGAATGCATGATTAACTCCGGCATCAGCGACTCTAACTTGTCGCAACGATCGTGCCGTCGTAATTTCGCGATCAATCCTGTCCTAATGAATCTGGCGATCTTGAGGAGTGACATGTTCCGATACAGACGAGCGCACTCTATTCTCGCGAGCACGTATCGCCGCGGGTTTGGGGCACCTTTGGCGGCGCGCTCGCGCCCTGCTCCGCACGGATGCTAGAATCGAGGTGAAATCAGCAGCGAGTCTTGGTCGCAGTACCTTATGACAAACGAGTCGTGTGTGACAATCATCGGCGGAGGGCTGGCCGGGTCCGAAGCCGCCTGGCAAGCTGCTGAACGCGGCGTCAAAGTGCGGTTGTTCGAAATGCGACCTGCGCGCCCGACTCCGGCTCATCAATCCGCGAACCTCGCCGAAATCGTTTGCTCGAATTCTCTCAAGACCGACGAGCCGGGCACCTCGCCTTACCTGCTAAAGGAGGAACTGCGGCGCGGCGGATCGTTGTTGATTAAAGTAGCGCACGAAACGTCGGTGCCTGCGGGATCGGCGTTGGCGGTCGATCGCGAACGTTTTGCCGAGCGCGTCACGCGCCGCATTGCTGCGCATCCGAACATCGAAGTATCTCGTGAAGAAGTTCAAACTGTTCCTCCCGCCGGCCCGGTCGTGATCGCGACCGGACCGCTGACATCGCCGGCGCTCACTGAAGAAATCACCAGGCTGACGGGCGCAGATCAGCTCTACTTCTATGATGCGATATCGCCGGTCGTAGACGCCGAGACGATTGACCGCAAGATAGCCTTCCGTGCAGCCCGTTACGGCAAAGGCGGAGACGATTATCTGAACTGCCCCTTCAATGAAGAGGAGTACGATCGGTTTTATGACGCGCTGATCGGTGCCGAGTCGGTGCCGCTTCACGAATTCGAAAAGACGACTTACTTCGAAGCTTGTTTGCCGATCGAAGAGATCGCCCGACGCGGCCGCGACACCCTGCGCTATGGCCCCATGAAACCGGTTGGCCTGCGCGATCCGCGTACCGACAGGCAGTCGTGGGCGGTAGTGCAGCTCAGGCAGGAAAATCTGATGGCTGACAGCTACAACCTCGTAGGCTTTCAAAACCATCTGAAGTTCGGCGAGCAGAAGCGCGTGCTTCGTTTGATTCCCGGGCTCGAGCAGGCTGAGATTATTCGGTATGGCCAAATTCATCGAAACACATTCATCTGCGCGCCGGCGGTGCTGGCTGAGACGCTGCAAATGCGCGCTCATCCGCGCGTTCTTTTTGCAGGCCAGATTTCAGGAGTTGAGGGATACATCGAAGCGATGGCAACAGGATTCATGGCCGGAGTTCACGCCGCCGAGCTTGCGCGCGGTCGCACTCCGCAATCACCTCCGCGCGGAACCGCGATGGGAAGTCTCACTAATTACATCGCAAACGCCGAGACGAAGAACTTTCAACCGATGAACATCACGTTCGCCTTGCTCCCGCCTTTGGGAGACGCGGAACGTCGAAGGCTCAGACGGAAAGTCGATCGACGTCGCTATCAGGTGGAACTCGGATTAAAGGATTTTGAAGAGTGGCGAGCGGCGTATCTTATGAAGCCGGAAGTTTCAGAAGCAGCGATATGAAGGCTATGCAAAAAGGCGATGCGGAGACACGGAGACGGGGCGAGCGGGCGAATTTGAGATCGCCCGGCGCAGACCCGTCGCACCGTCGCCGCGTCGCCCCATCCCTCGTCCCCTTCGCCCCCCCGCTCTTCTCGGTCGCCGCGTCGCTTTTGTCTTTCGCTTTCTGCCTTCTGCCTCTTGCCTTCTCGCAGTCCGGACGCCCGACTCCGCCCGCGCCAAAGCCGCAGCCTCCTTCTTCTCAGCAAGGACAGCGCCCGGTTACACCTCCTGCAGACGAAAGTCGCCCGCGCCGCGCGACCGATCAGCCACAGGATGATAAGCCCCTCAAGCTCAAGGCGGATCTGGTCACCGTCATTACTTCGGTCACCGACGCAGCCGGTAACCAGATCAACGATCTGAGCCAAAAAGATTTTGAAGTCTACGAAGACAATGCTCTCCAGGATATCGCCGGCTTCTATCGCGAGGGCCAGATTCCATTGAGATTGATCTTCTTATTCGATACCTCCAGTTCGATCCGCCATCGGTTTGAGTTCGAGCAGCGAGCCGCCGTCCAGTTCTTCCGGAACATAATGCGCCCGGGCGATCAGGCGGCATTGATGAGCGTTTCGACTGAATCGAAGATCGAGCTGCAGTTCACGCCTGACGTTGAGCATCTGGTCACCGCGCTTGGACAGCTCAAGGCCCAGGGAGCAACCGCACTCTACGATGGAATGATAGCCGCGGCGAGATATGTTCGACCCTCCGAAGGCCGACACGTGATGGTGGTGCTTTCGGACGGCACCGACACTGTTTCCACTTCGACACTGGCGCAGGCGTTGACGGAAGTGCAGAAATCAGACATAGCCATCTACGCGGTGCACTCGACCGGGGTCGCGCCTTCAGCCAGCGTCCAGGATTTGGCGGGTGAGTTCGTTATGAAAGCGATGTGCGAAGACACGGGCGGCCGCGCATTCTTTCCGCCGATCTACGAAGATCAAAAAAAGGAAGCGCGTGACCTCGACGAAATTTACAAGCGGTTGGCCGCCGAAGTGCGCGCCCAGTTTGTGCTGACTTATTACAGCAAGATCGAAACGAGGCCTGGCACCTTTAGGCCAATAAGAGTAGAAGTGAAGCGGCCCGGGGTGCAGGTGCGCGCGCGACGGGGATACTACACGGCGAAGTGAGTCTCCGCGATTCCTTCGAGCAGGCACCCTATCAAACCAACTTTCGAGAGAGGTACTCAATGCTTAATGGTCTCTTGATGCCTTCAGCGGCGCTTTGTATGGTGGCCGTGTTTTCAGCAGGATCACTTGCATTTGTCTCTGATCCAATCGGCAAAAAGAGCGTCGCGCAGGCGTCGAAGACGGACGCCGCCGCGCTGCGCGCGCGAGCCAACAAACTGCACCACAATTCGATTGTCGTCGACACGCACAACGACATTACATCTCCGCTTATCGATGACGGGTTTGACCTCGGTATGAGCGGGGATGATCCTGCCGCGAAGGTCAAGACGCATACCGATCTTCGGCGAATGAAAGCCGGCGGACTCGGCGCGGAGTTCTTTGCAGTTTATGTCGGCAAAGAATTCGTAAACAAGAAGCCCTCCGAAGGCGGAGGCGCGGCACGGCGCGCCCTCGATGTGATCGACGCGGTCAACGAACAAATCCGGCGGCACCCCGAGTCTCTGGAAAAGGCTTCCACCGCCGCGGATATCAGACGCATTATCAAGAGCGGCAAGATCGCTGCGCTGATGGGCATCGAAGGCGGACACGCAATCGAAGACAGTCTCCGCACGCTGCGAGTGTTCTACCAACTCGGAGTGCGCTATATGACGCTGACTCACACAAACACGAACGACTGGGCCGACTCGGAAGGCGACATAAACAGTCCGAACGTGCAGCATCACAACGGCCTTACTGACTTCGGACGCGAAGTAGTTCACGAAATGAATCGCATTGGGATGATGGTCGACATTTCTCACGTGGCGGATAAGACTTTTTACGATGTGATCGCGACGACTCACTCGCCGGTTATTGCATCGCATTCTTCTTCCCGAGCGATTGCCAATCACTCTCGAAACATGACCGATGACATGCTTCGGGCGATGGGCAAGAACGGCGGCGTTGTGATGGTGAACTTCTACGATGGATTTTTGGACCCGCGAAAAGCGGAAATGACGTTGCGTTCGCGGACTTTGGAAGATGAGCTCAAAGCAAAATATCCGGGTGATCCGAAGCGTGCTCAAAGCGATCTCGACGCGTGGCGCAAGGCCAACGATCCGGGTAAGACTCCGATTTCGGTGCTTATCGATCACATAGATCACATCGCCAAAGTTGCGGGCATCGATCACGTCGGGCTTGGTTCGGACTTTGACGGAGTTCCGTTTACCGGCTTGCCAGAAGGAATGGAAGACATCTCGAAGCTGCCGAACATCACCTACGAGTTGATGAAGCGCGGCTATCCGGACGCGGACATAAAAAAGATTCTCGGCGAGAATCTCTTGCGGGTGATGTCGGAGGTCGAGCGCGCAGCTTCGCAAATGCAATCAGCCTCGGCTCAAAAATAAGGCGTCCATGAGAAGACTTCTCGTCATTCCCATTGCACTCTTCATCGCTTTCGTGCTTCCGCGGCCGGGCCTGTCGGTTGCGCAGGAGAAGAACCAGGATGCACGAGACCAGCAGCTTCGTCTCAGGACGGATCTGGTTCAAGTGCGAGCAGTAGTTACCGATAAGCGAGGCCAACCGGTTGGCAACCTGACTAAGGATGACTTCGAGGTTCTCGAAGACAACCGCACGCAACCTATCAGTTTCTTCTCCGTCGAGAGCCTCACCACTCCGGCTGATTCAAAAGCGCCCGAGGTGACAACACCTGATTCCCTCCGAATCCCCAAGAAGGACATTGGCCGGACGATCGTGCTCTTCGTCGACACGGTTCACATCCAGTTCGACACTCTCGAGCGCACGAGGCAGACATTGAGACGCTTCGTGGACGAGCAGATGACTGATCGTGATCTGGTCGCTGTGGTTACGACGAGCGGGACGCTCGGATTGATGGAGCAGTTCACGCGCAATAAACAACTTCTGCGATCCGCGATAGACAGGCTGCGCCCGTGGCGCATTACGCTTGAAGAAACACTGTTCACACCCTACCTGGCTGCGCAGATAAATCGGGGAGATGTGAGCAGTCTGCTCCTCGGCGTCGAGATTGTGAGAATGGAAGAGATGATGCCCAAGGAGGTGCGCGACGAGATCATCGAGCCGCTCGTTCGCGGAAGGGCGAACCAGGTGCTCGCAGAGGCGTCGTATCATCGCAAAATTACGCTTGGAACTCTCAAAGGAGTGGTCGAGCGCGTAGCTGAAATGCCGGGTCAGCGTTTGATTGCGGTGTTCTCGGAAGGATTCACGCTTAACGATACTTCGGGGAGCTATGAGAACTCCGATCTGCAGCCGGCGATCAGCCGCGCCGTCCGCTCCGGCGTCGTGATTTACACTATAGCGGCGCAGGGACTTCAGCCGATGATGGTGCCCGCTTCACAGCCGGGCATTGTTGCCGGAAGAAGGAATGTTGACCCGGGGCGAAGGCGTGACGTTGCGGATCTCACAGCCACGATGAGCTTGTCCGAACGGGACTTGCAACTCGCGTTGACGAACCTCGCTAAAGACACCGGAGGGGAATCTTTCTTCAACACCAACGACTTGAACGGCCGACTTCAGAAAGCGCTCAACGATAATCGGGTTTATTACTCTCTTGCCTATCACGCCGACGCGAGTTCCCCAGGCGCCTCAAACGCAAAAGACAAGGTTCACTTGATCACCGTCCGCGTGAAGAACCATTCGGAATACAAGGTCCGGACACAGAGAGGGTATCAAGTTTTCGAGACTAAATCGGAACAGCAAGCGGCCACGGCTCGACAGAGGCTCGGGCAGGCGATGGGTGAGCCGCTTCCAGTAACGACAATTCCAGTGGCGGTGTCGGCTGACTTCTACGAACGCGAAAACCTGCCGGGCCAGGCGTACATTCAGTATTACATCGACGCCGGCGCACTCCAGTACCGCGAGCAGGATCAGCATTACCTCTTCGATGTCGAGACGGTCACGATGATTTATGATCGCACTGGCAAGCGCGTCCACATCTCGACCAAGCAAGCGAACGGAAGCTTCACCGCCGACAGACTGTTACTGGCAAAGCGAAACGGATACCGCTACACCGAACGAGTCCCGCTAGCGCCAGGCGTCTATCAAGCACGAGTGGGTGTTCTGGAACTCGCAACCGAAAAGTTCGGGACCGCGACAACCTGGTTTGAAGTTCCCGACCTGAACAAGAACAAGCTGGCCTTGAGCGCTCTCCTGTTAACACGGGACAGGGATCAGCCCCCCAACAATACCGCGCAGATGGAATCAATGTCGCCGGCGGTAACTCAGGGGATTACGATCTACAAACAGGGAGACGATCTCGACTATCATCTTGTGATCTATCCGGGAGGCAAGAGCCCAAGCGGCAAGGATCTGCTAATGCAAATCGAGGTTACGCAGGATGACAAGCCGGCTTATCAGGGTCAGTGGGTCTCAGTAGAATCGCGCGCCGTCGAAAAAGACAACAAAGGAATCGAAATAGGCGGAAGCCTCACGCTCAAGGGCATACGTCCCGGCGTGTATGAGCTGCGGGTCACGGTGAAGTCTCCAAACTCAAAGAAGCCCGTCCTACGTGCTGCCGCGTTCGGACTCGAGCAGTAGATGAGGCTAGCCTCTTATCTCGTCGCAAGCATAAGAACAAGCGCGATCACGAGGGATGCCAGAATGCTGAGGACGAATATCGCCAGGCTTAGTGAAACACTCTGCCAGAATCTCACTTCGTTATTCCACAAGTTTGTAGTCTCGAGCAGCGAATACTTGACGTTCTCGGAATGCTCATCCGCTATTTTGGATCTCTCCATTTTTTTCTCCTGGAGATTAGACGGCACCGGGCCGAAAAGAAAAAAAGATGGAAATCCTCTGGCGTAACATTCCGCTCATAACGTCTAATAGAGTGAAAGGCCGATAGCAGTTCTTTGACAATCAGGCAGGCTTCGCCGCGCTCCTTAAGGAGGAGATATGGCCACAAGTGCGAAGCCGGAACCGATCTCAGAGGATTTGCTGCTCGCTGTGTATCAATCTCTCTTGCGCTACTGGATCAAGCAGGGAGTATCGAAAGAGAAAGCTGAAGATCTAGCTCAGGAAGGTATCTTGAAGTGCTTGCTTGCATGTGAGAAGTGGAAACGAAAAGCAAGCCTGAAGACCTTTCTGATCGCGGTAGCAAAGAACGTTGGGCGCGATGTTCTTCGAAAGGAAGCTCGACGCGAGAGGATAATGCAGCGGCTAACTGAGACGGTTCGCTTACCCGAAGAAGACGGTACGTGACGCGCTCGGAGCTGAGGTGCGGAATTGACCGGGGCGCGCTGACAAAGCGTGAAGTTGGACTCCTCAGTAATGAGCAGGTAGGTCGGCTCGGGGTATCGTTTTGGAGGAGTATAGAACTGGCCGGTTTCGATCTGACGGAACTTTCTGTCAGCGAGACTGGATTGATCGGTAGCGAGCAACCCAATGCTCGTATCACCGATTCCCAAGGGGCCGGAACTGTACTTCGCAGAGAACGAACGAGCAGGCACTAACGAGGCAAGGCATGGAGAGAGCGTATTCTGGCAGGTCTGTCGTTTAGGCGTTAGCGTGCTGAAAGACCAATGGTTGTTTTGTTCCGATGGCCCAGCTCGCTAATGCGCAGTCGACTGACAAAGGGTAAGCTTCCTCGCGAAGTGATAACTGACAGGGTCAGTTGTCTTCGCAGGAATTCCGGCTGAATGTTTTCACAAACAGCGTTCTTAACTCATGGGAACCGCATATCCTCCTTATCGCTTCTTGCCCTCATAAAATAATTTCATACCCCTGTTTGAGGGCGGGGGAAGCAAGAGGCAAATTCTACGCTCGTCGGAGCCTGCCGGCCTTTCCTCAAATCTCTCAGACAACATTACTATGCCCGGGAAGAAAACAATCTATTGCAATAATCGAAGTGTCGGCCGACTTCTTGCTGATCTGCAGCGAGGTGCCCTCATCGAGCCGGGGCGCGAAGAAGACCGGCGTACCTTCTTCGACGAACACCTGGACGAATGCCTCGCGTGTCGCGACGAGATGATCGCCGACGCGAATCAACTCGCGCTGAGTGAGATTGCTGCAGAGACCGGTGTTGGCGTCGAGCGAGTGATTGAAGAACTTGGAAAGACCGCAAAACAACTACGCGACTTCGCCAATGCTCACGACATCTCGTTTGAAGAAGTCGTCATAGGCATCCTTCGCGGCCGTCCATACACCTCGACGAATTCAGAGCGGATGTGTTCGGCCAGATCAGTCGCATCGACCGAGGCTTGAGCTGCGTTGCTACGCTTTCGATCTTCGGCCGCTTCCTGGGTTCGATGGTTCTTCCTTCCGAGCTTCACGTCTGCCATTGCGGCTCAGCTTTGCCATCCAGCTCTTAGATCCGAATTCTCCGGCCAAGAGGTTCGGCAGGCTAAGGTCGGCATCGAGGCTGGGCCAGCGAAGCCCTTCCCCCGATGGAGTTATTCGCACGTCAGCCAGGTCCTTCGGCGACGCTCCAGCCAGCCCCTGCGCAAGTTCAGCCGGAAACATGAAGGTTGCCCCGTTGCGCAGCTCCACAACTATTCGACTCGTGCGGCGATCATAGCGCGCTGACTTCGCGCGCGGCTCAATCCTATCTGCCCGAGCGGCGGAACGCTTCGCGCGCTCATACTCTCGATCTAGCTCTCTATTCTCCATGAATCTCATCCCATCTCTGCAACAGATATTCCTGATTTTCGCTCACAATTCGTCTTGCCTTTCGCGCTATCTGTCTCTTCATATTCCAGACTTGCTTCACTTCCACCGGATCGAGATTGATCTTCGATTCACCGTCTCCCTCAAAGACATGCACATGAGCCGGCTCGTGATCATTCGAGCGAATCACGACGTCATATCCTTCTTGCCTGAGGACAGTCGGCACTATTGAGATTATAGCAGCAAACTCAAGTTCACTCAGTTCTTCGAGTCAACAAATTCGTCGGATGGAGCGAGGCTGCCCCACTCTCTCTGACAATCTTGTATTTGGGGATGGACTAAACCAGTTTCAAAGGGGAGACTCGCCGTCAGCGGCTCACGCTCAGCGCAAGCGCCGTCGTCGCCCAGTTGCTTGCGGCCATCGAAACCCACTGATCATGTCCGTGAGGAAACCCGCTCTCGAAGAATGGCTGGAACGGAATTGACCGGCTCTTCACGTACCACGATCCATCTTCCAGTTGCGTCTTCAGTAAGAACGCGATTCCTCGCTTGTACGCCGGATCGGTTGCGGGCAAACCCCCAGCCTCTCTCAGCGACACCAATGCCTGGCCCGTCGCATAAGCGTCGCTCGCAAGCGAAGGGAGCTGAGCCCAACCGCCATCGGGTCGCTGCGTTACGAGAAGGCCTCGCACGCCTTTGCGGATGATCGCCTGATTGGAGTTCAGACCCGCCCACCTCAGACCTAGCAATTGAAAAGCGCGGTCCTCCGTCGTTTGCGGTTGTGCTTTGATCAGCCAATCCGCGGCGCGCTTAACACTCGCTTGATACTCCTCACGCCACGCTTTTGGCCCGTACATCTGGAGCGATCTCAACGAAACGGCCGTGACTTCAATGTCGCTGGATTCGATCGGAGGCCGATGCGCAAAGATTCGCCATCCTCCGTCCGGGTACTGTTGTCCTTTGACGAATCGAGCCATTGCGTCGGTGGCCTCATCAGACGGGTGCTTCTCGGCCGCCAGACCCAGCAGGATATAGCTGACGGTGTCCGAGTCTCCTGGAATACCGACGCCCTGCAAGGCCCGCTCGCGCCACGTCTCGAGGAACGCCGCGATCTTCTTCACTTGATTACTTGCGATCTGCTCGTCGACCGGGAGCCCGCTTTTGCGAACAGTTGCGACTGTCATTGCGGTTAGCGTGTTGTTGTGGCACGACACACAACCCGACTTCTTGAGGAAAATTGAATCCGACTTCTGCATCAGCGACAAACTCTTGGCGATCGCCTCTGGAGATGAGCCGCAGGACTTGGGTTTGACGGACTCGATTTTGAAAGGCGCGGCTTCCTTCGCCCCAGCTTTGGCCAGCAGCTCAACGACGGGCGTGGCGCCTCTCAGCTTGGCGAAATCCATCGCCGATCTTCCTTCGGCGTTTCTGGCATTCACGTCACATCCGCGGGCGATCAGAGTCTTCACGCTCTCAACCGGCAGCTTGTCCGAGCTTGCGGCCAACATCAGAAGCGTATTGCCCCCCGGATCCTTGATGTGGACATCCGCCCCTCGAGCCACCCAGTGAACAATCGCCATCGCATCCAAAAAGGGCGGGCCCGACATTATCGCGCCCACGCTAGCGATCTCGGGGCCAGCGCCAGCAGTCAGCACCTCGATACACTTCTCGCAGCTCGCGTTCTGCGCGAATACAAGCGGGCCGGGTCCCGCGGCTTTCACATCGGCGCCCTTCTCGATAAGCAAACGCAGAAGCGCTTCGTCTGCGAGCCGCGCGGCCTCTGTAAGCGGCGTCATATCTCCGCCAAGGCCGGGTGATTTCACCTTGATGTCCGCGCCGCGATCCAGGAGCAGTTTGACAACCTCGCGAGAACCAAACCGGCCAGCCGCGATCAGAAGGGCGGTTCGGCTGTCCGCGGATCGCGCGTTCACGTCGGCGCCATGATCCAGCAACAAGCGCGTCTTCTCGATATCGTCCACCGCCCACATCAACGCCGTCGCTCCAGCGTCGTTGGCGATGTTAGGATCCGCGCCTTTGTCCAGCAGAAGCCGAACCGAGTCGGCATCTCCGTACAACGCGGCTTGCATCAGCGGCGTGACGCCGGCCGGTCCGCGCAGGTTTCCGGCTTTGGGATGCTGAAGGGCGAGCCTCTTGACTGCTGGTTTATCGCCGTCGCGCAGCGCCTGCAAGATCGGCGCCGCATTCGGGTCAGGAGACGGCGACGGTTGTTCCCCCGAAGCTTCATCTGGCCAGTCAGCGCCTTGATCGATCCAATCTTTGAGGACGGCGATTTGTTCGGGCCGCAGAGTTCCGGTCGGGGGCATCTGCGGACCGTACTGGTTCCCGATCAGCTTGAGGTACAACCTGCTAGCCTGGCTATTTCCCGGCGCGATAACGGGGATGGTCCCGCCTCTCATCGCATCACGACGACGGTCAAGACGGAAGCCATTCATCTGAACCGAGGCCCCGTGGCAATCAATGCAAAACTGTTTCAGGATTGGTTGAACATCACGGCGGAAGTCAATCTTGCCGGGGTCTTGATACGAATGGACTGGGGCTAACCACAATGCGCTGAGCGCCACAGCAACAGCGCAACATTTCAAGACTCCGAACGCCTTTGAATACATGCTTTAATCTCCCTTTCTGACGGCGGATTTCGCGGAACTCATCGGACCAAGGCTGTCTTATTACAAGTTTCGCCACATCGTTGTCAATTACAGATCTGCGAGGAGTCGCATGGCTGCGTACTTCTCGAACCGCCTGAGGGACGGACGGGCGAGACCCAGAACGAGAGAGCTAAGTAATGAAGATAGCCAGGCACAGCCCGACTCCCTCATTTGACGAACCCGTCAGATCCATACTCGGCTGGCGCCCGTAGGTCACGACGACTTCAAAGCGGAATTACGCGCGCATTCGTCCGGGTCACCAATAAAATCCTGAGCCTCAATGGATCCCGTTCGATGCGCCAAGCGCCAAAGCCGTCGTGGCCCAATTGGTAGCCGCTGCCGAAATCCATTGATCACGCCCGTAAGGAAAACCACTTTCAAAGAAAGGTTGAATTGGCAACGCGCGTGACTTCACATACCACGAACCGTTTTCGAGTTGCGTTTTCATCAGGAACTCAATCCCTCTCTTGCACGCTGCATGTGTCGAGGGCATTGCGCCAGCCTGCATCAGCGCCACTAACACCTGACCCGTCGCATAACTGTCGCTCGCGAGTCCGGGAAGCTGGGCCCAGCCACCGTCGGATCGTTGCTGCGCAAGGAGCTCGCGCACCGCTTTCCTGATGGTTACGTTGCTCGCACTTACTCCCGCCCATCCCAACCCGATAAGTTGATATGCTCGATCCTGGGTCGTTTCGGGCTGGGTGTTCATCAGCCAGTCGACACCTCGCTTTATGGACACTTCATACTTGGAGCGCTTCGTTTTTGGCGCATAGGTTTGAATCGATCTCAGCGCATTCGCGGTGACTGTAAAGTCGCTGGATTCGATTGGGGGCCGATGGGCAAACACTCGCCACCTGCCATCCGGCGCTTGTTGTGATTGTATGAATCGGGCAAACGCATCAGTAGCGGCATCGCCCGAATACTTCTCAGCAGCCAGACCGCTTAGGATGGAGCCCATGGTTGCAACTTCCCCGGGAATTCCAACGCCCTGCAAAACACGCTCGCGCCAGGTTTCGATATAAGACCCGATTGCCTTCACCTGGTTGCGCGCAATCTTCTCGTCGACCGGGAGCCCTTGTTTGCGAGCGATCGAAACAGTCATCGCGGTAAGCGTGTTGTGGTGGCATGAGACACAACCGGCCTTCTGCATAAACATGGCGTCGGTTCTCTGCAATAGCGGAATGCTTCTTTCGATTGCTCCTCGAATAGAAATCGCCGGCTTGGGAATCAGAGCCGGAGTCGCAGGCGCCGTTCCTTCTTTCGCGCCGGCTTTGACCAGCAGGTCAACGACTGCGGTCGCGCCTCTCAGCTTCGCAAAGTCCAGAGCGGTTCTCCCCGTCGGATCCTTGGCGTTGAGTTCCGCTCCTTGCTCAATCATAGAGCGAACTGTATCAGTCGGGAGAGCGTCCGAGCTTGCGATGAGCATCAGGATAGTATGGCCCTCGGCGTCCCGCGCATTTGGATCGGCTCCCCTATCGACTAGCAACTTGACCGCGAGCCCGTCTGCCCGCGGGGGAGACAGCAGCATTGCGGAACTTGTCAGAGCGCTCCGATCTGCATGCTCCGTGAACATCTCAAGACATTTTGCGCACTTCGCTCTGTTGGCGTTTGTCAACGCAGGCTTTCCGGCGTTCTTCGCATCAGCGCCGTGGTCTATGAGCATCTGCAAGAGCGCCGCGTCACCGAATCGCGCCGCCTCTGCCAGTGGCGTTGCATACCCGACGTTGACTGGTGACTTCACCGCGACATTAGCACCGCGATCAAGTAGGAGCTTCACCACGGCATTACAACCAGGCTGGCCGGCAGCGATAAGCAACGGAGTCCGGCTATCGTCAGAGCGGGCGTTCACCTCGGCGCCGTGATCGAGCAACAGCCGAGTCTTCTCGAGATCATCCACCGCCCACATAAGCGCGGTGGCGCCTGCGTCATTTCTAATATTGGGATCCGCGCCGTTATCCAGCAGGAATCGGACTGAATTCAAATCCCCGTAGAGCACTGCTTGCATCAATGGAGTCGAACCGGCCTGTCCCTTTAGGTTTGTAGCTTTCGGATCTGCGCCCGCGAGCTTCTTGAAGGCCAGGTCATCGCCATCACGCAACGCCTCCATCAATCGAACGGCTTTCGAGTCAGGCGGCGAAGCAGGAATTTCTCCGGATAGATCGTCCGGCCATTCGGCTCCCTGGTCGAGCCAGTCCTTTATGGTTTCAATCTGCTGCGGCGTAAGCGGACCGGTAAGGGGCATCTGTGGGCCGTACTGGCTTCCAATCAACTTCTGGTATAGCTTGCTGCCGGCGCTATTCCCCCTTGTGATCATCACCACCGTGCCGCCCCGCATCGCGTCTCGGCGCCGGTCGAGGCGAAAGCCATGCATTTGCTGCGATGGCCCGTGGCACTCGATGCAGTATTGCTTCAGTAGAGGCTGAACGTCTCGACCGAAATCAATCTTATTCGAAACCTGTGACGATACACTTGCGCTAAAGGCCCAGAACGCAATTACGGCCGCGATCAGAATATGCTTTAACCTCGCAAATCTTTTTGAATACATGAACCAAATGCTCCGCTTCTTCCTTCGAGTGATTGACGATCAGTCAGTGAGGGTGATGTTATTGGACTTCCGGCGACAGTGGTTGCCGAAAGCGTACGACTTAACTTGAAGCTGTTTATTACCCGCGCACGGGGCCCTTGTCAACCTGGGTTCACGAGCTCTGAAAGCTTCGGTCCTTGCTGGTAAACTAGATCACCGTCCGTCACCTTCATTTAACCAATCGCGCGGACGAAAGAACTCCCACGCCTCGGCCTCGCGCGAGCCCGGCTCTGGATGATAGTCATACACCCATCGCACAACCGGAGGCAGCGACATCAGTATGGACTCGGTGCGACCGCGCGTTGCCAAACCGAAGTGCGTGCCGCGATCATAGACGAGATTGAATTCAACATAGCGGCCACGGCGGATCAGCTGGAACTCGCGTTCGCGTTCTGTGAAAGGGTCGCCTCTGCGCTTCTCCGCGATCGGGAGATAGGCTGGAATAAATGCCCGGGCGACTCCCTGCACGAACTGAAAGACGAACTCGATTCCGCGATCGACGCTCGGACGCTTGTCACCCGCATCAAGAGGCTCGTCAGCGTGTTTTCCCGTCTGATAATCGAAGAAGATTCCGCCGACTCCACGAGGCTCGTCACGGTGTTTGATGAAGAAGTACTCGTCGCACCACTTCTTGAATCTCGGATAATACCAGGGGTCGAACTTGTCGCACGCTTCCCTGAGCGTACGATGAAAATGAATCACGTCTTCCATTTGCGGGTAGTAGGGGGTCAGATCGGTGCCGCCGCCAAACCAGCTTCCGGAACCTCTTTCAAGGTAGCGGAAGTTTGCATGGACTGCAGGTACGAAGGGGTTGCCCGGATGAAGCACCAGAGATATCCCGGTTGCAAAGAACTTGGAGCCTTCGCCGACCTGCATCTTCGCGGCGAAAGCTTCGTCGAACCTTCCATCGACTTCGGAGAAATTGACGCCGGCTTTTTCGAACAGCGCACCGCCCTCCATGATCCGGGTACGCCCGCCTCCACCTTCGTCGCGCACCCAGAGGTCTTCACGAAATGTCGCCGCACCATCCAATGTTTCCAGAGCCGAGCATATCGCATCCTGAAGCTCGGCAAAGAAATCCCTGGCTCGAACCTTTAGCGTTTGTTGATCGTTCACCACTCACTCCTTTGACAGAAATCCGCAAACTTCAGGCTTGTCGCTCGGTGAGACTCAACGACAAGCTGAAGCTTGTCGGACTATCGTCGAAGATTTTCGTTGCAACGTCGTTTCAACCAAGGTACCATTATCACTACAAGCTGGAAAATCGAACAAGGGTGGTTGGTTTTTTCGAGGAGACTTTGATGCGCATATTTCGACTCTCTCACACCGTTCCGACTTTAACGGCCGTTCTAATCTTTTCAGTATTCTCTTCAGCGCTCGCGGCTCAAAACGACAAGCAGTCGGGCAAAGTCCGCATCAAGAACTTTGGTTGCCTCAATGAGAAGTTTTATCGAGGCGCCCAGCCCAGAGAGGAAGACTATGCAGACCTTGCCGCGATGGGAGTGAAGACAGTCATCGATCTGCAAAAGAGTGGCGAGAATCGAGAACAGGCGATGGTCGAAGCGAATGGAATGAAGTTCTACAGAATCGGAATGAGCGATAAGAGCCAACCCGCTGCCGAGCAAGCGGAACTGTTTTTGAAGATAGTGAACGATCCGGCGAACCAACCGGTGTTCGTGCATTGTGCCGGCGGCCGTCATCGCACCGGAGCCATGAGCGCGATCTACAGGATGACGCACGATGGCTGGAATGCGGATCAGGCTTTTCAGGAAATGAAGCAATATGACTTCGAATATGGCATGGGACACAAGCCGTTGAAGCACTATGTGTACGACTACTATTCACACATCGATCAAAAGAACGTGGTGGTAAACACCGGTAGCAACCGATAGCTCTTCAGAAGCGTCCAAAGACTTCCGAGCTTCATAAATCGAGCCTTACAAAAATGAGAAATCGAAGCAGTAAACTGACCGCGTCAGCTTGTGCTATCGCCCTGCTAGTGTCCATGAGCATTGCGGGCGCGGCCCAAAGCGAGCCGACTTACAAGGAACTCCCAAATTTGCACAAAGTCAGCGACACGCTTTATCGCGGCGCGCAGCCGCTGAACGGATTTGCAAGGAAGCTGGGCGAGCTCGGCGTAAAGACCATCATCAATCTTCGCGGCGTGGACGAGATCAGTCAGGGCGAACAGAAAGAAGCGGAAGCTGCCGGTCTGCGTTACTTCAACATTGCGATGCCCGGGCTGAGCGCCCCATCAGACGATCAAGTTAGCCGAGTGATGGCGATAATCGATAATCCCGAGAGCCAGCCCGTCTTCATTCACTGCAAGCGCGGCGCTGACCGAACGGGAACCATCGCCGCCGTCTACCGAATGTCACACGAAGGCTGGAACGCTGAGCGCGCGCTCGCCGAGGCAAAACACTTCGGCATGAGCTGGGCCGAGTTTGGAATGAAGGGTTATATCGCGGATTATTACAAACAGCATTTGCGAACTACGAGCCAGTCGACCGCCGCGACAACCCGATGATGCGAGCATTCGGTTTCAACACACCTTCAGCATGACCGTATTCAACCGAGAGCCTTTTCTTATCACCGCAACTTGATTCTTTCCATCGTGCAGATCAATTCTGATGGATTCCGTGCAAGACTAGCTTCCTTTCATCGGGATCAAACCAGACCGCGCCGTCTACTTTGTCAGCGGGGCTTCACGACCGCGCGCCGTTACCCGCTCAACACCTGCGATCTTTCCACTAATCACCAGTAGCGCGTAATCAAAATTATTAACCGTAGGGCAGATGTGTTTCGGCACAAGATAAATTGCGTCGCCGATTCGCGGCGAGTCGCCGGATACATTGATCGGAAGATGCTCCTCACTCGGTCTTGAAGGCAGATATTCCGGATGGCTGATCACCGCGCAGGTCGGGACTCCGGAGTCGGCCGAGACTGTCTTGTGGCCGGCATCACAAGTGAAACGGCCGGGTGACGGATGCGACACGACCGTTGAAACTACTACCGCCGCAGGCCGATAGCGGTACTCCGAAGGCAGCTGGGCCAGGCTCGAGCAATCATTGTAGACAACCGTTCCCGGCGATACACGATGAATGAACGAGGCATCGTTGAAGCGGGCGTAAGAGAGCGAGCAGGGAAAAGCCGGCGTCCCGGCGGTGATTATCTCCAGGATCGGAACGCCGGCGCGTTCAAAGGCCTCGACGATCTCCATCAGTCGGTCGTAGCCCTTGTGTGCAACGGCGTTGCGCTCGGGCAAGGCTAAAGAAGAGAGATGGCCGTCATAGTAATGCAAGCCGCGAAAGATCTGGCCCGCATTTTGAATCGCTCGAGCTAGACCAACGATTTCATCCACTCGATTCTGCTCGATGCCGGTTCTATCCATTCCGGGATTGATATCGATGAACAGTCCGATGCGGCTGTCCTTCCACGGTTCTATCTGCTCGCGGGTCTCAACAAGAGCGGAGACCTCTGTCCCGGGAAATTGATCTGCGATTGCCCGGATGCGCCGCGCACTTGCGCCAACCATCGGATAAGCGACCACTACGTCCGAAGCTCCGTTCTCACAAACCGTCAAGAGCTCGAGAGAGGTCGAGCATTTGAAGTTAGCAATGCCGTGCTCGACCAGTCGCCTCATTATGAATCCGAGCTTCGCCGTCTTAATGTGAGGCCGCCAACGATTGGCCTCGCCACCAAGCAACCCCAGCGTCACCTGTATGTTTGAGTCGACAATCTGCGGATAGATCGCAAGTGCCGGGGTTAAGACTTGCTCAACCCCCTCGATCCTGTATGCATCGGGCAGGAGATCTGGTAGTGAAAGGTTTTCCGGCGTGTCCGTCATACCGTCTATGATGATGCAAGCTCTCCAGCCTCGAAGTAAAACTGTACCCCGGGCCGGAGCTTGACTGTCTTCGCGGCGCCCACGCCGGTCTGTTTCACCTGTCCGATCACTTGTATCGCTGGCTTGATTCTCTGCGCTGGTGTGTTCCTCTTACCAGGAAAAATAATCGGCGCTCCTTCGCTCAGTTCTTCGTTCGTGAAATTTCTATCGATCTGGCTAACAGACATCACCTGGTCGAAGTCCGGCGGCCTTGTGATCAGGTGTGCCAGGAAGAGATCCCGATCTTTGCCAAAGACGAAGTATTCGAGCTGGGGTAAGGCGGCGGCTTCTGAGTCAAACTTGTGAAAATGAGCGACTCGAGTGACGCTCGCCACCACATTTTCATTGATGGGTTTCCCGCCTCGTTCGAAATGGCCGCGAAAGATGGTGCCCCTAAACGAACTGCGCTGCGAATTCTTCGGATCGAGTTCCGGCAAAATAAATGGCTCCGGTTCGAAGCTATAGATCCTTGTACCCGGGTGTTGCCGCCGATCCCGCACATAATCTGCTTGTGCATCGCCACCCTCCTTTGTCAGAGTCACCTCCAGAATCACCTGATAGCGATGAATGTTCATGCTGAACATTGGCAGGTGAGAAAGATAGATTGTCTTCTCCCCAAAAAGCAGCATCCCGTGAGTGCCGGGCGGGTCTGAAAATGCGACATGATGATTCGTAATCGAGCCGGCTGCCGTGACCCAGAGCGTTCCGCGATATGTGAAACCGACCGCAGCGGCGGCGCCCGCCAGCAGAAACTCTCTGCGCCCTGTTTTGTTGTGATTCGTTTCGCTCATAACTAGTTTTTCCTTTAGCAAGCTACGCTACGGTATAACCGTGGCAGCGGTTCCGTCCACTCCCATCGGCTCAACGGTACGCGCGTGTGTTGCAAGAATGCAGTGCAGGTCAGCGTTTGTTCCAAGTCATACTGTTTCTACCAGAGACCCTTCATACCTGAAAGAGGGGTTTCGCCTTCGCAATCCTGCAACTAAGAACCTCGTGATCTTGCCCCTTTTTTCGGCTATCTTCATGAGCTAAGGCGGGAATTACTTCTATTTCCTATCACCGAACACTGTAGGGCGCGCCCCACGGACGGATGCAATATACGTCCGTCATGCCCTGGGGTGCGCTTTGTCATATACCTGCATCAACTGCTCGATCGATACGTGGGTGTATATTTGCGTCGTGGACAGCCGAGCGTGTCCCAGCAGTTCCTGAATGACGCGCAAGTCAGCTCCCGCCGAGAGCAGATGAGTCGCAACCGAGTGCCGGAACGAGTGCGGGCTTATGTCGTGAGCGAGCGCGCATTCCTTCACGTACTTCTCGATCAGCCTTCCGATCGAACGCGTGGTTATGCGCGTGCCCTGATAGTTCAACAGGACTGCTTTCGCTTCGCGTTTGTGCTCGGGCGCTTCTGCAAGCAAAGCACCGCGCGCTTCAAGGTAGCCGGCCAGCGCCTCTTTCGCTTTTGACCCGAACGGCACGAAGCGTTCTTTGCTGCCCTTACCTCGAACACGAATCGTTTCGTTTCTGAAGTCGATGTCCTCGAGATTCATGCCGGCGATCTCAGATACGCGGCAGCCCGTCGCATACAGGAGCTCGAGTATCGCGCGGTCGCGTTTTCCAAGCAGCGTGTCCAGGTCCGGAGCCTCGATAAAGTGAATGACTTCGTCGACCGAAATCACTTTCGGAAGTCTCTTCTCCAATCGCGGGCTCGAGACCAATCGCGCGGGGTTCATTTCCAACACCTGCTCGCGGCAAAGGAATTTGAAAAAGGTCCGCAAGGTTGCGAGCTTCCGCGCGATCGAGCTCTTCTTTCGCTTTTCCTGATAGAGCTTCGCCATATACTCGCGGATAGTGATGTGATCGATTTGATGGATGTCGATGCCGGGCCTCTCGCCTTTGGAATCGCTCGGGCAGAGGTAGTTATAGAACTGCTCGAGATCGCTCAGATAGTTTCGCAACGTATGCTTGGACGCGTTGCGTTGATACTTGAGATAATCGGCGAATCGATCGATGTGTTCTTGCATACAGTATTCTTGAACTCATCGGAAAGGGGGTTGCTTCAATTCTATAGCTGAGGGTTAATACGTCAAGCGCTCGGAGGAATAGACTGACAGCATATGGTTAGTGTCGCAGTAGTCTCTTATCGTCTGACCCTCGATGTACTCCATGACAAAGTAAGGGGCACCGCTCTCGGTTGTTCCTCCATCGAGGAGTCGGGCGATGTTGGGATGATCAGCGTTCAGGATGCATGTTGGCGATCATCATTGACGGTGGTGTACCGAACCGATCTGGGACAGATTCTGCGCGACCCCTTTCGGCATATTTATATCGTTCGCCCATAACGCGTTTTGATTTTGCAGCTCAATCCATAGATCAAGACCCTTCCGATACCAGAGTTCAGCTTCGTTTCGGTTTCTCAAGGCGGCGAAGGCCCCGCCCAAATCTGTGTAGAGCCGTGCTAGCCCGCGACGATAGTCGATTCGTTGCGGGTGCGATGAAACTATCGGTTCACAAATCGTTCGCGCTTCTTGAAGCACTTCCATCGCTCTCGTGAAATTAGCGCTTGCCGACAAACTTTCGCCGGTCAGCGTTAAACTCTCCGCCAGATCGTCTGGGTATTCGACATTGGTTTCATCGAGGGCTACGAGTGCGCGCCGAATGCTGACCGTCCTCTCCAAGAGCGCCAGCGCGCCGCGATAATCACGCGACGCGAGCAGAGTTTCAGCCACGTGATGTGAACAGTCGCCGACATCTTTTTTTGGACGCGCATTTTGAGTGTCTTTTTCGAGAATTTCTTCATAAATCGCCAGGCCGTGTTTACCGTTCTCGAGAGCTTTCGGATAATTTCTCAAGCCGCGATACGCGTCGCCAACATGGTCAAATGCTGTTGCCTTACCTCGCGCATAATCGAGACTTGTTGGATCGAGCGAACACAATACTTCGGCATTCGCTAACATTTCCAATTGATTGTCGAGCGACTTCTGCCATTCACCCTTGATTCCGAAGATAAGTCCGAGGCGTTCTCTGCTGATGACGAAACGAACCTTGACCACCTGCTCGGGAAAAGATTCGAGCCTCATTTGTTCGGCAATTGACAGAGACTTTCTACACATCGCCAGTGACTCGTCGTAATTCCCGATCTCAGCCAATGCATCACCGAGAAACACCGGGTTTCTGAAAGCGATTTGATATGTGGCCAGGTCAGGCGATCGCGCCAACAGTTTGTCTGTGATTTCCATTGCTTCACGCATCTTTTCAACGGCGGCATTCGGATTACCCAGCACTTGAAAGATGGGACCGAAGCGTGAAAGCGTTTCCGCAAGGCCGAGTTGATATTGGGGGTTATTCGGGTCAAGTTCCGCCAGGCGACGCCGAGTCGTAAGCGATTTATCGTAAGACTGCAAAGCCGCGCCCGTATCGCCCGTGCGCGAGAATCCCGGTCGCCCTTGCACATCCCCGAGCTTCAAATGCGCGGTGGAAAGTTCCCAGAGCAGTTCGTGGTCTTCGCCGGCCTCCTGCGCCAGGCTGTCTAAATATTCCTGGGCTTTCTTGACGACCATCTCACGCGCCTTAGTCGCTCCGTTCAAATCTACAATCGAATCGTGGAAATCGAACAGAAAAGAATTCGTCAGGTTCCGTACGTCCTTGAACCTTCGTTCCGCTTTGGCGCGTTCACGTCGCGCAACTCCCGCTTGCCAGGCGGTGATAATCGTAGCTGACAGCAGCGTGAATGCGATTAGAAAGAGACCGGCCACCCCTGCTTTATGTCGCGCGATGAATTTGCCGGTGCGGTAGTACACCGTGTCCTGACACGCCATAACCGGAAGATGGTCGAAGTAGCGCTGGATGTCCTCCGAAAATTGCTCGACTGAAGCGTAGCGCCGCTGTGGCTCTTTGCGCATCGCTTTCAGAACTATGTTGTCCAAATCACCCTCGAGCTCACGGCGCAGTCTATGAGATTCGGAGTCTCGTGCCTTGCCGACCGCTTCCGGTGTCACCGTCACATCGGTCGTCCCACCGGCCCCCGGAGACGCTACGGTGCGCATGATCGCGGTGCTGGGCTTAGGCGGTTCCTCCTCGCAGATTGCCTCGATGATCTCCACCAACGACCGGCTGGTGACGCGGTAAGGTCGATGTCCGGTGAGCAGCCCGTACAACAGCACGCCGAGTGAGTAAACATCGCTTGCAGTAGTGATCGTTTCTCCTCGCGCTTGCTCGGGGCTGGCGTACTCAGGGGTCATCATTCTCATGGTCACGCCCGTGAGTTCAACACCCTGCGCGTTGGGAGAAAGGAGCTTAGCGACACCGAAGTCCAACAGCTTCGGAGTTCGATCGGCGGTCACCAGAATGTTGGCCGGCTTTATGTCGCGATGGACGATCAGATTCTGATGGGCGAAGTGGACAGCCGAGCAGACAGCGCGAAACAACTTCAGCCGCTCTACAGTCCCTAGCCGGTGAGTATCACAGTAATCCATTATCGTCTGGCCCTCGATGTACTCCATGACGAAGTAGGGTGCTCCGCCTTCCGTAGTCCCTCCGTCGAGCAGTCGTGCGATGTTGGGATGATCCAGGCCAGCGAGAATCTGCCGTTCGTTGCGGAAACGTTGGATGATCGTCTCGTGATCGAAACCGGCGGTGATCACCTTTAAAGCGACGTGCTTTCGGAACTCCTCATCGGCGCGGGCCGCCAGGTAAACGGTGCCCATTCCTCCGCGCCCGATTTCTTTGATCAACTTATAGGCGCCGATACGTACGCCGGTTAGTGGTGTAGCTTCCGGCTCTGAAAGCTCTATCGTACTCTCGTCGAGCACCGGTGGAATCTCGATGAAGTCTCCCGCCCGATCATAACCATCAATGAGCTTCTCGATCTCAGCCCGCAGCGAAGCGTCGCCTTTGCACGCTGACGCAAGAAAGGCGCCGCGTTCGGTCGGGGTCATCTCGAAGGCTGCGTGAAACAGCTCATCGATCACCCGCCAGCGTTCAGGATGCATGTTGGCGATTGTCATTGATGTTGGTGTAGAGCCAGGCCTTGGCCAGCTTCCAGTCTCGCGCAACGGTTATCACCGAAACATTGAGCACCTCTGCGGTCTCTTCGACGCTCAGCCCGCCGAAGTACTTCATCTCCACGACCCGGCTCTTTCGCTCGTCGAATGCCTCGAGAGCTGTAAGGGCTTCATCGAGTTCGACAAGATCAGTAGCTCGCTCCTCACTGACAGCGATCTCTTCATCGAGCGTTACTCTCAGCGCTCCGCCTCCACGTTTCGCGCGATGGTGACTCTTAGCGTGATCGACCAGGATGCGGCGCATCATCTGAGCTGCCACGCCGACAAAGTGAGCCCGGTTTTGCCAGTCGACATGTTTCTGATCGATTAGCCGCAAATAAGCCTCGTTGACCAACGCAGTGGGCTGGAGAGTGTGGTCAGGGCGTTCGCGTCTGAGATATCTCGCCGCGATCGCTCGCAGCTCCGCATACACGATGGGCATCAACTGGTCCAGCGCTGTTGACTCGCCGTTACTCCAGTCTTTCAACAATCGCGTCGCTTCGCTTGTTGAGGGAGGTTGCATCTGATGGCCTTCTGCTGCCGATTTCAGGGGCCTGAAATCGGAGCGCTGAGTATAACACCCAACCCCAGGCCTAGCTAACTGCCGACGGAGACCGGGGATTCGACATATCGTGCGTATTTCAAGCGATGTGGCATTCCGATGAAAGTTTCTCGATCGAGTTGTCGCGTTAGTTAGCAGGAGGACTTCTGAAGCTCGGCGTTCAGCGATCGGAGATTGGTAAAATGAAAAATGTTGGTTTATTGGCCAAATCACTCGCCTGCTCACTGTCCTTCCTTCTAGTTTTGATGTCGGGGCTGACCTCGGCGGCGGCGCAAGCAGTGGTGCCCGTCAATGGCGCGCCTCCTATTCTTATTCCCGTGACGATTAACGCCAGTGTCGGCGATCAGTTCGATCCCCACGTGAGCGGCGACTGGGCGGCGTACACCTCGGGCCTTGGCATTCGGTATTACAACTTCGCCACCAACATCGATGCCGCGATTCCGCTCGGCGCCTCGTCGAACGATCTCCTCGCGGACATAAGCGCCAGCAAAATCGCCTTTTCGCGCGTGATCACCGGCGTGAAGACCACGGTGATGGTATTCGATGCTGCGACCCCGGCAGTCGCCCCGGTCGAAGTCGACGCCGCCGCGAACACCACTCGACTCGGCGCGGCGATCGGCGGCAACTCGGTAGCGTATATCGATTTCGGGCTCCAGGGGAACGGCGAGCTGGTGGTGAGCGATCTGTCGACCCACGTCTCGACGCGGATCACAAACGACACCGTCGCCGACGGCAACCCTTCTGTCTCTCCCGACGGAAACGTTGTCGTCTGGGAGCACTGCACTGGCTCGCTGACCAACTGCGACATCTACCAGGCCGTCGCCTTCACCGCTGCAGCCGCGGGTATGAGGGCCGCGCTAGCGTGCTGAGAAGATATGGACAATTGTGTTCTCAAGGGACTGGCGCTTCACTCTTCCGCTAACGTGGGAAAGTTTTTCGCTCACGCGCGCAGATTTTGATACCGCAGCATCTGGAGCGCTGGGCGGCCTCGGGTAGTGTTGGCTACTGAGCGGGCGCACTTCCAAATCAGTCAGAAGGAGAACGTTATGAAGATCAAAGCAGACAAAGCCATTCGTGCGACTCTGCTTGTTTCACTGATGCTGAGCGTGTCCCTGCTATCAACGCGATTGCAGGCAGACACAGGCACGTGCGGAGGTGCAAGCATTACGCTCCCATTCACCGACGTCTCGGCAGGCAACATCTTCTTCTGCTCGATAGGCGAAGCGTTCTTCTCAGGACTGAGCAACGGCATTGATGCGACACACTACAGTCCCGCAGCCAACGTTCCGCGCGAGCAGATGGCGGCGTTCGTTACACGCACCATGGATCAGTCATTGAAACGAGGAAGCAGGAGAGCCGCACAAGATCAGTATTGGACCCCCACGATTCTTCCCGATAGCCTCGGGTTGACGACGGTTGGAAGCGTTCCAGAACTAGTCGAATCAGACGGGGCCGACCTCTGGGTGGCGAATTACAGTAGCAACACCGTCTCGCGCGTGCGAGCCAGTGACGGCAAGCTGCTGGAGACATGGACCGGCGCGAGTAATGCCGTCGGCGTGCTGGCGGCAAAGGGACTGATATTCGTGACTGGGTTCACAGATCCCGGAACCCTCTACAGAATTGACCCAACTCAACCCGTGGGTGCAGCGACGATATTCACCAGCTCCCTTGGCGCTGGTCCTCAGGGCATATCTTTCGACGGCGCGCGAATTTGGACGGCAAACCCTGGGACCGCTGGTGTGGGGTCTGTTTCCATCGTGACTCTGAACCAGTTAAGCGTAACTACCGTCTCGACGGGATTCAGTTCCCCAATAGGGATTCTGTATGACGGCGCCAACATATGGGTCACAGATCAGGGAACATCTCCCGGCAAGCTATTCAGGCTGGACTCAACCGGCGCCATCATCCAAACCGTTACGGTGGGCAACAATCCGTTCTTCCCGGTTTTCGACGGCACGAATATCTGGGTGCCCAACCAAAACTCGAGCTCAGTAACGGTGGTTCGCGCATCGACTGGGGTAATCCTCACTACGCTGACCGGCAACTTCTTGAATACTCCTAACACCGCGGCGTTCGATGGCGAGCGCGTACTGGTTACGAACCTCGGCGGGAACTGTCTCTCGCTGTGGAAAGCGGCGGACCTGAGTCCTCTCGTCGGTATCTTCACCGATTTATCGTTCGGTCCGTACGGAGCCTGCAGCGACGGCCTCAACTTCTGGATTACGCTGCAGAGCACGGGGCAACTCGCCAGATTCTGAGCGGGCGAGCAAGTTGCTCCGCTCTTTTGTGTATCCGCCGATGCGAGTCACGCTTCACCGACGGAAATGGAGAGCTCATGAATATCTTTCCACGCATCGCAATTCGTATCGCGCTGTTAATGTCACTGATACTGTGCCTGACGCTGCTGTCAACTCGAATGCAGGCCGACACCGGAACCTGCGGAGGCCAGAGCATCACCCTGCCTTTTACTGATGTGGCAGCTGGCAATGTCTTCTTCTGCTCGATAGCCGAGGCATATTTTTCAGGCTTGGCCAACGGCACGTCCGGGACCACGTATAGCCCAGGCAACAACCTGCCGCGCGAACAGATGGCTGCGTTCGTCACCCGCACAATGGACCAGGCATTGAAGCGCGGCAGCAGGCAGGCGACGCGCAAACAATTCTGGACTCCGCCGTCCGAAACCGGGCTCGCGTTGACCACCGTGGGCTCGCCACGATTACTCAAATCAGACGGGGCAGATCTCTGGGTGGCGAATTTCGTTCCCGGCACAGTCTCGCGCGTGCGAGCGAGTGACGGGAAACTGCTGGAGACCTGGACCGGGGCGACTTCCGCCGTGGGCGTGCTGTCAGCGAAGGGACTGATATTCATCACTGGCGGCCCAAGCCCCGGAAAGCTATACCAAATCGACCCAACTCAACCAGTGGGTTCAGTTACGACGCTGACCAGCTCTCTCGGGAATTTTCCCTTCGGAATAACCTTCGACGGTGCGCGAGTCTGGACCGCAAACGAAAACCCTGGAGGATCTGTCTCCATCGTGACTCTCAACCCATTAAGCGTAACTACCGTGTCGGCTGGATTCGCTATCCCCATTGGAATTCTGTATGACGGAACTAACATATGGGTTACCGATAAGGGAACAACCCCTGGCAACCTATTCAAGCTGGACTCAAACGGCGCCATCATCCAAACGGTGACCGTTGGCGACAGCCCGGCGCTTCCTGTTTTCGACGGTACGAACATCTGGGTTCCGAACCAGACCTCGAACACGGTAACGGTGGTTCGCGCATCGACCGGGACAGTGCTCGCCACGCTGATGAGCAACGGGTTGGTTACACCCACTGCCGCAGCCTTCGATGGTGAGCGCGTACTGGTCACGAACAGCAACGGGAATAGCGTCTCGCTGTGGAAGGCGGCGGACCTCACTCCGCTCGGCTCGGTTAGCACTGGGGCCAGTACTCAACCTCTTGGAGTTTGCAGCGACGGACTAGATTTCTGGATCACGCTAGTGGGCACAGGGAAACTCGCGCGGTTCTGAATCCGGAATAAACAATCCACCACTCCGGCCCGGTGTGGAAGTAGTCGATAAGCATCAACCGTTACTTTGGGAAGGGGAAAAGCATGAAGCTAAGTAGACGTTCGACGTTCCTGGCAGCGCTGGTGATCGCGCTGATGTTGTTCATCACGATCGCATCAAGCCGCCTTCGAGCCGACACGGGGACGTGCGGAGGGCAGAGCGTCACGTTGCCGTTCACGGACGTGTCAGCTGGCAACGTCTTCTTCTGCTCGATAGCGGAAGCATATTTTTCAGGCTTGTCCAACGGCACGACGGCGACCACCTACAGCCCGGCGGCGAATGTGCCCCGCGAGCAGATGGCAGCGTTTGTGACTCGCACTATGGATCAGTCGCTGAAACGGAGGAGCCGGCGTGCGGTGCTCAAGCAATTCTGGACTCCAACGTCTGAGGACGGCCTCGGATTGACCGTCGTCGGAGCCAATCCACTTCTAGTCGAGTCAGACGGGGACGATCTCTGGGTGGCCAATAACGGCAGCGACACTGTTTCCCGCGTGCGAGCGAGTGACGGTAAGCTGCTGGAGACGTGGACCGGCGCGACTTCCGCCTACGGCGTGCTGGCAGCAAAGGCGACAATATGGGTGACTGGGCAGACCAGCCCCGGAACACTTTACATAGTCGACCCAACCGGGTTGAGTCCGCTCTTTACCGTAGCGAGTCCTCTTGGAGATTTCCCGGGAGCACTAGCTTTCGACGGAGCGCGAATCTGGACTGCAAACCAGGGAGGCTCTGTCTCCATCGTGACTCTCAGCCCGTTTAACATAAACACCGTCACGACGGGATTCAGCTCGCCCGTCGGAATTCTGTATGATGGCGCCAACATCTGGGTCACGGATTTCAACTCTGGCAATCTACTCAAGCTCGACTCAAACGGCGCCATCATCCAAACCGTACCTGTGGGTACCTTCCCCAGGTATCCGGTTTTCGACGGCACAAACATCTGGGTGCCCAACCAAAACTCTAGCTCAGTAACCGTTGTCCGCGCATCGACGGGCGCAGTCCTTGGTACGTTGACCGGCAACGGGCTGGATAGACCCAATGCCGCGGCGTTCGATGGAGAACGCATATTGATCACCAACAGCGCCGACGGCGGGAGCGCCTCGCTGTGGAAGGCGACGGACCTGAGTCCGCTCGGCTCTGTTGGCACCGGCACCGGTCACGGTATCGGTGCGTTTGGAGCTTGCAGTCATGGCCTCAACTTCTGGATCACGTTGAACAACACGGGCCAGCTCGCGCGGTTCTGAATCTACCTTGGGCAAAGCGGCTCGAGCCGAGCCCTTCAGCATATCGGCACGAGCTACGCGTCTGATTAATCAGGAAGTGCGTCTACTTTTGCGCACAAGGAGAAGGTCATGAGGATCAAATCAAGCATAGCGATCCGCTTATCTCTGCTTATCTCGCTGATGTTGAACCTGGCAGTACTGTCGAGCCGGTCACAGGCAGACACCGGAACGTGCGGAGGTGCAAGCATCACGCTGCCGTTCACAGATGTGGCAGCGGGCAACGTCTTTTTCTGCTCGATAGCCGAAGCGTTCTTTGCAGGGCTGAGCAACGGCACGTCTTCTACAACCTACAGCCCCGCAGCCAACGTGCCCCGGGAACAAATGGCGGCGTTCGTCACACGCACTATGGATCAATCTCTAAGACGAGGAAGCCGGCGGGCCTCTCTGAGGCAATGGTGGACTCCGACCTCCCCCGATGGTCTGGCATTGACCACCGTTGGAACTGTTCCTGCGCTGGTTGAATCAGACGGGGCGGATCTCTGGGTGCCAACCAATGGCGACGGTAAAGTATCGCGAGTGCGGGCGAGTGACGGGAAGCTAGTGGAGACGTGGACAGCGGCCACGTCTGGCGTGGGGGTGCTGGTTGCGAAGGGACTGGTCTTCGTGACGGGGAACACAACTCCTGGAAAGCTTTACCAAATCGATCCAACCCAGACCGCGGGCGCAGTCACGACGCTGACCAGCTCTCTGGGAAGTTCGCCTGCCGGAATAGTCTTCGATGGAGCCAGGATCTGGACGGCAAACCAGGGTGGCTCGGTCTCGATAGTGACACTCAACCCATTTGCGGCGACTACGGTCACGACGGGCTTCAGCGGTCCAATTGGCATACTAAATGACGGATCTAACATCTGGGTGACAGACCGTGGGGACAGCACGCTCAAGAAGCTGGACTCAGCTGGAAACATCATGCAGACGGTGACGGTGGCCGACAGTCCGGTGTTTTCGGTCTTCGATGGAACCAACATCTGGGTGCCCAGCCAAAACGGCTCGGTGACGGTGGTCCGTGCGTCGACAGGGAGCGTCCTGGCGACACTCACGGGAAATGGACTGAACGGCCCCTTCGCCGCCGGCTTCGATGGCGAGCGCATATTGGTCACGAACCAACTCGGGGACAGCGTGTCATTGTGGAAAGCATCAGACCTCACTCCACTCGGCTCTGTTTCCACAGGTGGAAATAGTCAGCCGGTTGGCGTTTGCAGCGACGGCCTCAACTTCTGGATCACGCTTAGCGCTACCAACAAGCTGGCGAGATTCTGAATCTGAGAAACCCAACAACATTGCGGCGAATATTACCAAGAGAATGCATTCAGGTAGAATCTGAAACTTCAAGGGAGAGTGAACATGAAAGCTGCCATAGCAATCACCCTGACTCTGATCTTCTTTCTTCTGTTGGTGTCTCCTGCGGTCTTTGCCGACGACCAGGAAAAAGCCCAGAAGAAGGCTCTGGAGCAACAAGCCGATCAACTGATCAAGGAAGCAAAGGACCTGGAAAAATCAGGCCAATTGCTTGAGGCTCGCTCCCGCTATGCCGGCTCGCAGGCCTTCTGGGAAACGAAAGACGCGGTCCAGGCAATCAAGCACATCGACGAAGTCATTCATAACCGGGTAAAGGATGCGCTTCGCCAGTCGCATAAGCTCTACGATCAGGGTCAGTTCAAACCCGCGGCTGAAGCGCTCGAGCAGGCGTTGAAACTCGGGGAATCAACCGCGATCCTCTCATACGATCTTGCTCTCTGCTATCAGCGTACTGGAGACACCGCCGCCTCGCTGGCCTACCTCGATCAATCAACGAGCGCAACACGCGATCCCAAACTTAGGCTCAAACTCCAACAAGCGAGAGCTGCACTTGTCAGCAATGAGCAAGTGATCAGCCTGAAAGACCCCGACCGCGTTCGAATCAACGCCGTCAACGAATCGATTGACACCATCGGCTTTGAGGCGTCGCTCGACGAGGGACCGCCGTCGCTTCAAAGAGAACCGGAGAAGTCCGGCGGCGTCCTGGTTCCGGCCGCACTCAACAACGGTGCAGCAATGAGTTCCGCCAGGAGCTCGCGCCGGAGTGGGAGTCTCTGTCAGTCGCTGAAGAGTCTCGGAGCTCTTCCGGCAAACAGTCCAACTTTTACTTTCGACCTTGCGAACTGCGCCGAGGACAACGACCGGCCTGCCGAAGCTTCCCAACTTCTAACTCGTTATCTTCAGATGTCACCCAATGCCGTCGACGCCGATCGGGTACGTCTACGGATTGCTGACTTGAACGCACTGGCCGAATTGCCCGACCAGAAGGGCGCCCAGGTGCGGACCATTTACGCATTGGCATCCCGCTCTCTTGAAGAACGCGCCTACGAACGCGCGCTTGTCGAATTTCAGAAAGCGGCTTCAACGGACCCGAGCTTCGCGCCAACCGAATGGAGATTGGCATTACTGAATGAGGCAATGGGCAACGTCGATCGGGCAAAAGAGCACTTCAATCGATTTCGTGAACTCGATGCTGACCCAGCGGCCCGAGAGGCAGCAGGGCTGCACCTCGAAACTCTCGCGATCAAACGCGACACGTATGATCAGGAGGTCGCGGCAGCCGAAGGCATCCTCTCTGATCTTCTCAATCGGGCAATGAACCTGACATTCAACGGAATGGAGGACCGCGCCGCTCTTTACAAGCAGCGGGCCAAGGCAAACAAGAAGCTGTATAAGAAAAATCAACACCTGGATCGCGTGGGAGGGTTCTCAATTCCATTTGCGTATGCCAGGCAACAGCTGGTTGAGGCGGGCGATCACCTGGCAACGGCTCTCGCGCTATTTCCGCTCGGAGCCGAAGCCAATGAACTCATGGGGCTGGTTTTCCTGCAGGCCAACGATGGGCGTTCGGCTATGCGCTGCTTTGATGCGGTTGCCGCTCAGAATCTGCCGGTTTCATTTTACGCGGAGTTGCGTGGACGCAAGCAGGACCACGCAGTCAAATGCGAACTCGGGCGGGATCGGATAAAGCTCATCTTCCTGTCCTCGTACGACAAGAAAGCCAAACCGAGTCCTCCGGCAAAGCCCGCTGCGGAAGACGGGTTGGGAGACCTGGTTATTGAGCCAGGCTCTTCCAGGCAACAGGACTTTGAAGCGCTCAACCTGACGCTCGCGGAAATCAAGAGAGTCGAAACCAAGAACGGCCAGCTCCTGTTGAAGCTGACGAAAGAAGAGGTCACGCTCTCACCCATCTATATGGGCGCGGCCACACCCACTGAAGGTCCACAGGGACGGCGATTTGGAAACAACTACACACGGCTTTTCGTGCGTTACCCCGGCATGGAAGACTCCAAGCTCGGAAACGAAGGGATGACGGGCGCCGAGAAATTCAAACTCGCCTACGACATCGCAAATGCCGGGGTGAACATCGCAACCAACCTCAACCCGATCGGCTCGGTAAGCGCATTGCAGAGCTTCATAAAGATTGCGCGAGAAATCCATGGCACGGTCAAATCCTTGCGCGTCAACTTCGCGTCCTGGGAAAAGACCTTTGAGGATCAGCAGGCCTTGCAACAGGGGAGCGCTTTCAGACCGATTCCGACGGCTCCGATCAGCCTGACCTTCCTTGAAGAGCTTAAGTGATAAACATCGCGGCACTGTAGATCACTGGCTTTGCGTCTTTGCGGGACACCGGGCGTTCAGAGTTCCCACTTTAGTCGGGCATCTGAACGCCCGGTGCTCCGCAAAGACGCAAAGCTACTCGTGTGCTAGAATTTTACCGGGTTCGTAAAAGAACATAATCGCGAAGGTGCCTCACAATGTACTGTAATGAATGTGGCCAGACGCTCCCGGACGGAAGCCGCTTTTGTAATAGCTGCGGCGCGACGATCGGCGTAAACAAAAGCTCATCCGAATTCACATCTGGCGGACCTGCCGCGGTTGCGTCTTACGCCGATGAACACGTAGTCTTCACGCTGAGACCGACCCTGATATTCGTGCTGGTTCGGTACATTGTGGCGGCGTTGGTGGTCATCGCGACTGCGGCTTTGATGGGCGTCTTGAGCAGCAGAGTCAACGGACAGGTTGCCTTCCTGGTGATACTCGGCGTGGCTATTATCGCGTTTTCAAACCCGATCTATAAACACATTCTGAGGAAGCGCGAGGTGTACACGCTCTCAAATTATAAGCTCGAGATGCGCTACGGATTAATCGCCAAGATCGTGCGCAACATACCGCTGCGTAATATCCAGGACGTGACGGTGACGGCTTCGGTGTGGCAGCGTTTGCTGAAGCTCGGAGACATCGAAATCGACAGCGCATCGGAAGCCGGAAAGATAACCCTGGACGATATACATAATCCCGACCGTTACGCGAACATGATCCTGGCCGAGTTGCGGCGCCGGAACTAAAGCGCTCGCGGCGGGTTCTAATCTGAAACGATGCTAATAAGAGGGGCTGAAACAAGAACGATGCTCTCGACGAAACACCTATTAGCAATACCGGTATTCTTGTTCGTAATGATGGCGCCGATCGCTGCCAGCGCTCAGCAAGCGCCGGGCGATAAGCCAACCCGTGCAGAAGACGTTGTGCCGCTCGCTTCGTCGAGCCCGGTTGGAAGCCTGCTGCCAGATAAGCTCGGAGGACTCAGCGCGACAAGCGGGCTACGGCAGGTTGGGAGCGACAACCTGGCCGCTCTTGTCGGAGACAAGGCGCCTTTCTATCTCGAGTACCTCGTCGTGTCGGCTGTGTCGCGCGACTATGGCCGAGTTCGCGTTGATGTGTTCGAAACCCATAGCCAGAGGGCCGCGTTCGGACTGTTCACATTCAACGGCGCCGCAAACTCAAAGAATCCAGGCGACCTCGTAGGGTCGGAGGGCGCGCAATTCGATGATCAGCTTTTGTTCTTCAAGGGCCGGTTCTTTGTTCAAATCAGTGATCTAACTCACCGGAGTTTTCACGGTGTTCTGGCCGGCTACGACCAGCCCATTGCTCAAGCGCTCGCGGCTAAAATCACGCCCGGCAATCCAGCCATAACACGACCGGCGCTGCTCGACAGTTTGCCGGCACCGGCAATGGTGGCCAACTCGCAGCGTTACTTTCTTGGACCTGAATCGCTGAACTCTTACATGGCGCACGCCCGCGAGATGTTCGATTTCGCCGGCGACACCGAAGCCGTCGCCGCCGAATACAAGCAAACGCAGTCAGCCGATTCGAAGACCCCGTCCGAGATTCTTAAGATCGCGATCGTCGAGTACCACACTCCTCAATTCGCGACCGATGCAATGGCGCGAGCGACCGGGTATCTTTCATCACTCCCGGAAAACGAGCAGCAACGACTAATACTCAAGAGAGTCGGAAACTATCTCGTCGAAGCGGTGAACGTGCGTGATCGCGCGATGGCCGAGAGCCTGATCAATTCGGTGGAGTATCCGTACACGGTGAAGTGGCTGCGCAATCCGCTCTGGCCAACCAACGATCCGTTTCGAGTGCAAAAGGCTGCCCAAATGCTGGTCTCGACCTTTGGGCTCCTGGGCTTGATCCTGGGGACGGTGCTGGTTGTAGGCACCGTATTCGGCACTACAATTTTCTTGAAGCGCCGAAAGCGCCAGCAGCAGGTTTTTTCCGACGCCGGCGGCATGCTTCGGCTCGATATCGATCAACTTGAAACGGCAATGCTGGGGCTGCCCCCCGCGCGTGAAGAGTGAAGCCCCTGTATCGGCGGGCCCTCCGTGGCCGCCCCCGTTGCCAGGGCGGAGCGTCGGCTAATAAAGAGGGGCGGCCACGGAGGGCCGCCCATACAGGAGTTTCACCCATCCCGTTTCTCTTTTTTGCATGCCCAACTCAGTTCTAATCGTCGATGACGAAGAAGGAATCCGGCGCTCGCTGGCCGGAGTGCTCCAGGACGAAGGCATGTCCGTCGAGACCGCCGCGTCGGGCGAGGACTGTCTCGCGCTCTTCGAGCGGCGGATGTTCAGTTGTGTTCTGCTCGACGTCTGGCTTCCTGGGATTGACGGGATCGAGACCCTCGAGCGACTGAGAGCCGCTTATCCCGAAACAGCGGTCATCATGATCAGCGGCCACGGGAACATTGAAACAGCCGTGCGGGCGACGCGGCTGGGCGCCCTCGACTTCATCGAGAAGCCGCTTCAGATAGATCGCACCGTGCTCGCTGTCCGCAACGCCCTTCGTCAACGCCAGCTCGAAGCAGATAACCAGAGGCTCCGCGAACAGCTTGACGACGACAATGCGATGATCGGCGAGAGCGTTCCGCTTCGCGCGCTTCGCCAGCAGATCGCTGTCGCTGCGCCGACCAACGGACGGATTCTTATCTACGGCGAATCCGGCACCGGCAAGGAATTGGCCGCGCGAGCGATTCACCATCAATCGCCGCGCGCGGTGATGCCTTTTGTCGAGCTCAACTGCGCTGCCATTCCCGATGAGCTTATCGAATCCGAACTCTTCGGCCACACCAAGGGCGCATTCACCGGAGCAACCCAGGCCAAACGAGGCAAGTTCGAACAAGCCGACGGCGGCACGTTGCTCCTTGATGAAGTCGGCGACATGAGCCTGAAGGTCCAATCCAAAGTATTGCGAGTTCTCGAGGAGCAGCGTTTCGAGCCCGTAGGTTCAAACACCCCCGCTCAGGTCGATGTAAGAATCATAGCCGCGACCAACAAGCGGCTGGATGAAGAGATCGACCGCGGCACATTTCGTGCGGATCTCTTTTATCGGCTCAACGTGATTCCGTTTGAGGTTCCCCCGCTCCGCGAACGTCGTGAAGATATTCCGCTGCTGACTGACTACTTCAACATGAAGTACTCGGCCCAATACACCCGCGCGCCAAAGTCCTTGACAGCCGATGCGCGCGACCGATTGGGCGAATACGATTGGCCCGGGAACGTGCGCGAATTAAGAAACACAATCGAGCGAGTGGTGATAATGTCGGCCAGGGAGAAGATCGGCGCCGAAGACCTGCCGCCTCTGGGAACACCGGACGCGGTGAAGATGGCGTCGAGTTACAACTTCACTTCATATCGCGAAGGCCGCGAAGCTTACGAGCGCAACTACATACTTCGCAAGCTTGCCGAGTGCGATGGAAATGTAACTCACACCGCGGAAGCGCTGGGGATTGACCGGTCTCATCTCTATCGCCGAATGAAAGCGCTTGGCATCAGCGACAAACGACCCGGCGCAGGAAATCAAACCTAACGAGACCGTCTCGCCTGAGAGAATCCAACCTCGTCGCTCCCGGCATTAACAAACTTTGTGACAAAGCCGTTGCCGCCGCTTCCGCTGCGAGTTCCTTGTATTGGATTTATCGTCGGGAAATCATCTGAATCTGTACTGCCGGCTATGTACAACGCGCCGGCGGCGTCCAACGCCATGGCCCGGCCGTCATCATTGGCGCTGCCGCCCAGATAAGTGGAGTAGATCAGATCACCGGAAGGATCGAGCTTTGTAAGGAAGGCATCATAGCTGCCAGCAGTACCGCGCTTGTGCGGTTGGAGAGCACCCTTGATCGGGAAATCGTCGGAAGAGGTCCGACCCGTGATATAAGCGTTGCCCTGCGCATCAACCACAATGGCTCTGACGACGTCGTCACCTGTTCCACCCAGATACGTTGAGTAGATGAGAGCCGTGCCCGAAGAATTGATCTTCGTGACGAAGGCATCCCCGCTTGGTACGACGTTCCCGGCATAAACAATCGATGTGTTGTTCGGATCAATCGCAAGAGTGGCCACGAAATTCCCTGCGATTCGACCCATTGCTTTCCAGCTTTCACCGCCATCGGTGCTCTTGAAGTTTCTATTAACGTTGGCGACTTCTCTGCCAGCTGCATAAATGGTTGACGGGTTTTTCGGATCAACAACGAGCAGGCCGATGTTTTCGTGAAGCGGCGTATTCGACCAGGTTTCCGCTCCGTCAGTGCTCTTGGAAACACCGATCGGAGTCCCAAGGTAGATGGTATTCGGGTGAAGCGGATCAACCGCCAGACTGCCTGTGGAGAGGTTGCTTGAAAAGCCGCGTGGCTTCCACTTTCTTCCGCCATTAGTTGACTTGAATATCGAACCGGCGGAGAAAGCATAGAGTCTTTTCGGTTTCGTTGGGGCCAGGGCAAGCGCGGCCATCGATAGCGGAGATATACCTCTTGCTGACGAAAACCAAGTGGTTCCACCGGTAGTGCTTTTAAGTATCCCGATCTCCGCACCGATTTGTTGGAGCTGCGCAATAGCATACAGCGTGGTGGTATCTTTAGGGTCGATGAGAATACTCGTTGCAAGGCTAAGCGGAAGAAAGAATAGCGGCGGAGGGGCAAACCAGGTCTTTCCGCCGTCCGTGCTCTTTATCATTAGGATACAGCAGGGGATTTCGATGATTGACGCGTACAGCGTAGAAGGATTTGTCGGATCAATTGAGAGAGCATTGATCCCGCCGATCAAATATCCCCAACTGTTCCCGCCATCGGTGCTCTTGAAGAGCCCGTCAGCGGTGTTTGCGTACAGCGTCGAGGAGTTTATCGGATCAACCACCAGTTGCCTAACCGAGCTATCTGTGCCGGGGAGGCCATGGTCAATCGCGTTCCATGTGGTTGCGCCATCGGTGCTCTTGAATGCCGTTCTGATCGCGTTGGACGGTTGAAACGACGCCGCGGTCGTGGGGAAGTCGGTTGAAGATGTCCGTCCGGTGACGTAGGCGTTGCCGGATGAATCAACTGCAATGCCATTGGCTGTTTCGCTTGCGCTGCCACCGAGAAGGCTCGAGTAAATCAGCTCGTCTCCCGCCACGCTTAGTTTTGCGATGAAGATGTCAGTCGAGCCGCCGCGCGCAGACTGAAGAGGGTTCCTTGTCGGAAAACCGTAGGCGGCAGTGGTTCCCACGACATATGCGAATCCAGCTTTGTCGATTGCAACTCCCGAGCCGCTATCGTCGCCAGAACCACCGAGTATTGTCGAGTAAACGAGAGCGCTTCCGGACGCATTGAGTTTGGTTACGAAGGCCTCATTCTGACAGGGGACTATGACATCGCCGCGGAAACAATTCCCCCCGCGGTTGATTGACTGGATTGGATTTACGAGTGGGAACTTTAGAGAGTTAGTGAAACCCGTGACATAGGCGCTGCCTGCTCCGTCCACCGCTATCGCTTGCGCGGAGCTCTGGCTGAAGTTATCGGTCCCGCCCAGATATGTGGAGTAAACAAGCGCGTCGCCTGTAGAGCTCAGCTTGGTGACGAAGGCAGAGCTCCGGCCCTTCTGGGTGCCCGGTAAAGTTGTCTGAAACGCTCCCGCCGTCGTTGGAAAATCTTTTGAATCGGTTGAGCCGGTGACGTACGCGATGCCATTTGAATCAACCGCGATGCCGAACGCCTGATTCTGAATCCCTGCCGTTACCATGCGGTCACTGCCGCCCAGAAACGTGGAATACAGCACAGCGGTGCCTTCCCGGTTTAGCTTTATTACAAACGCATCAGAGACGCTGCTGAAGATGCCCGCGAGCGGAAAAGTTCCGGTCACGTAAGCATTGCCAGTCTGATCTACTGCGACGCCGTTGATCGGGGCAATCCCGAGATAGGTCGAATAGCTCAACACCGGGTCGATCACTAACGATCGCCTCGCATCATATGCCCCGATCTCAAAGCCGATGTCACCGTGAGTGCTGAGAACATAACGAACAGCAATCGCCTGCTGGATCCCGTCCACCTTCTGATAAGCCACCGGCTTGCGCTGGTAAACCTTTTCGCCGCCAATCTCAATCACCAGATCGCCGAGATCGTCCAGGCTGATTCTATCTCCTCCCTCGAATCCAATCCTTATGTCCTTGTAACTGGCTCCAGGAGCCACTATGAAGTCGTACTCCAGCTGCTTCAGCTCGCCATGGTACACAAGGTCCACGCCGCGATAGATGCCCTCATACTCGACTCGTGAGTAAGTCGGGACATTCACCCGCCACGTCGCTGGATCGCTGCCGATGAAGTAGTTGTTCCTGCCGGGCAGCTCGTCCGCCCCTTTCGGCGTAGCGGATCCGTTCGCGCCGCGCATACTGATGCGCAAAGGCGCGCTTTGATTATTCTCGACTGGGGATTGTGAACCGATCCGCTCTCGCATCGAACCAGGGTTCTTTTTGTTCCCTGATGGCGGGCCCGCTCTCTGCGTTTTGAAAAAAGCAAACGTCGCTTCGGTTGAAGCCAGGAACAGGTTATACGCATCGCCCCGCGCAAGGAACTTAACTCGGTCATCACTGATCTGCCCCGTATTGGCTTCAAAACCGAGAGGCACGCGGCCATAAGCCTCGGCGGCTTTGAACTGCCTGGCCGCGTTCGCCGGCGCCAGTGGCGATGCTGAAGCGTACGAAGGAGCGATCTCATTTGCGCGCGGCTCATCCTCTCGTGAATGCGTGATCGCATTGACCCCCGTCGGAGCCGCTTGACCGAGAAGAGTCATAGCTATCGCGAGCAGGCAGACCGTAGACTGCTTCAAATGATTCGTTGGTTGGTTCATTGCGCCTCCTCTATCTGTTCCGAATCATGATAACGATGTCAATATCGCGATAGACTTGTTCAACTCTGACTCGCTCAAAGTTCGGAACACCGGCGTGCCGCCGGGAAGCGTCGTTGCCGTGAAATAGCCGGTTCGCGTCGCCCAATTGCTCCTCTCCGACAACCCGAGCGCGCCGGTTCGCGACGATTAAGTGCATGCGCACTTTTGTTGCCGAAGCGTGTGGGCGTGGAGCCGCTCGGTCGCGGCGCGGTTCAGGAAGCTGCTCGTTCGCTTGAGGCGATCTTGCATTCCGTGGTGTTCCCAAATCCGCGCTGCGACCAAGCCGCCCCGCGCCTCCCGTCGCTTGCAACAGGAACCCGCTTCGGTCGCCGAAAGGTAGACGGTAGATTCGTTCATGCGTCGATCAAACACGACTTTCGATCATCGCGTGAAGTTGAATGGCTCTGAGGTCAGTCCGTCCGAGTTGCGAACTTGAATAGTTACATTCTGGCCTGGAGCAATACTCTTCGCAGACTTCTTACCTATCAGCGCGGTTGCCGGGTTAGATTGATCGTTCTTGCTAATTTGCTCGACGCCGCCGACGAGTATCATCGCGCCGAGGTCAAATCCGTCGCCCGTGACGATCAGGTTCTTGCCCGAGATGGAAACGCCATTGATTCGAGGAGGCGATCCAATCTTCACCACGAACGCATCGGAGCCACCGTGAGCGCTCTCCGGTAAGCGGGCCGAGGGGACGACCGCCGGCAAACCGCTGGTGCCGGTAATATAAATTTTCCCCGCCTTATCTACGGCGATTGCGGTGCCAAAGCTCGTCTCGTTACTGCCCAGGTACGTCGAGAACAGAACAGTCGATCCCGTCGCGTCCAGCCTGGTAATAAATGGCGCAGTATCAAACGGGCCACCGGGCTTTGTCGCGAGCAACGCGTCCTTCGTGGGAAACCGATCGGAGAGAGTCTTCCCGGTAACGTAACTATTACCCGCTCCATCGATGGCGATGCCCGCCAAGACATCCAACGAGCGGGTTCCGAGATAGGTCGAGTAGACAATTCCATTTCCGGCTGCATTGACCCGGGCGAGAAACCCGTCAGCATCGACGTATGTTCCCGCATGAATCCGTGACGAATTCAGAGGGTCAATCGCAAGCGCGTCGACTGTAATGTCGATCAGGTCCGTCGGCTTCCATGTCTGTCCGCCGTCTGTGCTCTTGAACACACCTCCGCCGCTGCCACCTCCATTGAATAGTCCGATGGCGGCGTAGAGAATTGATGAATTCGCCGGATCAATCGCGAGCCCGTCAATCGGGACTTTAGCCAGACCCAAATCGCCGAAGGTGTTGCCACCATCGGTGCTCTTTATTAGCTTCTCGTAAGGGATCGAGAAAGTCTTTGCATAAAGGGTCGTCGCATTGGCCGAGTCGATCGCGAGCAATCGAATCGCCTGGTTTAATTGATTCGCCGCACGCCACGTAATCCCCTTGTCCAGGCTTTTGTAGAGACCGAATGTCGTTGCATAGATCGTCGATGGATTGATCGGATCAATAGCCAGCGAGGTTGCGCCAGGAACAATCGGTTCGATTTGAATCTGCGCCCACATGCTTCCGCCATCTATGCTCCTAAGAAAGACCGGTGGTGTAGAAGCATTGCCGCACGCAATGCTGCTGGTCATCAGATAAATGGTGGTCGTGTTTATGGGGTCAATCGCTAACTGGCCAATCAGGCGAGACGTCCCTACCGGCATCTCGCTCCAGGTGTTGCCGCCGTTCGTACTTTTGTAACGGTCTGCGTACACCGTGGACGGGCTCTTCGGGTCAACTGCGATTGCATAGACGCTGCGGTTGAGCGACCCGGCCGGTTTCCACGTATCTCCCCCATCAATACTCTTGAAGACGCCCAGAGGCCGAAGGCAATTACCGAGACCAGCGTAGATGGTCGATGGACTTATAGGATCGATGGCCAGCACATTAACCTCAGCGTTGGGCAGACCGCTTGCGGGACTCCAACTCGTTCCGCCATCAGAAGAGTTGTATGATACGCAACCGCCGAAGTTCGTTTGAAAGGCACCCTGAGTCGTCGGGAGATCGACGGAGGTGGTCTGGCCCGCGACGTAAGCGCTCCCGGAAGCGTCAACTGCGATACCGTTCCCCGCGTCGTCACCACTGCCACCCAGTAGTCTGGTATACAGAATTTTTTTCCCCGATGCACTGAGCTTCGCTACAAACGTGTCGCTAGCGCCGCCGGCATTCTCGTTGCTCGCAAAGTCGCGAGAACAGGTTGTACCTGTCACGTAGGCATTTCCAGATGGATCGATCGCGATGCCGCGCGCTTCGTCCTGACCCGTACCTCCGAGATAAGTTGAGTAGACAAGCTCCGTACCTGATGGATTGAGCTTTGTCACGAAGGCATCCTCGACTGGATCCAATCCGAAGGAAAGCACGTGAAGGCACGCCACGCAGCAGTTGAACTGGAGCCCACCGTTGAGTTGTCCTTGAGCAGCTCGCATAGTCGGAAAGGTCGGCGATGTAGTATATCCAGTCGCGTAAGCGCTGCCTTCTGAATCGACCGCTATGCTTGTGCCGACGTTGGCAGACAACCCCTCGATCTGGCCGTAGCCAGATCCACCTAAATACGTCGAGTACTCCAGCGAATTTCCAGTAGCATTGAGCTTCGTCACGAATGCGGAGCCAGCAATGGAGGCCTTTGTCTGAAAAGCGCCCGGGGTCGTGGGAAAATCAGTCGACACGGCATAACCTGTCACATAAGCATTGCCGTCCGCATCGATAGCAATGCCATTGGCGCCGTCGATGTTTGTTCCACCGAGATATGTCGAATAAAGAAGCGCGGTTCCCGCCGAATTCAACTTCGCCACGAATGCATCCGAGGGAATACCAACTCCCACACCAATCTTCAGGTTCAGTTGGAATGGATTCACCGTCGGGAAGTTTTGCGAATCGGTTATGCCCGCGATGTAAGAGTTTCCGTCCTTGTCCACCGCGATCGCATTTGGGGTTTCGTTGTAGCTCCCTCCGATCGTCGTCGAGTAGACCAACACTGGATCGATGACCAGCGTCCGATTCGAGTCATAATGGTGTGCTTCAAATCCGATTTCGCGCTCTCCGCGAATCACATAACCGCCTTCAACCGGCCGTTTAGCGCCGTCTGCTTCCTGATAAATCGCAGGTTTGCGTTGGCGAATCTCTCCCCTCGAGGTTGCGATTAACAGATTACCGGACGCATCGAGGCGGATGCCCTGGACGTCCTCGAAAGCTATTCGTGCTGCCTTGAAATCGGCTCTCGGAGCCACTATGACGTCATAAGTCAACTGGCGGCCTTTGCCGTAGAACACGATGTCGACGCCTGGATATGCGTCTTGATACTTGACCCTTGAGTAGTTCGGAACATTCAACCGCCACTTCTTCGGATCGCTCCCGATGAAGTAGTTGCTCTTGCCCGGCAGCTCATCCAGTCCGACGATCTTTGCTTGGGTGTTGACCCCAACAAGCCGCATCCCAATAAAGGATGAAAGCTCAGTAGCTCTTGCCGAGCGCCGTTGTTGATTCTTCGATGAATCGACCGCCGGCGCGTGAAGTCCTATCACAGCTTCCTTCGCTGTCAGATACAAGTTGTATCCGCTTCCCCGGCACAAGAACCTGACTCGAGGATCAATTTGCCCGCGGTTCACGTCAAAGCTGAGAGGTAAATCACCATATGATTTGCCAACAGCATTACCGGCGATCCGATTTGGGCAAGATAGCGAACGATCCAGAGAACCCGACCGGCCGCCTGAGGAATAAACCAGGTGCGATGGTACTTGAAACGCCAGAGAACTCGCGATAAACGCCAAACCAAAGAGAGAGCCAACTAGATTTGACTTGATCTTCAAGAGACCTCCCGGTCAATTCTGAGATCATTCTTGACGAGGTGCGAGACAAAACCACGGACGGATGCAGTCAATGCGACTGCTATGCCAGCGCAAGGTTCCCTCAAACTCGGTACTATTACCCGACGTTTTCAGTAATATCGACACTTCCCAAAAATACGCCATCAAGTGCATCCGACTGAGGTAACCCATGTTCCGGGAACTAAGTAGCGTAAACTGGGAAAGCTGTATACAGAGAGTAGGACCAAAACTCATCTTTTTTGTGAGTGACGGCGCCGCGTGATATAAGCCTTTAGTACGGCAGGGCGGATCAGCTCTCGCGAAATACGCTCACTCGCGGAACGCCATGAAGGAAACCTGGGACAGCTACATAGCTCGCGCCGAATCGCTGGCCTCTCAACGGCAGGAGTCAAAAGAGTTGTTAGTCTTCTACTCAATATTGCTGCGTTGCCAAAAGGGAATCTACGAGCATCTTCGTTCAACCAAGGGCTGGCTTCCGTCGGGAATACTCGAGCAAGATTTGCCTGAGCTTAGAGTGATGCTGCCTACTCTCTTGCGAACAGTAGAGTCGAGCGGGCCCGATCCACTCGCAAGCCGGGCCCGAGACCTGCTCGACGTTAACGAAAGCGATCTCGATCAATTACTACTCGAGTATTGGCACGCGCCGTCCGATCTTCATTTCTTCGCAAAGGCATTTCTACAACCGTATGCTCGATGGCTTTCTGAGACCGGCGCGAAGCCCGGCAACAGAAATCTGGGCGGCGGCGAGAATCGCTGTCCGTTCTGTGAAGGCAAGCCTCAAGTCAGCGTGCTTCAGATCAAGGAAGCTTCGTCGGAGAGTGGTGGCCGTGACTTGATTTGCGCGACTTGCCTGACGAGGTGGCCCTTCCGAAGAGTCGTGTGTGCGAGCTGCGGCGAGGAAGATCCGTCGAAGATCGGCTACTATCATTCACCTGAATATGACCACGTACGCGTCGAGGCTTGCGACACATGCAAGCACTACATCAAAGCCGTTGATCTCACTCGATACGGCTTTGCCATTCCGGTGGTCGATGAAGTTGCCGCCGCGCCGCTCGATTTGTGGGCTCGAGAGCACGGCTACACAAAGATCGAGCTGAACCTCGTTGGCGTATGACAACCGGTAACGGTTCCCGACGATCGAGCCTTGGTACGAACGGCAATCGGATGGGAGACTAGTTACTATCTGTTCCTACTATCTGTTCCTACTATCTGTTCCGAGGATAACCTGTCGAGCTGCCGGCGCAAATGGACAATGACAAGAACTGGCGGCCTTGAGGGCGATGCCGTCAGTGGATCGAGGGTCACAGTTTTCTCTCGAGAAAGGAGTTCATAATGAATCGAAGAATCACATTGCTTCTTGTAATCACCGCGGTACTGGCTTTCGCCAGTGGATTTGAACGCACGAGTACAATCGATGCAAATGCGAACGGAATGACTAAGCAGTGTCAGTTCAGGAATGACATGCGGAAGCTCTGGGAAGACCACGTAACCTGGACGCGAGTCTTCATCATCAGCGCAGCGGCGAAACTGTCGGATAAGGATGCCGCCACTCAACGCCTGTTACAAAACCAGGTGGATATCGGCAACGCCGTCAAGCCGTTTTATGGAGACGCGGCTGGCGACAAGCTAACCGGCCTTTTGAGGGAGCACATCACCACTGCCGCTGAACTCGCAGCTGCCGCCAAAGCCGGTGATACCGGAAAGATGGAGGACGCCAAGAAGCGTTGGTACAACAACGCCGACTCGATCGCAGCGTTCCTGAGCGGCGCGAATCCGAAGAACTGGCCAAACGGCGAGATGAAAACGATGATGCACGAGCATCTGGACTTAACAACCGCTGAAGTGGTTGCGCGTCTGCACGGAGACTAGGCTGGTGACGTGAAAGCCTATGATGACGTCCATCAGCAGATTCTCAAGATGGCCGACATGCTCAGCGCGGGAATAACGAATCAGTTCCCAAAGAAGTTTGAGTAGGCTCGCCGGTTATGGAATGAAACGTTGATTGAGAAATCCTTCTCTGCTCGCGTGCGACCGATGAAACGAAACAGTCGAACGACGCCCGACCATCGGCCGCCTTAAGAAAGCTAACGGGATGCATAAACTGATTTGACACTCGCACACCTTGGGTGTACAAAGAAGCCAGTCAGCCTTGTAGGAAGTCTGGACGCTTTCATTGGTATCAAGGAGTCGCAGTGAAGCGTACAGCATCCAGAGAAAGTCATTCCCAGTACGCAAAGTTCACTTCGAAAGTCACCCTCCCTCTAATCGTAACGGCATTCATCGCAGATCAGATTCGAGCATGAGTAAGCTATTGCTTTACGGAGGTGACTTTCATGGAAGTCTCGAGGAGAACTTTCATCAAGGTCGGTGTAGTGGGAGGAGTTGGGGCATCGGCCTTCGGCTTCAACCTTGCACCGGTCTATGCGCAAACGCAGGCGCTCAAGATCTCTCGTACGACTGAGACTCGCAGCACCTGTCCGTACTGTTCAGTCAGTTGCGGTGTGATTATTCACACTCTCGGCGATAAGGCCAAGAACGCGTCGCCGCAGGTCGTTCACGTCGAAGGCGATCCCGATCACCCGATCAATCGCGGCACGCTTTGCCCGAAGGGTTCATCGCTCGAACAGGATATTCTCAACGAGCGTCGCCTTACGAAACCGCAAGTCCGCCGGCCGGGATCGGATCATTGGGAAGACATCTCTTGGGATGACGCCATCAACGAGATCGCGCGCATGGTCAAGAAAACGCGCGACGATACCTTTGTCGAGAAAGACGATAAGGGGCGCACGGTCAATCGCTGCGAAGGCATCGCGTTCACCGGCGGCTGCACCGACACAAATGAATTCAACTGGCTGGTGGTAAAAACAATGCGCGGCCTGGGGGTCTGCTACCTGGAAAACCAGGCACGTCTCTGACACGGCCCCACGGTCTCAAGTTTGGGACCAACATTCGGACGCGGCGCAATGACCAACGGCTGGGTTGATATCAAGAACGCCGACATGATTCTTGTCATGGGCGGCAATCCAGCCGAAAACCATCCCTGCGGTTTTAAGTGGGCGATCGAAGCCAAGAAGACACGCAACGCCAAGCTCATCTCCGTCGATCCGCGATTCACGCGCACCTCAGCCAACGCCGATATGTTCGTTCAGATCCGAGCCGGAAGCGATATTGCCTTCCTTGGCGGGATGATCAATTACGCGATCCAGAACAATCGAATCGCAAAAGACTATCTGATCAACTATACAAACGCGGCGTTCATCATCAAGGAAGGCTTCAAGCTTCCCGAGGATGGCCTGTACTCCGGCTTCGACCCTGCAACCCAGACTTACGACAAATCGACCTGGAATTACGAAGAAGGCGGGAATATGACCGGGAAGACCGGTGGCACGGAAACGGCTGCTGGAGCCACTTCCGAGACCACCGCCGGCTCCGCGCATCCCTCACCTCCAAGCACATCACAAACCGCAGAGGGTGACAAAGGCGGCGCCGGACAGGGGCACCAGGCGGCTGGACCCTTAGCCGCGAAGGCAGCAGAAGGCCCGAAGCCGCCGCCGTCGCTGCCGCCTAATACCGCTTACGACTTGACGCTTCAACATCCGCGCTGCGTGTTCCAGTTGCTCAAGAAGCAATACTCACGCTACACCCCGGAGATGGTATCAAAGATCACCGGAGCTTCGGTTGATCAGTTTCTGAAGGCGGCTGATCTGTACACGTCCGTTCGCAAGGACGGTGACATGAAAAAAGTCGCGACGATGCTCTACGCTCTGGGCTGGACTCAGCACACCTATGGCACTCAGATCATCCGCACTGCGGCGATGCTTCAGTTACTTTTGGGCAACATCGGGCGCGCGGGAGGAGGAATCAACGCGCTGCGCGGACACTCGAACATTCAGGGTGCTACCGACATGGCCGGCGTATTCGACATACTGCCCGGGTACTTGAAGGTGCCGAATCCCAATCTCGATCCTGACTTTGCGACTTATCTCAAACGTACAACACCAACGTCGTCGAAGCCTTCCGAATGGGATTCGTACAATTACTGGTCTAACACCCCGAAGTTCGCGGTCTCTTTTCTCAAGTCCATGTACGGAGATGCCGCAAAAAAGGAAAATGATTGGGCATTCCATTACCTTCCAAAGATCGAGCGCCGATATTCCTGGAATGACATCTGGACCGACATGTACAACGGCACGGTCAAAGGCATGTTCGCCTTCGGTATGAACGGCGTGATGATCGGTCCCGATTCTCAGAAGAACATCGACGCGCTCAAGAAGGCTGATTGGCTGGTGGTCTGCGAGATTTACCCCGACGAGACCAGCGAGTTCTGGAAATCGCCGGGGATTACCACCGACGACATGAAGAACATCAAGACCGCGGTCTATCGCTTGCCGGGCGCGGGCTTCGCCGAGAAGGACGGCAACTTCGTCAACTCCGCTCGCTGGCTACAATGGAAGTATGTAGCGTTACCGCCGCCGGGTCAGGCCAAGGTTGACCAGGAGGTCCTAGCCAGAATATTCCTGAAGGTCCGCGAGCTTTATCAGAAGGAAGGTGGCAAGTTCTCCGATCCGGTCTTGAATCTGTCATGGAGTTACACCACTCCGCTAAACCCATCGCTGTCGGAGTGCGCGAAAGAGATCAACGGAAAGGCGCTGGCTGACGTCACCGATCCCGCTACCAGTCAGATAATAAAAGCCGGCCAGCAACTGCCGGGGTTCGCGTGGCTTCGAGATGATGGCTCGACGATGTGCGGAAATTGGCTCTACTCCGGCTCGTGGACCGAAGCCGGTGCAATGACGCAGAGGCGTGGCACTGACGATCCATCGGGCCTGGGTATCTATCCGAACTGGGCGTGGTCGTGGCCGGCAAATCGCCGCGTCATGTATAACCGCGCCTCGTGCGATGTCAACGGCAAGCCCTGGGACGGGTCGCGCGCGCAGGTATGGTGGAGTGAACCGGCTCAGCGGTGGGTGGGCAATGACATTCCGGACTTCAAAGCCGACTCGCCGCCAAAAGATCACATGGGCCCGTTCATCATGAATCCAGAGGGAGTCGGCCGCGTGTTCGTTCCTTTGGCAGGGCTCGCGGACGGGCCGTTTCCGGAACACTATGAACCGTTCGAAAGCCCCATCGCCAATCCGCTGCATGCCAACCAATCCAACAATCCGGTAGTCAAGAAGTTCAAGACGCCGCTCGACAAATTCGCCACTCTCGGTGACGAGTTCAATGTGGTCTGCACCACTTACCGGCTGACTGAGCACTATCACTACTGGACCAAGAACAACCCGATGAACGTCGAGCTGGTTCCGGAGCCGTTCATTGAACTGCCAGAGGAACTCGCAAGCGAAATGGGCATAGACGGAGGCCAGAAGATCAAGGTAACCAGCGCTCGCGGTGTGTACATCGCGAAGGCAATGGTGACCAAGCGAATCAAACCGATGATGATCGACGGAAAGAAAACCTATCAAATAGGCATTCCGATCCATTGGGGCTATCGCGGCATCGCCGAGGATGGCGCATCGCCCGAAGACCCCGCTGGTTCGGGCACCCCGCGAACGGCACACACTCCGACGAATATGCTTTCGCCGACCGTCTTCGATCCAAACGCTTACACGCCGGAATACAAAGCCTTCCTGGTAAAGATCGAGAAGGCTTAGTTGTTGTCAGAGCCGCGTGCTCAGAAGAGCGCGATTGGCGAATAGAACAGAGAGGAAGTTGCGATGAAACCACGAATCGACTTTGAAAAGCTCGCGCCGCCTGCGGCTGTCAGGCCGCTTTTCCTCCTTGGCCAATATATCGACAAATGCGGTCTGGAGACTTCGCTGATGGACCTGATGAAGCTTCGAGCTTCTCAGATCAACGGCTGCGCGTACTGTATCGACATGCACACAAAAGACGCTCGAGCGAGAGGCGAAACCGAACAGCGCCTTTACGAACTTGATGCATGGCGGGAAACACCTTTCTATACCGACCGCGAGCGAGCGGCCCTCGCCTGGACGGAAGCCGTCACCCTGGTCGCGAAGGACCACGTCCCGGATGACGTCTACGAGGAGACTCGAAACCAGTTCACTGAAATTGAGCTTCTTAATCTCACGCTCGTTGTCATTGCGATCAACGCGTGGAACCGAGTCTGCATTGCTTCGCGAGTTGTTCCAGGCGCCTACCAACCGGTTGGGTTGGCCGCAAGCAACAAACCCAGCGGCGCGTGATATCGCACCGCCAACCAGCTAACAGGATTCGCGCCGTTCGGTGGGAGGTCCGATCATGAGCACAGAACGAACGCTTCAGGTAAAAGCAATCTCAGGACACGTCGGGACCGTTGCCGGCCGCGGCATGCAGCGTGAGCTCGAGGTCTGCAAGCTCGTAGACGTAACGACGTGCATCGGATGTAAAGCTTGCGAAGTCGCCTGCGTCGAGTGGAACGATTATCCGTTCCGGCAGACGACCTTCGATAACACTTATCAGACGATGCCTTCCACCGAATGGAATTACTGGAACCTGATTAAGTTCAACGAGCACCAGCGCGACGATGGAACGTTGATGTGGCTGATGCGCAAGGACCAGTGTATGCATTGCGCTGATCCGGGCTGCCTGCGCGCGTGCCCGGCCGACGGCGCGATCGTCCAATACACGAACGGCATCGTCGACTTCAATCAGGAGAACTGCATCGGCTGCCAGTACTGCGTTTCCGGATGCCCCTTCAACATTCCGAAATTCAACTCGTCGACAAAGAAAGTCTTTAAGTGCACCTTGTGCTCTGACCGCGTAGGAGCGGGGCTCGAGCCCGCATGTATCAAGGCCTGTCCGACCGGTTGCCTGCACTTCGGCACCAAGGACGAAATGAAAGAGCTCGCAGAAACTCGCGCCGCTCAGCTTCGTGACGTTTCGGGATTCGCCGACGCCGGTGTATATGACCCGCAGTCGATCGGCGGGACGCACGTCATATATGTTCTGCACGATGCGAAGCATCCGGAACTCTATGGCGGATTGCCCGCCGATCCGCAGATACCTTTCAGCTACACCTACTGGAAGTGGATCGCAAAGCCGATCGGGTTGATCATCGCATTGCTCGGCTTGTTGGCGGTCTTCTTCCACTACATTTTTACCGGACCAAAACGGCCGCAACCCGAGCCGGAAGATGTAACGTAGGCTCTCCAGTCTGCGTGAGTCTCGTGGTGCTCGGACCTTTACGACCGGCGCAGACTGTACAGTCTACGCTACATCGGAGGGAGGAATGACAACATCAGCTCAACCATACGATGAAACCGTCCAGCGGGACTTCGGCGGCTACGGGCGAACCGTCGTTCGCGAGGGTGAGCTATTGCGCCATCAAACCTACACTCGCTTTCTTCATTGGACGGTGGCGATCTTTTTCTTCGCGGCATTGCTGTCGGGGATGGCGATTTACTCGCCGTGGACTTTCCGATGGCTTGCTCCGCTTTTTGGCGGAGGGGCGATGACGCGGTTCCTGCATCCGTGGTTTGGCCTTGGTTTCGCAGTCGCGTGGTTTTTCCAGTTTCTGAATTGGAGAAGAGTAATGGCCTGGACCGAGGCCGACAGCAAGTGGCTTCACGAGATCGACAAGTACGCGAAGAACGAAAACAGGGTCGAGCCTGAATACGTAGGCTTCTATAACGGCGGACAGAAGCTTCAATTCTGGGAGATCGCCATCGGCGGCCTTGTGCTTTTGATTACAGGATTGCTGATGTGGTTCCCGGAAGGCTCGGGGCGAATCGCAGTCGCGATCAGTTACGTGCTGCACGATGTCTTCGCCTTGATTATGCTTGGCGGTATCTTCATTCACATCTACCTGAGCACCTTTGGACAGCCGGGGACTTTTCACGCGATGACTCGCGGCGTAGTCACGCGAGCCTGGGCGTGGACGCACCATCCGGCGTGGTACCGGGAAGTCACAGGACGTGATCCCCGCGCTGACTATGAGGACGCCAGTCGCCGATCGGCGCGGCGAGCGCGGGCAATTGAAGCCTTCGAAAACAGCGAGATCGATCCGGAGCGTCGTCCGGCAGATTCATCAGCCGATTGATCATTGTCGGCGCACTCGTAATGTGGACCCGGTGAAATACGATCGTCACGCGAGGGTATGGACTTGCCCGTCGCATCTCCGGCCGCGGGCTAAACATTATCCCTTCTCCCCTTCAAAACGATTGCCCAGTTTTCAGCAATCGACTTCGGCATAGCCAGACCATTCGGCGCCGCTTTCAGGCAAGGAGGTTCCAACAATGAAAAGATTCATTGGATCACTAGTTGTTTCATTCGCGCTCGCGGCATTCGCAGTTAATGCGGCGGCTCAGCAGCAGGACAAGTCTCCGCTCGTCCGGCTGCTTCAGTCTAAGGGAATCATCACCGACCAAGAAGCCGCGATGATCAGCGAAGCCTCGTCGCCGGCACTGGCTGAGCGGCGACTGGCGGAGCTCCTTCTCTCCAAGAGAGTGATAAGCCGCGACGAATATGATCAGACGCTTTTGGCTCTGGGAGCCAGTTCTACGGCTTCGGATTTTACTCCCCGCGTGACAGTCGCAGCCGCACACGTCGGTGACGCGACGGCATCGAATGCGCCAAACGCGGAGCGAGAGCCAAACAGAAACACGTCAGGTCCCGCACAGCCCCAAGCGGAAGGTCCGATGACCACAGTGTCGAAGGTCCCGGTCAAGATTTATGGAAGCATTCTCTTTAACGCGAACTATGTAAGCCGCGGCGCCAACACGATTGACATTCCCCTGTTCCCGCAGAAGCGCGGGACCTCCGCGGATCAAGATCACGAGAACTTCAATATGACGGTTCGCCAGACGAGGTTCGGACTACGCTACGAAGGCAAGGTCTTCGACGATGCAAAGCTGACTGGTGTTTTCGAGTTTGACCTGCTCGGAGGATCACCGGCTTTCGCCAACGGCATCAATTTCGACATCTTCCGGATAAGGCTTGCTTACGGTCGCGTCGATTGGACGAAGGATTCGCTTGAAGCCGGACAGGACTGGGCGGTCTTCTCGCCGCTGAATCCGACTTCGCTGGCGTCGTATGCGATTCCCGGATTCTCTACGTCGGGCAATCTCTGGAACCGAATCCCGCAGATTCGCTATGAACATCGCGCGGGCGACAAGACGAAATTTATTCTTACCACGGCATTGCTCGATCCGAATGCCGGTGACAACTCCGGCAATCCCGCCGCGCGGGTGATTGGATTGGGCGAGCGGGGCTCATTGCCAGCCGGTGAGATGCGTCTCGGTTTCACGACGCCGAGCCACGGCAAGGAGTCGTCGGCTGGTGTGAGCGGGCACTACTCGCGCTTGCTTGGCGAGCCCGGTAACCCGGCCGGCACAACCGTGCGAAGCCCGATTGATTCATACGGTGTGAGCGGAGATGCGAATCTCTGGTTGTCTTCCGGCTTTCGCGTGACCGGCGAGGCCTTTCACGGCCGGGCGCTTGGCATCTTTTCAGGCGACATAGCTCAAAGCGCAGCGGTGATCGCCGGTCGCGCACGCGGTATCAACTCGACCGGCGGTTGGGTCGAACTCCACTGCGAAGCACCGACGGGTTATCAGGGTTCGTGGAAAAACGTCAGTATGAACGGCGGATATGGTATCGAAGATAACCGTGACAAAGACCTGATCGCCGGCCTTCGCAAGCGCAATCAAACCTACATGGTCAACGGCCAATACAAGCTCTCGCCGAACTTCACATTCGCTCTCGAGTATCGAAGAGTGCTGACGGATTGGTTCCTGCAGCCGTCCGCTAATCAGAAGCTGAACTGGGCGAGCCTTGCCTTCCTGTACTCTTTCTAATGACGGGAAAATCCGAGGAGCGGAATATGAGCAGTACCGCAGGGCAGACTGCACTTGAGCATGTCATCGATCGTCATTTGGGAAACGGCATTCTTTGTTCCTATCTATGCTTGCGCTGCTGATCCTGGTCGCCGCGGCGATTCGTGACATTCGACACTGTGGTCCGTAATTCTCCGAAGCTTGGCAGCCTGCTAGCGAGTACAATTCCCTCCAGCAAATCGTCGAGAACATTTTGCTGATAGCCATTGCCGACTGAGCTCGGGCTGCTACTGTTATTTCATCGGGCCGCTGCTGCTGTAGAAGTTGTGATTTTCATCGTAGCGCGGGAGATGGTCACTCCAGGGATTTCCGCGCTGGATCTGCTCCTTGGCGCGGCTGCATTAGCCGGACTCATCATAGTCCGATATTCCTATCTTCCCGACAATAAAGTCTGATATTCCCAATCGCGTTCCTCCTCAGCGTCCTCTCTGTCCCCTGCGGTTGATCCGTAACACTGATCAAGAAAAACCGCCGAGGACTCAGAGGACGCCGAGGGCCGCCTTGCTGCCGACACACTCACTACCCAACTTTGACAGGACTTGAGAACAAAAGCTATATTTCGCAGTCAGCATGAACTCTCGAGTTTTAGTTCTGAACGCATCGTTCGAGCCGATTAATGTGTGCACGGCCCGGCGCGCGGTCGTGTTGATTCTCAAGGGCGTCGCCAATGCCGAAGAGTGTTCGGCCCAGTGGCTCCATTCTTCAAGATTCTCGATGCCGATGCCCTCAGTGATCCGGCTGATCGAATACATACACATCCCGTTCGAGAGAAAAAGCCTGTCGCGCAAAAACATCCTGCTTCGCGATCATAATACCTGTCAGTACTGCGGACGCGTCTTTCCTCCCCAGGACCTCACGCTGGATCACATAACTCCGCGTTCGCGCGGCGGAGATTCTGCGTGGGAGAATCTGGTGGCTTGCTGTCGCTCTTGCAACAATCGCAAAGGAGACCGCACGCCGGAAGGCGCCGGCATGCGATTGATGAAGCGGCCTCAGGCTTACAATCTTCACGTCAACCGGCAAATCATCCGCTATCTGGGCCGAACCGACGAAGCATGGCGCAAATACCTCTTCTACTGAACGATGAATTCTGAATGATGAATGATGAACCAAAGATCATGGCCACAGTTCATCATTCATCATTCCGCGTTCATCGTTTCTTCTTATGAACCCATTCTTTGAGGCTGTCTACGAGGTCCAGGAAGCTACGCTGATGGCCGGTCGCGCATTTCGCCGCGCCGCATCCAAGCCTCATTACATTCGGGAGATCATCACGCAGATGGATCTGATCGGCGTCGGGTCGATCCTCATTATAGTGCTTACCGGCGCGTTCACCGGCGGCATTCTCGCGTTGAACACTGCGCCTACGCTTAAGACGTTTGGGGCCACGGCCAAGACCGGGCAGCTCGTCATGACTTCGCTAGTGCGCGAGATGGGTCCGGTGCTGGCTTCGCTGATGCTTGCGGGCCGCGTCGGGTCCGCGATCGCGGCAGAACTTGGCTCGATGGTGGTCTCGGAACAGGTGGACGCGATGCGTGCGTTGGGCACCGATCCGATAAAGAAGCTTGTGTGGCCGAGATTACTCGCGCTGATGGTGATGTGTCCCGCTCTTACGCTGCTCGCGGACATGGTGGGATCAGTGGGAGGTTGGGCTGTATCCAGTTCATTGCTCGGAGTCCCAAGTTCGGTGTACATCCGGTCGGCAAAAGACGCGCTTACATATAATGACCTCATAGGCGGACTGGTGAAGCCGGTCGTGTTCGGCTTCGTGATCGCGATTGTGAGTTGCCGCGCCGGACTGCGCACTCACGGCGGCACGGTTGGCGTGGGGCGCTCGACAACTCAATCCGTGGTGTTGTCGGACATCCTGATATTGGCAACTGACTTCTTCCTGCAGAAACTGATTCAAGCTTTCAGCTAGCTGGCCTCATGTCTGAGCATATAAACAGCGCTATAGAGTTTCACGATGTGACGATGGCTTACGAGGATCGGGTCATCCTGGACGAGGTGAACTTTGTGGTGAATCCGGGTGAGACCAAGATTGTCATGGGCGGCTCGGGCACCGGCAAGTCGACGATCCTCAAGCTCGTGCTTGGTCTAATCAAGCCACAGCAAGGCCGCATTCTTATAGACGGCGACGACGTTACCAGCATGTCGGAATCTGAGATGACGGAGGTCCGGAGGAAGATCGGCATGGTCTTTCAGGATGGCGCATTATTCGACTCGCTCTCGGTCTACGAGAACGTTGGTTTTCGGTTGTTCGAACAGGGAGTGCCAGAGCCCGAAATCGAAGAGACCGTTCGACGAATGCTGCGCTTCGTCAATCTGGAGCATACGATGTATATGAGGCCGTCGGAACTGTCGGGGGGGATGCGCCGTCGAGTTGGCATCGCGCGCGCCCTGGTGGGCAGCCCAAAGCTAATCCTGTTTGATGAGCCAACGGCGGGACTCGATCCACCCACCGCGCGAACAATACTCGAGCTGGCAATGAAGCTCCGTGATCTTGAGGGAGTCAGCTCTATCTTCGTCACTCACCGGATAGAGGATATCAAGCTGTTGTCCTCGAGTTTCGCGACTATCGATGAAGGCGGCGAGGTCGAGTTTAGAAGCGAGCAAGGGAACTTGTGTCTGATCAACACTCGTTTCATCATGCTCAAAGAAGGCAAAGTGATTTTTAGCGGCACCGACGAAGAACTCTGGATGAGCGATGACCCTTACATAAAGGATTTTTTCAAAGTGTCGTGAGTAGCCAGCAGGCAGTAGGGCGGTTGGCGGAAGTCAGAAGGTGGAAGGCAGGATACAGAAAGCATAGATCGGAATTCAGCAGCAAGGAGTCTTCTTCTGTGCCTTATGCCTTCTGACCTCTTACCCACGGGAGTTCATTATGCCAAGACAAAAGACCACAGTTTCCGAGTTGCGCGTCGGCATACTCGTCGTCGCTACAATTACGATTCTCATTATCTTCATACTCGGTGTCAGCGGAGGAATTCCGTTCTTCCAGCATAACGCCACCTATCACACGAGGCTTGCGGCCGCCGACGGTTTGAAGAAGGGAGACGAGGTACGGCTCGCCGGAAAGCTCATCGGCAAAGTTGACACCGTCGAGTTCGGAGCGGTCCCAACCAGCAAGGACGAGAAGCCAATCGTGATTACCATGATCGTCGATGCGAAAGAGGTTGCGGGACGCATTCGAAGAGATTCGCAGGCGGTGCTGGCTCAACAAGGCTTCCTGGGAGATCGCGTCATCGACATTACTCCGGGCACAAGCGCCGCGGAACCCATTCCTGATGGCGGCGACGTTCCAAGCGCAGATCAGGCCGGTCTTTCGCAGATCTTCTCGGGCGCGAGCGATATCCTTGTGCAGTTCAACACCGTCGGCAAACAGCTTCAAGAATTGATGGACAACGTCAATCAGGGCAAAGGCACTATCGGAAAGCTGCTTCACGACGATGCGTTTTATGTAAACCTCAATCGTACTATCCTGGAGTTCCAGGACGTCGGCGCAAAGATAACGAAAGGAGACGGCACTCTCGCACGCATCCTCAACGATCCGAAACTCTATGATGACCTGCGTGGCGCGGTGAACAATGTTCAGGGCATCGTTTCTGACGTGCGCGGAGGAAAGGGCACGCTCGGCAAGCTGGTGACCGACGACCAGTTTTATAAACAGGCGAATGAAGTCCTCGCGAAGTTCAACTCGACGACCGAGAAGCTGGACAGGATTGCCGGAGACATCGAGGCGGGCCGCGGGTCGCTGGGCAAGTTCATCAAGGATGAAAAGCTTCACGATGACGCGCAGGCCACAGTCGCGTCATTGCGAAACATTAGCGACCGGCTCGATAAGGGAGAAGGTACTGCGGGCAAGCTTCTTCACGACGACAAACTCTATAATAACTTGAACCAGACAACCGCCGAGATGGTGAAGATGCTGTATGACTTTCGGCAGAACCCCAAGAAGTATCTCAGCATCAAGCTAAGTTTGTTTTGACATCTACTCGTCACGCGAGTCGCCTTTGTGCAGGTTTCTCTCTTCGAGTATCGCCTCAAGCTCTGCAACCGCTTCGAAGTCTTTGGGGCGTCCAGCCGCGCGTTTGACATGAATCAGACGTTCAAGCGCAAGGCAGCGAACCCTCATTCCGAACACCTCCACCTCGATCGAGTCCGGGAACAACTGATCATAGCCGCCGCCGCCAACTACCTCGCCCAACACATCGATGTCACCTTTGGAGGTAATCAGGGTAAAGTTCAATCCATTTCGAATGGTCCGCGCAGCCCATAGGAAAGGAAGACCTGCCGGCGCGCCGCGCAAATAAGGGTTGAGCGGCGCCAGAGCGCTGACGAGCATGTCAATGTTCTCTGGTGTGCGCCGGTAGACGACGTCGAGGTCCGAGGTAGACCGGGCAGAACCGTGCGCGCTGGCGGCGAGTCCCCCGATAATTATGAATTCGACATCAGACTCTGTGAGCGCTCTAATTAGCGCTTCAAAGTCGATCATTTCGTCCTCTCGGCATCCCGCATAGCATCCCGCAACTCGTGTTGAAACTCGATGAGATGTATCAGCTTGTCGATTCTCTGCTGCACAGTCAGCCGCAGGTTCTCCCTTATCAGCGTACGGTCAACGTCCTTTTTGTATGCCTCAATCACGGGATCCCGCTCGCGTTGAAAATCGGGATTACTCATGCATGAACTCCCGCACAATTATAACATCGCTTGAGCGGAACAAGCGGGCTCAGGGTGGTGTCAAATCATCAGGCAAGAATAAGCCAGAGCGCCTGCTACTCCAGAAGAGGTGAACCTTGTCCATCTTCAACGCTCGCAACAGCTCTGTCTCGCCGCCTCCTTCAATCAACGTTACTCCGCTCATCGACGTGCTGCTGGTGCTTTTGATCATCTTCATGGTGATCCAACCACAAAAAGAAGCGAAGCTTCCGGTGAAGGCTCCCGACCGCGCACCGATAGACTCACCGCCATCGCCAGCGACGTTGATGCTCACAGTCTCCGGCGATATGCAGCTCTCATTGAACTCAAAGCCAGTCGAGATAGATGCGCTCCTGCCGCTCCTCGCTGACTTAATGGAGCAGCGTCCGGCGGATTCGCGCGCGCTCCTCATCAAAGCGCCAGGCGGGTTGGCCTATGGTCCCGTCGCGCTCCTGATAGATCTGGCAAAGGGATCCGGCGTGATTACTGTCGGCCTAATTCAGGATTAGACCTTGCATATGCTTCAGTCTGTCTGGTTATGCCCCGTTCGCAATCGGCAGTCCGCGGGACGATAGCCGTCCATCGAAGATTATGTCTGCGCCGAGCCGTATGGTTCTAAATGACGAAAAGACGATTGCATTATTGAGCTTCGTTATTTCGAGATCTCCGACTGCTTCAACACCCTGGCCAAGTATCTTTGGCGCGATTACCGCAACGAGTCTATCAACCGCACGCGCGCTCAGCAGCGAGGTGATAATTCCCTTCCCTCCCTCAACCAGCACCGACTTGATTCCTCGCCTGCAAAGTTCTTCCAACAGCCGGGCGAGATCGATGCCTGAATCTCCTTTCGACCTCGGAAGCCTCAAGACATCGGCTCCAAGGGTCTTGATTTTCTCTGCCCGCGCTCTATCCGCAGACTTACTCGTAACGATGAGAGTGCCGCGCGCCGCGCCGTTTGCCAGGACTCGCGCCGTAAGCGGCACACGCAACCGGCTATCGATTACAATGCGCAGCGGGTTGCGACCCCTGACAAGCCGGACGGTAAGCTCGGGATCATCAATCAGCACCGTGCCTATTCCCAGGAGGATCGCGTCGTGTTCACGCCGGAGCTTATGAACAAAGCGCCGGGCGCCCGAGCCGCTTATCCATTTCGAGTCGCCGGTTGCGGTTGCAATGCGACCGTCTAGCGATTGGGCAAACTTCACTGTCACGAAAGGAGTGCGATGCGGTGCCGTTCTCATAGATCGCTTCTGTTCGCGCGGCATGACGTTCAGTCTAGTCAGTGACCGACACGCTGATAATAATCAGATGCCAGCTTGCTCCCTGACGAATTGAATATCGTAAAGTTCATCAGCCCCATTCTTTGCGCTCGAAACTTCAACGATGTGGCCAGCACTTCCAGTCCATACTTCAGACTTCGCTGAAAATTTATTGATGAGGCTTCGGCAAAATATCTTGTAGAGCAAGACACCTCGCCGATTCGATACCTGAAAAAGATTGCTTGCGCGAGAACCTGATTATCGAACACAAAGTCATCGGAGTTCTCTTCGAGCGGTAACTGCTCCAGGACCCTTCGAGCGAATGCCCGATAGCCGGTGTGATATTCGGATAGTTTGTAGTTGAGTAAAATGTTTTGAACAAGCGTCAAGAACCGATTCGAGATGTACTTATAGAGCGGCATCCCCCCTTCCAAAGCACCAACCCCAAGGATGCGAGAGCCCAGCGAGACGTCGTACTCCCCCCACGCGACAAGGCCGACGAGCGAGGTGATCAACTTCGGTGAGTACTGATAGTCCGGGTGCAGCATCACCACTATGTCGGCCCCCATCTTTAGCGCCTCGCGATAACAGGTCTTCTGGTTCCTGCCATAACCGAGATTCCTGTTATGCAGAAAAACAGTCAGCCCCAGTTGTCTTGCCACTTCGACAGTCGAATCGCTGCTGCTATCGTCGACGAGCAAGACTTCATCAACCACCTCCCTGGGTATCTCCGCGCATGTTCGCTCGAGCGTTCGAGCGGCATTATACGCAGGCATTACCACAACAACTTTCTTACCGTTCAGCATGCTGGCTCCCGTCGCAGGAAAGATACCACAGCTCCAGCGAAAAGAACCTGCCGAGCTTCGGATTCTGTGCAGGCATGTGTTTGCTAATCGTTTGGAGGCAAAGCTAAGATTGAGGCGCAATGATTGTCGAGCTTGTGAAGGAATTCACATTTGAGGCTGCCCACCGATTGCCTCGTGTTCCCGCCGAGCACAAGTGCGCGAGGCTGCACGGGCATTCGTTCAAGTGCGAAGTAACCGCCCGTGGAGAAGTTGACCCGAAGACTGGCTGGTTCATCGATTACGCTGAGATCACGGAAGCGTTCGAGCCGCTTCGCCAGCGGCTGGATCATTACTACCTGAATGAGATTGACGGGCTCGAGAATGCCACCAGTGAGAATCTCGCTCGCTGGATATGGGAACGGCTCGAGGACACACTTCCTGGGCTTCATCGGGTTACGATTAGAGAGACGTGCACCGCACGGTGTGACTACTTTGGCGAGTGACCATTTGTTGGTGTACAACACCGAGAGATTCACATTTACACGATAGTCGCCGACGCTTGCTGCAACGCCTCTTCTGAAATCGAGCCCAGCGATTTTCTGCGAAGCTTGTCCGCATACATCACCCGATCGGCAGCCAGCAGCAGCTCATCAATAGATTCACCGTCCGGCCCGTAGCACGCCCAACCGACACTTATTCCGATCAATGCACTCGACTCGTTAACTCCAAATGGTCGATTGTCCACCGCACGCTGAAGGCGTGCGACGAGTTCCCGCACTTCGAGCGGGCCGATATTGGGCAATAGCGCAACGTATTCATCTCCGGCGTACCTGCTGAGGAAATCGTTGGAACGAATATGGCGCGAAAGCAGCTCCGCCACCTGGCGCAGCGCGTCATTGCCCGCATTGTGCCCCAATGAATCGTTTACTCTCTTGAAGTAGTCGAGATCCATCATCAGCAATGCGAAGCTCTGGCCGGCGCCACGCGCCTGTCCGGCTTCCTTCTCGAAGCGAAGCCTGAGCGCCCGCGCATTCGCAAGTCCGGTTACAGAGTCGGTCATCGCATCAGTTTGAGTCTCTTTGTGGTGCAGAGCGTTCGCGATGGCATCGGCTGCAAGCTTGGCCACCCCCTCAACCAGCCGCAGGTGATCCGGTTCGTAAGCGCTGATCTCGTCAGAATAAAGCGTCAAGGCGCCGAGCACGTCGTCGCCCTTAAGCAACGGCACAGCTATCACCCCGCAATAAGGCACATCGAGTTTGATCTGCGCCGCATTCAAGTCGAGGCGCGGATCGCAGTTGTACATAGGCTGGCGGTTCGCAACGACCCAGCCGCTTATTCCGGATCCGAGTATCAGGCTCGCTCCCTTCAAACATTCCGCGTAGCGCCCGGCTACATGCACCGCCTCGACATCGATGGAGTTGGGCTTGTGAAGATAAAGAACACATGTAGAGTAGCTGACGATATCCTGGAGCCTGGATGAAAACACTGCGAACATGTCGCGCAGGTCGAGACTCATCCCGATGGTCTGGGCGATCTCATACAGAGTGATCACCTCGCGATGCGCATTGCGAATGTGCTCGAACACGAGCTGGCCGCTGTCTTTCTTCTGCAGCGAAAGTCCACCACTCTTTTGTGTCTTCGACTTTGCCGCCTTCACATCCTTTTTCTGTCGTCTTATTTCCGCTTCAAACTTCGGCAGGTTTTCGATGAACACGCGGACAACCTCGGGATCGTACATCGTTCCGGCGCTGCTCCTGATTAGATCGATAGCCTGCTCGCGCGTCATCGCCTTGCGATACTGCCGGTCTTCGCGCACAGCATCGAAGCAATCGACTATAGACAGAATACGGGCGGTGATCGGTATTTGATCACCTCGCAGTCCGTCCGGATAACCGCGGCCATCCCATCTTTCGTGATGATGCCGCACCACCGGAACAACGGGATATGGGAACGCAACTCGAGTCAGAATCTCCGCACCAACGATCGTATGAACTTTCATCTTGTCGAACTCGGCGACAGTCAGCTTATCCGGCTTGTTGAGAATGTAATCGGGCACCGCAAGCTTGCCGATGTCGTGAAGCAGCGCGCCGGCTTTCAACGCTTCAATTTCCGGGTCGCTCAGCCCGAATTGGCGAGCAAGTCCGATTGCATAGATCTGGACGCGGTGAACGTGATCGTGCGTGACTTCGTCTTTGGCATCGATCGCTATGGCGAGCGCTTCGATCGTTCGCAGGTGCAGATCGGTCATCTCTTCTACGTGGCGAATTGAGGCCTGCACCTTTTCAAGGTAGTTTCGATACATCAGAAACGTAGTAGCCAGTATCGGCACCGCCACGATAAACGCGTAAAACGAAATCACCGTTATCAACTCGACGATCAAGCAGGCAGCTACCGCGCCGGCGAAATACGACATACCGGTCCACAGAAACGACTCACGCCACGTATTCGCAAGGCTCCGTCTGTTCCTGAGCGCGCTTACCATGCTGACCATTCCCGAGTTCAACAGGTAATGAACCAACGCAAGCGATTCCGCCGCCAGTACCAGACGCCCCAGGTCGGAAGCCAATTCGTGCGGCCCGCCGAATACAAAGGTCATCAATGAACTTGAAATGAAAACAGATAGACTCATGGCGCCGGCGTTGAACGGAACGACGCGTTTGCGGTTAGGATATCGAAGCGAGCATAGAACGGCGTTTACTCCGGCCAACGCGACCGAGGGCCAGACACCGTAGAGCAAAACCGAAACGTAGATGAAGGTGTCATCCAGCGTGACTGTGCTCTCTGTCTTTGGTATCGCGATGATTGTGCGCCCGACTACAAGCGTGGTAACGAGGCTGAGCAGCACCCAGTCGAGGCTGACTCCCCCGGTCACTACTGCAAACACTGCGTAAACGAACAAGCCAAGGCCAGCGGCCGAAACCAGGTTCATAAAGTGGATTGAGCGACCGTTCTCGTTATTGTTCGGTTTGTCTTGCATCACCGAAGCCAGGTGGCTTCAACGCTCCAACCAAGTAGTCGAAACCCCTTTGCCCATTCAATGCTCGTGCCGCTCGAACGTTGAATCAGTCACAAAACGAGCGAACGCCACTGCCTCTGAGGGGATCGCGTCTCAGGACTGGCCGCTACGCAGCTTACCGCTTATGCAGCAACAGTTGCGTGGCCATCACACCCTCGGCCGTTGACCCTTAAGTCCGTGATACCAGTCACTGATGTGCAACAAGCGAGGTTCACGTAAGCCCGAGTTCGGTCAGATTGAAGGAAACGGTCACGGTCATTCTCACCCAGTTAGGGTGCCACGCTTCCGATGCATCGCAGGTCACAACTCGCGTCTGTTCAACAGCCGGGCTACAATGTCCACGGCAAAGGGCTCGAATGCGTATCACGGAAATTTATCAAAGCGTCCAGGGTGAATCGACCTATGCGGGGTTGCCCTGCGTGTTCGTGCGCACAACAGGATGTGATCTGCGTTGCAGTTGGTGCGACTCGGAATTCACCTTCACTGGCGGGACGACGATGACGCTGGATCAAATACTGGGTGAGGTGGAGAACTATGAATGCAAGCTGGTCGAACTTACCGGCGGCGAGCCGCTCCTCCAGCCGGAGATTTACGAGCTCGCGAGGAAGCTTGCCGATTCTGGACACACCGTATTGATTGAGACCGGAGGTCATCGTGACATATCCAGGCTTGATCCGCGAGTCATTCGAATCATGGACTTGAAGTGCCCGGCCTCGGGCGAATGCGAGAGAAACCTGTGGTCCAACCTGCAACACATTCGATCTGATGACGAAGTCAAATTTGTTATCGCCGACCGAGCTGATTATGAGTGGACGTTGCAGACAATTCGCGAACACGAATTGGAGGATCGAGTGAAGCTGCTGATCTCGACGGCATTCGGCACGATCAACCCGCAGGAAGTGGTTAAATGGATGCTCGAAGATAAAATTCGCGCGCGGTTTCAGCTACAGCTTCATAAGTACATCTGGCCGCCGGATGAGCGTGGGAGGTAGATCGAGAGTCCCATCGCGCCTGTGATTCGAGGCGCGTGCGAGCGGTCAAAACTGCGCTAAGGAACCGGGTGCGCTTGAAAGCACAAACCAGAAGTTCACACCGTCGCTGCATGCTCCCGTCGGATGAGGGCCAACTGACGTGGCGAGTAGTCCATTCTTCTGTCAGATCGCCGAGGCATACTTCTCAGGGCTGACCTCAGTGAACGGCAACGTAAACACCTCTCCTGAGCGCGCGCCTGTGTCAGCCTTCAATCCGCTCGATGCCGCCGTGATCACCGAAATAGCTGCCAGGAGCAATAGGCTTCGGCACAATACGCTTAGGTTGTCCTTGCCGAATGAATTCATATCTCAGGCTCCGGTTATGATCGATTTTGACAGCTTGTCCGCTGGTGATCTCAAGTAGACTTCCGCTCGCCAAGCCCTCTCGCCTTCTAGTGTCCGCGTGCATAAACGCGCAAACACTTCGAGTATTGGCTCAGATTATGTTTTGGGGGGCTCCAGATTTACTCGACAGGTGACAATGCAGAAGGTTCTATCTTTGTGAGTGCGGAGTAAGCGTGAAGGTTCTGGCTCGATTAGATGATCCTACATTCCCATAATGTTGTAGCCGGAATCGACGTGCAAGACTTCACCTGTGACTCCTCGCGACATGTTGGAGAGTAAGAACAACGCCGCATCGGCAACCTCACTTTGGTCGATGTTTCGTCGAAGCGGAGCGTGGTTGCGCATATGCTCGAGGATCTTTGAGAATCCTCCGATGCCTGCCGAGGCGAGCGTCTTCACCGGACCCGCGGAGATTGCGTTTACTCGAATGCCGCGAGCGCCCAGATTCGCCGCCAGATAACGCATACTCATGTCGAGCGCAGCTTTGGCTATGCCCATCACGTTGTAACCGGGAATCACTCGTTCGCCACCAAGATAAGTCAGAGTTAGAATGCTGCCGTCGCGGCCTTCCATTAGTGGCGCCGCTTCGCGAGCGATTGCGGTCAATGAATAAACGCTCACGTCCTGCGCGACTCGATAGCCTTCTCTGGACGTAGTCAAATACTCGCCTTCAAGTTCTTCGCGAAGCGCGTATGCAATCCCATGAACGACGAAATCGAGCGAGCCAAATTCGCTCTTCACCGTGGCAAAGACAGCGGCAATGTCGTCATCGCGGGTTACGTCACACGGCAATACCAGCGGGTCCTTCAGTGTCGCCGCCAGCTCCCTCGCATTCTCTTCAAGCCTCTCGCCTTGGTAGGTAAGCGCGATACGCGCGCCCTCTTCGGCAGCCCGGCGCGCAATCGCCCACGCGAGGCTCCGCTTATTCGCCACGCCGAAAATGATCCCGGTTTTTCCTTCCAAAAGCATAAACTTCCTCACTTCCGGTTTCTGGTTTTCGGTTTTCGGAAGCGAACATTTCTGAACAAAGAACTGGAAACTAGAAACCGGAAACTAGAAACCACTATTGTCGTTTGTCGGGCGTGATCTTCAACACCATTTCTTTACCATCGCGTTTAATCGCCACTTCAACTTCGGCGCCTGCTCGCATCTCGCCCAGCGCGTAAGTGTAATCGTATACGTTCCTGATCGTCGTATTGCTAAGCTTGACGATAATATCACCGGCCCGCAGACCGGCTTTCTCTGCAGGTGAGCCTGGGCGCACGCCGTCAAGCTTCATCCCGTCGCTTTGATCGGAATAGTTCGGAACGGTTCCAAGATAAACTCGAAACCCGCGTCCCGTAGGCCTCTGTTCCACCTTCACTTTTGTGAATGCGATGCGTTGCGGGTCATTCGCAACAGAGATCGCGATCTCGCGAACGAATTCCGCGACCTGCTTCAACCCTTCAGCGTTGATCTTGTCGGCAGTGTCGCTTGGTTTGTGATAGTCATCGTGAGTGCCGGTGAAGAAAAACAGAACTGGAATATCGCGGACGTAGAAGGATTGGTGATCGCTTGGTCCAAAGCCATCTTCTCCAAAGCTAAGCTGGAAGCGGCTTCCAGAGCCAGTTCCAGCGTCGGATGCTGGCTGGCTCGTCGCATTGAGCTTTTCAATCAGGGGCTTCCACACCGGCGATGTGCCCATCCCGCCAATGAAAAGCGAGCTATTGCGAAGCCTCCCGATCATATCCATGTTCAGCATAGCGACCGTTGAACCGAGTGGGGCGATGGGATTCTTCGTGTAAGCACCCGATCCCAGCAATCCCAGTTCTTCTCCTGAGAACGCGATGAACATGAGGCTGCGTTTGAACTTGCCCTTCTCGCTTGCAAGCACTCTTGCAAGCTCGAGCACGCCCGCGGTCCCTGAAGCGTTGTCATCAGCACCATGATGAATCTGACCTTCCGGATTTGCGGCGAGCGATTCTGGCCCACCCAATCCCAGATGATCGTAGTGCGCCCCGATGATCACGTACTCCGTTGCGAGCACGGGATCGCTTCCGGGAAGCACGCCGACAACGTTCGCGCTTTTGCCGTTGACCTTGATGACATCAGTCTTGAAGTCGACGGTTGTGTCTTTGACCACAAACGCAGACCGCGGGTCTTTTGATTTCGCTTCCGAATCCGCCAGCGACGTCTGGTTCGACGCCAGAAGAGATGCTGCGGCGTCGCGGCTGATCACCACTGTCGGGATTCCAGAATCGAGAAAATTCAAGTCGTGACGCAAACGAGATAAACGATCCTCGCTAAACTTGTTCTCCGCGCTAACAAAGATGACTCCGCGCGCGCCCTTCTCTCGCGCCTTCAGAGTTTTGTTTTGAATCTCGAGTCCCGGTTGAGTGTAGTCGGCGAATCGGCCGTGAGGGTTATCGCCATCGGGACTACCTCGCAAGATCATCACGATCTTTCCCTTTGGGTCGACGCCGGCGTAGCTGTCGAACTGAAGCTGGGGCGCGCTTATGCCGTAACCGGCAAACACGACTTCCCCGGCAGCCGCTTCCGGGGACGAAAAGGCGAGCGGCATAAAGTCGTCTCCAACCTTGAGCGCCTGCGTGCGAGGCCGTGTCCGAAATTGAAAGCTCTTCCCACCCCGGTCTGTCGCCGTCCCTGAAAGAAATGTCTTTAGTTGAAAACTGTTCCCCTCGCCGAGCTTCACTGCAGCAACAAACGTGAACGGCTGAAGGTATCCGGCCGCCGACGCAGGCTTGAGCCCATAGCTCCTGAATTCTCTCTCGATGTAAGCGGCCGCTTCCTCAGCATAAGTTGTTCCCGCCCGCCGGCCCTGGAGTTTGTCTGAAGCGAGAAACTGAATGTGTTTTTCGGCTCGCTCGGCCGAAAGCTGCGTGACTACAGCGACATGCTGACCAGTGTCAGCAAGATGAGAGTACGCGCCCGTAGAGTTAGCAGAAATAGTAGTCTGTGGAAAAAGAAACGAGAGTAACAGTGAGAATGCGCAAACGAAGGAGGGACTCTTTCTGGTTAACATAATTACTCCGTTGATAAACCGCGCAAAGCGAATAATGCCAAGTGTGAATCATATCGACCGCTTTGAATTAGTGTCAATGGGTGGCCTCGACTGCTTGATCACGAAGGGCCCTGGTGCAAGACTGATGGGCTCTCCACGGACTCCCAGAAAGTCCAAACACTTTCCGGCTTGCGATGCGATCGAACGCGCCGGTGACGCGCTCGAATAGCCATTTCTCCGACATGATAAGGAGTTCGATGCGTTTTCTCGCATCGCTATCGAGTCTTTCTTCATACAGCTTGAACGCTCTGGCTGTTCGAAATCGCGTCCAGTTCTTTAGGTGATCGCTGCCGGTGCTGAACCGCTTAGAGACTCTTGCGACATCGACAGCGAATTGAGCAACGAATTCGAGGAACCGAAATCCAGATTGAGCAGCAAAGAAGGGGAGACTTCAAGTAGTACTGACCTACGAGTTACCCCCTCGAGTGAACATTCGGGGGGCGCCGGCCATCAGGCCAAGCAACACAAATGCGAGAATGACTGCCGGTGCGCCGGTGCCGGCAGTTGTCACCAGCATTATCGCGCGAGCCAGCGACAAGAGCTGTGAGATTCCTAACGAGGCCAACAGCGCCCACCAGGCCCATTTCTCGCCTCGACGATAAGGTGTCCAGATAACGAACAGGGCGAGCAGTCCGTAGCCGAGCGCGAATGTCGCCGCGGTGGCGCGCCTTCCGCGAAACGCCTTCACTGCCTGGTCGCCACCTTGCTCTCCTATCTGTGTGAGAGAGTACTCGCGCGTCAGCCCATCAGGCCTGCCGGTGTAAGCGATCCAAAGCGAATTAGCAGAGAGGAGAACGATCGCCCCTGAAACGACTAGCAGAATCACCCAGCTTGCGATGAACAACAGGTTTGAGCCTTTCATTGTGTCTCCTCGGTGTACCGTAAACTGTCCAGTCTGCGGGTGACTCCAAACGCGGGTCATCGAACATCGGCGCAGACTGGACAGCCTACGCTACATCACTTTTCAGAGAGGGCTACCTCGAGCAGAATCAGCTTCTTTATCCCGCGATAAAACGGTTCGATCTGGCACCACTCGCTCAGCGAGTGATCTCCGCCACAGGGCGCGCAGCCGGTCGAAATGGCCGGCAAGCCCGCCAGCAACGCGATATTCGCGTTGTTAGAAGCGCTGTTGCCCACTGGCACATTCTCAAATCCAATCGCATGGTGAACCGCTTCTGTCATTCGCACTGTGAACGATTCGCGGCTTCCTGGGATCTGCGCCGCCGGCACTTTTTCTTCCGGCAATTCCGTCTTCACTTGCATTCCAACGCGGTCCGCTTCTTCTCGAAGCATTCCGGCGATCTTCCGCTCGTACTCATCGATCAGCTTCTGATCGGTCGATCTGAGATCAAGCGTGAACCACGCGTCTGCTGCTTTCGCATTGACCACATCAGATCCACCCAGCATCCCGATATTCAAATAGACGGCAGGGTCTTTCGGCAATTCAATTGAATAGATGCGCGTAATCGCGCGCGCTAGCGGAATTGTGGCCGAGTAAGGCGGCGATTTCGAAGTCGTGTGCCCACCCGGGCCAACGAAGTGATGCTTGTACCAGTTTATGCCGATGCCACCGTAGTTCAGCCCTTCGTAGCCTCCGTCGAGTGCTACATATTGACCGATCCGATCCTTGTTATCTTCGACGAACTGCTTAACGCCACCAAACGATGTTTCCTCTTCGACGGTGAACACAAAAATCAAATCGGCCTTCGTCGTGATGCCTGCCTCATCGAGCGCGCGGATCGATGCAAGGATCGCTTCCACGTTGCGGGTGTCGTCTCCGATTCCAGGTGCGAAGACTTTGCCGTCGCGAATCTCCGCCTTGATTTTCAAGCCGTCCTGGAAGACCGTGTCGAGGTGCGCGTCAATCACAACGGGCTTCGCATTCCCGGTTCCTTTTCGAACCGCGATGAGGTTTCCCTTTGAGTCATAAGAAACCTTGTCGAGCTTGCGGGCAGCGAGCTCCTTTCGAACTGCCTCGGCGCGCTCGTGTTCCTTGCCGGACGGAGCGTTTATCTCGGTGAGCCTGATCCATTCCGCGAGTATCTGATCTTTGTGCGCGTCGACGTGATCGAACGCACGCTTAACATCAGCGCGTTCCATCATCCGCCTCGCCTCAGCGGTAAAGTCCTGCGCATTCACTCTCGAGCTTACCAGGCCCAACCCGATTAGAGCTGCAGCGCACACAACCAGCATTCTTGCCATGTTTTCTCCGAGTTTCGTGACTGATGAACGCCTATTCTAAGGTGGGAACGTGGGGAAGGCAAAAGCATCGAAGATGGAGGATCGGGGATTGAGGAACGAACTCCTCCTCTCGATCCTCAATCCTCTATCTTCGATCGTCAGATTGTTTTAGGGGTTTGTTGCGCGACGAGGTCGGTCGCGAACCAGGACCGAATCGCTCGCGCGAGGGCGTCCCGATATTCGCCATTCGATTCGCTTGATCGCGACCGTTGCGATGTTCGCGGTGGACGCACTCGAGCTTCGGACGATCGGCTCGAGCTCTTTGATCGTATCGCGATCGCCTATGCGTCCGAGTATTTCGATGACTTTTTGTCGAACTTCCTTGCTGCTCGATTGAATGTAGGGATTAAGGTCGGCGGGAGTGGTGACTTCCATCAGGTAGGCACGTGCCTGACCCTCCTGATCGGTTTCGAGCTTTCGCACGATGTATTGAATATTAGTCGTGCCGCCCATCCTGTAAAGCGCCCAGTACTCGGCCAGCTGTACATCGTTGTTTTTCTCGGTAAGCACGAGGCGTGAAATCTGGTCCTGGTAGCGCGGTTCCGCCACCCTCGCGAGTCCCTCGATCGCGTACTGCCGGCGGTCGGCATCCTTGTCGGTCATATTCTCAACGAAGGTCTGCTCGGCCTTTTCATCGCCTATCAACGAGAGCGCCCATAGGGCGGCTTCGTCGCGGGGCGGCAGGTAAGTAAGTCGCCCCTTCACTTTGTCACTGACCTTACTAAACGTGCCCTTCTTTTCGGGACCCAGACCATAGACAGACAATAACGGCTCGACCGCAGGCTTGTATTTCAACATACCCGCGGCAACCATAGCTTGGGTTCGTACGGTTTGATTCGAATCTCGGAAGAAAGGAATCAAGTGAGGCCCGGCCGTTCGGTCGCCGATCTTGATGAACGCGCGAAGTATTTCGATTCGGAGGTCCTGATCGGCATTGAGCGCGTCAGCAAGTTGAGGAATTGCATCTGTTCCACGCAACACGCCCAGTGCCCGTACTGCGGAGACACGAACGTCGCGATCGCGATCGCCCCGCGCAGATTCTCCGATCGCAGTTACAATTGTTGGATCGACCGTCACGTAAGGCTCGACTATTTCGTGATCTTTCGTGTCGAGGAACGGGTTGAACAGATTCCAACCCGCTCGCCGGTTCGTTATGAAATCAATATCGTGCTCGGTGTACAGCGCGACCAGCGACTTTATTGCTACCCGGCGCACGTCCGCATTGGAGTCTTTCAGCGCGTCTATCATTTCCGGGAGCGCGGAAAAATCCTTGATCATTCCGAGCGACTGAAGCGCCTCGGCGCGCACTTCACGATCTTCATCCTTGCGAGCGGTAACCGCGAGCGCTTCAACCGCGAGCTGGTTGCGCACGCGCCGTTCACCCAGCTTGCGCGCTGCGTCACGACGCGCTCCGGCTATTGGACTCTTCAAGTACGCGAGCAGCGTCTCGAGCGATTGCGTCTCGGCGCGCGCTGCGACCACACATGCCAGGCACGTGGATAGAAGCACAATGAACCAGACAATCATTTTCTTATTTGAAGACATGTTGAACTCCCGAGAGAAGAGACTGCGGGCCCGAAAAGGTATCAGGGCCGTGGGGCTAACAAGTAGGGAACCTGTCCTTTCGCAGACATTGTTGTCCGGGGTGCAGAATTTAGTCAAGCAAATAATAGCGCGGAGCCTTAACCGTTCTGAGCTAATTCGCCCGGTATTATTGTGTAGGCTTGATACTGGAATGAGAGACTGCCGAAGAATCGGCTCGGGTAAGCCCTTTAACCCGGCCTTCACGCCCTGACCCGGACAAACGCCACTCCGCGTTGGTCATATTGCTCCTCCAGAACAGCTAACACGTCTCTATGACCTGAAAACATCTGAGCAGTTCTGAAAATAATCGTTCTGAAAATAATCGTTTGACACAGGAATCGAATCGCGGTAGCCTGACCAAAGAATCAAGCTTTGTTTTGATGTTTTCCACGTTGTTCTCTCCATAGAGGTGAGGCATGGGAATACGCGGGTTGTTGATTGCAAATGCTAAAGGATTTGGGAGCTTATCTATGAAGGGTAAACCGTTATTACTCTTATTACTCACCCTATTGGTCCTATCTATTACGATCAACCTGATAGTGATAAAGTTTCGGTAATATCTTGCAGTAGTCCAGACAAGATTTCCAATGTGCTGTTGTCTACCGAACCAGGTTTCTGTTTGCCCATTCTTCTTGCACGCTTTACTACTCGTCCAATAGACTATTGCTCGGTTATAGGCCGCAGGGCGCTGGAGCTTGAGACGCCGCCAGACCGCGGGCTCACCCTCTTTTTGAATTAACGCGCGAATCGCGACATAGGCCGACGCGTAGAGCGAACGCATCTCGGCGGCCGAGTGGGGGCTCGCGAGTCTGCGTTCGAGTTCATCGACTGTCATTTGCCTCCGCGATCGAAAACGCAACAGCGATGATTCCTCACCCGCAAATGCTATCGCGAGGCCTTCAGCCAGCCACCGGGGAGTACGTCCCAATCCAATCGCTTCAATCACTGCATGTGTGTACTCGTGCCTCAAGGTCGAAGCGAGAATACGCCGACGCCTCAACACGTAGAGCGGCTGAAGCTCCATCTGGCGACCATGCGTAACGCCCGCGACCCACCACGACTGTCCAGTCGCCGCGATGAAGTCTTCCGTTGTTTCGTGAATCAAGACGTCGATTGTGGTGTTAGGCAATGAAAGCTGCGCCGGACCCGTGCGAGCCAGCATATCCAGGCGCGCGGCCTCGAGTGTCCTGAGCAGCGCTTCGATTTCGACGCGCGCCAGCCCGGCGGGATAGCTGACGTGAAAGTGCTCGCTCGAGAGCGTCAGGCGGCTCGCCTCTAACGCAAAGCCGCAAGGACGCAAAGACGCAATGTTCCAGGGTTGATCGAAATTGCTCGTCACTTCCTTTGCGTCTTTGCGTCTCAGCGTCTTTGCGTTAGTTTCCGTTCGAGTGCGCGGGAAATAATGACTGAGTATATGCTCGCACGAAGCGCCACGTCTTGCCATCACGTGAGCCCCGTTTTGACACAAGCCTAATCCGTGACCGAATCCGCTTCCGTGAAATACGAACGTCGATCCTCGGCGCTCTACTCTGAAGCGCGAACTCTTCAGCACATTCCATCCCAACGCTCGTCCCACAATCAGCTTGAAGTCCCATCCTCGAACCTGACGACGGCGCTCGCCTTCGATCGAGATCAACTGCGCGCGTCCCGTCGCGTCCCTTTTGGTGACAACGATGTCCTGGATTGTTCTTCCGGCATCCGCCGAAGGATCGCTCGCGAGCGCCCTGACCAGCTTCGCGGCGGGAATCTCATCCGTCCAATCGTGATTGGGCATCGTCGCGCAATAGTCATCGCGAACGCCCCGCAGATAGCTCGGTCCCAGCGCTCCCCACAACGCTTCAATGTTTGCCGTAATCCCACCGCAAGACGCATGAAAGTAAGTCTCAGCAAGCTTGCCGCTCGGGTCGAGTAGTACTTCTCCCTCTGTGTCGGCAACAGCTCGGCGAAGGTTCTCGGAAGCTCGGCCTTCCGCGCTCACGTATTGCTGGCAGTGAGTGTTTGAGCACAGATCGAACCCGTCGGCTGCATGCCGCCCAAGATTCTTGAGCGCATAAGTGCGACTGACGATCGCCTGTGCTTTTAGCGCTTCGATCTCGTCTTCAACCGCCGCTTCAACCGACAGAACACCAAGCACGTAATCTTCGAGCGATAGGTTTACGACCCGGTTCTCGCTGATCACTTTGACGCGAATACTCGGAGTCTCGCCCCGTCGCCCGGTCGCCTCCTCTGCTTCTCTCCCAGTCCTCGCGTCGGCCTGTCGGTACTTAACGAACTCCTCAAAGACGCGCCTCGATACCTGAGCTGCCTCCGAACCGTGCGAGCGCTTGATGAACACGAGCACCGCAAGCTCAAGTGAATCAGGAGTCGCTTCAGCGGCGGAGTTCGCATCAGCAGCCAAGCTCACAAACCATCCTTGCCTGCGAAAGCCGTTGCTTGAAGCCGATGTGCCGGTCTTGCCGAAGATGAAGCTCGGCAACGCAGCTAGTCCCGACTTCTCTGCGGTTCCGTATCTAACCGCGCCCCGCATGCCTTCAATTAATGCCGTTCGTTGCGCAGACTCGACGTGAAGGGTCCCTCGCTCTTCGGGATTCAACTTCTCAGCTTCGGCAAGCTGAGGCCTAAACACACGCCCGCCGTTCATCAAGGCGCAGTAGGCGGTCAGCAACTGAATTGGCGTGACCAGCAGGTTATTGCCTTCACCGAGCAAGTCGCGCACTCGCCACTCGCCGCCTCCGATCTTGCCTGCTGATTCGCCACTCGCGTTCACGCCGGTTTTGGAACCGAACCCTGTCGCCGCAAGTGTAGCTTTGAATGCGTCAAAGCTCAGCCGTCCACTCATTGTCCCGAAAAAATAATTGCAGGAGTACGCGAGCGCTTGCGAAAGATTGAAGGGTGCTTTGCTTTTCGGATGAGAACAGATTATGTCGAGATTCTCACCGGTAAATCTCCCCTGGCACTGAGTTCTAGATTCGTTGTCGATCAAGCCGGCTTTCATCGCGGTCAACGCGGTGAATGATTTTATTGTGGAGCCCGGCGGGAACGCTTGCTCGAATGCAAGTCGTGGATTGACGACTGCTCGCAGGCGACCGGTGTGAGGGTCCATTACAAGCACCGCGCCTTCGCGATCCCCAAGCGCTTCGGTGGCAGCCCTTGCCAATGCCTGATCCAGCGCTGCTACGTCGACCGGTTGCCTTTCTTTCTTCTTCTCCGCGTCCTTCTTCTCCGCGTCCTCTCCGCCCTCCGCGGTTATCGTTCCTCGCGCACAAGACGAAACCGCCGCCGTCATAAACGACAGCGCCAGCAAAGTTGCAATAGAAGTCAGGTGTTTATGCTTCAGCAGGGACATGCCCTGGCCCTTCGTTCGTCTGAGCGACGTTGATCGCGCCCTTTGCTTCGCTCAACTCGCCCAGTGCTCCGACGGTCACGACCCAACCGGTAAGCGACACTGTCGCTGCAAGCAAGAGCCTCACAGTAAGCAACCCGGCATCGAGCCACACACTCCAGGCCGATGTCCTTGTAACGACCAGAAAATAAGGAACGCCCGCGAAGAAGACGAAGCCTATCGCGTAGGTCACCACAGCTTGCGGAGCGAACGCGCGAGCTAGAATCCGAGCCGATCTCTTGAAAGCCTGATTGAGTCCTTCGCGCGTGGTCGCGATCCACAGATGAATAGCCGCCAGCGGCAAGATCAAGAAAAAGACCAGGTACTCAAGCGTGTTGATCGCGACGGGCTGCCAACCAACCGGCTGTGGCTTCGGAGGACCTGGCCTCGGAGTCCCGGGCATCGAGTGCGCAACCTGTCTAACTGCTGTTACGGATGCGTTGCTCCCTGCTTTGCTGAAGAGATAGCTCGCAAGCAACGCGATTAGTATCAACGGTATTGCAATCACAAACAGCTTCCAGAAATCTCGCAGCGCACTTACGAGCGATGCGGCCGGCGGCTGGTTTTCGTGATGGTGTCTGGCAGCCATGGTCTGAATGACCAGGAACAAAAATGGCACTGCTAGCGCAAGCAGAGCCGATAAGAGCAATTGACCGGCTGTTGCTTCTAGCGTCCGCAAGAACTGATAGCCTGCGCCGAACATCGCGAGGTAGAGAACAAACAGGATGATCAGCTCGCGCCAGTTGTGAAGCAGGTCGCGTGAGCTGGATGCAAGTGCGTGAAAGATTCGTTTGATCATGAGTGATGGTCTCGAAGGCTCGTGCGGGCGGCTCTGTGGTCGCCGCTCATTACCACTGCTGCCCTTGAATTTCAACGAGGGGCGGCCGCGAAGGGCCGCCCCTCCAGTTCACTGCTTATCAAGAAACCTCATCTTCCCACTAGCCGTGTTCGTCTGCACCGTAGGCTGATACATCAACTCCGCTCGAGCCGGAGCAACTCGGAAGTCGCCGGGCACCTGAACACGGAGCGCAACCTGGAACATCGCGTCTCCACCGAAGTAATCCAGAAACAAGGCCGTCTTCTGATCGCGGAACTCGCGCGCGCTGTACCAATCAGTCCAGTGACGAGAAGTTCCTTCCGCCACGTATGCCAGGTCAATCCCGCTGACTCGATCAACCTGTTCGCACCCGGCCGGAATCGGGTCCTCGATCATCATGTATTGCGCTCTCGCGCCCTTCACTCGAAGTCGCGAGACGATCAAGTCACCCGACCGCAACTCGCCCGTGAGCGGCTCGATCTTCCATTGCGCTTGCTCCCCGCTTTCGACAACGCGAAGGCGCAAGTACTCGCGAGTCAGCGTCAGATTCGCAGAACCTTGCGCCTGAATATCATCGTCGCGCGTGAAGTAAGCAAGCGCGCTCGAGAGGTACAACGCGCCGCGGCCAGTCTTAACCACTCGAACTTGATTTGCGCTCGCGAGTTGGGCTCCCTTGCGCTCGATAACGAACGGCTGAGCGGGAGTCGCGTCGTCCGAGCCCACATGCCTGGCAAACACTTGCTCACCGTTGAGGTACACCGTCACGTTGTAGTCCGGTGAGAGCTCCTTACTGACTTTCACGTAATCCGTCAGTCCGAAGATCGCGAACGCAGTCTGCCTGGTCGACTCCCAGTAATACCCATTACGCCGATTGCCGACCAGCCATCTTGCTGCTTTCGCGAGCGCCGCACTCTGCGGGTTAATACGAGCCAGAGCCTTGACCGAAAGCGCCGTTGCCTCCGTGTCGTTCTCGACTGTCCAGCCGTGTGACGTGTGCCTGGATTCCCAGTGCGCGTCGTACTCGTTCGAAGTGGCGGACTGCTCGATCTCGTTCGCCAATTGTCGAGCTCGATTGTCGTCTCGATGCTGCTTGAGCGCCAGCGCCAGCAGCGCGCGCCCGTAGGGTTGCAGCTCGGCTCGCCTGGCAAACAACTCGTTGAGCAGCGAGCCTTCGACGTTTCCGCTCTCGCCGAGCGCATAGATCATGTAGGCTCGCGTGTCGGGGTCAATCGCCTGACCGTCGTCGTTCTTGTTTGACGCCACCATCCCGGCGAGCTTATCTCGCCCACGCGTGATGCGAGACTTATCGGTCGGGTATCCGGCCCGTGAAGCCAGCGTCAGCCCATCGACAACATAAGCCGTCATGAACGCATCGGTCTTGTCATCTTTCCACCAGCCCCAGCCTCCGTCGTCGTGCTGGAAACCGTAGAGCCGATCCATTCCACGCTGAACCTTCGCCGGCAGATCATTCGTTGCGCGAATCGACGCGGACTTAATATCCTTCAGCGCCTGAGCGACGATAACGTTCGGCAGGAAGCTCGACATCGTCTGCTCGGTGCACCCGTACGGATACGCCGTCAGGTAATCAAGCGCTCCAAACAATGTGCCTGCAATAGACGGGGACGCCTCTATTCGTAAAGACCGCGCCTGCGAGTGCGCGTCCGCGGGAAGATTGAGTGAGATCGTTTTGTCCTCGTTGTCGCCCGCCAGGGTCGAAGCTCCTCCAATCGTCTGCTTCAATCCGTGTGGCACGATTTCCAAAGGTATTTCAACTGCGTCCGATTCCTGATCGGTCAGCGCTTTTGCGAGCAGTTTCATATCGCCAACCTGATTCGCGGACACACGCCAGTCGATGCGGTGCTCACCTTGCTTCGGAATAGTCACCGTCTGCGTTCCCGCATCCAGAAGCTTCGCCCCGGTCACGTCAATCGAGATCTGGACAGCTTTAGCCGAATCGAGATAGTTGTGAACGATCGCTGACAGAGTAACCGTGTCTCCTTCCGTCATGAACCGCGGAGTCTCGAGTCTGAGAATCAGGTTCTTGCGCGCGATGAACTTCAGGATCGCCGAGCCAACTCGCGTGTCGGCAGTGACGCCGCGCACCGTAGCTCGCCATGTCGTGAGGTTATCGGGCAGCTTCACATCGATGGTCGCTTTGCCATCGGCCCCGGTTACGATATCGGGCTGCCAGAACGTGGTGTCCTTGAAATCTTTTCGAATGGTTGGTTCCGCGTATTGACCTTCGTTCTTGAAGTCGGCCAGTTGATAAGCGCGCCTGTTCGTTGCGATCCGCAACGGCTTCTCGCCCGAATGCCCTTTGAAGTTGTAAGAGATCGTAAAACTCGTTTGCACCTGATTGTAGCGCCGCCCGTAAAAAGCCTTGCGGATGTCGCGAGTCTGATCGGGCTTTACGCTGTAGATCGCTTCGTCGACCACGCCAAGACTCAACTCGGCGCCAGATGCTGGAGAGTTGTCGGCATTGCGAGCGAGTATAGTGTAGCGGGCCGTCTCGCGAGGCTTGTATTCTTTCTTGTCGGCCAGCACTTCGATATTCAGGAACTTGCTTCGCGCCGGCACGCTAAGCAGGCGGTCGTGCGTATACATCTCGCCGTCTTTGATGTACGCCACGCTTAGATAGACATTCGGCTCGTATCGCCCTTCAATCGGCACGTCGATCATCACCGCGCGCGACGCTGCATCGACGATACGCGAAGTCATCACGCCGGTCAGTTCGGTGGTCACCAGCAAATGAGCCTTGTCCGTCGGCAACATTGCCAGCACGTGAGCAGTTTCACCGGCTTGATAAGTCTTCTTGTCGGCGACCAGCTTAATCGATTGCTCGTCGCCATAAGCCCAGTCAGACCATTCCCCTTTCTTATCCGCGACCCACAGATAGTCCTCGTTCGAGGGATATTGTTTCTTGCCGTCCTTGACGATCGTCTTGATATTGATACTGCCGGGCTCCGTGATAGCGTAGTCGTAGCTCGCTTCGCCCTGCGAATTGGTCGTCACGTCAGCCGACGCCAGATCGCGTTCGTGCATCGTGTAGCTGTATACCGTGCGTCCCGCCTCGTCTTGTCGCGGAGTCGAGTCCCATCGTCGCTGGACGAACTGCAGAGTGACACCCGCCGCGAGTGGACGCCCTTCGTAATCGCTTGTGCGGATTTTGATTTTTGCCGTGTCGCCCTGGTAATAAACATAACGGTCGGTGCCAGTGTTTGCGACTAAATTGCCGCGCGTGCCGACAAAGCTCGCTCGAGCTTCCATCGTCCGCCGGGACTGATCCGTGACCTGGGCCTCGAGCCGATAGGTGTAGTCGTAAGAGTCTTTCGCATCGGGCCGAGGGACTTCGAACTCGACGTCCAGTTTGCCATCCGCATTCAGCACGGCCTGTCCGTCTTTGACCATGTCGTTGCCATAACCATAACCACCCTCATCCTCACTGGAACCTTCATCGGCTGAAGCATCGTCTTCATCGGCCCACCACCACGGATAATATCGGCTGCGATAGATGTAATACTGGACATCGGCTTGTTTGACGGGCTCGCCAAAGAAGTAGCGTGCTTCGATCGAAAACTTGACCTTCTCGCCGACCTCGGCGAACTTCTTTGCCGTCGCAACTGTCACCTTGTACTCTGGTTTCTTGTATTCAGCAACTTCAAAGTAGTCACTGGCGCTTGCTCCACCGGCCCTAGAGATTATGCGATACTGGCCCAGCGGGGCGCCCGCAGCGATGTCGACTGCGCCGCTAAATGTCCCGCGCGGGGTGAGCTTCAAATCGGCTTCGAACACTTCGCCGCTGTTCGGGTCTTCTATCGTCGTCTTCACCGAGCCCGAAGGAAGCTCATAGCCGCGGTCGCCGGCTGTGCGAAGGACGCCTCTGAAAAACACTCTTTGCGCCGGGCGGTAGACCGGTCGGTCGGTGTAGATGTAGCTGGTCAGTCCTCCGCTGCCTTCGCTCTCACCTTCTCCTTCTGCTTCGCCCCCGGACTGATTGCCGCCGAAGTAATATGCCGCGAGGTCGGATACGGCAAAGTGATCGTGATCTCGCGCGGTGACGAGATAAGAGTTCTGCTGCTCGCGCGTTGTTTCAGCTTCGGGATCAGAGTCCTCCGGCGCCTGGTCGGTTTGGCGCCTGGGTTTTTCGACGCGAGTCCTCAATATTCCAGACTTATCTGTGACGCCCTGGGCGATCGACTTCTTCGCTTTGATGATTTCGATCTTCACTCCTTCGCGCGGCGCGCCCGACTTGCGATCAGCGGCGTACACCAGCATCTCACCGCTCGGCGTAGTTTTGTTGATCATTGTGAGGTCAGTCACAATCGCAATCGTATAAGCACGAAGCCCTTCGTTGACGGCTTCTACCAGGTACACGCCGGGATCGCGCTTGCCCAGCATCACCATTCGGGTGTCATAGACAGTGTCGAGCGGGGTGAGTCTCTCACGCCAACTACTGACCAGCTGGTCCGGGTTCAGCAACGGAACACGCGCGTAGTCGGCAATGTTAAGAGCCTGGCGGTCGCCTTCCCGCCCGAGTTTCTGGTTCAGCGATTCGCGAGTGACGCGGTGCAGTTGATTTCGAAAATAATCTTTGATTGATTTGAAGACTGAGACTTTGAAGTCGCGAACCTTCTCCAGCACCGACGGATCCTTCTTGAGACTCGCAATGAGCTGATACTTTTCGCCCTCACCCATCTCGTGGGGATCGTCGAGTCCTTTGAAGAATTTCACCGGGTCGTCGACTCGGTACACTCGGAAGTCCATATGATCGATGCCGACGTAGTTAATCCACACTCGCGTGCGATCCGCAGTTCCGTAAGTTCGATTGGTTGATAATGAGAAGTAAGGCTTGTAAGTGGCTGTGGAAGCCGATCCTGTGCCGGGCGTGTCGACGGTCCCGCTCTGCGCTCGGAGCCTCAGAGTTGAAACTGATAGAGCGGCCAAGAAGACAAGCAAGTAAACAGCGACAGTTATCAAGCCACGATGATTCTTTGACACGTTCATAACTCCTTCAGTCGGCTATCTTCAGCCGATAGAACCCGAGGAAATTCGGATTGTTCTCATTTGGACGCCAGCGCTTGTCGGGATGATGATCCAGGACTGCGAGACGCACTTTCTTGACTGTGCCTTCATCGGCCGGCGACGAACCGGTGTGGTAAACAACCCAGTCCGTTGCGCCTTCTCCGTCGTTTACCGGCTCGCCAATAAAGATCATCACGTGGTAGGGAAACTTCTGAACCCACGTCTGGTGAAAAAAGAGCAAATCGCCTCTCTGGGCACGGTGACGGTCGCGACTGACGAATACAGAGTTGAAAGACTTAAGCGTGTGCGCATCGGCGTACTCCGAGAACTTACCGCTTGTAAGGTCGCTCTGTTGAAACGCGCCGAAATCAGTGCGAAAGATTTTCTCGCCGAGCACACTGCCCCCGAGCGTGATCGCTTTTACGTCGGGCGCGACCGACTCGTACTCTGCGCCCATCCTCTGAAACCAGAGGCGATCGTGTTTGCGCAGAGCTTCTCGTATGGAGAAACGAACCAACCCGGCACAATCGCGTTGCGATACCTTCCATTCGTCGCTGATGCGGTAGAACTGCATTTCGGCGATCGCCGCGAACCAACGGCGGAAGCTTTGCCGATCATCGAACGACCTCAATTCAGCTTCGTCGGGAATGCCATCCGCGTTTGAATCAGTCCATGCTTCGACCGCCGGCTTAGTCGAATTGTTATGAGCTTGCGAAACGTGTCCGCACGCGGCACTCAAAAGGCACGCGATCAACAACGGCAAGGGATAAGCGTTCCGAATCTGCACTGAGAGGCTGCCTCCAAAAGCGGCGGAAGTGGACCGCGCCGGATTATATGGCCGCAGGCTTTCCAAGTCAAAAAGCCGGGCACTGCAACCGATCTTCTCGACCGAGTTTGCCGCGACTGCTTTGTATACTTTTTGTCCTGTTTGGTTGTATCGGCGCGTAGCCCAGACTTCAGTCTGTAATCCGTGACAGGAGACAGACTGAAGTCTGTGCTACATCAGGGTTGCCAGGTGAAGTAGAACTCGCAGACAGCGTCCTCACGAGCCCGGCAGCGTGTATGAGTGACTCGAGCAGAACGCGCGCCGCACAACTCGACGGCGTGCCGAAAGTAGGCCGAGCCGCTCGTGCAGAAGCTCGGCGGCGGGGCGTTGTCATACTTGATGGTGAGCAGTCCGCTGGTATCGCTCAGCGGTTCGTAGGAAGCCTTCCCGAAATCCTGATAGGCGTGATGGATCAGGGCGGATTGAGTAAGGAAGCTATGAACATCGGGGTTGATCAAGCTGCTGAAGGGTCCCGAGAGAGCCGATGTTGCCGAGAACTCGCCGAGTCGATCGAACACATCGTCTTCCTTATCGCCGTCGCCGAGTTGTTCAGCGATCGCGCGATCGAGGAGGTCGAGCGTACTGAGCGGATACCAATTGTCTAAGACTATCTCGCGAAGTGAATCGCGTTCGGTTTCGGGAAGGTTCTCCAACACGCGAGTCCACGTATCAGCGCCGTGGTTAATTACTACGAAGAGAAAGCGGCCTCGCAGCAGTCCTCCCTTGACGTGCATGCCTGAGTAGCTTGGCTGAGGAGACGACATCGGCGTGACTCCGATCAAGTCTTATTGGCACGGGAAGCGAGCGGCAGGATTATAGCACGAATGGAGAAGTTGGTCTCATTAAACCAAAGGCGATCTTGTTTTCCAACTTCGATTTGCGTAAAGACTATCGGCGAGAATCATTTCTGCTTACTGCTAGTTAGCTTTGGTTGGGGTCGCCTTTGGAGCCACGCCGCCTGTGGGTACTATCCACAGCTCAACCATCTGGGAGCTTCTATATCCGCCGTCGATCACCCATACTCTTGATTGATCGATCCCGAATAACTCGAGCAAACTGCTTCTTTCAGCCATGGCGATCTCTTTACCGGTACCTTCGGAATCAGACTGTTGATATTCTCGAGTAACGTACTCATTGGTGCCATCTACAAGTCTCCACTCGTTAATATCCAGAGATTTTCCGTATCCGATAATGTAACCGACGGCGTTCGGTTCGCTCCCAAGCGTTTTCGCAAACCCTTCCAATCGAGCAACCGGATCAAAGTATTCGGCCATATTGTTATCGGGATTGTAACTATATTCATCGAACAATCTGCGCTGGTTTGTCTGTTGAATAAAAGGGCGGGCATGCTCGTCCGGTAGCGGTGGTGGTTGACCCTTAGGCACCAACCAGACTTCCGCTTGAAAGTGGTCTGGCATGCCTCCCTCGATGATGCCTCCATCAATGATTTGCACGCGGTCGTCCGCGAAATGTTTCTCTTTAACTAGATAGTTCTTCACCACGCGTGAGTGTCTTTGAAACATTCCGGGTAGGTTTTGCCGAGGAGCAGAGCTTGTGTAGCTGTTGTAGGTTCTGTACACAATCACGTATGCGATATCGTCCTCGTACGCAATCAAGGCATCGGCCAGATAATCTAACGTTCTCGCTAGTTGACAACTCGGTTCAGGGCTACTGTATCGGTCCAGCAGTCTCGGAGGAGCGTGATCGCTTGTTTGAGAGAATCCGGCCGGAGCCATGGATAGAATGACAGCCGTCAGTGCTGCATTGAGAAATGAAACTCTGGGCCTACGCTTCGCCATTACAGCACCTCTTCTTCGCCCACATACTATCTAACAACTAACCGTTCGCCACCGGCGCGGTGCGTGTGAATTCTGCGTTCTTTCGATCACGAGGCTGCGGATCCACAAACGCTCGCTCTTCTCGCGTGAGAGCGTCGGGCGGGACTCCGCGCTCGATCATTGAAACGAAGTACTCGTCGATCTGTTCGTAAATCTCGGCGATCGTCTGCGAGTGAAACACTCGCTCGCGAAGCCGCGCGCCGCCTGCCAGTCCGTGAGTGAAGTAGCCACACATCTGTTTGAGCTTGCCCGTTAGCGCACGCTCAGGCATCTCGTCTCGAAGCAATTCGTGATAGCGATGAAGCACTCGATGCTTTTCGGTGAGTGATGGTTGATACATCTCTTCGCCGCGCATCAGCTCAGAAGTCTGGCGGAATATCCATGGATTAGCTATCGCGCCTCGGCCGATCATAACTCCATCGACGCCCGTTTCTGCCAAGCGAGCCAGAGCCTGATCGGGCGTCGTAATGTCGCCGCAACCGATCACTGGAATTGACACCGCCTGTTTTACCGCGGCTATCACATTCCAGTCAGCTTGCCCGCTGTAGCCTTGCATGCGAGTGCGCCCGTGAATCGCAACCATGTCTCCGCCGCAGTCTTCGATTAGGTGCGCAACTTCGACCGCGTTTATCGAGGAATCATCCCAACCGGTGCGAATCTTCATAGTCAATGGAATCGACACCACCTTCCGCACACGCCGGAGAATCTTCTCAAGCTGTGGCAGGTCGCGAAGCAGGGACGAACCGCCTCCACCGTTGACCACTTTCTTGGCGGGGCATCCGCAGTTGATGTCTACGATGTCGGCGCCGCACTCCTGAATGATCTCTGCAGCCGCGACCATGCGCTGGTCATCGTAACCGAATATTTGAATTGATAGAGGGCGCTCCTCAGGCAGGAACTTCATCATGCGATGAGTCCGCATGTTGCCGCGAGTGATTCCTTCAACCGAGATGAATTCGGTGACGATCAAGCCTACTCCGCCGAGTTCCTTGATCAGTCGGCGAAAGGACGAATCGGTGACTCCGGCCATCGGCGCAAGCGCCAGGTTCGGTTTTATTGAGACCTTGGCAATGTTGATTTCGCCTGTCATTACGAAGAAGAAAGTGTAGCACGGCTCGCTTTGAGCGGGAACTCCTGCTGCTGAGGAGGGCGCCCAAAGAGAATAGACAAGAGCCGCTCATTCTACTAGAATCCGGTCGCATCTTCGGAGGCCCAGGGGCTTACACACGAGCAAAGATAGTGAAGCCGGCAACATCTTCCGTCTTCGCTCTGAAGCGATTAACGAATCCTCATGATCCAGTCTTTTGTGAGCGAATTGCCGGTTCGTCTTGCTTAAAGGATGTGTTCGACTAATCGAGACAGGAGGACCTGAGATGAAGAGACTTTCATTGTTACTGCTGGCGATTGCGCTGTCCTTTGCGACTGCCTGCCAGCCCGACGAGAACAAAAACAAGAATTCAAATGCTAACGCGAACGGAAATAACAATGGGAACGCAAATCGGAATGTAGCACCACCGACCTCGTTGACGGATAAGGTCGTGGAAATCTATATCTACGACGATCTGACAAAACCGGGCTATTACGTGATTGACGATCCGGGCTCGGTGATCCTGCATAAGACGAAGAATCAAAAGATCACCTGGTGTATCGTCTACGATGGATCAACAACTCCGGACGAGGTTGTGATCGATAATTTCAGGTCTCCACCGCCACCGGCTACACCGACCGCAACAAATCCGTTTGGCGCTGGCATTCCCGACGACAACACGTTCAAGATAGCGGCTGCGGATTTTGGTTGCAAGAAGGGCACCAAAACCCCAAAGGCGACTGCCGACCTGGGTAAGTACAAGTACCTCATAACAGTCAAATTTGGCGGCGCGGACAAGGGCCATCTAGATCCGCAAGTTGTGATCGACAACTAATCTCAAGGCTTTACTGGTTGGGGTGGAAGCTGAGGTCGCCTAGACCTCAGCTTCAAATAGTACTTGGTAGGCTCCGCTTTCGCGCAGGGGTTTGAGGTCCGGATCTCGCACAGCCTCGGATCGGCTATAGCCGCGAGACAGGGCAAGAGCGAGTGATTCCGCGGCTCTGTCGTCCTGACGCGCGAGCGAGAGGACAACGGCTCTCTGATACATGAACAGCGTGTTGTTCGGCTCCAGCGCTGTGGCCTGCTCGATGCTTTTGAGTGCCTCCCCGCCTTGTTGCAATTTGGCCTGGCAAACGGCCAGTCGCCCGAGCTTCTGCGCATCGTGCGGGTCAATTCGCAACTGTTCTTGAAGAAGCTCAGCCGCCTTCTCGAACTGGCGCGTGGCATCGTTCTCTCGCCCGACGCGAAGATAGGCGTCACCGACATTACGGTAGAGAACGTCATCCCGCGGGTCCAGTTCAATTGCGGACTGGTACGCCGCGATTGCTTCGTGATATCGCTCCAGGTAAAAGTAGTCAGTCCCGAGGTTCGTATATGAGGAGGGGTTCGGATAGATCTCGATAGCTCGCCGATGCATTGCGACCGCGTCTTCGTACAGACCGAGAAGGTTATATATTCCGCCGAGAGTGTTGTAGCCGAGATAGTTATCCGGTTGAATCGTGATCACTCGACGAAACTGTTCGGCTGCATCGCGGTAGCGTCCAAAAAAGTAATAACAAATTCCCAGTCGATTGTAGTTTTCCCAGTAGCCGGGCCGAATGCGTATTGCAGTCTGAAAACATCTAACCGCTTTCTCCATATCGCCCTTCCGCTGCCAGCACTGGCCTGCCCATTTCTGCGCGTCGTCGCTGCTCGGTTGTAACGCAATCGCGCGCTCGAACTCTTCGATGGCGCTATCGATTTTGCCGGTCCCGTTATAGATGATGCCCAGCGATATGTGCACCTGCGCCTGATTGGGATCAAGCACCAGCGCGTGATCGCTCGCGGAGATAGCCGCATCGACCCACGCGCTGTCATGCGTAATCTGGTACTTCTGCCAATAAGCCTCGCCGAGTCCCGCGTAGGCTAGCGCAAAACTCTTGTCAAGATTGAGCGCCTCCTCAAACATCTGAATTGCGTAGTCGATATTCTCCTTGACGTCGCGGCGCTCGAGAAACGCGCGACCTCGAGAGTAGAACTCGAATGCGTCGATATTGGTCGTCGGAGGCCTGGCGATCTCGTCGCGCACGTCGCTCGAGATACCGAGCTTCAACGCTTCGGCAATGCTCTCACAAACCGCGTCCTGGATGCTGAACAGATCAGCCGCATCGCCTCGGTATTGCGAGCCCCAAATCACACGGCCCGTTTCGGCGTCTGTGAGCCTCGCCATCACACCTATGATCTCGCCGGCTCGCATAACCTCGCCTTCGAGCAAGATTGTTGCGCCCAATTCCCGCGCGAGCTGGCGGACACCGTGCCCTGCCTCGTCAATCCGTCCCGCACCTGCCGACTTTGACAACACCGACAGTCCCTGGATCTTGGCCAGGTCGGTGGTTATCGCGTGGGCAAGCCCGATTCCAATATAGGAGCTTCTTTCGTCGGAGCCTACCGACGTTAGCGGGAGAACGAGGATCGTCGGAGGCGCCGCAATGGCTTTCGAGGATGACCGCATTGCCGCCGCCAACGACACCGAGCGGTGACCGCTCGCGGGTATTGGCAGCGCTATCGTTGGACGCAGATCGCCCGATTCGGATTGCAAGCCTTCCTGTCCGAGAGCTTCTACCGCGACCCTCACTTCCGCGAACGACACGTAACGATCACGGCGACGCTTCTCCAGCAACCGCGCCACCACATTCTTTATGCCGGGCGGGAGTGGTTGAGGCACAGTGCCGATTTCAAACGCCGGGTCCTTGAGTATCGACGCAGCCACTTCGAATGAGTTCGCTCCCGGAAAAGGCAGCCCGCCGGTTATCATCTCGTACAAGACGATTCCGAACGAGAATATGTCTGTGCCTTCGTCTAGCTGCTCTCCTCGGAGCTGCTCGGGGGACATGTAAGACAGCGTGCCCATCACGGTTCCCGAGACCGTAAGACTTTCGGCGGCGGTTACGCCCGGGCCTCTTATCTGGCCGGAGACTGTCTTTGCCAATCCAAAGTCCACGAGCTTAACTCGGCCGCGATCGGTCAGCAGTATGTTCTCAGGTTTGATATCCCGGTGAATGATCCCGCGCGAATGGGCTTCGGAAAGTGCATCACAAATTTGGAGAGTAATAAGTATCACTTTGTCGGGCTTGACCTCGCTGGTCTTTATCAGATCGCGCAGGCTCCGGCCATCCACGTATTCCATCACGATGTAGGTGTGCTCACCGGTCTCACCTATCTCGTAGATCGTCACTATGTTCGGATGGTTGAACGCCGACGCGGCTCGGGCCTCGCGCAGGAATCTGGTCGCGGCGTCGGCGGTGTGCTCGCCCTGCTTGGACATAACCTTGATAGCTACAGTTCTGAGCAATGCGGGGTCTTCCGCCTTATACACCTCACCCATGCCGCCCGCTCCAAGCTTCTCGATGATCCGGTATTTTGATAGGGCGCTCAGTGCGTTCATTTCAATCACTAATGAAAGGAATGACGGCGTGTCTATGTCCTATTGCACGGAGCGATCTCCTCGCGTTTATGGGAGGACCGCTGCTACGCGAGCTGGGAGTACCCTCCGCGGAAATATGCTAAAGGTTTGCTTTCCGCTACAGAGGTCGATTCGACCTCGCCAACTATGATGGTATGATCACCGCCGGGATACGAATGCACAACGCGGCATTCGAGGTAAGCGAGTGCGCCTTCCAGCAACGGCGGTCCAGTAACGCCCTCGGTGTAACGGGTGCCGTTGAATCGATCTTGATCCTTTGATGCAAACCGTCGTGAGAGATGCTCTTGATCCTCAGCCAGGATGTTCACCGCGAAGTATGTACCCTCAGCAAAGCGGCCATGCACAGAGGCGCGCTTGTCGATACAGGCGAGGATCAGGGGCGGTTCCAACGACACGGATGCAAATGCGCTCACTGTCATTCCCACCGGTCGATCGTCATCGCCCCTGGTTGTAACGACGGTCACGCCGCTGACGAAGCGGCCCAGCGCAGCACGAAACTCGTCTTTACTTACTGACATCACTGCTTACCGACATCCTGCTTACCGGCCCTACTGGGCCAGCCGCGAGTAATCAGCTAACACCGGCAATGGACGACTGACAATTGCCTACTGCTGTTTGTACTTATCGATCAGTTGCTGCATTCCGTCGGTTGAGCCGCCGTGACGATAAGCATAATAGCTCTGAAGATCCTGCAACATCTGATCGTGAAGCTGCTTGTAGGGTGGCTTTCCTTCCGACAACCCCACCGCGTGAGCGTAGCTATCTATCACTTCATCCATCTTCGCATGAGCCTGCTTGAGCATCGCGTCTTTTAGCGGGCCCGGTGACGCCGTCTTATATTCTTTTGCAATCTGCTCGTAGTCCTCGTTCAGCATTGTGCCGATCAGCACATAAGTGAACGGGTCACCGGAATTCAGAGAGACCGCCTTATCGAGTTTGGCTCGCGCGTCCGCCTTGTTTCCAGTCATCAGAGCAAGCATGCCTAGCGTTTGATAAATTACCGGCAACCATCTGGTCTTAAACTCGCCCCACTTAGCGTCATCAAACTTCTCAGGCTTCTTGCCTCCCTCGATAAGCTCGATGGCTTTGATCCCATATTGCTGGCTCTGCACGACGAACTTGGGGTTCTGGTTCTTCGCTTGTTCGGCGCCCTCGATCAGTGCCTGAGTCAGTACCGCAACGTCGCTCGGGTTCTTTGCGAGGTAAGTTGCTGTGATTCGGAATGCGTCATCCGGGCGTTTCTCTTTTAGATATGCATCGATCAAGATGGGCGTTATCACTTCAGCATCGCTCGGCTCCTTGAACACGGTGAGCGTGTTCTCAAGCTGCGCGACTCGCTGCGGCCCGTCCTGAAGCTTCTCCGCTTCGCGGACGACATAGGTCACAACCTCGGTTCGTTGTAAGCTCTTCGGATACTTCTTAACGAACTCGCCCGCAGCGGCGACCTTCGCGGCAACATCGGGTGCCGACTGGATTTTGGCAAAGGCTTCCTGTTCGCCTTTCGTTGCGGCGCTCTGTTTAGGCTGGTCCTTTGATTGATCTTTGGCCTGCGGCGCGTTCAGCCCGTATTCGGGTGCTGTCGAAAGCATTGTCGAGCCCTGGGCGACACAAGCAAGTACCACGCATACTGCAATTGCCTTCATCATGTGAGATGGTGTGGCTTTCATTACGATACCTCGTTCTTCCATTAGAATCAGAGTCTGGGCGCGAGCAGTTCCGCTTGCAGAGGTGGATATTGTGCAGTATTGCTGCGCGCGTTGGCAAGTGAGCTGAAATTCCGTCCTCCCGGAGATAATGCTGGCTAAAACAAAGGATGAAAGGCGGGTTCGTCCATTTCCTTCTCCTGCAAGATCTGCGCTATGCGGAGTAATCTGTGCCTGGACGAAGCGAAGGTTTGGCGTCATCCGGGCCCCGGCAAACCTTGAGCTTTTGTCTTTCATCCATCTCTTGTCCACTTCATCGGCAGGAATTTGTGGCGAATAAATCAATGGTCTTGTATCAATCAAGCCTGAACGACTAATATTTAAGGAGCAGTCGCGAGGGCGAAACCGACCGTATTTACAAGCGGAGGAAACATGAAACTTAAGCTCTACTCAGCCATCGCAGCGCTGGCGCTGCTGGCATCAGCCGGCACTGGTGCGGCCCAGGACTGGGACCGCGCCGTCTCGTTATTCAATCAGAAGCAGTATCGTCCCGCGATCCGCGAGTTTCATGCGGTAATGAAGGCGAATCCCGATGCCTGGAAATCCTGGTACTACATCGGAGCCAGTCACTTCGCCCTTCAGAGTTATCCCGATGCTGTCGATGCATTTCAGAATTACATCAAGGCCGCCGGAAACGATGACAGCGCACAAGCAACAGGAAGCTATTTCATCGGCATGTCATATTATCAGACGAAGGAATACGACAAGGCTTCTCCGGCACTCGCTCGTTACATCGCCCTGTCCGACAAGACCAAGCAGAAAGTGGATACCACTGCACGTGCTGCGCTCGGCCGCTGCTACTTCTTCACGAATCGCTTCAGCGATGCTATTCCCGTCTTGACGGCCGCCGCCGCCGAGATGAAAACCAGCGCGAACTACTATTACATCGGATTCGCTCAGAACAAACTGGGTCACACCGATCAGGCGGTTGTCGCCATCAATCAGAGCCTGGCGCTCGACCCAAAAGACGCGGACTCGCTTACGTTGCTGGCTGACATCTACTTCTCTCAGGTTCGTCAGAATCCCGGGGCAGTGAAGCAACTCATCGCAGTGGGCGAACGGTTGGTCGCAGTTCGCGATGACGAGCGAGCGTGGGGTTTGCTCGGTCAGGCCTACTTGATCGACAAACAGTACGGGAAGGCCGCGCCCCTGCTCGATAAGTTTGCGCACGCGCATGCGGACTCCAGCGGCGCCTGGTACAACCTTGGTGTAGCTCTGTCGCGATCGTCCCAATGGAAGCCGGCGGCGGATGCGTTGGAAAAAACGATCAAGCTTGCGCCGACCAATATGGCAGCGCTACTGGAGTTGGGCTACGTTTACGAGAGTGATAAACAATACGACAAGGCGCTGGCAGCGTATCAACATGCTTATGAGTCATCCGGCCAACGCGACGCGACTGCACGTGACGGCATTGATCGAGTTAAGCAGGCAAAACCTCAAGGCCAATGATACGCACGAGGCGGTTGCACCACAAAGGCACCAAGCCACAAAGGTTTCTTTGTGACTTCGTGCCTTTGTGGTTTAGATATCTTATTTGATGACTGCCCCATCCGAGTCGATGCCGCTGATTCCCTCCGATCCTTCGAATGCAAGCGCTATCAGATTGATCTCTTTGCTCTCGCCCGCGCCCAGGCTGAGGGCTTCGCCGCGCGCGGCCGCATGTGACAAGACCGGCAGTGTCGCGCAGGGTTCCAAAGCGATGTTGTAAGTTGCATTCCACCATGGATAGTCGCGCCCACCCCGGTAGACCTGCCAGTACCACAGCTGCTTAAACACATCCGCCGGATAGCGGACCCCGAAGCCGATGCCGAGACCGATATTCCTTACTGCGTACCAGCCGTCAGTGATTCCTTCAAGAAATACCATGTCGCTGGCGGCCGCTTCAGGACCGGGAATGCGCGAGAGGTCGACCTGTTCCCCGTTTGTGCCTTCGGCGATCGGCCAGTCGGTTACTTGATTTGGCTTAAGCCGCGACGTCGCAGGGGTGAAGTCCGCAAGTGTCCGGATGCGGCAGCCGGGCAAGTCCACTCGACAGCTTTCGTCAATGAAGGGCCAGCCAAGCGCAGGGTGATGCCCCCAGGAGAAGTGCACCTCCTGTCCGCTCTCATTTGTGACGTGTTCGCGAATCCGCAGCACGGCTTCGTTGCCGCGAAGACTGACGGTCCTCACCAGATGAAACGGCGTGCGCACGGTGCGGACTTCAAATCGCACTTCAATTTCATCAGGCTCGTCCTTCGTGATCGTGTAACGCCACGGCAGCAGAAGGACCTCGCCGTGTTGTCCTATCTCCGCACCCTGGTGCAGCGACAGGTTGCCGCAATTGGGAAACAGTTCCTGCCAGCCTCCTTCGTAATAGTCCATGTGCGCGCCTGAATTTCCACGCGAACTTGTTGGCACAAAATGAGTGCGCTCCCGAAGCCCAACCCACGTCCGCCACATAAAATCGACATCGCGCGGCTTGTATAAAAACTCGTAAATGTCGGCGCCTTTATCTGCGATGATTGTCACGCGAAGCTTCTCGTTCTCGAGCGAGACGCACCGATGTCCTTGCAAAGACAATTCAGTGATTCGGCAGCCGTAGTTGCGATTGTGTTGAAAAGTCTGGTGGTTCATAGACACCTCTTATGGGAACCACAAGATTATCATGTTGCTGTCCTCGCGGACGCGCTATTTTCAGTTTTGACGATCTGTTCTACCGAATGCCTCACACGAGCCGAACGGTTGGCACAGCAGTCCACAACTTCACAGGCGCTTTTACCGTCACATTCAATACACCCTTTTCGGCGCCGCCAGCCAAGTCACTTTCGTTGTGTGGTTTTCTAATGGGGATAGCCCTCTCGATGAGCCCGTTCATTTCATCGTCATCGGGCCGCGCTGATGCGGACAGCGTGCGTGTGTTCTTCGCATGAGATGCTGAGGAAGATCGGCGGAGTATACTCTGTGCGATTGCGGTCAACCATCGCATGACAGCTAAACCAGCCGGCGCAGATCGGAAGCATCAGGCCTGGGGCGGGAACGGTCGTCCCGCTGCCCAGACTCGTTCCAGGCATTGAACAAGGACCTGCGCTATCAACTCACCGTCATGGGAACTCTCGCGCAAGCCACCACCGTCGCTGGGGAGGTCAAAGACAAGCGCTTCACGATCAAGACCAGTGCACCGGGCGTGAAGGTTTCATTGCAAGTGATCTGAGTGCGCTCGGACGCGGTGGCGCTAAAGCATCCTTTCAAAGGTCGAAGAGGACAAGCCCGAAGGCGAGCGCGGCACCTACCTCAGCCCGGAAGCCTTCGGCCAACCGGAGGAGAGAGGCATTATGTGGGCACGAAATCCAATCAAGTCAGCGCTTCAATGACGTGCCGCGTCGAATGTGTTCTACAACTTCATAGACCGAATGGCAGTGTTGCAGATCACGCTCGGGTGCACGCCCGATCACTTGCTGTACTGCCCGCGCGACAGTGTAACGCGTGCGCAGATGTCGGCATTTCTGGTAAGGGCTTTCCACTCGTAACGAGGTTGAAGAGGTCCTGTTGCTTGTGCGATAACCAGCTTAATGTCTGATCGCAGAAAAGCGGTAGTCCTGTTAAGCGGTGGGCTGGATTCTACGACCGCGCTTGCAATTGCCAAGTCTCAAGAGTTTCGTCTCTTCGCGCTGTCCTTCAGCTACGGCCAACGTCACGAGATCGAACTTGAGAGTGCCGCTCGCGTGGCAAAGTCGCTCGACGCAGAAACTCATTTGATAGCCGATATTGATCTGCGAGCAATCGGTGGATCGGCGTTGACTGGCGACTTAGAAGTTCCGAAGGAGCGTTCTGATGCAGAGATGTCTACTGGTATACCGATTACATACGTTCCAGCGCGCAACACGATCTTTCTGTCGTTTGCTCTCGCCTGGGCCGAAGTGCTCGGCGCTCAAGACATATTTATCGGCGTTAACGCGCTCGACTACAGTGGCTACCCTGATTGCCGACCCGAGTACATTGAGGCGTTTGAGAAGATGGCCGGTCTCGCAACGAAGGCGGGCGTCGAAGGCCGCATGCGGATCAAGATTCATACGCCGCTGATAGCAATGACAAAGGGGCAGATCATAAAGACCGGGCTTCTGCTCGGCGTCGATTACTCATTGACTCATAGTTGTTACGACCCATCAGCCGAAGGTCTTGCCTGTGGGAGGTGCGATAGCTGCGGGCTTCGGCTCAAAGGCTTTGCCGAAGCCGGCCTGCGTGATCCTCTTTGCTATGCGAAGGATTGATTGCAACGGATATCAATACGTTCACTTGCCTTCTTGCGCAGGCTTCTCACCCCAGATCCATCGCGAAAACCATTCGTAATTGTGCTCCATAACCGCCCGCTGTTGTTTGGGCTTGTCAATTCCGTGCCCGAAGCCTTTATAGACGATCATCTTCACCGGCACGCCGCGATCCTCCAGCGCCTGTCGCAATTCATACGCATTCGGAATCGGAACGCGCTTATCGAGCTCGCCGTGCTGGATCAGCGTCGGTGTCTTCGCGTTCTTGACGTAAAAGATCGGTGAAGTCTTCTGATAAATCCCGGCATCATCCCAGGGTGTTGCCTTCAGATACTGCCGCGTAAACGGATGAATGTCGGTGTTCACGTAATAAGTCATCCAATCCGAAATGCCGGCGCCTACCGAAACCGCTTTGAATCGATCGCTGCTGCAGGTAATAAACGCAGAAATATAACCGCCCTGACTCCAGCCCATTGCGCCGACGCGATCGCGGTCGACAATTCCCTGCGCGATCAAATGATCGACTCCCGAGATGACGTCCCAGTAGTCGCCGACGCCGAGGTTGCGCACATTCAGCGATCGGAACTTCTCACCGTAGCCCGCAGACCCACGATAGTTTGGGCGCAGGATGAGCGCGCCTTTCGCCGCAAACATCTCAATCGGATAGTAGCGATCTGCGCGCACGACCGGGCTATCAACGCCAGTCGGTCCCCCGTGAATCACAACAAGCAGCGGGTACTTCTTTGACGGATCAAAGCCGGCTGGCTTGATCAGCACTCCTTCGATCTGAGTACCATCCGTGGACTTCCACTGAATAACCTCCCGGGTCGCGAGGCGATAATCTTTTAACTGATCGCTCATCGCGGTGAGCTTCTTCCGTTGAAATGGAGCCAGCGTTGAAACGTAAACTTCGGGATAGTTATTCACTCCGGCCCCAATGAAAGCTATCTGCTTGAAGTCAGCTGTGAAAGAAAACTGCGAGGAGCCGAAGTCTGATGGAGTGCTCACTTGTTCAATCACTGTGGTCGCAGCCTTCAAGCGAAACAGGTGCGAGGAAGTCTTTTGCGAACTGACAAAGTAGATTCCATCGGGCGACCAATCCAACAACCCCGGGGATTCATCAAAGCTCTCGGTGAGTATTCGCGGTTTTCCGCCGCCGGACGGTATCACTGCGATGTATGAATTGGCATAGAAGAAAAACTCGCGTCCGTTTGCAGTCTGGTAAGCGATCTGAGTTCCGTCGGGAGACCAAACCGGATTTCCATCGGGACCTTTTGTGTCGACTATCTTCTTTATCGACTTATCGCTAATACTCACCAGGTAAATATCACTAGTGTCAGACGAGCCGAGATCAGGATCCTTTGCAGCGCTGAAGGCGATTCGAGTTGAATCGGGTGACCACGCAAAACCGTTAACTGAGAAGCTGGAGCCTTCAGTCAGCCGGACCGGTTCGGGCTTCGTGTCTTTTGGCTCCGATGGAACATCGATGACCCAAAGATGAGTGAAGGTGTAGTCATCCTGCACAACTTCGAACTCACCGTACTTCTCCTTACGATCCTTGCGTGCTTTGCTTTCGGGTTCAGTCGCGGTGAAAGCAATGTGGCGGCCATCCCGTGACCACTCCATCGATGAAACGCCGCTCTCGAGAACGGTTAGCGGAACCGCCTCGCCGCCGTTGGGCGGGATAAGGTAAATCTGCCGCTTGCCATCACGGTCTGACATGAAGGCGATTCGCTTTGAATCCGGAGACCATCGAGGACTGGTATTCGACTTCTTGCTGTTCGTGAGTTGGTAGAGCTCTCCAGTCGACGTGACAGCTATCCACAGCTCCGTTTCGAACGCATTCTCCTCCCAATTGGACTTCTGAACCTGGTAAGCAACATAACGCCCGTCGGGAGAGATGCTTGGGGCTGACGCGCTCCTGAGATTGAGCGACTGCTCGATGGTCGGAGTCTGGGCGCTGCAATCAAGCGCCAGGGCTCCAACGACAATTGCGATTAATGGTGCCAGTAACATTCTCTTCATAACGGTTCCTCGAGTGAGTGGAATGCTTGACCCGCCCGTCGCGCACCCGCCACTATACCACACCATAGTTTTTCGTAATTAATCGGGTTTGGGATGGGACCTCGGCTTGCGATCCGCGCGAGCTAGTCAAGCGCGTCGAGCGCTTCCTGGATTTCTGTGCTTGTCCGCCGATCATTGGCCGCGACAGCGGCTATCAGGCCTTTGCGATAAACGTCTCGAGCTTCGTCGTCATGCCCTGTTCGGGCGAGCACTTTCCCAAGATGATAGTAAGCGGCTACGTAACTGGAATCACGATCTATTACCTGTCGAAACTGCACCACCGCATTGGCTTCTTCCCCTTCCTTCTCTAGTTCAAGTGCCAGCGCATAGCGGGAGAAGGAATCGTTGGGATCAGCGGCCACGAATTCTTCAAGCGTTTCTTTACGGGACTTCATCGGTTTGTCGCTGGCGAACGCACAAGGAAATAAGGTGCGTTAGTCGGTTTTCTTTTGTCCGGAGGGAGCGCCGACACGTTCGCGAGCGTGGAGCTGCGAGTGAACTATGCATTTCCACGCTCGCACGAAATAGAGGCAACCCCTCACGCCGCGTTGCGTGCCTTCGGGTTATTCGCCAGCCTCGGACTCGACTTCGGGCACGGCTGAGGCTTCAGCAGGTTGCGCTTGCGCCTTTCCGGCAGCCGCAGCAGCAGCGGCCATCGCTCGTTCTCCACGAGTGTCGCGTTCGCGGATTCGAGCCGCCTTCCCGCGCAGGTTGCGGAGATAATAAAGCTTCGCACGTCTTACACGACCTTGCCGGACTAATTCGATCCGATCGATAACGGTCGCGTGAAGCGGAAAGATTCGCTCGACGCCAACTCCGAAACTTGTCTTTCGCACTGTGATCGTCTCGCGAACGCCTGAATGCTTGCGCGCAATAACGACTCCTTCGAATGCCTGGGTGCGTTCCTTGTCACCTTCCTTTATTCGAACGTGAACACGAACGGTGTCTCCCGCCTGAAAGGCGGGAATATCATTGCGTAGCTGACTGTTCTCGACCGATTGTACTGTTTGATTCATGGTGATTACCTCGTTAACGGCAGACACGCCGCTTTGTAAGTTTTTATTCCGCTCTCCGTTGATCAATATCCTGCAAAATCTTTTCCATCTCCAGCCGCTGGTCAGGTGACACCTCGTGTGCCTCGATCAAATCAGGTCTCCGGAGCAACGTCTGTTCAATGGACTTGCGCCAGCGCCACTGCTCGATCTCAGCGTGATTGCCGCTGAGCAACACGTCAGGCACCTTCATTCCGCGATAGTCCGCCGGCCTCGTGTACTGCGGAAAATCAAGCAGGCCTCCGACAAATGATTCGCGTTCAGCCGATTGTTCGCACCCTAGCGCGCCGGGGATCACGCGCGTAACTGCATCCACAATTATCATCGCTGGGATCTCCCCGCCCGACAGCACAAAATCGCCGATCGATAGTTCGTCCGTTATCAAGTGCTCGACGACGCGCTGATCGACGCCTTCGTATCGTCCGCAGATCAAAACGACCTTTGGTCTTAGTGAGAATTCACGCGCCATGTTTTGATCGAAGAGGCGTCCCTGCGGCGAGAGCAATACTACGCTCGCTTCAGGTGAATCGCTGGTGACAGCCTCGACTGCGCGAAATAGCGGCTCTGGCTTCATCACCATTCCTGCCCCTCCCCCGAAAGGCCTGTCGTCCACTTGACGGTGCCGATCGTAGGTGTAGGCGCGAAGGTCGTGAATGCAGACTTCGATAAGTTTCGCCTCAATCGCGCGGCGAACTATTCCAAAGTCAAAGACCGAACCGAAGATCTCCGGAAAGATCGTTATTATATCGAAGCGCATAGCCAACTCGGATTGCGAATCATGCCACTGACCGCCAAAGAAAATCCGCAATCTACGATTGCAAAAGCCCATCCGGCAGATCGACGGTGATGCGTTTCGCATTCACATCGACGCTAATACAGATCTCGTCGGCGAAGGGTATAAGCCGCTCGCGCCCCTCCTCGCTCTGCACCACCAAAACGTCCGTCCCTCCCGTTCGCAGCAACCCGGTCACTTGTCCGAGGTTTTGCCCCTCCGAGCTCACGGCAATTGAACCTATCAATTGATGCTCAAAGAACTCGCCATCAGCAAGCGACTTCAGATCGCGCTCGGAGATCACAAGCCGCCCGCCTACCAGGTTACGCGCCTCCGTCATCGTGTCATAGCCTTCAAACTTCAAGATCACACGGTCTTTATGAAACCAATGATCTTCGACCTTGAGTGTGCGGCGCGTCCCGTCAGGCATCCATACGCTGGCTTCCTTCAGCGACGAAAACCTTTCCGGAAAATCAGTCTCGACAACACAGGCAACTTCGCCTCGAATCCCCCGAGCCTTCACCACCCGGGCTATGACGATATCATCGAGGCTCGTATGGGCTGCACTGTTACTCATTCAAGAATCTCAAGCACGAAACGCCTTCTCGACTTCATCCCAACCGCACGCAACAAGGTTCGCATCGCTCGCGCGGTTCGACCCTGTTTTCCAATCACCTTGCCGAGGTCCTGAGGAGCCACTCTGAGTTCAAGGACGGTCGCTTCTCCCCCAACCTCAACGACCGCCACCTCATCGGGATGGTCGACAAGAGCTTTCGCAATCGTCTCGACCACTTCCTTCAATGAACCGTCGCTCATAAGCTTCCTCCGTCGGCCTTAACGCAAGAGCGAGAGGATGGGTGGCGCAGCGCATGCACGAAAGCGCCGTCATTCACCCGAGACCGCGTTTGAAGGTTGTGCCGTGCGTTTGATAAGACTTCGCACAGTCTCAGACGGCTGTGCTCCGCGCTCTATCCAATAGTTGAGTCGCTCGCGATTGATCTTTATCTCAGCCGGATTGCGACACGGATCATAATAACCGACTATCTCGACGAAGCTCCCGTCTCGCTTGGTTCGCTTCTCGGTAACGTTGATTCGGTAGAAGGGCTTCTTCTTTGCGCCCATTCTCATTAACCTGATTGAAAGCAAATTTCACCTCCGCTTTGTATGGTCGAAGCGCCGGCCTCGCTGGCCCGCGTTGCCGTTAGTTAGCGAGTTCGCCAGCAGTTCCGGCAGAACTGCCTGAGCTGGCGTTTCACCGCTTCTTCTTCTTTCTTCTCTTGGTCGCCTTGCGCCGGCCACCGGATCCAAACCCCGGAACTCCTCCGCCAACGAGTCCGCCCATCATTCCACCCAATCCACCAGATGTCATCATGCGCATCATCTTTCGCATCTCGGTGTACTCGTTGATCATCTGGTTCACGTCCTGCACAGCGGTACCGCTCCCGCGGGCAATGCGCTTGCGGCGCGATGCGTTGAGCAACGTATGGTCACGACGTTCTGCAGGAGTCATGGAGTTGATGATGGCCTCAGTAAGCTTTAGCTTCTGCTCCATCTCAGCAGTCTGCTCCGGAGTAACCCTCACGCCGCCGAGCAACCCCGATGGTAACATATCCAACAACTTGTCCAGCGACCCGAGCCGCTTCATTTGACGTAGCTGATCCCGGAAATCCTCCAGAGAAAACTTATCGCGCGCTAGCTTCTGCTGAAGCTCGATGGCCTTATCCTGATCCACCTCAGCCTGGACCTTTTCAATCAGGGAAAGCACATCACCCATTCCCAGGATTCGTTGCGCAATCCGGTCTGGGTAAAACGATTCTATTGCGTCGTAGCGCTCGCCCACGCCGATGAACTTGATCGGCTGGCCGGTCACTTCCTTAATCGATAGCGCCGCGCCTCCACGGCTATCACCTTCCATCTTCGTGAGGATCACGCCCGTCAGACCCAAGCGCTCGTGAAACTCCTGGGCAGAACGGACGGCGTCCTGGCCCGTCATCGCGTCCGCAATAAATAGAATCTCTGTGGGCTGCGTGTCGCGCTTGATTTGCTGAAGCTCGACCATCAGGTCCTCATCGATGTGCAGCCGACCCGCTGTATCGACAAGCAACGTATCGTAGCCGGTAAGTTCACATTCGCGCATCGCTCGCCGGCACAGTTCCAAAGGATCGCTCGTGTCAGGCGCTTCAAAGACTGGTTGCCCAATAGCTTGCGCAATTATCGCAAGCTGTTGCCGAGCCGCCGGCCGGTAAACATCAACCGACAACAACAGGACTCGGCGCTTTTGTGTCTCGACCAGCAGCCGCGCAAGCTTACCCGTAGTGGTCGTCTTTCCAGAACCTTGAAGGCCGACGATCATTACGACATTCGGGATGCGCTTTGTGAAGAGTAGCTGGGTCGAGGTACCGCCAAGCATCTCGACCATTTCGTCATATACTACTTTGACTACCTGCTGGGCCGGCGAAAGGGAGCCCATCACATCCTGTCCAAGGGCCTTCTCTTTCACCCGGTCCACGAAGGACTTGACAACCTTATAGTTGACGTCGGCTTCCAGGAGTGCAATGCGGATTTCTCGCATCGCCGCCTCGACATGCGCTTCGGTCACGCGGCCCTGCCCGCGCAGATCCTTCAGAACCTTTTTTAGCTTGTCAGAGAGTGCTTCGAACATGACAAATTTAGCTCAAAAGCGGAAACCTATAAGGTATATACCGCCTATCGTTCTGTCAAGGAAACGGGAAGCCGTCGCTGAAATGTCCTCACCGCCCTTCCATGCCCTTAACTTCCCCAAGCTCGCGACACCGGACGCCCACCGCCCGCCAGTCTTAAAATTCCTCCCCGTCCACAAAAAAAGGAGGACCACTCGTCGTGGTCCTCCTGGGTTTGCAAGCCAGGGGAGGGGAATCGCTCCCCTCACCATTGCCTGTCTTGTGTTAGTTAGTCGGACACTTCTCAGTACAGAGGAATGGCTGTGACGCTCCACCGTTCGGCACCGTGTTCGTGATGATCACGTTTCCGGGTAGACCGTTACACACCTTCTTCACGAGTCTGAGCGTTGTCGGATTGCTCGTTCCTGGCTCGACTGCAACCACCTTGATCTTCTTCGGGGTAACACCGCCCACAGTCGCCGTAGCGCCCGCTTTGATGTTGGTCCCAGTGACATCAAGGAAGAACTGCCCGGTGTCCTGCCTGTCAAGATGGCAACCAGTTACATTCGCAATTACTGGTGTTCCACCTGTGCCAGGCGTCCCAGGCGCGTTGCAAGCAAACGTTACTTGTATGCCTGCCTCGTTGCCCGTCGTCGGACACGGTGCTCCTGGCTGACCCGTTACCGGCCCTGTCAGGTTCCGGCTCGTTCCAAACTGGTTGGTTACGAACACTAAGAACGAATGTCCGGCTGACGCGCTGGTCAGACAGAAGTTCACGTCGATCAGGTTGTTGTTGATGATTGTGAACGGTGCGCACGGCAGGATGATGGCTCCCGTAGCCTTATCCTGCAGGAACACACTCGTCACATTGATCTGCGCCAAGATCTGCGACGGTGGGGGATTCGGGTTGTTAACGAACCCTTGGAACGTGAAGCAAGCTCCGGTTATCAGCAGATCTTCGAGCCCGTTACATGCCTGGGTAGATGGAGTTGCTGAGAAAACAACCGGCGCTCTATTTCCAAGAGCTAGCGAGCATACGGTCGTTCGCGTGAACGCCCCGAACACGTTGTTGTCTCCCTCTGTGAACGTAGTGGTGACGTTTATCCTCGCAGGTCCTCCACAGCACGCCGCCGGGAATCCTGTCCCTGGCAAACTCGCTGTGACGGGAATCGTCGCGGTGATCAGGTTGCAGCTCACCGGGGTGACGTTGGTCAGCACCGTTGTCGAGTCCGCTATTCCGTCGCCGTTAGTGTCGCACGTCAACGTCGCAGCCGTTGTCACCGTCTTACCCGGACGCTGCAGCGGTACACCTGTCTCGGCTTCGAAGCCCTGACAGATGGTCGTCACTTCGTTCGGGAAGAATCCACATCCCACGAGGTTCAGTTGAACCTGGCAGATTGCATTCACAAGACCTGTCGTCGTCGGAGTCGTTACAAACGTGCCCGGTACGACCGCCAGGCAGGTCGGGTTTGTTGGAGAGCATCCGATTCCAAGGAAGCATACCTTTCCTCGATTCGCATCGCGCTGTCTTGACGACGTGCATAAGGCCGCATCGTTGCCTTCAAACCTCAAATCGAAATCGGGTTTGGCGAATGTGATCTCCCCTCCCGATCCGGTTGAAGCCTGTGAACCTTCGTTGAACAACTCGAAGATCGTCGGCTCGGTTCCTTCCCCAATGCAGCAGTTGCATCCAACCGCCGCTATCTGATTGCCGGCAAGAACGCCAAACGTTCCCGCGTCTGCCGCCGCCGCCGCCACACTAAGGTTGGTCTCGCAGAGTCCGGGTGGATTCAACGGATCCAAACCGCCTATCGAGAAGCCCGCGATCACCGGGAAGTCAGGCGTACCGAGCAGATCCATTCGACAATACTCAAACACGAAGATGCCTGAGCCATCTCGTCTCGGCGGGCAGCCTACTAGAGTTGAGCCGCCTACTGGATTCGTGAAGTTCACACGCGTGAACCTCAGATCCGTCGAGCCTTCCAGCAGGTCAAACGGCACCGCGTTGTTGCCGATGGGATTGGCAGGGTTCAATGGTTGATTTGCATTCTCATCGATCCCAGTCCCGTCATCATAAAGCGTCAGGGAGAAGGTGTTGCTGTTGCCGCTCGGTGCTCCATTGGTTCCACCCGTGCAGCCTTCTTCGCCAAAACGAGGAACGTTGATCCATCGAACCTTGAACGCGTTGACGTTGACAAACCCCAACGCCATCACCGGGAAGCTCCTCAACGTAACCGCTCTTGCATTAGGATTAAGATCAGTCCATGCAGGAGCTATCTTCGGCAACCCTGCTCGGAATTCCGGAACCGTTGGCGTATTGTCCGTATCCCCGTTTCCGAACGTGATGTTGCCGTTCGAGTTCCAGAAGAACCCGTTCCAAACACATCCACAGGTGTCAGCGCTGCCCGTGCCTACCGGGCCGCCGAATAGGAATTCAAACCCACCCCCACGCACACCTCCTACAGTTGGGTTGCCGGCTCCGTCGTCGTCATCTCCTCTAAACGGTGTGTTCTGATCGTCACCGCCGGCTACTTGATGACCAGGATCCAACGCCTCAAAGATGATCGCACCCTGGGGGTCACCGCACGGGCCTGTCGGCGTAGGATCAGTGGTAGCGTCATCGCCCAAAACCATCTGTCCGCCAGTTCCACTGAGCCCCAGAAGCACTCCCGAACCCATGGCAACCGGCGCCAGTCGATTCGTGTAGCGCAGGAATCCAAAGTTCAAACCGGCTAGCCCTGTCGGCGTCAATGTGACTTGATCGACCGGCGCTTGCCAGAAGATATGATCGAATCGATCCGAGTCGCCATCACCGACGTTGCCGCCATTCGCTGGCGGGTTCGGTAAGGTATCGCCTCGGAGATCAACGAAGTCTGCTCGTCGGTCTGACGGGCAGGCATCCTCGAAACAGAGAATCTCGCCAACCATAGGGGAGGGACTCTTCCCAACGCCTGCAGGCTCACCGCCGCTGATCACGAAGACGGTGCCTTCCTGGCTGACCGCTATTCCCGATTGTCCGGCGTAGTCAATCTGCATATCGATTTTCAAGACGCTCGCTATTGTGCCTGGCACTATCGCCGTTCCACCTGTTGCTGGCCGAATATCAGGCCCATTACCTAACGCGAATATCCGGAAGTTGTTTACGCCAGGTACTAATGTCCCCACAGTGGAATTCGCTTTGTCCGCAAATCCATTCGCTATTGGGAGTGTGCCGCCCACGTTCGTGGTCACCGACCCGTTGGCGATGCCCGAGCATAGATCAGTTGCTCCCGAGCAATCGGCAAAGCTGATGATCATCGAAGGCGTCCCCGAGGTAAACGCGCTCGGCGCCGGAAACAACCCTTGAGTCGCATCGCCCGGAGCCACAAACGAGGGGGACACGGCTGCGTAAAGCACATTACAAGGCCCTGTGTTTATCGCTACGATATCGCCAAACAATGTCGAGGTTCCGGAGTAGTTTGTGAACGTATTGAGTTGTGTCACGCCGGGGCCACTGGGTCCGGAGGCGGTTCCGTATTGACCAGCCGACGCGCCGCTACCTGGATTCAATGTCGTGAGTGTGGGAAAGCCGTTGGTCGCAAGCGACCGATCCTGCCAGGCAGTGTCATCCGTCGACCGCACTTCCACAATGTTGCCGCCGGTGAACTGGATCAAATCGACTTGTTGGAAGTAGACGCTCCCGTCGTCGTCAACGGCGCATCCGGCAATGTTTGAGTAGACCGAGAATGCCACTCCAAATGCGCCGCCCACCGTCACAGGAAAGCCCGCCTGTGAGATTACACCCGGATTACCCGGCACCGGCGCTGGACTCACGGCATCGGACACCGGAAACGCCAACAGTCCGCTGCGCACCGGCGTATTGTTAGGCGGTGCAAGCCGCAGACCGCTCTCAGAGTCGGTATAGGTAACGTACACAATCTCGCCCGTCACTCCGGTCCGCCCTGCTGCGCCTCCGCCGAAGGGCCCTATGTAAGCCCCGTTGACGTTGCCGAACGACCCCAGGTCCGCGACCGGCTGCACAGCGATACCCGTTACCGTCACTTGATCGTCGCTGTTTATTGTCCCGAAAGCGTTGAGCTGCGTGGGAAGCGGTATCTGGAGAATACTATCGACATGGCCATCCCCGTCTGTATCCGCTCCAACCCAGACGTTGCCAGCCGAATCGCCGTAATAGAAGATGTTCGCGGCGTTTGCGCCGGTGGAGAAGCCGTTTGCGAACGTGTGCTCCGAGATTGCGGCGCGCGTAAGCGTCACGTCAGGCTCTGACTCCGCGAATGAAAAATCATCCACCTTAACCGAGTGATCGGCTGCGCAGTCCTCTCGACCATCCCAGTCCGCAAGCAACCCGACTTCTGAGAACTGAGTGTCGCGCCCGCCTTCAGTGAATATCAGCGCATCAGAGAGAGCGCTGCGTCCACTGAGATTGACAGGCTCGCCGGTATCAATGTGGAACTGGCCACCCTGACCCGTACCAGATTTGATCCTGGCCGCGATCTTTGCCGCTGCCTTCTCAGGATTGGCAATTCGATTCATCCCGAGCGCGTTAAGCGTCTCGGGGCTAATCTTTCCCAATAGCGCTGGGTCCGGAGCCTGGGTAACAGGCGTCGAGTACTGGCCATTGGACAATCGATTCTGCTTCAGATTAGCGGCTACCGGAGCTGTCGGAGCCACTGTCTCAGTGTTGATACGCGACTTCGCAGAACTAATGTGTGCCGCTGATCCAGAAGCAGACGTTCGCAATCCCAACAGCGGTATTGCCAGCGCCGTCACTGCCAATACAAGCGTTGCCATGAAAACTACTCTCTTCAAGTTCATTTGTATGTCCCTTCCTTCAGATTTTGGGTTTCCTGTAGAGAGCCTAGTCCTGTCACGACGTCGGTTGAGATTTGAAAACAATCTCGCTATGAGGAAGCTTCGTCAAAAAAGCATCCCGGATCCCGTGACCGACGACTTCCCGTTGCTCGGCTCAGAAGGAGTGAAGCCTAAAAGTGGGAGTTTGATCAGACCGCATCTCCTTACCCGCCCATATGGCACAAATCCCGGTTGTGCCTGATCTTCTTGCGGCTCGTCCGTGGGGTGCTGCGACGGGGAGATGAGCCTTGAAACGGGGCTATCCTATATTGAATGCAATGGAAAAGCAATACCAAAGTGGTGCTGCACTGACAGAATAAATCAGGACATCGCCCAAATAGCATCCACAACCAGAGATTGAATGCGATTTGCTCTGGCGCGGAATAGCGGCTTCTGACCGAGCGTCGTCCGAAGTCGCAGTCCGCACTGACAAGATAATGTAGTCCTATTGGACGCTCCGGTTGCGGAGGAAAGACAACCCTTTCTTACGTCTCGCCGCGAGTCCCAAATCAAAGTGCGAGGCCCATGCGCTTAAGCAGCGCCCTGAAGCGCTGGTCTGACCGGAGCTGTTCGAACCGGGGATCCACCTTCGCGTATTGCAGATCGAACGCGCGAACGTCGTACGCTTTGTTCAGCCATTCAAGTGCGTGGTCGTTGTCACCGAGCCCCGTGTAGATCAGCGCGATTCCCCACGGCGAAACGGTGGTCTCCCTTGACTGCCGTTTTAGCTCTTCGATGGTCTTCTCCGCTTCGGCTTTCTTCCCCCACACGGCGTAGATATACCCGCTCTGCGAGGTATTGAACGCCCCGCCGCCCGAGAGAGATTCCGACTGCTGAAATTCTTCGAGGGCCTCTTTGTACAACCCTTTCTGGCCGTAAACTATTCCGAGATAGTGATGACCTATGCTGAAGTTTGAATCCATATCGAGCGTCTTGCGCAACTGGTGGATCGCGCGATCGTAGTCCTTCTCAACGTAGTAAAGCCATCCGGCGTTGGCGTTGATTATCTGCGAGAGCGGATCAAGCTCTTGCGCCTTTCGCAACTCCGACTCCGCCTCAGGGAATCGGCCCATCGCCCCCAGTAGCATTCCATACCAGTGGTGCGCAGTCGCGTAATTTGTATTCAACTCGATCGCTCGCTTTAGCTGGAGCTCCGCAACGCCGTAGTCAAACTGGTCCTGGGCAATCGAAGCGAGCGACGCATGAGTCTCGGGCAGGGTCTCGTTTATTTCCAGCGCTCTCTTCGCTGCGGCGGTGGCTTTCGGATATGCACCCTCGCCCGGGATCAGTTCGTACTCGGTAAGCAGGATGTAACAGTCAGCGAGACCCGAGTAAGCCTGTGCGTAGCTCGAATCCTGCGCTATAGCCTGATTGAAGTATTCGATCGCCTTGTTGAAGCCTTCGAAGTTTCGCTTGTTGAGATGATATAGCCCCTTGAGATAATTCTGATATGCCTCGCTGTTGGAGGTGTACAAATTGGTAACGCGATTTGTTTCTTCGCCGGTAAGCTTCGATCTTAGAATCGTCGATACTTCTTTTGCGATCTCCTTCTGCACCGCCAGCAAGTCTGAAACCTTTTTCTCGTACTGCTCGCCCCAGAGATGCTTGTTGTTGCGCACGTCTGCAAGCTCGATCGCGATGCTCAGATTATCTCCACGCAACACGACTCTCCCTGTAATCAACGCACTCACTCGAAGCTCCCGCCCGACCACAAGCGGATCTGTGTCCGCCCCTTTGAAGCGAAACACCGAGCTATGAGCGATCACCTTGAGGCCCGGCAGTTGAGACAGATTGTTGATGATGCTGTCGGTGATGCCGTCCGACAGGTATTCAACATCGGGGTCAGCGCTCTTGTTTGCAAAGGGCAGGATCGCAATCGAATCGATAGTCGCGCTGTCCTTCGGGACCAGGAAATAAATTGCCGCGGCGGCGATGACCGCGACGATCAGACCCGCGGCCATCCATAGCGCGCGCCGCTTGTTTCGGCCGCCCGGGGTCTCCGCCGTTTGAACAGCCCTGCCGCCGGCGGTTGCAACCGAGGTTCGGCTCGGCCACGTGGCGATCGACTCGCGTGTGGAAGTAGTCACGTCGGCGTCGGCGTCTGGATAAATCGAATGCGAACGCTCGAGCTCGGTCTCGAATTCGAACTGCTGCTTCAGCCGCTTCAAGTCGATCAACATGTCCTTGATCGTTTGGTACCTGCTCTCGGGATCTTTCGCCAGGGCCTTGCTTACAATTCGCTCGAGTTCGGGCGGGGCGTCGTGCGAGTACCGAGCAAGAGGAGGGGGGTTGCGCGTCAGTATCGAAGTGATGGTTGAGGCCGAACTTTCAGCGGCGAATGGCTGCACGCCTCCGACCAGTTCATATAGCACAACTCCGAAGCTGAAGATGTCGCTGCGAGCGTCAACCCTTTCGCCCTTCACCTGCTCGGGCGACATGTACGGCACAGTGCCGACCAGCATTCCCGGCTGGGAGAGCAGATTTTCGGTTGGGGCAGTGGTGTCGGTTGCACTGCGTTCTTCGAGAAACTTGGCGAGGCCAAAGTCCAGCACCTTCGCCTGCCCGCGCGCGGTCAGCATGATGTTTTGCGGCTTGATGTCCCGGTGAATGATTCCGCGTGAATGGGCTTCGGCAAGCGCATCTGCGATCTGAGTCGCGACCTCAAGAGCTTCTTTCGGGTCGAGCCCTTTCCGTTTAATCCGGCTTGCCAGCGTCTCACCCTCGATGTACTGCATGACGATATAGCTTGTCCCGGCTTCGTCGCCGATCTCGTGAATCGAGCAGATGTTCGGATGATCCAGCGTCGCAGCCGCCTGCGCTTCGCGGAGCAGTCGCCTTCTGGCGTGGTCATCGTCGACTGACTTCAGAGGAAGCAGCTTGATGGCGACCTTTCGGCCAAGCCGGGTGTCTTCGCCAAGGTACACCTCGCCCATGCCGCCTTCACCAAGTTTGGAGATGATTCGATAATGGGAGATCGTTTGAAGGTCCATCTGTCTCCCGAGCAAACAAGCCTTTCTTAGATTGATTCCTGCCTGCGGTGCGGTCGATTATACGTCAAGTGGCAACACAAGCGTAGCCGATAGACGGGCACCGCACAATATATTGATCAGCGCGGGCGGCTCAACGCCGCGACTTCCAGAAAGGGCTGCGTGGCCAGCGTTGTTCGTAGCCGTAGAAGAGCGAGCGGTTCTTAAGGTATGCATCAAACACAGCATCAATATCATCCGTATAGCCGCTAAGCGCCTTCGGGTCGCCATTTAAATGCGAGTCGAGCGCCCTTCCCGCCTTGAGGCCCGAATACAGCGCAGTCAGTATTCCCTGAGAAGACAGCGGATCAAACGAAACGCAAGCGTCACCCGACGCAAGCCATCGATCTCCGTGGATTCGCTCGAGGCGCGCCGTGTTCGCGGAGGTCGTCATCGGATCGCTCTCGATCACATAACAAAAGTCATCGAGCCGCTTGCGAATGTGAATAGTCTCACTTAGCAGACTGGAAAAGCCCGGGAGGCGCTGCGCTTTTCTGGCTGCCGGCGTGTCAGCATCGGTAAAGAAAACTACTACCCTGGTTTCGTTCGGCACCAGAGACGTGTACCACCAGCCATCTATGACGGATTCGATCAATGTGAGCGAGTCGCGATCCGGTTCAGACCTGCCGGATTCCGCTCGCGCGAATCCTGCTACAAACGCAATCAGGCGATCGTAGGTTTCGCGCTTTACGCCTTCGCGCCGTGTAAGCCAACTCCGGCGGCCGGTGCAGTCGATCAACCACTCGGCGTAAACCGGCTGCGAGTGACTGCCTGCATCAAACTCGAGGCGCCAGCGTCCATCGGTACCCCGGTGCGCATCACTGACTCGAGTTTCGTCGAGCATTCGAGCGCCTGATGCAAGCGCGCCTTCTCTAAGGGTGGCGTCAAATCTCGGCCGATCGAGGTGCCAGCCGTGTCCGTTCGGGTCGCGGATGAAATCGGTGCCTTGCAGTTCATCGCTTCCCCAGGCGGACTCAGTGCCGTAGGAAATCAGGTGACCATCCTCCACGAAGCGATCGCGCACTCCAAGTTCATCGAGCAGCGGGAGGGCCGCCGGCGGTAATGACTCACCGACCTTAAAACTCACATTGCGGCTCTGCTCGATGACCAGAACGCGGCGTTGCGCTCGCGCAAGCACCGCTGCTGCCGCGGCGCCGGCCGGCCCGCCGCCGATGACGGCTACTTCGAAGTGATTCTTCGGCGCAGGCATGGTGTCTCACGTCTGAAGCCGCCGGCGGTGCTTCACTTTCTCTGTAGGGCCGATTACCGTGTTGTTGTCGAACGGAACTTCTGTCTTGAACCCAACCCCAGTCTCGACGTACATAACCGAGGGAAAAGCGTCGTCGTCTTCCACGCCCGGTCTTCTCTCGATGATGCCCATCTTGCCGAAGTCGTCAATCATCTGATTGATCTGATCTATGTAGGCGCCTCTCAAGAAACGCGGCCACGAAGACCGTCGATCGAAGGCCAGCAGCCGCCCCTCTCGGGGTAGTTTTGGGTTGATCACCTTCTCATATTCCGTTTCGGCCATGACGTGATTTGGAACTCGCGCGGGCCAGAACGTCGGCAGGAACGGCGAGTACTCAGGCTGGTAACCCGCGCGACAACTTGCGCTGTCGGTCTGCCACGGCAGAGCCATCCAGCGAGTGAGGGCTCCGGGGCCGCTGCCAAAAAGTGGACCGGCCTCATCGTTGGCGACATCGGGTGTCAGCATATCGCCGTAGTCGGGCTCGGGCTGAGTAGCAGCCCGCGGGCGAATACGAAAAGGCGCGCGGTACAAGCTGGGATTACGCGCGATCCAGGTAATTTCGCAACCCGGATGAAACGGACCTCCCGTGCAAAAGTGCAGCGCCGCTTTTTCTAGAGTGTCCGGCTGCTCCTGAAGTGGATAGCCCTCGATTTTATCAGGGGGCGCCGGAGCATTCGCATTCCAGTCTGAAATAAAGTTACCGTGAGCCCATGCGGACAGGAACTGATAGAGCGTCGGCGTCAGCGCAAGGAACTGCCGCGCATCCGTAAGCGGTTGATTCATGTTGTCGCCATACACCTGCGGCCACGCGGTGATCTCCAGTAATTCATAGCTGGGGTTGCGAAACAAGTTGAATACCTGGCGCCGAAGCTCCGACTCGGCCGGGCCTTTGTTCGCAAGCCTTAAAAACAAGTCCGCATCATTGGGCGAACCGTGTCCGAAGCCACAATAGAACCCGAAATTCACCCACTGCATCTCGCAAAATTCAATGAGCAAAGGATGAATGTGCTTAGTAAACGACGGCTGGGCAGGCGCCGTCAGCCAGTTTCCCTGAAAGGTATCATACATTACATCGTACATCGTTTGAACCGATGTGATATCGGGCGCGTAATTGGGAGGCGCGACCAAAACCCACGCGGGCTCGACCGGAATACTCATCCCACCGATCCTGACTTCCGCGCTCACCGGGCCATCAGAGATATCGTCGTGCCAGCCGTCGTTATTGGCGAAGGTATAAGCCGAGTTTTTTGGGAAGGGTGTGCTCGACTTCCCGCGCCCCCCGAGAAATACCAGGCGTCCCGCTTCGTCGGTTCGCAGCTCGCCGAGATAGACTTTCTCACCGATGAACTCGCCGCTGTCAAAGTAGTACTGAGCACCGCTCTGATTCTTCCCGCCGATCCCGCGCGGCCCCGGATCGATGATTAGCTGTTTGCGTGCATCGCCGATGAAGTTGGCGTTTCGCCGCGGGACCGGCACCGCCTCCGGAATATCCATGGCCACTTCGAATCTGTACCACGCAGCTTTCGTGTTGGCTACGTGAACGGTCCAGGTAATCTCGGCGTCGTCGGAAGTGAGTTCGCGAACTACCTGTCCTTCAGCATTGAAACCGAAGATGCGAAACCTGGCAGCCTGACGTTTTAGCGCGCCCGCCTTGTCCTTGTATCCGCCGGCCGGAGGCGGAACAAAGTGCGGAACCTCCGGCCCGATAAGGTACTCCTGTTCGCTATTGCCGACCCGGGCGATCCCGATGCCTGGGTAAATTGCCGCTCTAACAATCCGCTTCTCTGATTTCATTACGCCTCTCCCATAACCGTACTTTGCCGGTGGCTTAGTCCGTCTCCAGACCGGGAATGAACAAACACATGCTGGTCACGATTTTTCGATGATGCCTGTCCAGCTCCCCAAGCTTTGTCGTTATGACCGTCGGCGATTCGGTTCTGTCATAAGGCGCGCGCATAAGCCTGCCTCGATGATCAGCCGGATAGAACCTGGTCAGGTGATTGACTACCGGAACAAGCGCGCCTTTTCTACTGCTGCGCATGTTCACAAGCGATGACGTTCCAAACCATCCTATCTGCATGATCAGCGCATCGAGGTAAGGGTTGATCTTCTGGTCATATTCCACCATCGAGGGCGCGTCCAGAATTTGAATTCCACCGGCGTTTATTTCGAGATCGCAATTTGCAGCCATTGAGTCCAGACAGGAAATCGCTGGAAGAATTCTTACATCGAGGCCAAGCTTTTTGCCCCTGCGATAAACGTCCCATGTGACGTCGTCGTAGTAAGCCGGGTGTCCGTCACCAACCGCGACCACACCTGGGCCTTTCCGCGCTTCGCCCAGCAAGAGGTCGGCCAATCGGCTGTAGACTTCCACGTCTTCTTCGCCCGTCCAGTATTTCTTTTCGAGATTGACTACGTTGGAGCAAATCTTCTTCAGCTTGTTGTGATGCGAGGTCAAATGAAAGATGATGCGGGCGTTCTTAAACGCTTCCAGCGTTGCCAGAGTAACCTGTTCGAAGCCGCCAATTCCTATTCCCGTCAGAGCGATGTCGAATAACTTCCTGTGCTTGTTCATGTCGAAATTGCCTTTCGCCGTCGACAGCAGTTTGGTTTTGCCTGCGAAAGCAGGGCGTACATCCGACTTTTTGATTCGATCTTCAGAAGACTCGGAGCCTAAGGAGAAGCCTGCGTCGCGGCCGCGTGATAACCGGGATAACGAAGCTAACCAGGCTAACTAAGCTTAGCGAGCGACCGAGTTGCCAGCGCATCATGACACGCGAAAAAGCTGCGCGCAACGCCGCCCCGAAACAGAAAGTGTTCTGCAGCCAGGTCCATCGTCGCCAGGCGATTGACCAGCAGGTGGCGTCGTCGCACAATGACTCACCAGACGATCGGTCTGGAGTTCATCTCAACACTTCAGGAGACTCTCATGTTCGAACAATCCGCCTTTCGCCGAGTGCCGCACATCACGCGACTCGCGATGCTCTCATTGATTTGCTTCTTGCTTCTCGCGCCACTTTCCGCTCAAACGACCAAACAGCCATTCACCAGCGGTAAGCGCTACCCGAGACTCGTGATTCGCAATGCGATGATCGTCGACGGTAACGGCACGCCGGCGTCGGGACCAAAGGATATTGTGATCGAGGGCAACAAGATTGCTGAGGTTGTCGCGCTCGATCCGGTGGCGCTTCGCGAAGGCAGAGCTAAGCGGCCGACGGGCGACGTCGAGATCGATGCCACCGGCAAGTATGTCCTCCCCGGCTTGATCAACGCGCACGGCCACATTCAATACGAGCGCGGCGGAATCCCCCAACCGGTAGATTACTGTTTGAAGCTGTGGCTTGCGTGCGGCATCACTACGGTTCGCGATGTTGGAAGCGAATCAAAGCAGACCCTGCCGCTGCGCGACCAAAGCGCCAGGGGCGAAGTAACCGCGCCGCGGCTGTTGATCTATCCGATGTTTGGCAATCCGCCGGCGCCTCGCAATGTCGACGAAGCTCGAGCTCGTGTGCGAGAGATAAAACAGATGGGCGCGGACGGAATAAAGATTCTCGGAGTCGATCGCGACATCATGGCTGCGCTCCTGGACGAAGCTCACAAGCTTGGCTTGCGAGTCGCTCATCATGTGGGCGTAGAAGAGACGAACGCGTGGGACGATATCAAGTTCGGGACGACCTCAATCGAACACTGGTATGGAATACCGGACGCGGCGATCGAAAGCGGCCGGCAGAATTTCCCATCCAGCTACAACTACGCGAACGAAGTCGATCGTTTCCGATACGCCGGCCGCCTGTGGCGTGAAGCAAGTCCCGAAAGGCTAACCAAAGTGCTCGAAGGGATGGTCGCTGCAAACGTCGCATGGGATCCAACTCTCGACATCTACGAAGCGAGCCGCGATCTTCAACGCGCGCAGACACAACCATGGTTCGCGGAGTATCTGCACCCGACTCTCGAAGAGTACTTCAAACCGAATCCGGCGAATCACGGCTCGTATTTCATCGGCTGGTCATCGACCGACGAAACGTTCTGGAAGCAGAACTACCAGATCTGGATGGCAGCTTTACGAGAGTTTGACCGGCTTGGCGGGACCATCGGAGCCGGAGAGGACTCGGGGTTCATTTATCAGATGTACGGTTTCGGATTGATCCGGACTTTGGAGCTTCATCAGGAAGCAGGCTTTCATCCATTGAAGATCATTCAGCAAGCGACGGGCAACAACGCGAAGATTCTCGGCATGGAAGACAAGCTCGGCCGCATTCGCGCAGGCTTCCTGGCTGATCTGATCGTCGTCAACGGCAATCCTCTGGAGAATCTCAAAGTGCTTTATCCGACGGGCGTGGATGAGATCAAAGACGGCAAGACGGTTCACACCGGCGGAGTCGAATGGACGATCAAGGATGGGATTCCATATCACGGCCCGACTCTGATGAGAGAGATTAAAGAGATGGTGACGAAGGCGCGAGCCGAGCGTGCGGCTAAGGCCGCGCGGCAATGATCGAGAGAATCAGCGCGGATCAGGAGTGGAGAAGCGGCGGATACCAGGTTTCATACAAGAGAAGTGCGTCTCCCCGCGAAGAAGCATCCTTATAGAAATCTCTGAGCGCGGCAAACCCTCGCAAAGAACAAGGCAGATCACCTGAATTGACATCTTCGTAATCAATCGTTCCGGAATCGAGTTTCAAGCGCAGGTCATCTTCAGAGATTCGACCCAGCTCGATGGACACATCGCGCACCTCCACCACCGTGAGAAAACGAGCAGGCCCACATTCCAGGACGCCGCCGATATCGGCTCCTCCGTTGATAGCGCGGCAGAGCGGTGTCGAAGTTTCCCAAGGCTCGTCACACAGCAATCTATGGAGGTGATCAGCCCGGTCGAGACAGAGCTCGTTTGCTGAATCCCGTTCAGCGAGGAGGGCCTCATCGAATTCCGGATCTGCGATGTTCTCCGGCTTACGATCGAAAAGTCGGGACCGTGATTCCCGCGCAAGAATCTGATTGATCAGTCCGGCGTTGCGCTTATAGAAAAATTCGCGCTCGTGGACAGTCAATCGATCGAGTTGTTTCTTCATTCGCGTGCGAACCTGGAGCGGGCCAAACGATGTATCGAGAATCTGCCGGTCTAACTCGAGGGCCAGTGCAACGAGCTTTGGATTCCTTCTTAGCGCGTCTAACAACGCGGGCGAGATCTGCTTAAAGTTGGTTATCACCTCAATGAATAGTGACTGTGTAGAAAGTTCGTAGCTCGGCCTTCAGGCGGGAGTTTGTATCTTGCACTTGGGACGACATCCGAACTTCCGCCTGAAGGCTGAACTACGAACATTGCGGTTTCACAAAGTCTCGAATGTTTTGGAGATCTTCCGCTTCAGGTTCCACAGCATTCGCGGCATTGTGATCCAGGATGACCACGGCAGACTCGATAGCGATTCGCGAAGCACTCGACGCTCTGCGTGGTCGAGTTTGATTCCACATTTCCATTGAGCGATCCGGTCGTTCACAAGCTGCAGCTTCGCCTGATCTTCAACTGAAGGCGACTGGGCGCCAACGGGCCGAGCCGCCATCAACTCGAACATCCCGCATTCAATCAGCCCTTCCCGAAGATGATTGTTGAGATGCCGAACGAGTTGCCGCCTGGGATCGAGCTTGCCTCCGCAGAGCAACTCGTCGACGCTCTCGATTACCGGGCAAGCTTCTTCACACGACGATGCGTCGGGAATTGGCGCGGCGTTGCTGCCTTCGAGCGCGAAAAGCAACAGGCTGATCTCATTGTGTGATAGTTCTATTGCGCCGTTATCCATAAGCTTTTGCCGCTGTTGCTAAGTTAATCGAGGCAGCCTCCCGTTAGCAACAGCGACGATGACTTCTGCTCGTAGTGTGTTGCTCGCTGACAATCGCGTTCTTCCTCTGAGCCGTCGGCGTCCCCTGCGGTTTGATTCCAGCACTGATCAAGAAAACCGCAGAGCACGCCGAGGACGCGGAGGGCTGCTGCCGGCAACACCTCACTACCAGACGGTTTCGTTTAGTGAGTTCTGGCGGCATACTTAATCTGGCGTCATACTTAATAAGGGTGCGCGATGAGTTCACGCAACAAAACGGAAAATGCTAAAAGACCTCGTGTCGTCATCGTTGGCGGAGGGTTTGCTGGGCTCTATGCCGCGGACGGACTCGCTCGATCGCCGGTCGACGTGACGATCGTCGACAAACACAACTACCACTTGTTCCGGCCGATGCTCTATCAAGTCGCTACCGGACTGCTTTCGGCGGATGAGATAGCCGCGCCGATTCGCTCGATAGTTCGCAAGCAGAAAAATGTCGACGTGCTGATGGCCGAAGTGATCGGCGTAGACCCACAGACTCACACCGTCCGGACGACAGATGCCGAGCTTTCTTACGACTATCTGATCCTGGCCACCGGGATAACCTACAACTACTTTGGCCACGAAGGGTGGAAAGAAATTGCGCCTGGCCTCGACTCGGTTGACGACGCCGACCGCATCCGCGGCAAGATCCTGCGCGCGTTCGAAACTGCCGAGCGGCTCGCCGCCGAAGGCCAGGCTCCTAAAGAAGAGATCGAAGCAATGCTGACTTTTGTTCTGGTCGGCGGCGGAACCGCGGGCGTCGAGATGGCGGGCACTATCGCCGAGATGGCGAGGCTGGCGCTAAAGGGTGACTTCCGTCACATCGATCCGGGCTCGGCCCACATCCTGCTTTGTGAAGCGGCGCCTCGAATCCTTCCATCGTATCCCGAGAAGCTTTCCGAACGTGCGCGCGAGCACCTGCAACGCATAGGCGTCGACGTGCGCACTAACGCCAAAGTCGAAAGCGTCGATGTCGAAGGCGTCATCGTTAACGGCGGGCGCATCGCCAGCCCTACGGTTTTGTGGTCAGCGGGAGTCGTTGCGTCTCCAGCCGGAAGATGGTTGGGCGCGGAAACCGACAGATCTAGCCGAGTGAAGGTGAACGCTGATCTTTCAGTGCCCGGTCATCCAGAGATATTTGCCATAGGCGACACGGCTGCGGTCATCGCGCCGAGCCGAAATCTGTTTGGCGTCAAGCGCAAGCAACCCGAGTTGTTGCCCGGCATCGCTCAGCCGGCCATACAGGAAGGCAAGTACGTGGCTTCGCTTATCAACCGTCGCGTCAAAGGTCAGTCGCCGCCTGCACCGTTCTGGTATTGGGACAAAGGAAATCTCGCGATCGTCGGCCGGACCTTTGCGGTGGCTGATCTGACACCGTTCAGCTTTGCTGGAGTGCTGGCCTGGCTTTTGTGGATTGGGATTCACATTTACTTTTTGATTGGCTTCGCGAATCGGCTTCTGGTATTGCTGCAGTGGAGCGTCTCGTTTTGGACCAAGCGTCGAGGCGTCAGGATATTTCCACTTGACCGTGGAGGAGTTTGAGGCCTCGGAGAACAGTGCCTCGAATCAATGAATGGGACGAAATGAGGTTCCCAGTACGAAGGAGTTGGTTTGAGAGACATCTTGCAGCGACAGATGAACCTTGGGGACGAACTGAAAGGTCTTTGCTGGAGGCTGCTAAAAAGTCTCCCTCAGGTTGCAACCCCGAAGGGATTCTATCTCTCAGCCCAGGCGTTGCCGTAATCGGCTACCCTGGGAGATTCATGTCGTGTCACGCCCAAACCCCGAAGGGGTTCTATCTCTCAGCCCAGGCGTTGCCGTACTCGGCTACCCCGGGAGATTCATGTCGTGTCGCGCCCCAACCCCGAAGGGGATTCTATCTCTCAGCCCAGGCGTTGCCGTACTCGGCTACCCTGGGAGATTCATGTCGTGTCGCGCCCCAACCCCAACGGGGTTGCGTCTCAGTCCCACACATAACGCTCATCCCAATCTACGTTGTGCTTGCGTAGCAGCCCCCGTAGCTCGTCTTGAAAACTCAACTTCCGATGATGCTCTTCCTGATTCGCGATATATTTCTTCACCCGATCCAGATTCGATTGGCTCACTGAGAAGTCCGCATATCCGCCCTGCCACTGAAACTCCGTGTACGTGCGACCTTGTTCCTTCAACCAAAGATTCGAGACACGTTTCAATTCCTTGACCCACTCCGCTTGCGTAATCGTGCGCGCGAACCTGGCGAGCAAATGAACGTGGTCCTCTATTCCACCGACAATGATCGGCGGGCACTCAAGTGTTTTGGATATGCCACCCAAGTAAGCGTGCAACGCCTCGCGCTTGTCGCGGTCGCGCAAGAATGGTCGCCGTTCTTTGGTCGAGAATACGACATGGATGTACACCGCAGAGAGTGATTGTGGCATACCGGCCTCCCTTTTATGATCGGAATGCTCACGCGATGAGAAGGCACAACCCTTTCAGGGTTGCAACGCGTTCCGCAGCGGTTCCCAGGATAGCCGAGCACAACAACCTTGAGTGACGAAGCCGATTTCCGCAACCCGTCGAGGTAGCAACGGCGCCGATCTCCGCCCTGATCCCGTAAGTCTTCTTTGCCAACGTCTGTTGCCACAACCCTGACAGGGTTGTGGCGGATCGCACAACGCGGAGTCCCAAGGTAGCCGAGTACAGCAACCTTGGGCTCTCAGACGCAATCCCGTTGGGATTGCCCAAAGTCGACACTCCGGTCCACGTGGGCGCTGTGTCAGTAGCGAAGTGGAACCTTCATCGTCGCGGATCCAGATCGTTGTAAATGTCCATCTCCGGGTCATCCCACCCAGCACGCAAGCCCGACCGCAACATTAAAGCGCCTCTGCCGTCTTGCGTCACCGGAAATACTTCCTGATCTGGTGGGCAATTGAACGTTCCAACAATGCTCTCTCCCTGCGCCTTCTCAATTCGATAAACACTAGAGACTATGTGGTCTAAGGCCGCATTGATGTGTAGCTGGCCGAAGCTCCAAATCAAGAGTCCAATGCGATCGTCCCCCATGTATCTTTCGAAAATCTCTATAGCTGTCTTAACCGGGATTCGCTTTCGTGTTTTTGCACATACATAGCAATATGAAATTTCATCAATCGCCCGTAACTCTCTCGAGAGCCGTGGGTACTCAGGAATAATACGGAGGTATAGCCGCGCAATCTGCCAATTTTCAGTTAACAGCTCCAACAGTTCTGCGCGGTGAGTTTTCAGATAATCAGGTGACCCTCTCTTCACTATTGTCCATCCGCACTCTGCGTCACGATATCGTTCCCACAATTGGTCAGGAAGGTTTCGTCAAAACGAGACTCCTCTTGTGAAACCATCGTGTAGAACCGTCTCCTTAGGCCTCGATACTTAGAACCACTGAGAAAGAGCTCTATCTGACGCTTCATTGGTTTCGGTGCGCGGTAGTGTAACCGGCGGAGGAGTGAGCCGATGGCTTGCTTTTTTTGCGAGGAAGCGATTTGAATTGGGAGAAAAGCGAAGTCACGAGTTTCCGATGCATAATGGTTGGGCCATTTCCGATATCATCACAAATCTTCCGTATTCAAGCTTCAATGAGCTCGCGTCTTCCATCAAGCGCCTTCCAAAAAAGGTCTACGCTTTGCGCCGGCGTCAGACAATTGACCAGCGCGCGCAACAGACTGCTTTGCCCAGACTCGCTCTGATCGATGCTCAGGACAAGGTCAATTTGATCCGATGTTGTCATCATTCGGTTCGTCATAGGGCTTCCGAGGAGCGCGCGACAATCGGGATGCCTCATCGCATGCCCCCAAAGATCCGCTGGTGTCCCGCGAGTATTCGTTGTTTAGCTTCGGGATTCGGTTCCATCGTCTCTACACCTCTCTCGAACGTGCCGCCGAGAATAATTCCGTCGCGGCGCGGGAACATGTAAAGACCCATTCCCACCATCGCGTAATCGACTTCGGGTTGCGGCAGCAGCACCGTGAGCTGCCCCTTGATCGGCATCAGCTCGCGATCGCCAAACAACTCGCGAGCGCCAAGCCCAGTGCAGTTCACGATGATGGGCTCGGAGAGAGTTGCAAGCTGGCTGGGCGTCGCAAACATGATTCGACGAATTCGCCCGCCGAAAATGTAGAAGTCGCGCACAAGCGTGTTGAGGTAGATTGACGGCTCGATGAACATCGTGTTCTCGACGTGAACGACCTTCGCCGGAAATGGATTCTCTGACGGATCGAGGTTGCGCGAAGCCGGAAAGAGATCGTGCAACATCTCGTGGTCCCAATTCGGTCCGAAATCTTGATCGCTCAATGTGTACTGCTCACGCCAGCGCACCGCGTATTCATCTCCAGCGAGCAACTGCCACGACCGATGTGCGAAGCGAGCGGCTCGTTCGAACTGCGCGTCCCACGCCGCAGTGCGATGGTCTTCGTCGATCACCGATGTCGGAGACCAGCTCGCGCCGGCGATGTTCGAAGTCGTCTCGGGAGGCATATCCTTCGCGTAAATCGTCACATCGAATCCGCGTCGCTGAAGCGTCCTTGCGGTTGCAAGCCCGATCACTCCGCAACCGATGACCGCAACCGGACCGGCCTTGCCTGACTCGCGAACGAGTTCGGCCGCGAGAAAGGCCGTGCCCCACGACAACGTGACTCCTCCGCCGCCGTGCCCGTAGTTGTGAACGAGCAGTTTCTCTCCCAAAGATTCCGCGCGCACAACGAAACCCGAAGGTCGAAACGGTCGAAGCCCGACTACGGTTCTGATCTCACGATCGGCTGCGACGTTTACCGGCACGAGGTGACGGATATGGTTAGATACCCCGACAGTTGACCCACTAACGGAGCGTTGAACGCGTTGGGTGCATGCAGAGTTAAGCACAACACCGCCCGCGACCAATCCAATTGCCTTAAGAGCCTGGCGACGATCGAGGTGCATTGTTTGCATCGTGTTTCCTGGTACTCTCCCGCAAAACGAGACTTGCCAACCGTGATGGTCAGTCGCCCGAAAAGTGTACCGAAGCGACTCTTCCGTCGATCAAAATAATGGTTGCGATGTCCGCGCGGCCTCGCTCGCTAAAATAAGTCAAGCGCTCATCGTCAACTGAGTTATTGATCGTTCCCATGAAGGGCCCTTGCATGATTTGTATCGCTTCTGCTGCGGTGATTCCGGATTTTACTTTATACAGATCGCGTATGAGGGGCTTCTGAGAGTTCCAGTCCACGCGCTCGGTTGCGAGAACCAGCGACGACAACAGGACTACAATCGTTATCCGCTTTGTTACGTTGAACTCCTTGAACAACCTGTATCCTCCAAGCGCACACAGCATCGCGCAAACCGGTGTCGTCAGCGGCACTACGGACAACGGGATGAACGCTTCGATTACTAGATACAATGGCAACAAAAGCGTCCAGAGGAAAAGTGGCAGGCCGGGGAGCAGAACATCGCTTCGATTGGGCTCCTTCATTGCCGCCTTGAATAGCGTCAGACCAGGCTCACATCGCATCCGAATGCTTGCGGATCGGAGTAACCAGGCTGAGCCGAGGATGGGAACGACTACTCCGAACGCTGTTATTGGGATTGAGAAAGCATAAAGTACGGGTTTGTCTCCGAGAGAAAATGGTGAGGAGAGAGCTTCCAGCTCACCTCGGAACGCGATCGACAGTAACAAGGCGCCGGCGCTAACCGAGACACCCGACACCAACACCCGAGTAACCTTTGCGTAAGTCTTTCCTTTGTTACCAGCCGTTGGAAAGCACATGATCACTGAACCTGGAATAGCCTTCTGAAATTCCGCGAGGTGATTTGACCTACGTCTTCAACCTCGACGCCGCGAAGCTCGGCTATCGCGCGTGCGGTCTCGACTACATAAGCCGGTTCATTGCGTCGGCCTCGATAAGGAATTGGGGCGAGAAACGGGCTGTCGGTCTCTATCAGGACTTTATCAATCGGAAGCGCGCGAGCCGTCTCTCGAAGCTCTTCTGCTTTCTTAAAAGTCACTACACCAGAAAACGAAATGCAGAAACCCAGTTCGACGGCCGCTTCAGCAAACGACCGCGTGCCGGTGAAACAATGAATCACTCCGCCGAGCCCTGAGCCTTTCCATGCTTCTTCGAGAATCGCCAGCGTATCGGCTTCAGCTTCGCGAGTGTGAATCGATACCGGAAGCCCGCGCTCGCGAGACATTCGCAATTGCCTTCTGAAAGCTTCGCGCTGCACGTCGCGCGGTGAGTTGTCGTAGTGATAGTCCAAACCAATCTCGCCCCACGCGATCACCTTCGGATGCTGAGACAGTTCCATTAGTTGCGCGTACAGATCGTCGTCGAGCAATCGAGCTTCATGAGGATGAACACCCACCGTGGTGTAGATAAATGAATGCTGCTCGGCGATTCGAAACGCCGCCGCGTGCGAGTCTGTGGCTACTTCACTATCGCCGACACAAACGATGATCTCGACTCCAGCCTCGAGGGCGCGCTGGATTACGGCTTCGCGATCGGCGTCGAATTCCTTTCCCTCGATGTGAGCATGAGAGTCGATGTACATCGGAGGAGGATGATAGCACCTCTTTGCGTGCTTTGCGGATCTTTGCGCGCTTTGCGCAGAACCGTTTTCTGGAAAGGAAACATCAGGCGCCCTGGCAAACTAAGGGTCGGCAAACTGATTCGCGCAAAAGCTCGCAAAGATCCCGCAAAGCACGCGGAGATATTACCCATTCAATCCGAAGCGGCGTTGGTGTATTATGTCGCCGCTATGAAACGAATAAGGCTTGTCTTACCGGTGCTAGCTCTGGTTCTGCCGATTTTGAGCGCCGTGAATACTCCGCAGACTGGACAGTCTACGGTACACGCGGCCGATCACGGCAAAACTACGCGAGTGTACGTCACGAATTCCAAAGGGGACGACGTAACCATCATCGACGCTGCGACGATGAAAGTAATCGGCTCGATCAAAACTGGCGACAACCCGCACGGGCTGATCACTTCACCCGATCGCCGGACCTTGTACATCAGCGTCGAGGGAACCGATGAGTTGATCTCGATCGACATCGCGACGAATCAAGTGAAGTCACGTGTGAAAGTGGGGCGCGCGCCGAATGAAGTATCGATCACACGCGACGGCCGCTTTGTATTCGTGCCGGCGCGAAACGACGCCACGGTCGACGTAGTCGATACGGCCGCGATGAAAGTTGTTGAGCGTTTGAAGACTCCGGCGATGCCTCACAACACGTACGTATCCGCTGACGGCAGCCATTTGTATGTGGGCTCGATGTCGGGCTCACGAATGACGATCTTCGACACGACTACTCGCAAGCAGCTTGCTGAGATCGCGCCGGGCGATTGGGTCCGCCCGATTGCGCTCCGCCGAGACGAGACACTGGCCTATGTAGCGCTCTCGAAGCTCCACGGATTCGCAGTGGTCGACCTCAAGCAGCAAAGGGTAATTCGCCGGGTCGAGCTGCCGCAGTTGCCGCCAGGCACCGAGATCCCGCCCTATGAGACTCTCACACATGGTCTCGCGCTGACACCCGATGAACGAGAACTCTACGTAACAAGCATGGCCGGCAAAGCTGTCTATGCGTTCTCGGTTCCGGAATTGAAACAGCTCGAAAAGATCGATGTGGGCCGCTTTCCAAACTGGATCTCGATCAATCCGGATGGGCGGCTTGTGTGGGTCAGCAACCAGCTCGACGACAGCGTTTCGGCGATCGACACTCGCACAAAGAAGGTTGTAACCACGATTCCAGTTGGTCACGAGCCCAAGCGATTGCTCGTCGTCGATGTTCCCGAACCTCAGCATAAGCAATCTAGCTGATCTACTGGCTTTGCGTCTTTGCGAGTCTTTGCGAACTTTGCGCGAAATCGATCCTCAGTTTCGCGCAAAGCTCGCCAGGACTCGCAAAGACGCAAAGCGAAAAACATTCCTCTTGACTCTATACTTAGCTATAGAGTCCACAATCAAAATACTCGAAATGGAGGCTCGAGCATGCGAATCGGAGAATTGGCATCGCGGACGGGAGTCAGCATTCAAGCGGTGCGTTTGTATGAGCGGCGGGGTCTGCTGAAGAAACCCACACGCCTTCCTTCAGGTTATCGCGACTATCCGAGCGATGCTCTCGCGTTCATTCGTTTCATCAAGCGGGCGCAAGGGCACGGGTTCACGCTGGATGAGATTCGATCGCTGATTCACTTGCGCGAGCAAAGCCCCCCGGCGGCAAAACAAATGCGCGCGATCGCAAGGGCAAAGCTCGCGATTCTGGATGAGAGGATCAAGCGACTGCAGGCGCAGCGCGATGCGATCGCCCACGGTTTGAATCAATGCCGGTGCTCCGAAGAGTTTCCGATGTGCATGTTCGTGAGACTCGTAGACCAGGGCAAATGACCAGGAGATTAATTATGAGAGACCGAATCCCACTGCTTACGATCTTTGTTCTCGCGTTGGCGCTGCAATCGAGCTTCGCGAAGGGACAAAAAATGACAACTCAAGACTCACAATCAACCGCAGGGAAAACGATGAGCTCACAAAGAAACTCCGGTAATTACGATAGCGAAGCCCCGTTCGCTTGCAGCCTGACGGCTTTAAGCGCTGCCGAGCGACAGCATCACAAGGAGCTCAGTGCGGAGCTGCACGCAGCGGTGAAAGAAATCCGCGAGCTGCCCAACGGCTATGGGTTTCGCTTGTCCGGGGAGAGGAGGTCGCTCGCGATGTTATCGGAGTGGGTTTCGCTTGAACGGCTCTGCTGCCCGTTCTTTACTTTTCAAATCGAGGCCGGAAGCGAGGCTCAGCCAATCTGGTTGCAGATGACCGGGCGGGAAGGCGTAAAGGAATTCATGCAGTCTGAGTTCGGAATCAAGTAGCCGAGTCGCTGCCTGGGAGCGCAGGCATCCTGCCCGCCGTGTCTTGAACACCCGTGCGCAGCCAGGACGAGGCAGGCAGGATGCCTGCGCTTCCAGGCTCGCTCTCAAGCCCTGAGGCCGCGGGAGCTTCTGTCTCGCAGCCTCCCCAACCGAAGATCCTTTGCATCAGCGGCAACAGCCGGTGGCCTGCGGCCGTGCTTAAGAAGAACAGTTCGTGCTCTTTTTCTACGCGCGCCATCACAAGCAGCTCGGATTCGAACTCGCTTAAACTCAGTGCTGCCGCGAGAGCGGCTGCGTCTTCGTACTCGACTACGTTGCCGCTCTCGAGCCGTCCGGCAAAGTACATCGGCAGGAACCGGCCGAGCGCGTGACACGAAAGCCCTATTGTGCGGCCGATCATCCACATCCCGACCTCGCGTAACTTTCTGGGCGCTGACCCAAGACTCGCGAGCATCTCACCCACACGCTGCCGGTGAACGGCTTCCTCGCGCTCGATCCTTTGAATCGCGGTTCGCTCATTCGCGCTACTCACGGATTTCCAGTGGCCTCTATACGCAAGCCCGGCGGCAAGCTCACCCGAATAGGCTCCCTGAAGTATCCGAATCAGTTCCCGGCGGTCGCGATCCATTTCCTTTTCTCCAAATCTGGTCTCCAGATCGGGCCTTCAGTTCGAAGTGTAGCGGCTGCATTGCCGATGCGCGAACACGAAAAGCTCTTGTTCGTTTTGAAAGATACCCTCAAAGAACGTTTAATAGAACTCAAAGGAGAATCCAAATGTCGAAACCAGCCTCGTGCAGCAACGCGCCAGCCTTGCGGACGCTGAGAAAGATCGTGGCGTCGGCAATGCTGTTCGCCTTACTTGTGATTGGTTCTGCTGGTGCCGCGCAAGCGCCGAAATATGAGATGGGCACCTTCTATGTGTGCCTCTTGATTAAGAACCCCGACTTCAAACCCGGCGCGGCCGTCGAGATGCAGCAGATTCGCGAGCGCCACCTCAAGCATATCCAGAGTCTCATCGCTGACGGCAAGATTTTGGTATCGGGTCCGTTCACCGACAACAATCGAATAGTCGGCGTCGCCGTGTTTAATGCTTCTTCCGCGGAAGAAGCGCGAACGCTTGAGGCATCAGATCCGCTTGTGAAGGCCGGAATTGCCTCCATAGAAGTTTTGAAGTGGTGGGCAGCTAAAGGGATCATGAAATCGCAGCAACCCGAAAAGATGTCGACCTATTACTTTGCTTTTCTGCGACGCGGTCCGAAGTGGACGCCTGAACGAACGCCGGAGACTGAGAAGCTTCAAGCCGATCACATGGCTAACATCAACGCGATGGCGGCTACAGGCAAGCTGGTGCTTGCCGGTCCGTTTGAGAATGCCGGCGAGTACGCCGGGGTGTTCATATTCAAAGTCGTATCATTAGAAGAAGCGAAGGCTATGGCCGAAGGAGATCCTACAATTAAAGCCGGCCGCTTGAGCGTCGATGTTCATCCGTGGATGGTCCCACAAGGTTCGCTGCCGTAGGAACTGTTGTGTGAAAGTTCGTAGCTCGGCCTTCACGCGGAAGTTCGTACTTGTTCTCATTCGCGACTCGTACAACTTCCGCCTGAAGGCCGAACTACTAGTTTGTTAATTTCACGCGCTCGCTTGCGCATTACATATCGCTTGTCCGGCCTCAATAATTCGAGCTGAAATGCAATAAATTCCCCGCGAAGGCAAACCACAAGAAGCCGACGCAGGCCAGCACAAAGAGCAAGCCTTGGAGCTTGCCCCAGATTCTTTTCTCCCGATTCCGCCAGGTCAGGATCGCGTGATAAAGCACCACCAGCGTGCCAACCGCTCCGAGCACGCCAATCACTTGAATGAGGTGAAACCACACAACTCCGCGATCACTCAAGACCTCAAGATGCTCAATGCCATAAAACAACAGACCTACCATCCCCACGATAAAGAGCAGATCCACTGCAAAGACGAGCCGCACGGCTAATCGCAGACAGCGCTCCATTCTCGTCACCTCAAGCTTGTGGCCGTAGTGTCTTCTGACAAACCACGCGACCGGCCACAGCAAGAGCGTCAGCAGCATGAGCACAAGCGAAATCCCCACGACCGGCAAGAGCACTTTCGCGTTCTCCCACAGTCCCACGCGCTGAAAGACCATGAACGGATATGGCAAGACGATCTGCATGCGCCCGTTCTGGTCCGGCTTGAAGATGAGTTTTTCTTGTCCATTCTCTTCGATAAATGTCATGGGCGCGACCTCACGCCAGCGCTTGGGCTTGCCGTTCGCGCCCGTCAGCTCCGGGATCATGATCATGTCATCCCCGACAGGGGCGACAGTAGCTTCACCAAGCAGAGACACCGCTTTCAAAAACGAGATCTCGCTCCGGCGGCTTATGATGTATGAACCGCTGACCGCCCTGGCATCTTCTTTCGCACTGGCGAGCGCCGGTGTAGTCTGAGCGGTGTAGGGGAAATAACGATTAAGGAACATCTCCCACAGCGTCGTTCGGGGCAGAGGGTTGCCGCGCCCCAGACTGTTGTAAGAAACAAACAGTCCGACGCCCGCATCAAGAATCAGGTGCAGGTCGCTGTGGAAGGCTTCGGTGTCTCCGCCATGGCCGATGATCCGATGCGCGTTGCGTGATTCTTCGTAAAAGCCGTGGCACATCCCGTTGGCCGCCGGGTCTAAGGTGAATAGCTGGCTGTGCATGAGCCGCGCCGTTTCGGAGCGCAGTATCCGCGCGTCGCTGAGGTGGCCGTCTTGCAGGTGAGCGAGCATGAAGCGAGACATATCGGCGGCACTGCTGCTCAGACTTCCGGCGGGGAAAGGGCCGACGACCTCAAACGGGCGCGGCCCATCGGACGCCAACTTGTACCCGTTCGACATGTACGGAGCCAGATCCGACGGCAGCGGCTGCGCGAAAGTTGAATGGGTCATGCCGAGCGGTTTGAAAATGTTCTCATCTATATATTCATTGAAAGGGCGACCTGAAACATGCTCGACGATGTATCCCGCAAGCGCCGCCCCGTAGTTTGAGTAAGAAGGAATTGTTCCGGAAGGATTGACGCGCGCCGGGATGTGCGTCTTTACATACTGGCCGAGGTCTGGGCTGGCAGAACCGACAGTGAATATATCTTTAACCTGTTCGTCGAAGCCTGCCGTGTGCGTCAGGATATTCTTCAGCGTGACGGGCTGCCCGTAAGCGTCGGGAATCTTAAAATCGAGATATGCGTTGATATCGCGGTTGAGGTCGAGCTTGCCCTGTTCGACCAACTGCATCACTGCCGTCCATGTGAAGAGCTTCGAGACGGAGCCGGGGCGGAACAATGTCTCCTCAGCTGAGACGGGCTTTTTCTTTTCGAAATCGGCATAGCCGTACCCTTTGGCGAATAGCAGTTTCCCGTCTTTGACCACGGCGATGCCTGCGCCCGCGATGTCATCGCCTTCGAGTTGCAAGGGCACAATGCCATCGAGAAAAGTTTCCAGGTCCTGCGCCGTCAACGCGTGGGTGTCGGAAGGAGTTCTCTCAGCCGATAATTGCTCAGTCCCTCCTTCCTTACTCGGAGCCTTTGGTAAATTGGGCACCTGCCCCCACACGGCTGCGGAGAAGAGGAGCGAGCCCAGCATGATAGAAGCCGTCAGTTTTTTCACGAGCCATACTCCTGTATTTTTGCGGTCATCACCTCCGTGAAAGCGTCTCGCGCAGACTGAATATTTTTCTACTGCTTTGCTCGCAAAATGATGCTGGGCCCTGAGCCTTGCAGCATGGTTAAGCTCTTCCGATTGTCTGCGGCACTAATGTCAGAGTCAGAAGCATTACAAGTTGATACTCATTTCTGTGGAGCCGCGACTGCTTTCTCGGTGCTGCTATATTTCTTGAGCAGGTCAATCGCTCTGTCGGCGAGTTTAATCAAATGTGGATGCGCGCGATTTCCATTCGTGAGTATCGCAAACCCGAGCTTGCGATCACGATTGCCAAGAAGAAAAGCTGTGTAACCCGGAACGCTGCCGCTGTGCGCAAAATAGTGATCCCCATCACGCACGTCAACCCACCACGTCAATCCGAAACCAGCAGTCTCGTTCCCCCAGAGGCCTTCGATCGGTCCTTTAAACTGATCATATTGGCGAGTCAACATCTGTTCGAGAGTCTGTTCGGCGATGATTCGCTTTCCCTTGAAGACTCCGCCGTTGAGATTCGTGATCAGCCAGTTGGATTGATCGAGCACCGTGCCGTACACCAGCCCCGCCGGCCAGACTGCCGCTTTTAGTCTCGTTGTCGCAAGCTGACTTCCTGTCTTCTCATCGAACGTGTACGGAATCGACAGGCGTTCTTCCATATCCGGGCGCGGCTCGAATGCGGTGTTGTTCATATCGAGCGGCGTGAAGATGTGCTCCTGAATATATTTCCTGTACGGTACGCCGGAAAACTTTTGCACGAGATACCCGATCAGCGTGTAAGCAATATTCGAGTAGACTACCGACGTCATCGGCGGCTTGGCGACTTTTAGCGACTTGCCCAAGTACTCTTCGAGCGCAGGCGGTGCTTCGAAACCCCACACGGTGACCGGACCGAAGTCGGCGGGCAACCCTGAAGTGTGCGTGAGCAGATGTCGAAACGTCACCGGGTGTTGAGGGTCTTCGTTTTGAATTTTGAAGTCGGTCAGATAATCGTTGACCCGATCATCCAGCTTGAACTTGCCTGCCTCCATTTGCTGCAGCAAGGCGAACGTCGACATCGCCTTGAAGGTCGAGCCGATAAGGTAAACGGTGCTGGTCGTAGCCGGAGTGCGTGCCCACAGATTTGAGTAGCCGTAAGCGCTGCTCCAGATGACCTTGTCGCCGGCGATCAACGCAATCGAGGCGGACGGAATTCTTCCTTCGAGTAGAGTGCGCTGGATCTCCGGTTCAAGATCCGCGACGACGCGATCGATGTTGATCGTCTGCGCGTGGGCGATTCCAGCGGTAACCATCATCATCACAGCTACAGTGACGGTGATCACGAATGAGTAGCGCAGTAGTGTCCGCTGTGAAATGCGACTTTTGATCTTGTTCATAGTCAATTCTCTCGCCGCTAACCTTCTCAACGGCATGTAAGGGCGGCCCTCCGTGGCCGCCCCCTATCGATACAAAAGGGATTTCAGCTTCCACTGAGGGGCGGCCGCGGAGTGCCGGCCTTACAGGCCGATGATCTATTGCCGCGGGCCTTCAACAACCGGGACCGCGATGTATGAAGCATGCGGGCCCGATCGATAGACCTTCTGCGTCGCTCGCTGAAAATCTGATTCCTTCGCTTGAAAAATGTTCGGCACGAACCGCTGCGGGTTCCGATCAATCACCGGAAACCAGGTGCTCTGCACCTGGACCATGATTCGATGTCCCTTTAAGAAAACATGGTCGTTAGCGGGGAACGCTATCTCGTAGCGGTTCACCTGATCGGGCACAATTGCTTGCGGTTTCTCAAAGCCGTTGCGGTAGCGCCCCCGCAGCACATCCCCCGCAACCATTAACTGAAATCCACTCATCTTTGGATCGGGAGCGTACTTCTCCGGATAGACATCGATCACCTTGACGATCCAATCGCTGTCGGTGCCGGTCGTCGATGCGAAGAGATTAGCCGCGACCTTTCCGGAGACGACTACGTCATCAGCCAGCACATCGCTCGTCCATGTGAGCACGTCGGGTCGATGATCGACAAAGCGTTGATCTTCGACTAACCAGGTAGTCCAACCTGACCGAACGTCGATCGGACGCGGACGATAAGGCACCGGATTGGCCGGGTCCGAGACATAACTATCGAACGCTCGTTCGGAAGCCGGTGGCTGTTCGAATGACAACTTTCCGTTGGCCTGGAAATAAAGTTTTCGCGCGGAGACGTTTTGCTTCGGCGGCCACGAATCATGACGCACCCATTCATTTGCGCCCGTCCGAAAAGTAAGCGCTTCGGGAAGATTTGGATTCTCACGTCCCTTCAGATGGTATGCGAGGAATTTCGCCAATACCTCTTTGCGATAGTAAGCCGCGGTAGCCGCTCCGAAGTCTATTCGCCCGAGCTTTTGTCCATCGCCTCTCGACCACCCGCCGTGATTCCACGGGCCGACCACTAAAAAGTTCTGATGGGCCGAATCGTGTTGCTCAAGCAACTCATAGATCTTTATCGGTCCGTAGAAATCTTCCTGGTCCCACCAACCGGCGACGTTCAAGATCGGCACCGTCACTCGAGTCAGCCACGGCGCAAAACCCTGCCGCTTCCAAAACGCGTCGTAGTCGGGATGGTTGACGAAGTCGTTCCAGGTGGGAAGGCGATTGTGAAGGTACCTGGCATCCGCGTTCGACAACGCTCCCAGATTCAAATACCAGTCGTACGCGTCAAAGCGATCGATAACCGTCGAGACGTCAGTGATCTCCTTCGATGATTCCATCATATAAGCGTACTCAAAACCGTAGCTCAGCCGGAATGCGCCATTGTGATGAAAGTCATCTCCGATCCACATATCTGCTGGAGAGGCTTGCTCGACTGCGGCCTTGAGCGCAGGATGCGGATCGAGCGTACCCATGACCGTAAGCCACGCGCCGTAGCTCGTGCCTGCCATTCCGACGCGGCCGTTGTTGTTTGGCACATTCTTAAGCAGCCACTCGATCGTGTCATAGGTGTCGGTGCTTTCATCGATCGCGTTCTGGTCTTTTGGATCGCGCGGCTGGCGAAGCATGACGAACTGACCTTCCGATTTGAAACGTCCGCGAATGTCCTGTGAGACGATGATGTAACCGTCGGCAGTCAATTCCGGAAGCGCGCTCGCGATGCGCGCGGCGTTGAGCGGCCCAGTTCCGTAAGGAGTTCTGAGCAACAGAATGGGAAGCTTCTCCAAGACTTGAGTCGGCGCGTAGATCTGTGTGTAGAGATGCACGCCATCGCGTGTCGGAATCATGGCCTCCGTTGCGGTCAACACGCCTGGCTGTTGTTGCGCCTGTTGTTGTGCAGTGAGGGGCGCGACTGCCCCGAGGCAGAAGAGCGCGACCAACGCCAGGGCTTTGGTTCCTCGAGTAACACATCTGGACACAGTATTCATTCTTTTCCTCGCCTTGCGATCCTTTTTCCCCTGGCCCATCAGGCGTTCACGCCTGGGGTTCGTGTGCGACCTGGGTGGAAGCCCCGTTTGACGGGGCTTAAAAAAATTCAGGTACATTCATTCGCTGCAAAGAGCTCGATGAATCGAGCTCGACAACGAGATACCCGCCCGCGAACTCAGGCGTAAACGCCGGCTAGTGCAAACGGAACAAGTGGTGGTTTCACAGGGGACGCAAACCACGCTGTTTAATCCTTCGACACTCGGTCGATTGGAGCGGGCCGCGGCACGCGACGCACCGGGTTCTTCTCCAGAAGTCTCATCGCCTCCTGAACCGCGCGTTCGAGTTGAGGGTCGTGGCCTTTGATCACTTCAGCGGGCGTGTACTCGACCTCGATATCAGGAGCTACACCTTCGTTTTCAACCGCCCACTTGCCTGCGAGATCATAGAACGCAAGGCTTGGCGCAGTGATGCCCCCGCCATCGATTGTCGAGGGAGTGCCGAGAGTTCCAACAAGCCCTCCCCACGTGCGCGTGCCGACCAGCGGACCGATCTTGCGCAACCTGAAATAGTACGGCAGCGCGTCCCCGCCCGAGCCGGCTGATTCGTTGATGATCATCACCTTCGGGCCATAGATGCCGGCGGTCGGCGAAGTCGACGGCTTGCCATCGCGCAACGCGAAATAGCCCATCAGCTTACGGTCAAGCTCGTTCACGATGTAGTCGGCTACCTGCCCGCCCTGATTGTAGCGCTCGTCGATGATCGCGCCATCCTTCTGTTGCTGTGAGTAATAATACCGAGTGAAGTAGCTGTATCCGGCCCCCGCTGTATTTGGCAGCCAAACATACGCGAGTCGACCTCCCGACAGCTCATCCACTCGTCGACGGTTTGCTTCAATCCATTCGCGAGTTCGAAGACCCTGGTCGCTAGCGACTGGAACTACGGTTATCACACGCGAACCTTCCGTCGATGGCTGTATGTTGACTCGGATGAAAGTCTGACGGCCGGCGGTCCCTTCGAACAAACTATAGAGATTCGCGGGAGGCGTGAGCGGTCGACCGTTGACCTCTAGCAGGTAATCACCCTCGGATACTTGAATGCCGGGTGCGCTCAAAGGCGCTTGCAATTCAGGATTCCAGTTCTCCCCGGTATAGATTTTTCGGATTCGATAGTGACCGTTTTCAACCGCGAAATCGGCGCCCAACAAACCGACCGGTACCGGGTCATCAGCGGGAACGTCCCCGGGGCCCGTCAAATACGAATGGCCAACAGTAAGCTCTCCTCCGACGGTGGCGATCAAATAAGCGAGATCAGAGCGATGCTGAACGTAAGCAAGGAGCGGTCGATACTTGTCGTAGATCGCCTGCCAATCGTTCCCGTGCATCTTTGCGTCATAGAAATAGTCGCGCTCGATGCGCCACGTCTCGCGAAAGATCTGTGCCCACTCGGCTCGCGGATCGACCAGCGTTTCGAGTTGGGCTACGCTGATTGCTCCATCGCCGACCTTGGGAGGGACGGGGCGATCGAGCGGCACGATTCCCCATCGGTTCCCCGGGCCTGCCGCTTGATACAGCAGCTTCTTCTTGTCGCCCGACAACGTGTATGAGCGAATCCCTTCCAGAAACGGCGCCGCAGAACGCTCCTTCAACTGATAACGCTGCAAACGCGGCGCCGCCGGAGCTGCAGCCGATGCTTCCAGATAAAAGATCACTCCCGATGAGCCTGCCGTGAGATCGCTGTAGTCGCCCGCTGGAACCTTCAGCGCGAGGATCCGCTGGCCGATGCCGTTGAAGTCTATGCGGACATTTACAGGGGCGGGCGCCGCTGGTTTAGCTCGCGGCGTTGCTGCGTCTTCCAGTGGGGCGTGAGGCTCGTCGCCGGTTTCGGGAAGCAGCGGCGATGGATCGCTTGCGCTCAAAACGGTGATGTAAATCGCTCGACGAACGGGCCGGTCAAGCGAGCTCATCTCGAGCCAGCCGCTTCGGGGTCCGTAGTCGGTGCTCGCAAGAAAATAGAGATACTTGCCGCCCGCATCGAATGCCGGTGAGATCGCGTCAGACAATCCGTCTGTAAGCTGGATTGCTTTTCCCTCCGCCACCGAATAAACGAAGACGGCCCGCATATGACTGTCGAGCACTTTTGAATATGCGATCCACTTCGAATCCGGCGACCACACGGCATCCGGCTGATGCGGCGGGTCATAGTAAGCATCGGTGTCGACCTTCGTCGTCTTGCCACTTGCTACTTCGAGAGCCCACAGGTTCAGGTGGTTGTCATTGAAGAGCAGTTGTTTTCCATCCGGCGACCATGCGAGATCTGAAAAGAAAGCCGCGGACGGTAAAGCCATAGCTCGCGGCTTTGCAACTCCCGTCGGGTCGCCGACCATCAGTTGGTATTCGCCGTTCGCGTCCGAAAGCCAGGCCAACTCCGCTCCATCCGGTGACCAGACCGGATCGCGATCGTGCGCGCCGGGACTCTGCGTAAGATTTCGGTAGTCGCCTTTCTCGGCCGGCACTGTGAAGATGTCGCCACGCGCCTCGAAAGCGGCACGCACGCCGGTCGGTGAAAGCGATGCGCTCCGGATCATCGCGGCCACCTTCTTGAATTGCGGACGCGCCCAGGCAAAGTCGGCGGTGACATCTATGTTGAGACGATGCGACTGTCCGCTCTTCGCGTCGACGAGATAAATGTAGCCCGCCTGCTCGTAGACTATCGCGTCCGGGCCGGCCGACGCGCTCATAATGTCGAAGTCGTCGTGTTTGGTCAGTTGCGTGAGCGCCTTCGAATCGAGCCGATAGGAAAAAAGATTAGCCGTATGATTTCGATCGGAGACGAAGTAAATCGTATTGCCAATCCACATCGGCTCGACGTCGTTGCTACCCGACCACGGCAGAGCTTCAGTCGTGTAGTCAGTGAGGTTCATTACGCGGATTGGATGGGTGCGGCCACCGCGATAGTGACGCCATTGACTGGCCTGGTTCTGCGACCATGCGGGGAACATCGCGACCGAGAATTCTTCGTAGGCGAATCGCCGCGCATCAGGCGAGTAAGCACCGGTGTAAGCTCGAGGCATCGGCAGAGCTTCGGGCATGCCTCCCCCTAGATCGACGCTCCATAATTTGAAGTGAGCGTGAGGTGCGCTGTCGCGGTCCGAGGCAAACACGACGCGGCGCCCGTCGGGCGTCCATCCGCGAACCACGTCGATGCCCGGATGATAGGTCAACCGCTTCGGGTCACCTCCAGACGTAGCGACGACGTACACGTCGGTATTCCCTCCCACAGTGGCAGAGAAGGCGATGAGCGAGCCGTCGGGCGAAAAATGCGGATCGGCTTCCACGCCTGGCGTCGCTGTAAGACGTCGAGCCTGACCGCCGTTGCGAGAGACGACCCACAAGTCTCCGGCATACTCGAACGCCACAAGATCGCGGCTCACAGTGGGCTGACGTAGAAGTCGCGTGCCTTGAGCCGTAGCCCTGACTGAGAACAGGAAGCACAGCAGTAGAGCAAAGACAAGATATCGCATGTTCATGAACGGCTCCTTGAAGTTCGCTGTCAGATCTTGGATGCAGCTTTGACCAAGCACCTTGGAATTAGGCACCAAAGCTGCGCGCTCTGGGCAGGCCGAAAGAGTGAGTATCTCCAGACGGGACTGGTCTCGAAAAGCATCGTAGCGTCTTAAATAGATCAGAACAAAACCATCCTGGCCTGATCCTTTCAAGCGGTCTCCAGGGCTCCTCATTCTAACTAAAACTCGATTCTTAATCCGATCTGCCCTTCGCGCCCTGGCAGCACCTGTATCGCCTTTCCGAAAGGTTGAATCAGGTTAGTGGCGGACTGCCCGACGGCAGCGGGGTTCTGGCGATTCAACAAATTAAAGAACTCGAAAAGCAATTGCAGCTTGACTCGCTCACCGAACGCGATCCGCTTGGCGAAGCGGGTGTCAAGATTGACGTAAGGCGGCGCGGTGAAAGCGTTGCGGCCAGCGCCCGAGCCGTGATCGATGGTATTGAAAGTGCCATCGCCGTCCGGGTCCTCAGTGACGGCGGCGGTGCGGCTGAAATGAAAGCCGCTCTGCGCCCTGAAGATGCCACTGACCTCAATCCGCCATGGCAGCTCCACCAACCCGTTGACTTGGAAGATGTGATTCACCGACAGGTCAGACGGGCCCCTGTCAAGATCAGGGCCGTTGAGAAACGTGCCGGCTTGCGCGACAAACTTGCCGGTAGTAGTTGTGAACGAGCCGTTCTGGTTGGACTTGGCGGTACTGGGCTCCGTCACTACCGGCACTACTCCAACGAAACTGTCGGAGGGCAACGAAAAAATGCCGAGCTGATTGTCCGTGGCGTGGGCGAAAGTATAGTTCCCGCCCAGGAGGAAGCGGCTGCCGAACCGCCGATTAAAGTCGAGCACCAGCGCGTCGTATTGACCTTTGTACCACGGGCCAAAAGTGGTGATTGGTCCTTGAGGGAACGGGGCCAGAAACCTGCGACCCAACACGCGCGCCGCGAAGTCAATGTTGGTCTCCCGTTCGCCCAGGATGTCGCGGATGTCGCGGTGGTAATAATCCGCCGAGAACACCATGTTCTTCGTGAGTTCACGCTGCACGCCGATGCCGAAGCTTAACGTGTGCGGAGTGCTAAAGCTTGAGTCAATGCTGGTCGGGGCAGGCTGCGCCGGAATAGCTGGCTGGCTTAGCGCCCCGAACGGTCCGAAGAAGAAGAAGCCTGCCGGGCGTCCGACAGCCGCGCTGGCCTGATCCGCATATTGTTGCGGCGTCAGTCCCGTCAGTGACTGCACGTTGCTGAGGTTAATTATTGCGTTGGCCGGAACCGGAGCGTGGCCCGCCGCGACCACACGATTAAGCCTGTCTATCCCCACATATGGCTGCGTCGCGCCGACCGGGCACTTCGCTCCACTGGAGGCAATCTGTGCATCAGTCAGATTGGTTGAGATGCACAGCCCGTTGGGCGGGAATAGCGAGCCATTAACGAGCGCCACTACCAGCGACGGAACGCCGTAGAACCCGCGCGGGTATGAAAATGGCTGGACGACTCTCCGGTCAGCGCCGCCGAACGGCGGCACATCGCGCACCAGACCCAGCCGGTACTGATCATAGAAAACTCCAAAATGAGCACGCACGACGGTCCGCGGCGTCACCGCCCAGGCGACGCCCAGACGCGGCGAGAAGTTCTCTTTGATCTTGAATGCGGAGTCATAGTCCCAGCGGAGACCGAGGTTCAAAGTGAGATTATGACGGAGCCTCCAATCGTTTTGCGCGAACAGTCCATCGTAGTTGTTCCGCAGGTGAATCTCGTTGGCTGCGGGGGTAAGTCCGCCGACCGTCGTCAGCGTGAAGAAGCCGCCGTTGACGGGACCGAACGTTTGAAAGTCCGCGACCGTGGCGAAGAGTTGACTGCGTTGGAGCTGGGCCTCGACGCCATCAACTTTGGTTCGCAGGAAATTCCACCCGAACTTCAGTTCGTGGTTGCCCAACAGCTTATCGGCGTTGGCAGTGAATGACGTGTAGTTCTGGTCGAGGTTCGAGGGCGTAGAGACATTGCCGAAAGAAACCGACGGCAGATCGCCGAAGAACGTGCCGGTGGTATTAGAACTGAATGGGAAGAATGCCGTCGCCGCTCCGGCGTCCGGATGCGAAGGCCGAGTATCGGAAGGCTCACCGCGATAGGCACCCCGCAGCGTCACCACCCACGGGCTGCCCTGCTCGCCAAGCAAGAACGTGTCGCCGAAACCGAGCAGCAGGTGACGCGAGCCGGTGTCGTTGCGCGTCGACGGCAAACTGCCTGACTGTGAAAGAGGGAGAAATTCTCTGACCACCTGGTTGGTGTAGTTCATCTCTTCAGTCAGGTGATGACGTCCAAGCGTCTCGTCGAACTTCAGAAAGTTCCGCGTCTCGAATATGCGCGAAGGGTTGTCAAACCGGCTCTCCTGATTGCGCAACAGTTGGTTTACGACCGCGTTGCCCGTGTCAGGGAACTTGAAATCCAGCCGCCGTGTCTCCGTGATCCGTTCTGACGAGCCGAAGAAGAAGACCTTGTCTTTGATGACTGGGCCGCCGAGCGCGAGGCTGTAATCGAGACGGTGCAGAAATGGCGCTTCCGTTCTCGTTGGGTCCAGAGAGTTGTTGCTGTCGAAACCGTTATTGCGAAGAAACAGCGACCCGATCCCATGAAAGTCGTTTCCTCCGCTTTTGGTTATGACGTTTACTGTCGCCCCTGAAGCCTGTCCGAACTCGGCCTTGTAGCCGGTTGTCAGCACCTGAAACTCGGCAATCGTCTCCTGATTGAACTGCGCGGCTGGGCCACCCAGTACAGTGTCCTTGTTTGGCTGCCCGTCAATCAGGAAATTGTTGTTGCCGCTCCGTTCCCCGAGCACCGGGTTGGCGTTGTCGCTGTTGGAGTCAGCCTGTCGATTGATGGCCACACCGGGAACGAGCTGCAACAGATCGAGGTAATTGCGACCGTTGACAGGTAACTCCGTTATCTTTCGCGGCGTGATGGTAGCGCCCGTGCCCGACGCATTTCGTTCAAGCAGCGGGGCATCAGCGCTGACGTTGACAACCGACCCGACGCCACCGACTTGCAGGTTGACATCGAGCGTGACTACGCGATTGAGGGTCAACTCGATATTGGAGGTGTTCGTTACGAAGCCTGCCGCTGACACCGTCATGGTGTAGATTCCCGCAGGTAATGCGGTGAGCCGGTAGAATCCATCGGCGTCGGTCGTTGTGGTGCGCTCGGACGCGTGCGTCGTCTCGTTCACCTTGACTGCCGCCCCTGCGATCGCCGCGCCGTTAGCATCCTTAATGGTCCCTTCGATCGTGGAAGTAGTAGTCTGGGCCGACGCGCTCAGGGGAGAAAGGTGCAACAAGAACAATGTAAAAAAAAGGATTAGAAGCGATGAGCAGCACCTCCTCAGTGCAGCGCACCCGCTTCTTTCTATCAGATCGTAGATCGTTGGTAGGACAATCCCTTTCAGGCTCATGACTCTGCCTCCTGTGATGAGTCGCACTTCATCCGCTCCGCCGGCAGCATATCCTTGCTTAGAAACTGCGCTTAGAAACTGCGCGGGGCTTAGAAACTGCGCGGCGTTTAGAAACTGCGCAGGCATACAGCATTGTAGCCAGCGCCAAAGTGAACAGCGCCATTTGATGCCGATGTTTCGTCTCAGGCCCATAGTGATCTCCGTCTGGTGTAGTTGCGAATTTGATAGTAACAAAGGCTTTTTGTCGCCCATGTCGAGCTCTCCGGGCCATACCAGCCGTCTCCCGCTATCGAACGGCAGCTCTATAACACCAAGCGTTGCGGAAAGTCAATAGGACAACAAGTGTTGCACTAATTTCTTGCCCACCGATTCTCGATATGATATGTTACGCGCGCCATGCAAGACGTTGTGAGTTTCGACAACCCTGGCTTCGAGTTCGCCTCCGGCGACCCGATCACAGTTGAGAGCGTGAGCCTCGTGCTTGTGCGTTTGCCGCTCAAGGAGGCGTTTGAAACCAGTTTCGGGAGTATCGATTCGAGGCTGATTTTTCTGGTCAGCATCCAGGCCAACGGATTCGAGGGATGGGGCGAAGTCGTCGCCGCCGAAGAACCCCTCTACAGTTATGAGACTATCGGGACTGCTGCGCACGTTATCCGCGATTTCCTGGCGCAGGCATTGATGAGCGGCCCTCTATCGAGTCTGGCCGAGCTTGCCCTGAGATTTCGACGTTTCAAGGGGCACAACATGGCGAAGGCGGGGCTCGAGCTCGCCCTCATGGATCTGCTCGCGCGTAGGCAGAACCAATCTCTGTCCGGGTTGATTGGGGGAAATCGAAAGCGCGTTGCGGTTGGCGTAAGCCTGGGCATTCAGGCCAATCTGGCCTCACTCCTCGATCGTATCGATAGATACATCGAGCTCGGCTATCAGCGGATCAAGATCAAGATCAAGCCGGGTTGGGACACCGAAGTGGTTGCCGAAGTGCGCCGCCGGTATCCAGGCATTTTACTGTCGGTTGATGCGAATGCGGCCTACACGCTGAACGATACGGACCATCTGAAGTCCCTGGACGACTTCGGATTGCTGATGATCGAACAGCCGCTCGGCCACGATGATCTGGTCGATCACTCGAAGTTGCAGGCAGAGCTCAAGACCGACATATGCCTGGACGAAAGCATCACAACCCTGCGGCAGGCCGAGCAAGCTCTCGACCTGGGGAGCTGCCGGCTGATCAATATCAAGATCGGGCGAGTCGGCGGTTACTCACAAGCCTTGCCCATCCACGACCTCTGTTATCGACGTGGAATCCCTGTGTGGTGCGGTGGAATGCTCGAGTCGGGGATCGGCCGAGCGCACAACCTCGCTCTCGCCAGTCTGCCGGGATTCACGTTGCCCGGCGATATCTCAGCTAGCTCGCGGTACTTCGCCCGAGACGTGATCGTTCCGGAGGTGAGCGTCGCGGCGGACGGCACAGCCGCGGTTCCGCAGGGAAAGGGCCTTGGGTTTGAAGTTGATCTCGACTATATTCAGAGTCGCGCCGAGTCCATCGAGCGCATTAAGCCGGAAAGCTGACGAGGGTGAATGAGCAACGCCAGCACCCGCAAGAAACCGCAAAGTAATCTCCGTCACAATGGGATGAGAGCTTCACCAACCGCGCTGCAGTCCCGGTTCGCCGAAGCGCGTTCCCGCCTGGGACCCACTCGCCAGCAGTTGATTCGCGATATTCTTGATAACTGCGAGGAGACGTGCTTTCTCTCCTCTCGAGAATTGGCCAAGCGCTACGACGTCGACGCGGCAACGGTTGTCCGCACCGTCCAGGCGATGGGCTACAAAGGTTTCGCCGATTTCAGCGAAGACCTGAGACGTCATTTCGTCACCCGAATCACACCCTACACAGTTCTCAAGGCTGCAACACAGGAGAAGCGCAGCGTAGCCGATCATATCGATCACAGCCTGGACAAAGCGCTCGAGAACCTCAACTCGGTGAAGGCCGACGTAGATCGGAATCGGGTGATCGCGCTGGCGCAGTTGATCCATCGCTCCCGGCGCACCCTTATTGTCGGTTCCGACTTCGCGGCATCGCTGGCTTATTACTTCGCTTACGGGCTTACCACGCTTGGATTTGAAGCCGAAGCGCCGATCGGCAGCGAGGGTAATCTACAACACAAAGTTGAGTTAATGAACGGCAGAGATCTGCTGATTGCGATCAGCTTCGGCCAGTGTTTGCGTGTGACCGTCGATGCTGTGCGGCGGGCCCACGGCCAGGGAGTCAAAACGTTCGGCATTACCGATAGTGAGACAACGCCCATCGCGCGGTATTCCGACAACTATCTGATCGCCCCGGTGGCTAGTCCCTCGTTCCTTAATTCCTACGTGGCTCCAATGGCACTGATCAATGCTATCGAAGTGGCGTGCGCTCATCTGAACCCCAGGCGTTCTCTTACACGACTCAAGCCAACCGATAAGGAATATCTCTCCGGCCGACGCTGGTACCGCGAACCCAAAGCGTCGGGCTGAAACCCACTCGCTCGGTGTCTTAAGCCGAGGCTCCGGTCTCCGTTTGTTCCGCGCGTTTTGAATTTCGGCGCATCCACATCACCAGTCCCAAACCAATCCAGGCCGCGAGCGCAAGGTACTCATACCTTCCGAAACTTCCCGGCACGATCGGGACGACTTTCATCAGGATTAGCAAAGCCGCAACTGTGGCGCCCGCGTAACCTGTCATCCTGAGGCGCGCAGTCGTCGCCACGCCTCCTGCACCTTTCGAGAACGCAAGGCAGGTCGCAAGCCATCCAACAGCCGCCGCCAGCGAGCCTACTTCTGAAATGGGGACGAGCACCGCCTGTCCCAGAAACGACGCGACCGCGGTGAAACAACCTACAAACAGCACCGCGACCAGCGGAGTGCGAAAGTGCTCGTCGATACGCCCCAGCCTCGCGTCGAGCAGCCCACGGCGTCCCATCGCAAACAGCAAACGAGTCGACGTAAGGAAATTCCCGTTGAAAATCTTCAGCAGCGATAGCAGCACAGCGAACATTATTAACTGCACGAGCATTCGCGATCCGAACGCTCGCTCGAAAGCCACTGCCGTGGCGAATCGTTCCTTCGTCAGCGACTGCCACGGCTGTATGAGCGTCACCACACCGATGATCGTCACGTAAAAGAAAATGCCGGCACCCAGCGCCATGAAGATTACTCGAACAAAGTGTTTCGACTGAAAATCGGCGTGAGCTTCTTCTGAGCACTTCGGCGCGGCTTCAAAACCAGTCATGAAGTACGGCACGATCTGAAGCACCAGCAGGACGGAGACCAGGCCTCCGAGCGCTCCACGGTTGTCCGCGAAGGGCGGCTCCCAGTTTGAGGTGTTGCCTTTGAACAAGCCAAGAGTGACGAACACCACAAAGATCGCGAGAAGTCCGAACGTCGTCACGTTCTGAAACGTCGCGCTAAGGCGCACGCCGCGATAGTTTACCAGCACGATCACCGCGGTCAGAACGAGCCCTGCCAGCACGTGCGGAAGATACACCGGATAGCCCCCGACGCGATACAACTCGATCGTGTTCAGCTGCGGAAAGACATAAGAGCCAACGCGCCCAATGGCAACCGCCTCGTAAGGACAGACGATCAGGTAGGCCAGCGTCATCATCCAACCGGTCGCAAAGCTCACGCGCCCGGGAAAGACCGCCCCGGTGTAAGCGATTTCGCTTCCGGCATCAGGCATCCGCTCGGTCAACCGGCCGTAGACGTAGGCGATCGGAACCAGCGCGACGCCACCGATCAGAAACCCGAGCATCGCGCCCACGGCGCCGCCTCTGGTGAGCCAATCATCGATGACCACCATCCACCCGACGCCGACCATCGTGCCGAACGCGAGCGTGAAGTACTCCTTCGATCGCAATTCGCGTCGCAGCGCTGGGCCGGTACCCGTTGGTTGTCGTGTCATTGGACTCATCGCTCCATCCTCGTGCGATTCGATCTCATGTAGGCCGTGTGCTAGAATCCTCATCGATCCGAGGATCGATAATAATTGGCTCAGCGCCAACTTTAGTCAAGAAACTCACATTCATTCGGAGCCCTCAGCATGAATAAGGAATACATCAGCTATGGAATCATAGGGGTGGTAGCCGGGTTGGTGATCGGCTTTATTGTAGGTAACTGGGTAGGTCCGTCCGGTAATACCACGCAGCAAGCGGCGACATCGGGCGGCGAATCGAAGACCGCTTCGGTCAACAGCAGCAACAGCGGACAAGCGCTTCCACCCGGGCATCCGCCCATCGATAGCGGCCAGACTATCCCTGCTCCTCCGCTGCCTGAGGGGACCCCGGGAGCTAGTGAGGTCGCAAACTCTCCGGGCGCGGCGGCCTCCGGAGCTCCTGCGGAGCTTCCGTCGCTGGATCCGTTGCCGGCGGGCAGCAAGGAGGAGCGCGCCGAGCAAAAGTACAAGAACATTCAGTTGCTCAAAGGAATTCCCTCCGATCGGTTGTTGAAAGTCATGTTCGCGTTTAAATCCTCGCTTGGAGTCGACTGCACTTATTGCCACATCAAGGACCAGTTCGAGAAGGACGATAAGCCCACGAAGCAGACCGCGCGCAAGATGATCCAGCTGGTGCGCGACACGAATGCAAAACTCGGGACTGCAACTCGGGTGACCTGCTTCACGTGCCATCGAGGTTCGACTCGCCCGGCATCTTAAGAATCGAGACGGTGGAAACAAGAAATCTAAAACTCGAGCGGCAATTTTCTTCGGACAAGATGCGGAAGGTGAATTTGTTCGAGACCGAACGCATGTTCACCGATATCTATTGTCTCGAGCCAGGCCAGGAACAGAAGCGTCACGCGCACCACGGGGCCGATAAAGTTTACTTCGTGCTTGAAGGCACCGGCAGGTTTTCTATCGGCAATGATGTACGTGATCTCGGACCCGATGAGATTGTGCTCGCACCTGCGGATGTCGAACACGGTGTGAACAATGCGTCGTCAGGCCGACTTGTTGTGCTTGTGTTCATGGCACCGAATCCGAACAGGTCTGGGAGTTAATTTCAGCTTGAAGCAGATCGTCGCCGGAGGATTTATGTCCAGGTTGAAACGCGTCTCAACGCAATCGATCTCGCGAGCGGTTGTTTCAGTCATCACCCTCGTTCTGATGCTTATGTCAAATATTCACACCCACTCGGACGGCAAGCAATGGTCCTCACAGATCAAGCCCGGCCGCTCGATTGTTCGCTCCGAGCACGGCATGGTAGCTTCCAGCCAACCCTTAGCGTCACAGGTCGGACTGGAAGTCCTTAAGCGAGGGGGCAACGCAGTCGATGCGGCAGTCGCGATCGCGGCGGTGCTGAATGTCACCGAGCCGATGATGACTGGAGTCGGCGGCGATATGTTCGCGCTTGTCTATTGGTCGAAAACCGGCGAGCTAAAGGCCTTGAACGCGAGCGGCCGCGCGCCGCGCGCGTTGAATCTGGATTACTTCACCCGTAAGGGCATCAAGAACATTCCGATCACCGGCATGGAACCTATTACGGTGCCCGGCGCTTTCGATGGTTGGGTAACGCTCATCGAGAAATACGGGACGATGAAACTCGCTGACCTGCTTGCGCCCGGGATCGAGTACGCCGAGAACGGATTCCCGGTGATGGAAAAAGCAGCGCGCGATTGGGCATCGTCATCTGAAAAACTCAGCAAGACTCCCGCCGCTTCGGCTAACTATCTGATCAACGGCCGAGCGCCACGGGCGGGCGAGATCTTTCGTCAGAAGAACCTCGCGCGTACCCTTCGCGCGCTGGCGCTCGGAGGCCGGGACGCGTTTTACAAAGGCGAGATCGGGCGCGCGATTGTCGACTATTGCCAGAAGAATGGCGGCTTCCTGACCATGCAGGACCTCGCCGAGCATAAATCAGAATGGGTAGAACCGATTGCGACAGACTATCGCGGCTACAAGGTGTACGAGTGCCCGCCAAACGGTCAGGGGCTGACCGCGCTTCTGGCCTTGAACATTCTCGAAGGCTTCGACCTTGCGTCGATGAACGCACGGCCCGACCTTTATTATCACACGCTGATCGAAGCGACGAAGCTAGCGTTCGCGGATCGCAACAGATACATCGCCGATCCGGCATTCGCGAAAGTGCCGGTTCGTCAGTTGCTATCGAAGGATTATGCCGCCGGCCGTCGCGCGCTGATTAATCCCGATCGCGCGATTGAAGCGCCGGAGGCTGGAGTCGTCGCGGGTGAAAGCGACACTACGTACTTCACGGTGATCGACAAAGATCGCAACGCCGTGTCGTTCATCAACAGCCTCTACGAAGAGTTCGGATCCGGAATAGTCGCGGGCGACACTGGAATCGTGTTGCATGATAGAGGAGCTGGCTTTTCGCTTGATCCGAAACATCCGAATCGCATCGAGCCGGGCAAGCGGCCTTTTCATACAATCATCCCCGCGATGGTGTTCAAAGACGGCAAGCTTTTCATGTGCTTTGGCGTGATGGGCGGCGCGATTCAGCCACAGGGACACGTTCAGGTTCTTACAAATCTGATTGACCTGGGAATGAATCTGCAGCAGGCGATCGAGGCTCCGCGGTTTCGATACCTGAGCGGCAACCGCGTCATCCTTGAAGATGCGATGACCGAACCAATCATCGGCAGCTTGATCGCGAAAGGTCATCAGCGAGCAAGTCAATCGGGCGCGTCGATGGGCGGAGGTCAAGCGATCATGATCGATCCCGCGAGCGGCACATTGATGGGCGGCTCGGATCCGCGCAAAGACGGATTGGCGCTGGGGTATTGAACTCTACCGTAGACTGTCCAGTGCGGAGCATTCGTTAGTACAGTGAGGTTCTCGGTCATGGTTCAGTTGCTTGTCCCTAAGATTCAACCGCTGATTTACGCCGCCTTCGGTGCGCTGATCTGCGCAGATCAGCGGAACGCAGTCAGCGCAAATCCGCGGTTCCTCTTTCCCTGCGAGGACGGAGAGCCGAATTGAATCACTGACAGGTTCTCCGCAGACTGGACAGTCTGCGGTACTCTCTTGATAATTACTGGCCCGTCGCATACAAAGATCACTAGGTATGTCCGAGGAAACACAGATCAGTAATAGCGAAGCTCGAACGCGCGTGGTGCTCGAGACAGGTATCGGCGAGATGCCATTCGGCGGCGAAGAGTTCCTCACCGAGGACCAGGCTGCCGCGAAGCGCGACGCGCTCAGGTTATTTCAGTCGGCTTACGAAGCACAGATGCGCAGTGATCTTGATGAAGCGGTCGATCTGTACAAGAAATCGATCGAGGCTTACCCGACCGCCGAAGCGCACACATTCCTGGGTTGGACCTACAGCTTCATGAGCATGGCTGATGAGGCGATTGCCGAGTGTCATCGTGCCATCGCCGTCGATCCGGCTTTCGGTAATCCTTATAACGACATCGGCGCCTACCTGATCGAGCAGGGAAATCTGTTCGCCGCAATCGAGTGGTTCCGACGCGCGATGATGGCGTCTCGCTACGAGTGCTATTTCTATCCGCACTTCAATTTGGGCCGCGTATATGAAGCGCTCGGAAGATGGTTTGAAGCGCTGCGCGAGTATAAAGCGGCGATTGATTTGAATCCGAAATACGCACTGGCAATTCAAGCCTTCAGGAGACTGCAAGGGAAGTTGAACTAGCGGTTCTTAGAGGAATGCCGGATATATTCCAACACTTTCCGATCAAAGCGACAGCACGCGCCGTGTTCGATGCTGTGTCGACCCCGAAGGGTCTCGATGCGTGGTGGACGGAGAGCTCATCAGGCGAGCCCAAACCAGCGGCGGAATACGACCTTGGTTTTGGCGAAGGATATGATTGGCGAGCAACGGTATCGAGCTGCGTACCCGACCGGGAGTTTGAATTGGAGCTGGTCAGCGGGGACGAAGATTGGCAGGGGACGCGCGTGGGATTTCATCTTGATCAGGGCGGCGACGTAACTCAGGTGCGTTTTCATCACACGGGCTGGCCCGAATCGAACGACCATTACCGAGTGTCGTGCTACTGTTGGTCGATGTATCTCAGGTTGTTGAAGCGCTACGTCGAGCTCGGCGAAGTGGTGCCGTACGAAGATCGCCTTGAGGCGTGACCCTTTTGAGGGCGAGAGTGAGTTAGCATGGACGTTGTTAATCCTAGAGGCGGATGGATCGAAGTAATCACCGGCGGCATGTTCAGCGGCAAGAGCGAGGAGCTGATTCGCCGAATTCGCCGAGCTGAAATCGCCCGCCAGCGCGCGCAGATTTTTAAGCCGGCTATCGATAACCGCTTCGACTTGAAACGAGTGATCTCGCGCGACAATCGAGGCATCGATGCTGTAGTTGTCAACAACGCCGCGGACCTTCGCTCGAACCTCTTGTTCGGAGTGAAAGTCGTCGGCATCGACGAGGTCCAGTTCTTCGACGAGGGAATCATTGACGTGTGTATGGAGCTTGCGGACGCCAGCGTGCGAGTGATCGCCGCCGGGCTCGATCAGGATTATTTGCGCCGGCCTTTTGGACCTATGCCGGGCCTGCTCGCCGTGGCGGAGTATGTTTCAAAGATGCATGCGGTGTGTGTTCGCTGCGGCGGGCCCGCTCATTACACGCAACGTGTAGCAGGTGGAAACTCACAGATAGAAATTGGTGACGGAACCTACGAAGCGCGCTGCCGCGTTTGCTATGTGCCTTATGAGGCGTCCGAATCCTCCGCTGACTCCGCAGGCGAAAGCCTCGACGCTGCGATAACCCGCTGATCAAAGAAACGCTCGATGAACGTCTTCGAACTCACCCGCAAGCTCATCTCCATTCCATCAATAAGTGGCGATGAAAAGGCAGTCGCCGAATTTCTCGCCGATTATCTGAGGGCCGCCGGCTTTGATGTCCAACTCCAGGAAGCAGAAGACGACAGACCGAATGTCTATGCTCGAAGAGGCGAACCCCATGTCGTGCTGTCGACTCACACCGACACCGTTCCGCCTTACGTTGAGTTCCGCCAGGACGATGACTTTATCTACGGCCGCGGGGCCTGCGACACCAAGGGAATCATCGCGGCTATGCTCAAAGCCGCCGAAGCATTGATAGAAGCAAGCGTCACTGACTTCGGAATGCTCTTCGTCGTCGGTGAAGAAGCCGGCAGCGTCGGCGCTAGTCAGGCTAACAAGATCCCAAATCAATCGCGCTATCTGATCAACGGCGAGCCTACGGAATCGAAACTGGCGCTTGGCTCGAAAGGGGCTCTCAGAGCCATTCTCAGGGCGCGTGGCCGCGCGGCTCATTCGGCTTATCCCGAGAAGGGCAAATCTGCGATCAACATGCTGCTTGACGTACTAACCGATCTTCGGCAAGTCGACTGGCCGCGTGACGAGGCGCTTGGCGCTACGACGATGAACATCGGAATGATCAAAGGCGGCGTCGCGGCAAACGTGATCCCGCCCAATGCAGAAGCCGAGTTGATGTTTCGAGTCGTGACGAACAACGAATCTCTGAAACGGGTCATCGAAACCGTCGCCGGTACGCGCGTTGAAGTCGAATACACATTCGCGTGCGATCCGGTGTTCACTGAGGAGATAGATGGGTTCGAGACGACCGTAGTCGCTTTCACAACGGATATTCCCGCCTTGACGAACTGGGGTAAGCCTCTGTTGTTCGGGCCAGGTTCGATACTCGATGCGCATACGCCCGGCGAAAGAATTTCCAAAGCAGAGGTTGCCGCTGCAGTCGAGACTTACAAGGAGATGGTCCTGAGTTTGAAGGCGAAGAGCTGACGGCGTAGTCTTCTTTTCGGCTTGCCGAACGGCGACTCGACGTTTGTATCGTTTCGTCGCCAAGACGCAAAGGACCGCAAAGACGCAAATCGGAAGGACAAGGGCAATGCCGAACAAGATTCCAGTAGGTGTTCTCGGAGCGACCGGCGCGGTAGGACAGAAGTTCGTAGCGTTGCTCGAGAACCATCCGTGGTTCGAGCTGACCGAACTGGCAGCTTCGGACAGATCCGCCGGGAAGTGTTATGAAGACGCAACCGCATGGCGGCAATACAAACCGGTTCCCGAGCGGCTCAGAGCCACAATCGTCAAACCCTGTGAGCCGAAACTTGATTGCCGGGTTGTGTTCTCCGGACTCGATTCATCGGTCGCCGGCGAAGTAGAAGAGAACTTCGCGCGAGCGGGCTACATTGTCCTGAGCAATTCCAAAAACCATCGGATGGACGACGACGTTCCGCTGCTGATTCCCGAAGTCAACCCCGAGCATCTCGGATTGATTAAAGTACAACGTGAACGCCGGGGCTGGACCGGCGCGATCGTGACCAATCCTAATTGCTCCGTGATCGGGCTTGTGATGGCCCTTGCGCCAATTCATCGGGCGTTCGGAGTAAGACGGTTAGTCGTCACTACGATGCAGGCGCTGTCAGGCGCAGGATATCCCGGACCTTCTGCGATTGACATGCTTGGCAACGTCATCCCCTTCATCGGCGGCGCTGAAGAAGAAAAAGTAGAGACCGAGCCGCTCAAGATTATGGGTACGCTCGACGGCGATCACATTCGCTTCGCGGATTGCCGGATCAGCGCGCACACCAACCGCGTGTTTGTCGAAGACGGCCACATGGAATTCGTTTCGGTCGAGCTTGAGAAAAAGGCCACGCCCGATGAAGTCGCACTAGCGCTTTCCGCATTCGCTTCACTTCCACAGGAGTTGAAGCTGCCTTCTGCCCCGGCGCGACCCGTGATTGTTACAGAGGACCGCGACCGTCCGCAGCCGCGCCTTGATCGGGATGCCGGAGATGGAATGAGCGCGGTTGTAGGGCGGATTCGCGAGTGCCCGGTGTTCGATATTCGATTTGTCGTGCTGTCACACAACACTATTCGCGGCGCAGCAGGAGCGTCGATCCTCAACGCCGAGTTGATGAAGGTTCAAGGATACTTTTGATGGGCTTGTACGGGCGGCGCTCCGTGGCCGCACCTCTTCCGAATACCGAAGCCCGATGTACAAAGAGGGGCGGCCACGGAGGGCCGCCCCTCTACAAGTTGAGTTGGCTATGATTGTAATGAAATTCGGCGGCACCTCGGTTGAGGATGCGCCTTCAATCGAACGAGTAGCCGAGATCATTCGCGCGCGTCTCGACCTTAAACCGGTCATCGTTGTTTCGGCGATGGGCAAAACCACTCGGAAGCTGCTGCAGGCGGCCGAAGCTTCTGCTGCGGGAGACGGCAAAACCACGCTCGGCGTTGTCGCCGATCTAAAGACTCGTCACCTGAGCGAAGCCCGCCGATTGGTTAGGCACACCGATGGCCGCGAAGTCTTCTCACTCCTTGAAAAACATTTCGATGAATTGAAAAAGCTCCTCGAGGGTCTGGCCGTGCTCGGCGAAGTTCCGCCGCGCGGACTCGACAAGATCCTCGCGTATGGCGAACTGCTTTCTTCAGCGCTCCTGGCCGATGCATTATTCGAGCGAGGCATCCCGGCGCGATTATTCGATGCCCGGGAGTTGATCAAGACCGATGATCGCTACGGCTCGGCCTCGCCGATGTTCGATGTGACCGACCGACAAATTTGCGAGACTGTTCGTCCCGCGCTCGAGGGCGGGGTCGTACCGGTCGTTCAGGGTTTCATCGCTTCATCGCTGGACGGCGCAACTACCACGCTTGGCTTCGAAGGGTCAGACTACACGGCTACAATTCTCGGCGCAGCGCTCGACGCCGAAGACATTCAGATCTGGAAAGACGTCTCTGGGTTAATGACCGCGGACCCGGAGATTTATTCTCGCGCGCGCACGGTCAAGCTGTGTTCATTTGCCGAAGCCGCGGAACTCACTCACTTCGGCGCAAAGGTGCTTCATCCAAAAGCCATCCAACCGGCCGCGCGAAAAAACATTCCCGTTCACATCTACAACTCGAGGAAACCTGAGGCCGCCGGCACTACGATAACGTCCGACACTGTGCGTTGCTCGAATCCGATCAAGTCGATTGCATATAAGCGTCCAGTTACAATCATTACCGCGACCGCAAACACTACGGCCGATGGATCGCGTTTCATTTCGGCGGATGATTTGTTAAGAGCGCTGTTGGACGTTCTTTCCAAGCGCCGCGCGCAACCGCTGATAACCTCGGTTTCGGCGTCGACGGTTGTGCTTGCGCTCGACGCTCGAGATCTGAAGCACGGTGGGCGCGACTTGATCGAAGCTATTTCCGATCACGGCAGCGCGACCGCGCGCGCTGATCGCGCGATCGTCTCCCTCGTCGGAAACGGGCTTCGAAGCGACCCGCGTATATTGAGCCAAGCATTTAAAGCAATCGAGGAGATCGAAATCGAGATGATCGCGCACGGCTCGTCTCCGATGACGATGAGCCTTGTCGTAGCCCAGGCCGATGTCGAGACTGTCGTAGAAAAGCTGCACGAGACTTTCTTCATTTCTTTGGATCCGCGCGTCTTTGCTTAGCAAAATTGTTTTTTGCGGCATCGCACTAGGCAGTTCAAGCATCAACGTTTAGAATCTCTACTTATCAAAAAGGAAAGGTGTTGCAGTTTCAGATGTCGATACGAGAAAAAGCAAAGATAGCTCGGATGGTAGCGGTTTTCGGGCTTTTGGCAATGTGGATTCCTCCGTCGCTCGGTAACTCGGGCACAGCTGTTAAGAATTCGTGGCGCGGGATCACGCCTCTGCATTCATCCGCCGAAGACGTCGCTCGATTGATCGGCGCCGAGTCTGACTCCTCAGAAGCAGCGCTCAGCGGCCCGTTCAAAGTTGACGGCGGTGAAGTGACCTTCTCTTATCTCACGACCAGCCTCGCAAAGATTTATCGAGCTCCGCACTCGATGGTGGGTAAGGTGTTCACTGTTTATTTCAAACCCAGCTACCCGGTGACGCGCACGGACGTGACCGTGGCCGCTGGCTTCAAGCGATGCGTCGAAGAGCGCGACCGGACGTTTTACTATTTCGTCAACGAAGCGGGCCTTGCTTATCGTTTTCTCCGCGACGGCGATCGATTGGAGACAATCATTTATCAGCCCTCTCGCGCGGAGGTGCGAGGGCTCGCGGTGAATACTGAGTGTGTATTTTGAGGCGGTGGTCCGTGGCGGTGATCACCAGCCACCGACTGCTGGCCGCTGACCACTGACCACTGACCACTATTCATGAAACTAGCACTACTCGGCTACGGAAAGATGGGACGGATGGTTGAGCAAGCGGCCGTGCGTGAGGGCGACGAAATAGTCTGTGTAATGGACCCCGTTTCCGGATCCCACGGCAAATTGAGCGATGCCGATGTGTGTGTGGATTTCACCGAACCGAATGTCGTGCTCGAAAACGTAAAGGCCGCAGCAGCTGCTCGAGTCTCGATGGTGGTCGGAACTACAGGATGGTACGACCGGCTTGAAGAGGCAAAGCTGCTGGTTAAGGAAAGCGGTATTGGATTTGTGTACGGCTCGAACTTCAGTGTCGGTGTCAATCTGATGTTCAAGATCACAGAGCACGCTGCCGAACTCTTCAGCCATTTCCCATCGCACGATCCGTTCATCGAAGAGGCCCATCACAAGTTCAAGAAAGATGCGCCCTCGGGCACCGCGCTCTCTTTGAAACGAATCGCAGAAGCGAAATACTCGCGGGAAATTCCGACCTCCTCGACGCGCGCCGGATTCTTCCCCGGCAAACACATCGTCGGATTCGATTCGGAAGCGGATACGCTCGAGATCATTCACACCGCCAGGAGTCGCGCTGGATTTGCGGAAGGCGCGGTGCTTGCCGCTCGATGGATCGCCGGCCGCACAGGGTTCTTCGAGTTCTCTCAGATAATCGATGAGCAGTTGAAATAAATGCATAACATTTCAAACCTGAAGGGTTGCGGGACGGCGCTGGTCACTCCGTTCAAAAAAGATCTCTCGATCGACGAAGAGGCTCTGCGCAGGTTCGTCGAGTTTCAAATCACCGGCGGAATCGACTTCCTGGTTCCCTGCGGCACTACCGGTGAGAGCGCGACTCTCAGCGACGACGAGCAGCGGCGCGTGATTCAGATCGTGGTGGAAGAAGCTCGCGGGCGCGTGCCGATCATCGCGGGAGCAGGCGGGAACAACACCGCTCACGTGATCAAGCTCGCGCGCGACTGCGAAAGACTCGGGGTTGCCGGCTTGTTATCGGTTTCGCCGTACTACAACAAGCCGATGCAGGAAGGGCTTTATCAACACTTCAAGGCGATCGCCGAAGCGACCTCGCTCCCGATCATCCTCTACAACGTGCCGCCCCGGACAAGCGTCAACATACTGCCGGACACGATTGCGCGGCTTTCGGAGATTCCCAACATCATCGGCGTTAAGGAAGCCTCGGGCGATATCTCACAGATTGCGGAGATTATCACTCGCGTGCCGCCCGAGTTTAAGGTTCTATCAGGTGACGACTCGATGACGCTGCCTCTGATCGCGGTCGGCGGAGTCGGGTTGATTTCGGTTGCAGCCAACGAAGCGCCGGGCAAGATAAAAGCGCTGACCAGAGCTTGTCTCGAGAACAACTGGGAGGATGCTCGTCGATTGAACCGAGAAGTATGGGCTTTGATGAAAGCAAACTTTATCGAGACCAGCCCCGGCCCGGTCAAAGCGGCGCTTGCGATGATGGGCAAGATCGAAGAGACGTACCGCTTGCCAATAGTGCCCGTTACGCCGGAGACGAAAGAGAAGTTGCGAGCGGTATTGGTTGATTTGAGATTGATCTGAGTATTTCCAACCACAAAGTCACGAAGCCACCAGAGGAAAAACGGGACAGGCTTTTTTGTGTCTTTGTGGTTTAATCTCCCTTGAAAAGATGACGTTAGCAAACCAAATACAACAACTCTTCGATAGTCCACCCGCCGAGTTCACCGATGAACATCGCGCGGTGTTCAACGAGTTCAAGAAGCAACTCAACTCAGGCGAGGTGCGCGCCGCGGAGAAAGTCGACGGTCACTGGAAGGTCAATGCTTGGGTGAAACGCGGCATCCTGCTCGGCTTTCGAATGGGTCGGATCGAAAACTTTTCAATCAACAATCAATTTCGGTTTTACGACAAAGATACGTATCCGCTTCGGCATTTCCTCGGTACGGACGGGATTCGCGTCGTTCCGGGCGGTTCTTCTATTCGTGATGGTTGCTACATCGGAAAAGGCGTGACCTGCATGCCCCCGATGTTCGTGAACGTAGGCGCTTACGTCGACGACGGAACGATGATTGACTCGCATGCGCTCGTGGGTTCGTGCGCACAGATCGGCAAGCGGGTTCATCTGTCGGCTGCGGCGCAAGTCGGCGGCGTGCTCGAGCCGATCGGCGAGCTGCCGGTGATCATCGAAGACGACGTGCTCGTAGGCGGCAACTGCGGAGTTTACGAAGGCACGATCGTTCGTGAGCGTGTGGTGCTTGCGTCGGGCACGATCCTGACCGGAGGCACGCCCGTGTACGATCTGGTAAACGATACGTTTAATCGTAAGACCGCCGAGGCTCCGCTCGAGATACCGGCGGGCGCTGTTGTAGTTGCGGGTTCGCGCGCGATCACAAAGGGGCGAGGCCCGGAGCTTGGGCTTTCGATCTACACACCTATCATAGTGAAGTATCGCGATGAGAAGACTGATGCATCGGTGAGGCTTGAAGATTATTTGAGATAATCCTGTAAGGGCGGCCCTCCGTGGCCGCCCCTCAATCAAAAGCGACGGGTTCGGTAAACGATTAGGGGCAGCCGAGGGGGCCAGCCCCTACAGGCAGAAATGTGATGGCCTTCACTCCAGCGAAGCGAGTTCAAAACGTCGGCAAGAGCGCGACGCGAGTGCTCTACGACAGCGCGCCGCCCGGGTCGATCAACCTCGGGCTCGGCGAGCCCGATTTCGCGACGCCTGAAGTAGTCCGCCGCGAAGCAGTTCGCGTTATCCGCGAAGAGCCGATCACCTACACTACAAATGCCGGGATTCTCCCGCTTCGTGAGAAGATCGCTGAGTATCATAGCGAGGGTTTGTCTTCGGTCTTCTCTCCAGACTCAGTATGCATAACCACCGGCGCTGAAGAAGCCATCTTCGACGTGATGATGACGATTCTCGGGCCCGGCTATGAAGCGCTGCTGCCCGATCCCGGTTTCATCGCTTATCCCGCGATAGCTGATATCGCAGGCGCCGATGTGCGCTACTACGCGACTCCTGCCGCGGCCGGGTTTACATTCGATCGCGAGAGCTTCGCGCGCGCGGTGACGGACAGAACCAGGCTCGTAGTCTTGAACTCACCGTCCAATCCGACTAGCCGGGTGATCTCGCGTGACGACTTGCGATTCCTGGCCGAACGACTGGCCGGATCAAACGCATACGTGCTCGCGGACGAGATCTACCGGGATCTCTACATCGACCAGCGCCCTGCAACCATCTCGGAGTTCCACGTCAATACGATCATCGTTTCAGGACTTTCCAAGATGATGAGCATGACCGGGTGGCGAATCGGCTGGGCGATCGGACCCGAAGAAGTAATTGACCACGTCACCGTCATGCATCAGTACGTTTCGTCATGCGTATCGGCAGTCACTCAAAAAGCCTCGCTCGCCGCGTTCACCGATGAAGGCCGGCGCGCAACAATCGAGATGCGAGACGAATTGCGAATACGCCGCGATGTTATGGCACACGCGATTGAAAAAGATGTGAAGCTGCCTTATGTGCAAGGCGAAGGCGCCTACTACATCATGCTTGACGTGTCGAAGTACGGGCCTTCGATGGACACAGCGATGTCGCTGCTCGACGAGCGAGTGATCACGGTCCCCGGCTCGGCCTTTGGCTCGGAAGGCGAAGGCTTTTTGAGGTTGTCATACTCAATCGAAGCGTCGCTAATTGAGGAAGGAATACGACGCATCGCCAAAGGTCTCGGCAAAAGAAACTGCATTGCCTAGAGGATCAACCGCTGATTTGCGCTGCCTTCGGTGCGGGCCGATCTGCGCGGATCAGCGAAACGCAGTCAGCGCAACTCAGCGGTTCCGTCTGCCCGGCAGGATTTCATTGGTCAAACTGGTCGCGGCCAGAACCGAGTCTGCCAGACTTTCGTTGTCATCATCATGAGAACAAAGTCGAGACTCAAGCGCGCCGCAATTCACGTTATCGGTTGGGGCTTCATCCTGCTTGGCATACTTGGTCTCGTCCTCCCGATTCTTCAAGGCTTTCTGTTCCTCCTGGTCGGGCTTTTCGTGCTGTCGAGCGTGTCCCCCTGGGCTGAGCGGTTGCTCCATAAACTCAGAAAGCGTTTTCCGAAAACAAGCAAGAAGTTCGATGAGGCGAAGTCGAAAGCAAGAACGGTTCTGACCCGCCTGGCTGCCAGGTTTGACGACGCGAAGTCAAAGGTTCGAAGAGCTCACGCACATGTCTTCAAGAGAAAGCGCAGCCATCACAGCGTCTGAAGCATGTGTCCGTCTTTCTGCTGCGCTTTGACTCGAACATCGACACACCCATAGACTTTTCCTGAGCGCAACAATCGCTGTCAGCCAGGCGATATTCGTAGTTCCGCCTCGAGAAGGAAGTTTGTAAGACGAACACCGACTTCCGGCTGAAGCCGGTACTACGAAGCGATCATTTACTCTTGTTGGAGGATTCGTGATTCGCAACGCCGCATTCCTGACGTTCGCTCTCTTCTGCGCATCGAGCGCTCTCGCTCAGATCATTTCTTCAAACGACGCCGCGAAGAAACTCTACGCGTTGTTCGACGAAGACTGGCAATGGAGACTGGAGCACTATCCGGAAGCCGCAACATTACTTGGCGATAATCGCTATAACGATCGTTTGACGGACCTGTCCCCTGAAGCAATCGAGCGCGCCAAGGCTCACGAGCGTGAGATGCTCGATCGGATTCAGAAGATTGACCGATCGAAACTCACGGGTCAGGATGTCATCTCATACGATCTGTTCCTTCGTGACAAAAAGCTCAACGTTGAAGGTCAGCGCTTTCCCATCGAGTACATGCCGATCGATCAGATGAACGGCGTGCAGATAACTTTCGGGCAGCTTGCAGGTTCCACGCCGTTCCGCAGCACAAAAGACTACCGTGACTATATTTCCCGCCTGGCGGCGTTCGCGCGACAAATCGATCAGACAATTGCATTGATGAAGCGCGGGATGGAGACGAAATGGCTTCCGCCGGCGGTGCCGCTTCGCTCGGTCCCGGCGCAACTTGAAGGTCAGATCGCTGCTGATTCAACAAAGAGCCCGTTCTTCGATCCGTTCGCGCGGTTCCCTCAAGACTTATCCGGCATCGAGCGCGCGAGTCTGATTGAATCAGGGAGGAAAGTAATTGATGAATCGGTGACACCGGCGCAAAAGAAGCTGGACGTGTTTATCAAAGAGATCTATCTCCCGGCTTGCCGGAAAGACGTCGGCGCTTCATCGCTCCCGGATGGCGAGGCGTTCTATCAATATTCGATCCGCCGTCAAACCACTACAGACTTGACTGCTAAACAGATTCACGACATCGGGCTGAAAGAAGTCGCGCGCATTCGAAAAGAAATGGAAGCCGTGATACAGCAGAGCGGGTTCAAAGGAACATTCGCCGAGTTCCTGACATTCTTGCGCACCGATCCGCGTTTCTACTACACCAGGGCGGAAGATCTTGTCGCGGGATACAGCTACATCGCCAAACGAGCAGATGGAAAACTACCCGAGCTGTTTGCTGAGCTGCCAAGGAGTTCTTATGGCGTGAAGGTGATTCCCGATTACGAAGCTCCGGCGCAAACCACGGCTTACTATCAGCCGGGTGCAGCCGATGGATCGCGAGCCGGCCTCTACATGATCAACACCTATAAGCTTGAGACGCGGCCCCGGTATGAGATGGAAGCGCTCACGCTGCACGAGTCGGTTCCGGGTCATCACCTGCAGATCGCTCGCGCGCAGGAGCTGAAAGGCTTGCCCGACTTTCGCCGTAATGGAGGCTACACCGCCTATGTCGAGGGCTGGGGGCTTTACGCCGAAAGCCTGGGCGCGGAAATGGGTTTCTATGCCGATCCGTATTCCAAATTCGGCCAGTTGACCTACGAAATGTGGCGCGCGTGCCGGCTTGTGGTCGACACCGGAATGCACGCCTTCGGCTGGGATCGTCAGCGAGCGATTGATTTCATGAAGGAGAACACCGCGAAGACCGAGAACGACATCGTTGTCGAAATAGACCGCTACATCGTGTGGCCCGCGCAGGCGCTTGCCTACAAATTGGGAGAGCTGAAGATCAAGGAACTGCGAGCGCGAGCGAAACAGGAACTGGGAGCGAGCTTCGACGTTAGAAAGTTTCATAACGCGGTGCTTGATGACGGCCCGTTGCCGCTGGATGTTCTGGACAAGCGAATCAATGAATGGATCGCAGAACAGAAAAGGAAGAATTAGAATGAGTAGTCGTTATCTGAGAGAAGCAAGTCGAGGGCTCGCCGTGCTTTGTGCGCTCACGCTGATCGGGTGCTCGAGCGTCACGCACTCAAATGTGAGCACGAGCAATCAGCCTTCGAACAGCAATGCCTCAATGGAAACTGAAGCCAATAAATCGACCGACGGCGCAGTGGATAGCCGGCTCGTGACCGCAAACACGAGCTTCGGTTTCAAACTGTTTGCAGAAGTTGCCAGGCAGGACGCGGGCAGGAACGTGTTCATCTCACCGGCAAGCGTGGGTCTCGCGCTTGCAATGACCTATAACGGCGCGGTCGGGGAGACAAAACAGGGGATGGAACGCGCGCTCGAGATTCAGGGAATGCATCACGATGAACTGAATCGCGCCTACGCTCAATTGAGACAGGCTCTTGAAAGCGGCGACCCGAAGGTTGAACTGAACATCGCCAACTCGCTGTGGGCGAGAAAGGGCGTGAGCTTCAACCCGGACTTTATTCAGAGGGACAAACAGTTCTACGGCGCGGAGGTGACCGCGCTGGACTTCGGCGATCCCGGCGCTCCGGCGACGATCAACTCGTGGGTCTCCGATAAGACAAAAGGAAAGATCAATCACATCGTAGATCAAATCGATGCGCAGTCGATTCTCTTCCTCATCAATGCGATCTACTTCAAGGGCAAGTGGTCGATTGAGTTCGATAAGGCAAAGACCAAAGAGGACGTTTTCTCGACCGGGTCCGGCCAACCGAAGCGCGTACCGATGATGCATCAGACAGGAAAGTACAACTACTATGAAGGGAAAGACTTTCAGGCGGTGAGCCTTCCGTATGGTGACGGCCGGGCGAGTATGTATATTTTTCTTCCGGCGAACGGCTCGAGCCTCGATGGGTTTCAAAAGAACCTGACTGCCGCGAACTGGGAAAACTGGATGAAACAATTCACCGAAACTGAAGGCTCCATCGCGGTGCCGCGATTCAAGATCGAGTATGAAACCGGACTCAACGATGCGTTGAAGGCTTTGGGTATGGGAATCGCTTTCGATGCCAACCGCGCTGACTTCTCAGGCATTGTCCAGGGTTCCGAGCGAGCCTATATCAGCCGGGTGAAGCACAAGACCTTCGCCGAAGTGAACGAGGAGGGGACTGAGGCGGCGGCAGTGACCTCAATCGAAATGAGAACGACCTCGGCGCGGATACAAAGAACTTTTCAGATGGTAATCAATCGTCCGTTCTTCTGCGCCATCAGAGACAACAAGACCGGCACTGTACTGTTTGTGGGGTCGATCACGGATCCGCAATAGCGGCGGAAGCGATCTCGGTTTGTGGTAATTGTTCCGGATGGTCTCGCCTGGAGAAGGAACCGCTGATTTGCGACGACTTCGCTACGCGGATCTGCGCAGAACGGCGAAACGCAGTCAGCGCAAATCCGCGGTTCCTCTTACTTACTCGATCGCAGGTAGACAGATCGCTCCTGTGGAGCCGGAGAGAGCCGCCGCGCTCTCAACTGATTTGACCGGCAGAGAGGGCCTCTACCAAACGTCTTGCGAGCACAAATCCTCGTAGGTTTCGCGGCGACGCGCGAGTTTGACCTCTCCGGATTCAGCAATCATTACCGCAGCAGGTATCGGGCGACCGTTGTATTGTGAGGCTTGATCGAGCGTGTAGGCGCCCGCGTTCAACAATGCAAGAAGATCGCCGACGTTTGTTTTTGCAGGCAACAAACGATGATTTGGAAGCCTTGCGCCTCGCTCGAGATCGAAGTAAACGTCCCCCGAATCACAGAGCGGGCCGGCTACCTTGAACGGCGTCGCGTGGGTCTCATTCGCGCGCGATGCCGATATCAGATGGTAGTACCATTTGTACATTGCCATCGAAAGCGCCAACGAGTATCCCGCATCGGTCAGCAGCCACGTGTCTCCAGTTTCCGGCCTATGCTTCATATTACAAACCCGAGTGAGCAGCACGCCGGTGTCCCCGACGATCCGCCTGCCGGGCTCGAACACGATGGTCAGTCCTTCCAGGAGTCCCGCCTCATCCTGAACGCAAGCCTCTTCAAACGCCGATTTCAGCACGTGTCGCGGATCCAGCTCGGCTTTGAGCATTTGGCGTTCGCGCTGATCGATCTCATCGGCCATCGGAGTATCGGATAAGTAGTTGACCGGCAGCCCACCTCCGATGTTTATGTGACTCAAACGGTGACCGGTCCGCTTGTGAAGGCTAAGGAGGAACTTCCACATCTCAGCGAAAGCCAGAGCGAAGGGCTGCGCGTCGGGTGTCTGTGAGCCTACGTGGATATGCGCGCCCGCAAGGTTGATCGCGTCCTTAGCTTCGAGCGCACGCTTGAATGCTTCCTCTATCTGCGATGGGGACAATCCAAACTTCGAGGAGAGCAACCCGGTCTGAAGCCCAATATGCGACCGGGTGATGATTTCGGGCACGATGCGAATCGCGACGTTGGCTCGCTTACCTAGAGAGCGCGCGACTCGAGTAGTTTGCTCGAGCTCGTAAAGAGAATCGATATTGATAGCCAGGATGCCGTACTCGATGGCATCCCGGATTTCTTCATCGGTTTTGGACACGCCGTTGAAGACTATTTGATCCGGACGAAACCCGATCGTTTTCGCCTTGAACAGTTCGCCGCCCGAGTTAGCTTCGACGTCCCCGCCGGCGCGGCGCACCGCATCGAGCACCGCCATATTCGAATTGGCCTTGGACGCATAGCAGATCTTCACTCGCGGATGGACGGCCTCTACGGCGGAGCGGAGGTCGCGAATGTTATTAGCAATACGCTTCTCGGAGAATACATAGAGCGGCGAGCCGTGCTGCTCAACAAGCAACACAGCATCGACCCCCTCAACCTCCAGGCGACCCGCTCGGGTTTCGAGATGGCCTGGCACTTGCCAGGATTGCTCTTGTCGTTGAGGCATGCATGTCCTCGAACAGATACGCGGACAGTAGATTCTAGCGAGCACTGGAGACAGGAGCAAACACACGCCGAGGGTGCCCGAGGACGCGCTAAGAATACTCCGGAGGCTAACGCTGTCACGAACCCAGAGTTAGTAGCTGGAGCATAACTTCCGATACGTATCGCTAGTCGCGGTGAACCTCGAGGCTCTGAAATGTCGTGGTAAACTGCCTGTACTGCCGGGTGGCTTGTTTGAGATCGTGCTAGCCTTCGCGTAGCTGAGTCCCGCTCGAGCGTCAATCCTCAACAATATCGATTATCAGCCGTCGGTGACTGCGGAGCGGGATGTTATCAGCTAAGGGCCACTTCGTCGCTTTACGCGGGAGCTGACCATCGTTCAATCGACTCAATGCGCGAGCTGGCCCGCCGCGGCCCATCCAAAAGATGCTTCAACCTTCCGTGGTGGCCTCTGCGGTGGTTGGATCGATGATCGACTTTATCTCGGAGATTCTGTTAGCTGGGAAGCCACCTTGCTGAGCGTGTTCGCGGATCATCTCTTCGTTAGGCGCAATGTAGACGCAATAAACCTTGTCGCCGGTCACGTAGCTGTGCAGCCATTGAATGCTCGGGCCCATCTGCCGCAGCACTCCGCAAGAAGTTTGCGACACTGCCTGCAGCTCCTGCGGTGACATTTTGCCGGCGCCCGGAATTTCACGTTCGATTACAAACTTGGGCATTTTCGGTCCTCCATGTTGAGCAGTTTGTTGAGAATTTGCGCGCCACACCGCGCTCTGTCCCTTAAACCATAGCGTAGTATTTCAGCGCAAGAGGTTCTCAGCAGCGTAGCAGTTGGAAACAGCATATCGACTGATGACTTCGAAGGAGAATTCAGTTGATCACTCTTCGAGAGGTTCTCTTGTCAGGTGCCGAAGGCGGCTGCTGCACCCTGGAGCCGGGTGCCTGAGATCGAGGCGCCATTTGCGAAGGAAACCTGGATGTGGCGGGCTGGCTTGCGTGCGCGATCTGATATTCGCGGGTGGCGACGTCGTCGATGAAGGCGACCAGTCGCTGAAACAGCTCGTCGCTCTCATCTTCGGTAAGGTCGTTTTTCGATTTCTCGTTTTCGTAGCCGTCTGAAGTAAGCTCGAGCCTTGGGTCATGAGTCAGCAACTGGATCAGTAGATTCGAAACCGCGAAGTGGACATAACGAGCGACGCCCTTAAAAGTTTTCGGTTCGAGTCGCAGGATCGACCGCGTGATTGGAGCGAGTTCCGATGCATCACCGTCGCTCGTGGTTTCGATTTCGCTTTCAGCGCGGCGCACGATCAGCATTTTGCTTTTCGCCGGATCGAAATCTCGCGAGGCGTTGATTATTCCAAGCGTGGCAGGCAGGAACAAACGGTCGCCCGGATGCGGATCGAGGGTCTTGTAGATTTCCGGTCGAAACAGCCTTCCCGAGTTACAGGCTCCGATGACGCACAGGCGCACACCCAACCCCTCCAGCTTCTCTTGTAGACCGCCAACCGAGATGTAGGAACGCGCGGCCCTGGGTGCGGGTCCGGTCTGGAGTTTCAAGCCGTTTCCGTTCGTTCCGTGAGTCTCGAGGATGATCGTATCGATGCGATCTTCAGGATGCCAGTAGTTGCGAGCCACAATCTGGTTCAGGGCCTTGAGCCAGCTCGCATCCTGAATGTAAAGGAACCCAAGCTTCTCATAAAACTGACGATTGCCAGGCTGAGCAAAGTCGGGGCTGAAAATCACAGCCTTGTGCTTGCCGATGTCTGAGAGACGTTCGATTTGAACGTTAGCCGGCCATGCCTCGGGAATCGCCCCCGGAGTTCTTGGCGGGTCCCCGGTAAGATTCCTGTCGGTGACGGGGGTGGACTGTTGCGGCCGCGCGATACCGTACGCCGCGGATGCGAAGGATGTGAACCATGTGAAGATCGATAAGGCGAACATCAAGATGAACGGCGTCTTGCGTGAACTTCTCATAACCTGTTTTGCTGCCCTCTAGCGGCTCGGTCCTCCAAGCGTCTCGTTGTTTGCGTCGCGCCTTATTATAACCCAAACCGGCTGTCGATTCTCGCGTTTCCGCCGACTGTCAGTTCATAACAAAACAGGGCCGGCTAAGCTTTGACCGGCCCTGTTCATCTTGCAGATTCTTGCTTCGATGACCTTACGCTTTCTTGTGGTGCTTGCGAGCTTTGCGATGCTTCTTACCTGAAGACTTCATGCCACCACCACTGTTGGAAGAAGCAGCAGCGCCTGCGTTGGCGGACTTCTTCGCAGCGGCCGGCTTCGCAGCAGGCTTCGCCTTGTTTGCATTTTGAGCCGCGAAGGCTGACCCGGCTCCCAAAGCCACGACCATTAAGCTTGATAATACTAGTCTCTTCATTTCTGGATCCTCCGTTTTAGTTTGTTTACTAACGCTGTTTGATACGTTTTTGACCCGCGAGATACTTCGCTGATCAAGACCAAGAACACGAGCGATCGGTTCGCTCGTCCCGACAGGCCTCATTGTGGAGCAACCTGTGTGCCCAGTTCATGAGGTGAATCCTTGATGAGACGAATAGCGACTTATCGTGTGATTTCGCATCTTGAGGCCCGAATAGGATGAATCCGAACTACTATTCTATGTGGCCGTTTTGTCCGATCAGGCAAAAGAGCCACAACCGATTCCACTGACCTCGCGCTCGCCAGTTGTGGATCGGCGCTCTACAGCACCGCCGTCTCTTCCAACGGAGTTCCTTCGACAAACCTCTCCGCCCTGAGCATCTGTGAATCTGTAAAGCTCGATGCGCCATCAAGAATCAAATCGGAAACTATTCTCCCCGTCGCCGGCGAGTGCATTACGCCGTGTCCGCTGAAACCATTCGCCAGAAACATTCCTTCAACTCCCGGAGCGCGTCCGATGATCGCATGATGATCGGGAGTCACCTCATACATTCCAGCCCAACAGCGGCGAGGATTCACTTCGATATCGGCAAACAGCGGAACTCGGCTCACCGCTCGCGTCAGGATCTTCTCGATGAATCCGTAGTCGAAATCCGTTCTGAATCCATAAGTCTCTTCGGGATCGGGCCACGCCATCAGGTAGCTCGATCCTTCCGGCCGAAAATGGAAGCCGGTCGACATATCAATCACCATCGGCAGCCGCGAAGACAGTTGTTCGAACGGCTCGGTCTTCACGATCTGACGACGAAGCGGCTCGACGGGTAGATCCAGCCCGGCAAGCCGGCCGACGCTCGCCGCCCAGGGCCCGGCGGCATTAACTACCGCTCTGGTCGAAATATAGCCTCGAGAAGTTTCAACCCCGGCGACAGCACCTTGCGTTATGTCGATGCCTGTTACGTCAGTCTCCAGCCTTAGCCTGACACCACGCTCGCGCGCGCGTTTTGAGAAACCGGTCATCACGCTGTATGGATCAACAAAGCCGTCGGTTGGACAGAAGGCGCCTCCAACGATGTCGTCCGCGACGATTTGCGGAATGGTTTTCAGAATGTCCTCGCGCGTGAACATCTCGACGTTGGTGACACCGCACGCGCGCTGCCGTTGCATGTTGCTCTTGAGATAGTCGAGGTGATGGCCGCTGGTGGCAACGAACATATAACCTTGAGGCGCGTAGCCCGCGGTGTGGCCGGTCACCTCTTCGAACTTTGAGAACAGATCAATTGAATAGAGCGACATCCTGATGTTGATCGACGTTGCGAATTGAGCGCGCACGCCGCCCATGCTCTTGGCGGTAGATCCCATTCCCTGGCGATCTTCGCGCTCGATGATCAGAACGTTTGTGCAGCCGCGCTCGGCGAGGTGATAGGCCACGCTCGATCCGACGATTCCGCCTCCGATGATCACTACATCTGCTGTGTCAGTCATTGGTCCGTGGTCCGTAGTCCGTAGCTAGTATTCACAAGCAGCCTTTACCGTGCAACTAACCGAACGAACCGCGCACCACGTACTCCTGACTACGGACCACGGACTACGGACTAGCTATTACTGGCCAGCAGCCGGTTTCTTTTGTATTATTCTGACACAAGGAGTTCTGGAAGCATGAAGAATCGTGCGCTTCCGCTGCTGGCAATCGGAATCATCGCAATGTCGACATTGGCGGGCGGCTACTTTAGCTCGCTCCGTCCGCGGCACGTCACCGATTCGGATTCCAATCTGACCGATGAGCTAACCGATCAGTTCAGGGAGGCGCTGCTCGAAATCCAGGACAATTATTCCGGCAAGGTCGATCTGGAAACCATTGGCAAGAACTCGATACAGGGAATGCTCCATCAGCTCGATCCGCACTCGGCGTTCTTCACCAAATCAGAGTTCGACGACGTTCAGACAGAGCAGAGCAGTCGGATTTATGGAATCGGGGTTACAATCGCCAAGCGGTACGACCATGTCTACATTCTCTCGGCGACCCCTGGCGCGCCCGGCCAGCGAGCGGGTCTCAAATATGGCGACGCAATCATCGCGATCGACAAACAAAACGTCGACGACTGGACTAGCCAGCAAGTCATGCACAAGGTGCGCGGCGAAAAGGGCGAACCGGTCGAGATCACCGTCGAGCGCGCGGGGACTCCCAACCCGATTACAGTTCACGTAAGGCGGGACGAAGTGAAGCTGCCTTCGGTGCGCAACGCGTTCATGGTTAACCAAATTAATCAGGGGATTAACCTGAGTGCCCCGGGGGCAACCGGATATATTGCGCTGACCGGCGGTTTCTCCAGTAAGACCGATGAGGAGATGACCGAAGCCTTGACCGAACTCAGAAAGGAAGGGATGCGCCAGTTGGTTTTGGACCTGCGCGGAAATCCCGGAGGCTTGCTCGAGGAGGCCGTGAGCGTATCCAAGAAATTCCTGGCGCCCGGCGAAAAGATCGTCGAAGTTCGCGGACGGGACGAGGAATCATCAGCCAAAACTTACGACGTGCCGGACAGCAACTCCCCTGAGACGATGCCGATGGTTGTGTTGGTGGATCGCAACACCGCTTCGGCATCCGAAATCGTAGCCGGCGCTCTGCAAGACCACGACCGGGCACTGATTGTAGGAGAAAATACTTTTGGAAAAGGGTTGGTGCAGGGGGTCTTTCGGCTCTGGGGCGGGACCGGGCTTGTGCTGACCACGGCGAAGTACTACACGCCGACCGGGCGATCGATACAACGGAGCTACGCTAACGTCTCGTTCTATGACTACTACTTGAATCGGAGCGAAGATCCAACTGCGGCGAACAACGCGCAACACGGCGATGCTTTGCGCACCGACCTGGGCCGCGCGGTATATGGCGGTGGGGGTATAACTCCCGACGTCGAGGTCAAGGCGCCGCCGCTGTCGAGCCGCTTGTTCTATGGAGTCTTCGACTTCGTGCGCCAGCTGGTGGCCGGACAGATGGGCGGCTTGCGCGAGTACAGAATCGCCGAGTGCCAGTACAAGAACAGGATTTCGGCTGATGAAATAAATCGTTATCCAATCACCGACGAGCTGCTTGCCGCGTTCCGGCAGTACATATCTAATAAACCTCAGTTCAATGTTTCCGAAGAGCGCATCACCGCGAACCTTGGGTACATTCGCACTCAAATGCTGCGCGAGATCATCACCGCTGCTTACGGACCGGAAGCTGGCGACCAGGTCTACCTCGCTGACGATGTACAGTTTCGGAAAGCATTCGAGTCGCTCGACCGCGCGCGCGTTCTCGCCGAGAACGCAAGCCGCGCCCGGGGCGATCGCCAGTAACGTCATCGGCTGGCGCCAAATTCCACGCTTGTCCTTTTTCTTTAGCCCTGGAGCGGTCCTCTGCGTCCCCGTCGTCCTCCGCACTTTTTTTCATCAGTGCAGGGAATTAACCGCAGGGGACGCCGAGGGCGCAGAGGAGCAGCCGTATTCTGCGCTGGCAACAGAGCTATCGTTTTTGGCCGGTTGAACTCTCGACCAGCGTTGTGATAAACCCGCACAGTGCGAGCGGCTCCCGAATCCGTGAGAGCTCGTCTTCAAATCCCCCCTTTTCGAGGCCGGCTATGATTTCTGAAAAGGACATTACTATCAGGCCTGACAGCATGGCGAAGCCAGGTCCGCCGATTTTTCCAACCAACTCCGTCGAGTTCGTCAACGCGCTATCGCACTACTATCGCGCTGAGGTATCGCGAATGATGAGCTGGCGAGACCGGCTCGACCGCACGACAAACTGGGCGATAACCGGTGTCGGCGCGATGCTGTCGGTCTCGCTATCATCGCCTCAATCGCATCACGGCGTGCTGTTGTTTGCGATGGTGCTAATCTTCCTGCTGCTGCATATCGAGACACGCCGCTATCGCTTCTTTCATGTGTATCGCAGTCGCGTGCGTTTGATTGAACGAAACTACTACGTGCGAATCTTTTCGCCTCGCGATATGATCGACATCACTCACTGGATGAATCAGCTTGGCGAAGACCTGCGCCTTCCGCGATTCACCATTACGAGTACGCAAGCCATGGCCCGGCGCCTGAGACGCAACTACATTTTTCTCTTCTTGATCCTGCTGCTTGCGTGGCTGTTGAAGACGACCACCAGCGTATTGCAAGCCTCGGGCAATGCTGGGATCGTCCGCTCGACTAGTGAACTATTCAAGAACGCCTCTATCGGTTACGTACCGGGCTGGTTGATAACGACTATGATTCTCTCGTTCTATGGCTGGCTGTTTTACATAATGCTCAGGCACCGAGAGGCGGCGGGCGAACTCGCCTACGGCGAAGTGCACGTCTGAGCATGGAGCAATGAGCTAGCGAAAGAGGGTGGCGCTCTTTGCTCCTTGCTCTTTGACCCCGCCCTTCCCGCTTTGATCTTCGCGGTTCGCCGCATCATACTATCCAGGATGACCGGCAGGACTATTCTTCACTACGTTATTGCAGAACAGCTCGGCGCGGGCGGCATGGGCGCAGTCTACCGAGCCCAGGATACAAAGCTGGGCCGTGACGTCGCGCTCAAATTCCTCCCGGCCTCGTATCAATATGATCCCGATCGACGCGAACGCTTCTTCAGGGAAGCGCGCGCGGCCTCGGCTTTGCGCTCGCCAAACACCGCTGCAATTTATGACATCGGCGAATACGACGGTTCGAGTTTCATAGTGATGGAATTCGTCGAAGGCGTGACCCTTTCGAAGATGCTTGGTCATGGTCCGCTTCCAGTCGCTGACGCGATCAACATCGCCCTCCAGGTCGCTGATGCGCTCGACGAAGCTCATTCAGCAGGCATCGTTCATCGCGATATCAAAAGCGCGAACCTGATAGTGACCGAGCGCGGACTTGTTAAGGTGCTCGACTTCGGGCTCGCAAAATTCACCGGCGACCTCTCCGGAATTTCTAATAAGGGCGACTCGGACCCGACCGCGCGACTCGGGCAGGAGACGGTCGCGGGTCTGGTGCTTGGCACCGTTTCGTACATGTCTCCCGAGCAGGCGCTCGGCCAACAGGTCGACCATCGGTCGGACATTTTTTCTCTCGGTGTTGTTACTTACGAAATGCTGACCGCCAAACTCCCCTTCAACGGAGAAAGCCCGACAGAGATTATCGACCGCATATTGCATCAGGAGCCGCCGGCCATTGCCAGATTGAACTACGGAGTCCCGCAGGAGTTCGAGCGCATCGTTCGCAAGACGCTCGAAAAGGACGCCGCGTTTCGTTATCAAGCCGCGCGCGAGATGTACATAGACCTTCGCACCCTGCAACGCGATGTCGAGTCTTCAAATCGCACCGGTGCTGTCAACGCCTATCCAACTGAGCGTGGGGCTGAGCATCAGGCTACCGCGCTTCTCAGCGACACCAGACCGGTAACAACCAACCCGTCACTCGCGCCGCCTTCGCCCAAACTCGAAAATGCAGTGGCGGTCATGACCTTTTCCAACATCACAGGAGAACCCTCCGACGAGTGGATCGGATCGGGCATCGCCGAAACCGTCACATCCGATCTTAAAAAAGTTCGAGGCTTGTCGGTCATCGGACGCGAGCGAACATTCGAGGTGCTGAAGGATATACAGACCGGCGCGCTGAATGATTTCGATGAGTCGGTCGCAATCGACATCGGCCGGAGATTGGCAGCGGCGTGGATATTGGGCGGGGGCTTTCAACGCATCGGCGAAATGATACGCATAACCGCGCGCGTGATCGACGTCAACACCGGTGAGGTCATCCGCACCGTAAAGATTGACGGGAAGATCAGCGAGATCTTCAACCTCCAGGACAAGATCGTTTATGAGCTGAGTCAGGGTCTGAAAATCGAGCTCGGAACGTCAGAGATCGACGAGATCGAAGCCTATGAGACGCAGTCGGTCGAGGCGTACGAGAGCTTCTCGCGCGGGATGATCAACCTGCGCAACGGCAGCCGGGACTCGCTTGACCGCGCGATTTATTACTTCGAGAAGGCGGCCGATGAAGACCCGAACTACGCCGGCGCGTGGGCGGCGCTGAGCGCGGCTTATGATCTGAAGGGTGGATTCCTCAGCATACCCGAACTGTCGCACAAGGCTGTCGAGTTCGCGGAGAAAGCGATCGCGCTGAACCCGCGGCTGTCGCACGCGCATCAGTTTCTCGGCGGCGCTTACAGCACGCTGGGCCGATACGATGAGGCTATCGCAGCGATGAACGAAGCGGTGCGTCTCGAGCCAAACAATGCGGGGGCTCACGGGTCGCTCGCTCGCGCTTACTGGCTGGGCAAGGGCATGGTCGAAGAAGCGATCATCGAGCTCGAACACGCCGTCTCGATCAACCCTCAGGCGGGATACTCTTATCTTCAGCTCGTGTTCCTGCACACGCTTGTCGGCAACTACTCGCGCGCCGAAGCCGCCGCCAAACCCGCGATAGAACTGCAGGAGAAATTCATCTCGGGTAAGGAAGGTCTTCAAGTGGTGGGCGCGCACACGCGGCTCGGCTACTGTTATTACCGGCAGGGCCGCTACGACGAAGCGATTGCGGAATACGAGCGCGAGTTGGAGTTTCTCAAGACGAGCGATCACGCGCTGCGCGACCGCTCGCTGACCGAGCTTGAGCAGAAGCTCGGCGCGGCATATCAGAGAAAGGGAATGACCGAAGAAGCCGAGCAGCACTTCAAGAGCGCGCTCAAACGATACGAGCATCGAATTGGAAAAGGCGGCGACGATCCGTTCACGAAATATTACATCGCCTGTTTGTATTCGCTAAAAGGCGACGCCGATCACGCGCTCAAGTATCTGAAGGAATCGCTTGGCCCGCTCAAAGAGATTAATACGCTAAGGGCAAAGAGCGACCCGGACTTTGAGAACCTGCGTGAGGATTCCCGCTTCCGAGAGATGATTGGCTCGCCAGCTCCGCAGTAATAATCTGGTCCATGCTGTTACTTCACTTCATTGTTCATCCTCGATCGGACGACTCGAAGCAACGAAGGATCGAACATTGAGTGAGCGTTTTAGGTGAATTCCCTGGGCGGCTGAGAAAAGGCGGCGAAAGATATGTCACATGGAAGCCCAGATCGACCGTACTAGCTTGATAAACTCTTTGTCTTCTTTAACGGTATTAATGGTAGCGTCTTCCAGCGCGCCTTTGAAGGCATCTTCAGCGCCAATTCGAAAAGCGTTTCGTAACGCTTCACGTGAAATGCGTTTATTCCCCAGAAGAAAACTTGCGTATCCCAGATTCTCCCATATGAATCCGGTAATTCTGGGAGTCGTGGTATGCTTGAGCGCGGTTTTAGCTATTTCTTGAGCCCTCCTTAACCTAGCGGTGGCAACCGATAGTTTACCTTTCCGCAAATCACTCTTCGCCTGGAGGATTAGTTGAAAAGAAACTCCGTTCTTTGCAGTGGCAATGTACTCATCGAACTCAGCGCCGGTCATCTTACGGTATCGCCGCAATAAGTTGCCGTAAGTTTTGATCGCGTCGTCGTATCTTTCCAGTTTTCCTAAGATAAATCCTCTGTGCAATAAAGCACTTGGAAGAGACATTTGAACGGCACCAAATTTTGATTTCGCAAATTGATGAAGCATTCTCTCTACAGATTCCAAGGCTTCGGTATTCTGTCCAAGTCGATGTAGGTTCTGACTCTTTGCGAGGATGGCTTTCGCCACGTGCACGTTAATGCTTTCGTCGGCTGAATGTGCAAATCGCTGCACCAAGTCATCAAAAACCTGATTCGCGTGTATCGTATCTCGAACCTTCGTTAACGCCACTCCTTTATTAAATAGCGATGCAGCAACGTTGGACTGTACGTTTGTATCGTCAACTTCTGAAAACCTCGCAACTACCGAATCAGAGACTCTAATTGCTTCTAGATTTCGCCGCATGGCTATGAGAGCGCTGCCCTTGTTGACTAGAGCCCTAGACACCATTACCTGCATTGAAGGACTAGGTATCCGGCTGTACCGTTTATCCATCTCCCGGTAGACGCTAATCGCATCTTTGTAGTCTTGCGTTTCTGCCCATTTGGTTGCTTTGTTGAACAGAGCAATCGCAACCTGTTCTCGCACCAAAGGATCATGTGACTTTCCGAAATCTTTAATGACTCTATCGAACGCATTAGTGGCTTGTTGTACGTTGATATATTGATTGCCCTTCTTCACCAACGCGAAAGCTACAGCTTGTTGAAGAGACGGATCACTAATAAGATTGTATCGACTGACGACCTTGTTATACATCTCAATGGCGCGTTGCTTACTACCGCACTGGCTCAAGGCGTCACCTTGAACCAGAAATGCCTTGCTTACCGACTGTTGCAACGAGAGACTATTCTCATCCTTGTAGCGCCTTATCACTCTTGCGCTAACATCGATGGCGTTGTCATATTTTCCCGCAGTCAAAAGCGCGATGGCTTTGTTTGTCAACGCTTTTGCGACTGATCTTTCGAGTCTAAGATCGCCAGAGCCGCCATACCGCGTAACCACTTCGTCATAGCTCTCAATCTCCTTGTCTACCTCACCATAGACGCCGTGAAAATAGCCCTTGTTGATGAGTGAAGATGCAACAACTTCTGCAACATCGACATCATCCACCTTACTGAACCGCTTTATGGCCTCGGCGTATGTCCGAACAATAGCCTTGTTTCTGCCAAGAGCGCTGAGACTGACTGATTTGTTGTAGAAGGCCCTTACGATTCCCCTTTGCAAAGCTAGGTCACGCGCCTTTCCGAATCTCTTTATTACTTTCTGGTAGAGTCCTAGTGCACCGCCGAAATAGCCTTGCTCGTTAAGCATCACGGCCTTGTTTATTAACGCCATAACCAGCGCTTCGTTTAACTCTCTCCTTCCAGCTTTCCCAATTCTATTAATTGCATTGTCGAAAGCAGTAATGCTCTCCTCGTACTCGCCCCGTTCCCCAAGAACTAAGCCTCTTCCAACGTAGGCTTTGGCCAGTGCTACTTTTGTTGCGTAATTGATCGACGAAAGTGACAGGTAACTACCTATTTTGATAATCAGATCGCATGCGATTAGCTCAAGGTCTGAATTGTCGCGTATTTTTTCAACGGCGGACCACAGGCCCGCAATAATCTCGTTCTTCTGTTCGTTTGATAGTTGAGTTGGCTCAACATCTTTAGAGAGCTCGATCACGGCTCCGTACTGTGAGCTTCTTAACGCGTTCCGCACCTTTTCCAGTTTGGAGGTAATAATCTTTGTGATTGCTTCCTCTTCAATGCGCTTTGCTTGCTTAAGGCGATCAATGACACTGCGGATCGAGTACTTGTCTCCGACGCGACTCTTATCGTCTCGGCGCGGTAAGTATTTGCTTAGCTGATCTATGAAGAATCTGAGCGGGTCACGCGTTAGCGCAGGAATCGGTATTTCGAAGGTTTTCACAAACTCGACAAATACATCATGTGCCGAAAGAACCGACTCGGGCCGCTGCTGGCGGAACGTCTTTGTTGATCCAAGATCCTTTGTTAATGCCTTCTCGCTGGCGATTCTTGTTGGCTCCGTTCTTCCTATGTCATATGCTTTGCGCGGCTCAGCACTGAAAACTACAAAGAACACATTGGGATGATGCTTCAGCCAATCAGGTAGGAGGTTGATAGTTTTCTCTTCGTAACAAAACCAGTAGACATTATTAGGAAGCCGTCCTCGACTTAACCGTCGTCTTAATGCGGCCATTATTACATCCCCTTCCCAACCGCTATAACCGATTACTAGCGGCGAGCGGCGCGATAACAGGTTCTCGATGATGTTCGCTATTCTCGTCGGTTGGCCACCGACGCCCTCCGCTTGTTCTAGTATTTCCTCTTTCAGGTTCGAGCTATCATAAAATGCATAGCTGCCGTGTACCTGTACAATCTGAATTTCATCCCGTTCAGAATCAATTCGTTCAAAGGTTTCGGGTTTGTCGTAGACGATAGGTTGCTCGCCAAATAAATGTAGCGCGTGAGAAAGAAAATCGTCGAAGTTTGGAGTAACAACCAGGGTAGCGACATTACGATTCAGAAGTATGTGAGCAAGCTGGAAATTGGGAGGGGATATGTATTTGCCGACAATTTGTCTTTTTATGTAATCTTGGCGCTCAACGGCGCTGCGATAAGCTTGGCTGAACCAGTGAGAGTATACAGCAATAGCTTCGGTTTCGATCGGTTCGTGATATCTGTGGTGCTTGCGCGCCTCCTTCTTAAAGTCTTCAACCATCTCGCAAGCGAGCTTTATCGGTGGATTCGATATGCCGGCTCCGACCACAAAGAAGAACGGTCTAACCGTCGCTTCACATGCTTGTTTGATAAAACTAAGCCCCTCCTTTAGGCCCAGTTTTTGTACGCTACGCATATTGTCGCAAACAAATATAACACGCTCGACGTCCATCAAAATTCTATGGCGTCGATCTTCAATCTTAACCCGAACTTCCTAACCAATAGTGCAAGCTCCAAGTGGGCACGTCCGGGTCAACGAAATGATCGGGGCGCGCCGTCGTGGTAGAGTCAGTTCTGCCCGGAGGTGACGCAAAATGACTACGGGATGATGCGCTAGCCGAGATTCGCAAACTCATTGCGGACGAAGCCCGCAAAGTTGCCGAGTGCCTGGAAAGCTACTTGCTTGAACGGGAAAGAACAGAGCTTGCCGCAGAAGGAATCGAAGCCCGAGAGGATGAGTTTGAGCGCCAGGTCTTGGCTCAAGGTTAATCAGTCACGTTCCAGGAAGCGATGAAACGGATGACGAGTTTGGCAGGTTCGAGCCGATTGAGGTTGAAGGCGAGCCACTCTCTGAAACCATCATCGAGAACGCCGCTAATAGCGGAGTCGGGGCGAGAGGTTCTGATCGAATAAGAGCTTCATGCCGGAAGGCTTGCCAGCTTTCGTTCTCGTTCCGCCGCGAAGGCAAGACACGCGCGTATGTCATCGAGAGACAAATCGGGAAATTCAGCTACAATCTCGTCTGGCGACATTCCGCCTGCAAGGTATTCCAGCACGTCCGTAACCGTCATCCTCGTGCCGCGTATGCATGGCTTGCCACTGCGTTTGTCCGGCTCAATAGTGATGATCGACGTGTAATCCATAGCAACTGAATCTTATCACAGCTTCTTTTGAAAGTGAGGGAGCGCTAGACTGTGCCAGGCTGAGAGATGAAGTGGATCGGCTAATACACTTTTGGAGAAAAGACAATAGTGCTGGCATATGTGACGTGGGCGGTCGTTCACCTCGGGGCGTGGGGGCTCATCCTTCTCGCGGCCGCGGGGGCCGGACACATTTTTCTCCGAAAGACTCCCTCTAAATCTTTCGCGGAGCGCTGCGCGTTCACACTTTCCCTTGGCCTCGGATTGTGGGCACTGGCGTTCTTTAGTTTAGGACTAGCCGGCGCGCTTTACCCGGCAGTCATATTCGGATTAACGATCGCGGGTGCGGCCGCAACTGTTCTCTACCTGATTCGTGTCTGGAAGAGCAACCGCCTGCCGCTTCTTCCTTCAATAAGGCCGTTTCCCCGAGGGCCATATCAATTGCTTGGGGCTTCATTGGCGATTCTCGTAATCGCGTATTGGACTCTGCTTCTGCTCCTGACTCAGTATCCACCTGTTCAATGGGATGCCACTTCCAATCACCTGGTGCTCGCGAGGACTTACCTCGAGCAACATCGAATTGTCCCAGTCATGGGAGTAGCACAGCCGATTGTCCCCGCCTTGAACCACATGCTTTTTGTCTGGGGTCTCGCCATCAGAGACGACATCGTGTCTCAGATGATGGAGCATACATTACTGATGCTGGTCGGTCTGGGAATTTACGCCTGGTGCTCGCGCGAGAACCGGCGGCTCTTTGGACTTTCCGCAGCCTGCCTGTGGCTTGCACATCCCATTACTATTTGGCTCGGCAGGGCCGCCTACACGGATGTGGGAGTCACTTGCTTCGCCTTCCTTGGTGTCTATGCATTGCGTGTCTTCTGGAATGATCGCAGAAGGGAATGGTGGTATCTCTCGATGTCGATGTTCGGGACGGCAGCGGCAACCAAGCTATCGGGGGTGTTCTTTCTTGCTCTGGGATGCGGCATTGGATTTATTGTGCTTGCGCAGTCGGCAACGGCTTCGAAGTTCTTCCGACCTGCGAGAAACCACAGCAGCAGCACACCAGAAGAATCGTCGTCACCGATTGGCTCGAAGCAAATTGTTCTCGGATGGGGGCTGGCGCTGTTGATTGCGATGCCCTGGTATGGGTTTATTGCTTATGAAACCGGCAATCCCGTTTGGCCTGCCTTCACCGAACTGAGTCGAGGGGTCTGGGGCGCCCCACAAGTTCAAACCGCTTTCGCCGGAATGCTTACGTTTGCGGCGGAACCAAGAACGCTCGAGAGCTTTCTGAAACTGCCTTTTGATTGGAAGTATCATTCAGAGCGCTTTGATGCGGAAGTAAATCCGCCTCTCTCGCCGTTGATGCTCATATGGCCGTTGGCCTGGATCGTAGCCTTGTGGAGCAGCAGAGTTCGCTGGTGGGCTGCGTGGGCTCTGGCGTTTACAGTGTTCTGGTTTTTGAATGCTCAGCAGTTCAGATATTGGATGCCCGCTCTGCCGATGGCCGGCTTGGCCCTGCACGAAAGCCTTCGCTGGTTCATCGAGAGGGTTTGGAAATCAGCAGTCTTTCATAACGTGATTTGGACAGCCCTTATTCTCTTTACGATCGCATGGGGTGGCCGCAGAATCGTTGCAGAGGCCTTGACTAGAGGCGTTCCGCCCGTAACTGCGAGCGAGCGCGAAGAGTTTCTCGCCAGATCATACAGCGGAATCAGCGCCGTGAAATTCATCAATAATTTTTCGAGTAGAGACGAGACTGTCTGCGTTATCGGGGGTAGCTGGCTGAACTATTACTTTCGACCGCGAGTACTGGATATGGTCGGTCCGTTATTTGTAGACAAGCGTCCCACGTTCGGGCTGGCGGGCGATCAGATTTGGATGGAATGGCTGGAGAATACCAGAGTGACGTGGATATTCATCGACCATGAGGTACCGCAAGGCCTCAACATCCCGAAGCGGGAGAATACTGCAAGCGCTCTGGGGCCGGACTACGAATTAGTCTTCGCGGATTCGGAAGTGTGGATATTTCGTCGCAAGCCAATTCCACCGGATGTGAATCTCCGCGACGTGCGCTCTGTTCACGCAACGCCCGACGGTCGAGAGCTCGCTAACTTAATCAGATTGGCGCGAGCTTCTTCGACTGTTTCTATCCGGGACTCAAAATCGATTCTCAATTTCCGCCCGTCGGCAAGCATATCGAACCCTTCGCTATCGATTCCCGTCATTTTTACAGCATCGACCGGCTCGCGCTCTAGAACCCGGCAGTAATGAAACAGAGCTTTCTGATGATCTTGATTCATGTGCTCGACTATTCCCTTCTCGGATTCGCGAAAAGGATTCCTGACGAGCATCGAGTCCCGCTCGATCCAGAATATCAGGCCAAAGCCGCCGATGAAGCGCGCCCTCTGCAATCGAATTCGATAGAAGGAGAAATCATGCGTCTGGAAGTATGATTCTGCTGACGGGAAATATCGCAAGTAGCGCTCACGTAAGTCTGTCTCACCCGGATCAATCAACTCAGCGTCTCCTATCCAGGTCAGGCGAGCGTTCGACTGAGGATCATCAACGCATTGATTGAAAACTGTCAGCGATACTTTGCTGTTCCGTTTGATATTGCGCGTGTGCTGAGCAAGTTCACTGATAAGTATTGTAGGTTCGCTCTCATAGTTGAGCGCATACGGAGCGATCGAACCAAAGGGATATCCTTCGACGTCCAGTGAGTGCGTCGACAGCACGCCTACGCTCTGGTGGTTCAACAGCTTCCTTGCGATAAGTGCCTGGTCTGACATAGGTGTTATTCTACTCTAGTTCAACTGTTCTCGACGGGAGAGATCAACGATGACAGAAGCTAACAGCAACATTCCGAACATAGCTGAGATTCTGGCGGGCGCGCTTCGAAACATTGATCCCAAACTTCAACCGATGCTTCTCGCGAAGCTCGAGAGACTCGCCGCCAGGCGTTATCGAATCTGGGCGAGCGGGCACGCTGATCAAGCTACGAAGGACGGTTTGCTCGCCTGCGCGGATCGCGAAGACGAAATAGCAAGCCGCGTGGAGTCGCTTGAACCAAATGCTTCTGCCATCCAGGACAAGCTTCTATCGGATCATCCCGAGTTATTGGATTTGAATCGCACTTTGTTTGCAGGGCGGCCGTTGAAGATTCAGTTTGCGATGCAAGCCGAAGGCGAGCGGGCTGGAGCCGCTGCGTGGCGAGGATACGCGGCAGCCGCTTCTGATCCAACTGTTCAGGAGTTGCTGCTCGGTTGCAGTCCTTTGGAACAAACAAATGCCGACTTCCTTCAAACGTTGTTGTGAGTCGCACCGGGTCGGGCCCGCGCGTCCTCGCGAGCATCGAAACCGCGCCGCGGCCACCCATCATCGTATCAATTGATGTTCGGGCGGCAACTCCCTCACAGGTAAACGCACTTCTTGAAAGCGAAGAACAAAAAGGGAGGCGAAAGCGCCTCCCTTCCTCGAAACCAGCTCGGTTCCTACGACTATTTCAGCTCGACCAGAATGATCTCGGCAGGCTTGGTGCCGGTATTCTCAACCGTATGCTTTTCGGCGGCGGCCCAGGTCGCTCCTCCGCGGTTGCCGCCACCTTCTCTGGTCTTTCCGTCGGCAAGCGTGAATTTAGCTTTTGCCTCCGTCAGGTAAATCGCCACGCCGTTTGGATGCTCGTGCTGCTTGGTCTTATCGTGGACCTTGATATCGATTCTCAGGACTCGCACTCGGTCATTCTCGAACAGTACTTTGTGGTGAGCGGGGTCAACCTTGACGGGATCTAAAGCTACCTTCGCTCCGCCCGTCGGCCCGCCTTTTAACTCGACCAGTACTCCTTCCAACGTGGCGCTACCCACGTTCTGGGGCAGGTGTTTCCCCGCTTCGGCAAACTGGACTTCACCCGCTTTCCCGCCGCCATCAACCGCGCTTCCGTCGGGGAGGGTAAACTTGACTTTGGAGTCGGTCAGGAAAACTACCACGCTAGCCGGATGTTCGTGCATTACCGACTTCTCTTTCGCGCCGTATCGTATCTTGAGTACGCGAACCTGGTCATTGTCGAGCATTACCGTGTAATGCTTCGCGTCCACTTTGACCGGGTCTTGCGCAAACGCGATGGGCGACGCGATGCAAAAGAATGTGAGAAACAGAACTTTACGCATATCCGCCTCCTTAACCTGGGGACTGTTTCAGATCGAAACAGATCCGATCTGCGATTCGGCGCGAGACTATACCATTGACTACGGCTCGTCAATATCTTGACGGAGTAAGGACACCGGCTCCCTTCAGTTTCGGCGCTGTTCATTCAATCTTCTCGGCTAACCTGTCCAGGCCCTGATGCAGAATCAGATTTGTTACTTTGCCAGTAGCGTCTTTCTCGAACCTGATGGTAAGGTCCACGACCTTCGGGAAAAACGTGGTTTCAGACTCGGGAAACAGGGCAATCTTTGGCTGACCGGTCACCTGCGCCATTAACTGATCGCCTTCTTTCGTAATTGTGAGCACGGCTTCGCGCCCGAGTTTGTACTTGCCTACATAGGCGTCGAGTATCTTCGGATCGACGTGAATTTCAATCCGCGCTTTCGGGATTTCGTATTTCTCGCCGAGAACGATGGCAGCCAGGTCCTGGGCGATCTTCCCGGGGTTCGCCAGGCCGAAATCGGAATTTCGCAGCACCACAACGGTGAGCCTCTCTTCCGGGAAACGAGCAAGGTAAGTCGCAAAGCCATTGATGCCTCCCCCGTGACTGATCAGCTTGCGATTGAATTTAGTGTCGACGCCCAGACCATACGCGTAGTTGTTCTTGACCGGCGTCGTCATCAATTCGAATGATTTCGCCGAAAGCACCTTGCCGGAGTAGAGCGCTTCGTTCCAAGCAAAGAGATCCTCAACCGTGGAGTAGAGCGAGCCCGCCGAGTACGGCTGCGTCATATCGAGAAAAGCAGAGTTGGACAACTTGCCCATTATCATCGAATACCCCGTGGCTCGGTTCTTCAAGATCGTCTCAAAGTGATCGTAGCCTGTAGCGGTCATCTTCAGCGGATCAAAAATGTTCTTCTGCAGAAAGCTTTCATATGATTCACCCGAGGCCTTCTCGATGATCGCGCCAAGGAGAAAGTACCCGGAATTGCTGTAGCTCCATTTCTCACCCGGCTTGAAATCGAGCGGCTTGTCCTTGAAGCGCGCGATCATCTCCTGGGTCGTGACGCGCATCATCATCTTAGGCATGTAATCCGGAAAGTTTGTGAAGTTTGGAACGCCACCGGTGTGACTCAGTAAATGATGGATGGTTAGTTCGCTCCAGGCAGCAGGACAAATGTCGAAGTACTTGCAGATCGGGTCGGTGACGCTGAGCTTGCCGCGTTCCTGCAAAAGCAGAATTGCAGTCGCAGTGAATTGTTTGGTGATTGACCCAAGCCTGAACTTTGTCTGTGGCGTGTTGCGAACATCGAGCTCGACGTTCGCGAGACCGTAGCCCTTGCTGAGAGCTACTTTCCCATCTCGAGCGACGAGCACGGATCCGGTAAAGCGCTGTTGAGCAGGAAGCGCGTTGAGGTACTCATCAAACTTCTGAGCAGGGTCTTGCGCCGCCGCGCCCGCGCTCAAAAGAATCAGAAGCGTTATCGAAACGGCGCTTCGATAGATAATTTCTCTTGTTGTCTTCATCGTATCCTCTCGGTAGAAAATATTTGTAGATCAACAACATTCTCGAATTGCTCGCCAGGAATCAAGGTCAAACGTGACACCTCCGTGCGTTGGGCCATCGGAACGCAACAGGCAGATTCGGGTATTCGCGTATTAGCCAGAAGAGCAGTCCTCGGCGTCTCAGCAACCTCTGCGGTTGACCCCCAACACAGACAAAGAAGAAACCGCAGAGCACGCCGAGGACGCAGCGAGGAAAGCGATTGTAAGGTCACCACACTTATCACCCCGCTATCTGAATTTGCGATGAATTTGCGGCTGCGCTCATCAGTCTCTATGATAATAATCAGCGAGGCTTCATAATTTCTTTGAGGATCTAACGCGCTTATGGTGCACTCACAGGGATTCTTAGATATTGTCAACGACGCCAAGAGCCGTGTCCGCGAGAACACTCCCGAAGATGTCAAACGCAAACAGGAAGCCGGCGAGAGCTTTTACTTCGTGGACGTGCGCGAAGATAACGAATGGCAAAACGGCCACGCCACCGGCGCAATTCATCTTGGCAAAGGAATAATCGAACGCGATATTGAACGAACCATCCCGGATCATGACGCCGAGGTCATTCTTTATTGCGGCGGGGGGTATCGCTCGGCGCTCGCAACGGACGCGCTCCAGAAGATGGGCTATACGAACGTAATCTCGATGGACGGCGGTTGGAAGCGCTGGGTCGAGCTTGGCTATCCGATCCAAACAAAATCAGAATAACCGGGTTGCAGGGCCGGGCCTGCGTGGCCGCCCCTCGTTGTTGATCATAACCCTGAGGTTAGCAGATACGGGGCGCCCACGAATGAGCGTCCCTGCAAGTTAATGCCGAAGCGTAAGTTCATAGCTGAAGATGACGATTACGACGGCTACAGTGATGCGGAGTGCCCTGAATGCGGCGCCACCATTAACGCTCATTTTCAACGCGGACGTAATTGGCGACGACTACAGTGTCCTGTCTGCCATCGTTACGTGAGAGTCTCGATCGAGGAACAGGAAACACCTCCCATTCAATCGCGGCACGCGGGCCTGGAATAAGTCTTATCAGGAGAGAGCGACGAAGAATGGCTTCTGAACTTATTGAAGCGAACGTTACCGACCAGCCGCATGTGATTCTTTCCAAACAGCGCCGCCGCGTGGTCACCGCCGGGGTGATGCTCGGGATGTTCCTCGCCGCGCTTGAAGCCACCGTAGTCGGCACCGCCATGCCGACGGTCATCGCATCACTCGGCGGACTGGATCGTTACAGTTGGGTGTTTTCGGCTTATCTGCTGACCTCGACTGTCACCGTTCCGGTGTGGGGACGGCTCTCTGACCTCTACGGGCGTCGAATGTTCTACCTGATCGGCGTCGCGTTCTTCCTTTTGGGGTCGGCGCTATCGGGAGCTTCGCATTCGATCGAACAACTCATCGTCTTTCGCGCAATCCAGGGACTTGGAGCGGGCGCGCTGATCCCGCTCAGCATGACCATCAACGGCGACATCTACACGTTGCGCGAACGAACGCGAATGCAGGGGCTGTTCAGCGGAGTGTGGGGATTGGCTTCGATACTGGGACCGCTCGCCGGGGGATTCATTACAGATCATATTTCGTGGCGATGGGTGTTCTACATCAACATTCCTTTTGGGCTGGCGGCGGCCGCGGTGGTTGGGATCGCGCTTGTCGAACCAAGGCAAAAATCGCGGCCAGTGATTGACTATCTTGGCGCAATATGGCTCACGATAGCGATCACGCTGCTGTTGCTCGTGCTGGTGGAAAGCGGCGATCCAACTATCTGGAGTAAACCGATAACTCTCATAGCGGTCGCGGGCATTCTGATTTTCAGCGCGCTGTTCGCCTGGACGGAGCAGCACGCACCGGAGCCGATCGTTCCTTTTTCGCTCTTCAGAAACCGAATAATCGGCGTTGGGTCGATCACCGCTTTCATGGTGGGGGCGGCGATGTTCGGCGCGCTTTCATTCATTCCCCTGTACGTTCAAGGCGCGCTTGGCGGCACGGCAACCGAAGCGGGCGCGCTGCTCACTCCCTTTCTGCTCGGTTGGGTGACGATGTCAGTCGTCGGCGGCCGGTTGATGTTTCGGATAGGCTACAGGCCGACAATTCTCGCTGGACTGGTTGTCCTGGTAGCGAGCTTCGGAGTGCTGACGACGTTTGGCAGCGCGACGCCTCGTTCGTGGCTAGTCGGAGATGTGCTTGCGATGGGAATCGGCATGGGACTGGTAATGTTTGCATTGCTGATTACCGTGCAGAATTCCGTTAGCCGAGGTCAGCTTGGAATAGCGACGTCGCTCAACCAGTTCTCGCGTTCGATTGGCCAGACGGTGGGCGTCGCGGTGATGGGAACCGTGATGACCATCAGCCTCGCGTCACACATAGCCGAGATTCAAAAAGAGAGCGGCTTGCCCGAAGCCGACGTCGCTCGCACGGTTCACAACCCGAGCGCGCTCATCGATCCGATAGCTCGCGCCGCCCAGAATCCTGAATTGATCAAGGCGATGAAGGGTGCTCTCGCGGGCGCGCTTCACAACGTGTTCCTGACCGGGGTCGCGTTTGCAGTGCTTGCATTGCTATCGGGATTCTGGCTTCCGGCAGGCGAGATTAAAGTGGTGACGACGACGGCGCGCGACCAGGACCAGATCCCGCGTTCGCCCGCCGAGTGTGAGCGAATGTTGATGGCTGAGATGACCACGATCGACGCCGAGAACGAACCGGCCATGGCTGAGAAACGTTGATTTCAACCTTGCTCGTGATCACGCAGCGCGCGGCGCGGAACATTGCATCCTCCTTTTTCGTCTTAGAAGTCGTCGACGCTCTGGTGCCTCTCAATCCGCGGCGTTGTTATAATAGAGCCCATGACCCTCGAACTATTTCACCCCGCTGTCGCAAACTGGTTCGCTAAACAGTTCAATGAGCCAACACCCCCGCAGGAACACGCGTGGCCCTCAATCAAGAACCGCAAGCACACTCTCATTGCGGCGCCCACCGGATCCGGCAAGACCTTCGCAGCGTTCCTTTCCGCCATCGATGATCTCGTCAGGCAGGGAGTCAGGGGCACGCTCGAAGATGTGACCCAGGTCGTCTACGTCTCGCCGCTCAAGGCTCTCTCGAACGACATTCAAAAGAACCTGCAGGAACCGCTCGCGGGAATCCAGGGAGAACTCAAGTCGATGGGTCTCCCTGAAGTGAACATACGCACGTTTGTTCGCACCGGCGATACATCCGCTTCCGAACGAACCTCAATGATCAAGCGACCTCCGCACATCATCGTCACCACGCCTGAGTCGCTCTACATTCTTCTGACAAGCGAAGGCGGACGGCGGATGCTCAAGACTGCGCGCACGCTGATCGTCGACGAGATTCACGCGATGGTCGGCGATAAACGCGGCTCGCACCTTTCGCTGTCCATCGAGCGATTGCAGGCGCTGGTGGGAGACGATCTGGTTCGTATCGGTCTCTCGGCGACGCAGAAGCCGATTGAAGAAGTCGCGCGCTTTCTAGTTGGCTCCGCAAACATGGCCGAAGACGGAACGCCCAATTGCACGATCATCGATTCAGGTCACAAGCGCGAGCTCGATCTTGCCATTGAAGTTCCGAGCTCGCCGCTCGGGGCAGTGATGTCCGGCGAGGTGTGGGACGAAGTGTACGATCGTCTGGCTCAACTGATAAACAGCCATCGCACCACATTGATCTTCGTCAACACCCGACGCATGGCCGAAAGGGTGGCCCGTTATCTCGGCGAGCGAGTCGGCGATGAGAACGTCACTTCACATCACGGGAGTCTCGCTCGAGAACAGAGGCTTGCTGCCGAGCAGAGATTGAAAGCCTGCGAATTGAAGGCCCTTGTTGCGACCGCCTCGCTCGAGCTTGGAATCGACATCGGCGACATCGATCTCGTCTGCCAGCTCGCTTCGACTCGCGCGATTTCCACTTTACTACAGCGTGTGGGGAGGTCTGGTCACAGCGTGAGCGGTTTTCCAAAGGGGCGGCTGTTTCCAACGACACGCGATGAGTTGATCGAGTGCGCGGCGTTGCTCGATTCGATTCGAAGGGGTGAGCTCGATCAGTTGTCGATCCCCGAAAAGCCGCTCGACATTCTCGCGCAACAGATCGTCGCTTCAGTCGCCGCCGACGAGTGGTCGGAAGATGACCTGTTCAAAACAATCCGTTGCGCCTATCCGTATCGAAGGCTCGAGCGCGCAGAGTTCGACGAAGTGATCGCGATGCTGCGAGACGGCTTTGCGACCCGGCGAGGCCGTCGCGGGGCATACCTGCATCACGACATGATCAATCATCGCTTGCGTGGGCGCAAAGGAGCTCGGCTTACCGCGATCACCTCTGGCGGCGCGATCCCGGACACGGCCGATTACGCAGTTGTGCTCGAGCCCACGGATGCAGTGATCGGAAGCGTCAATGAAGACTGGGCTATCGAGAGCATGCAAGGCGACATCTTTCAGTTGGGAAACGCTTCGTGGGAGATCGTTCGAGTCGAAAATGGAAGAGTCCGAGTGCTGGACGCTCACGGTAAGCCACCTTCCATTCCGTTCTGGCTTGGCGAAGCGCCGGGCCGCACACACGAGCTATCGGCGTCGGTCTCGCGGCTTCGCGCTGAGTTGACCGCCCGATTCGGGGATTATGCCAGTACAGCAGACTGTCCAGTCTGTGGCGCAGTATGCTCGTCGCCGGAAGATCATCCGCAGACTGGACAGTCTACGGTACCTCAAGTGGGCTTGGCTTTGGCGTGGATGACTGATGAAGTTGGTGTCTCATCGGCGGCAGCGGAACAGATAGTCGAATATCTGCTCGGAGCGAAAGTGGCTCTGGGAGTGATGCCTTCACAAGACACTTTGGTGATCGAGCGTTTCTTCGACGATAGCGGTTCGCAGCAGATGGTGATTCACTCGCCGTTCGGATCTCGCATGAATCGCGCGTGGGGCTTAGCGCTGCGAAAACGTTTTTGCCGCCAGTTCAACTTCGAGCTCCAGGCTGCGGCGACTGAAGATGCGATCGTGTTATCGCTCGGACCAACTCATAGCTTCGCGCTCGATGAGGTGTTTCATTATCTGCGTTCGCGATCGGTTCGAGAGCTGTTGATCCAGGCTCTGCTCGCCGCTCCGATGTGGGAGATTCGATGGCGATGGAACGCGAGTCGGGCGCTTGCGGTGCCTCGGCGTCGAGGAGGCAAGAAGATTCCCGCGCAACTCCAACGAATGAATGCGGACGATCTGCTGTCAGCCGTTTTCCCGGATCAAGTTGCATGCGCGGAAAACCTGCCCGGCGGCAACATCGAAATTCCGGATCATCCGCTGGTGCGCCAAACGGTGAAAGATTGTTTGGAAGAGGCAATGGACATCGAAGGCCTCGAAGCGCTGCTTACTTCGATCGAGCGCGGCGAGAAGACTTTGATTGCGCGCGACGTGATCGAAGCCTCGCCGCTCGCGCAGGAGATTTTGAACGCTCGGCCTTATGCGTTTCTCGACGACGCGCCGCTTGAAGAGCGAAGGACGCGAGCCGTATTTCAACGTCGCTGGCTTGATCCGGAGACGGCTTCCGATCTTGGCGCGTTGGACCTCGCGGCAATTGAACGCGTTCGCGACGAAGTTTGGCCGGATATTGATAATGCGGACGAGCTCCACGATGCGCTTGTGGAGCTTGGTTTTATGACCCCTGAAGAGGGACGAGGTTACGAACAATTCCTGGATGAGCTTTCGACCAATCGCCGAGCGGCGGTGCTTACGAGCGTTCAGAGTACCGGCTTTAGCCGGGTAGTGCCGCCCACTCAAATCGACCCATTGAATATCCGCGACGAAGAGCCGGCTGATGCCGGTACTCTGAACACCCGCGCCGGCAGACTATGGGTGGCCGCAGAGCGTTTGCCGCAATTCAACGCAATCTTCCCGAACGCAACAACTGCCCCGTTGATTACTGCACCCGATGCCCTGGCGAACATTGCGTGGACGGATGACGCGGCGCTTGTTGAAATCCTGCGCGGGAGACTCGAAGGCCTCGGGCCGACTACTACAGCCGCGCTCGCCCAGTCGCTTGGCTTGCCGGCTTACACGATTGAAGCTGCGCTGCTGATACTCGAGGGCGAAGGATTTATGATGCGCGGAAGGTTCACTCCCGGCGTTGATGAAACCGAATGGTGCGCGCGCCGGCTGCTTGCGCGGATTCACAGCTACACGCTGAATCGCTTGCGCCAGGAGATTGAACCAGTGGCGAGCGCGGACTTCGTTCGCTTCCTGTTCGCCTGGCAGAAGCTTGCGCCCGACCATCAGGTCGAGGGTCCCGAGAGTCTCGCAGCTCTGATTTCGCAGTTCGAAGGCTTCGAAGCGGCGGCAGCTGCGTGGGAGGGTGAGATTTTTCCGGCTCGGATGATTGATTACGATCCCGCCTGGCTCGACGCGCTTTGTTTATCCGGACAAGTGATGTGGGCGCGGCTGACGACGCCAAGGTCCGGGCCGGAGCGCCTGAAGTCATCGGGGCCGGTGCGCACGACGCCTATCGCCTTGTTGAATAGAAAAAGTCTTTCACTCTGGGCTCCGCTGTTCCCTCAGACTGATCCCGCCCAGATCAATCTGTCTTCCGCAGCCGAATCGGTTTACGAGTATCTGGCGAAGCGGGGCGCGTCTTTCTTCACCGACTTGATGGACGGGGTCTCGCTGCTGGAATCGCAACTTGAGGACGCGCTTGGCGAACTGGTCGCGTGCGGGTTGGTGACTGCCGACAGCTTCACCGGTTTGCGGGCGCTGTTGACTCCTTCAAACAAGCGGACGAATTCCGCGATGAAGCGAAAGCGTAGGGAAGCAGTTTATGGAATGGCAAACGCAGGCCGTTGGTCATTGCTGGCGCGCGAATCGAACCCTACAAACGGACGCTCCTCGTATGATCGCGAGACGGTTGAGAAGATCGCTCGAATTCTGTTGCGCCGGTACGGAGTGGTCTTCAAGCGACTGCTTGAACGCGAGGGCTTGCCGCTTCCGTGGCGAGAGCTGCTGAGAATGTATCACCGGCTTGAACAACGTGGCGAGATTCGGGGCGGGCGTTTCGTGTCCGGCTTCTCCGGTGAGCAATTCGCGCTTCCCGAAGCGATCGGCATGCTCCGAGCCATTCGCCGGGCGCCGGGCGAAGGCACGTTGATCAGCGTGAGCGCCGCCGACCCATTGAATCTTGTCGGGATCATCACTCCTGGCAATCGAGTCTCGGCGTTCGCCGCAAATCGAATTCTATACCGCGATGGCGTTCCGATAGCGGTGTTGGAATCCGGAGGGGTTCGGTTTCTGGTCGATATGGATTCGGCTTCAGAATGGAAAGCCAAGAACGCGCTTGTTCGCAGGAGCGTCGCTCCAGCGCTTCGGACTTACCTGAGCCGTCCCGCGTAGGTTGCCAGTACACTTTCAGATAGCTCCCTATTCTTGCGTCTTTGTGATTCTTGGCGTCTTTTGCGCGAAACAAGTCGCCTCGGTTCAGTTACGCATTTCGCGCCAGGACGCCGAGAACAGCAAAGACGCGAAGTATTCTTCTGCCCATGGGCGAGCGCACTTGACTCTCTCCAGTTGACGCAATATTGTGGCGTCACCACAGTGGAAAACTAGAATTCGCAGTTCCGCCTCACATTTGCTTTGCCAATTACCACCCGCAGGAGGTATGTCATGACGAAGCTTATCCGCTCCGGCCTGTTACTGATGCTTTTGCTCTCGCTAAGTATCACCGCTCACGCTCAAACCAAGCGAGCTACAAACAAAGGCACACTCGACAAAGAGACTTTCATGAACATGGAGACAGTCGCGAATCCGGCGATCTCTCCGGACGGCAAGCAGATTGTCTTCACACGCTCATGGGTCGATAAGGTCAAGGACGAACACGTCAGCAACCTGTGGATAGTCGATGTTGACGGAACTCGTGTGCGCGAATTGACCAGCGGCAACTGGAGAGACAGTCAGCCGGTCTGGTCACCCGACGGCAAACGTATCGCTTTTCTGTCGGACCGTGACGGCACAAATCAGCTTCACGTGATGTGGGTCGATACTCGCGAGGCGGCTCAGCTCACCCATCTCGAGCAGGCGCCTTCGGGAATCAACTGGTCGCCCGACGGCAAGTGGATAGCCTTCACCGCCTTCGAGGCCGACAACGATCCGATCCTGGCGGTCAAGCTGCCTGAGCGTCCGCGCAACGCGCAGTGGGCTAAGCCGGCGGTCATCGTGAATCGCCTGGCGTGGGCCGCAGACGGACGGGGCCCGCTGCCGATGGGCTTCACTCAGGTTTACACGATCGACGCGGCGCTTGGCGGGACGCCTCGCCAGATTACCACGGGCAAATACAATCACAACGCGCCCGAATGGTCGGCGGACGGAAAAACGATTTACGTTTCCGCCATTCGAAAGCCCGATGCGGAGTACTTGCACGGGGATAGTGAAATCTATGCCGTCGATTTGAAGTCGCTGGACATAAAACCCTTGACCGATCGCAAAGGCCCCGACGGAAGTCCACAGGTTTCACCCGATGGACGCTGGATAGCTTATGTCGGCTACGACGAGAAGAACTACACGAATCATGTCGCGAGTCTTTATCTGATGGACAACGCCGGCGGCAGCAAAAAGCTGTGGGCCGGTAATCTCCCAAGCTCGCCCCGAGCGGTGCGATGGGCGCCCGATGGCTCGGGCGTGTACTACGACATGGAAGAGCTGGGCTCATCACATATCTATTTTGCATCCCCCGACGGCAAGGTGAAAAAGATTACTGACGGCGTTGGCGTGCTTCAAGGCTACAGCATCGCGAACAACGGGCAGGTTGCAGCAGTGCGATCGAGCTTCAAAGAACCTGGCACGCTTGTGACCTTCAACGTGAAGGACACCGCAAACGTGAAGAAGCTTGTCGACGTCAACGAAGACGTGCTGTCGGGTGTCAGGCTCGGCGATGCGGAAGAGATGTGGTTCAACTCAAAGGACGGGCTCAAGGTGCAGGGCTGGCTTATCAAGCCGGTCGATTTCGATCCGGCAAAGAAGTATCCGATGGTGTTGTGGATCCACGGAGGCCCGTGGTCGATGTACTCCGTTGCGTTTAGCTGGTCGTTTCAGAACTTCTCGGCCAGCGGTTATGCGGTGTTGTTCCTAAACCCTCGAGGCTCGACGGGATACGGTCAGGATTTTGTCAACGGAATTCAGTTTTCTTATCCGGGCAAGGACTACGACGATCTGATGGCCGGGGTCGATGCGGCGGTTGCCAGGGGCTGGATCGACGACAAAAACCTGTTCGTCTGCGGCGGCAGCGGAGGCGGCGTGCTGACGGCATGGATCGTAGGTCACACCGACCGATTCGCGGCTGCGGTGTCGATGAGGCCGGTCATTAACTGGCACTCGTTTGTCGGGACTACCGACGGCGCAAGCTGGTATTACCAATTCGAGAAGTATCCGTGGGAAGACCCAATGCAATACGCGGTGCGCTCGCCGCTGCACTACGTCGCGAACGTCAAGACCCCGACGATGGTGATGACCGGCGAAGCAGACTTGCGTACACCGATTCGTCAAAGCGAGGAGTTCTATCGCGCACTGAAGATGCTAAAGAAAGACACGCTGCTGGTGCGAATGCCCGATGAGTACCACGGATGGCGAAGGCCTTCACATCAGTTGCTACAGCAGCTTTATCTGATGGCTTGGTTTGACAAGCACAGCAGTAAGAGCAGGAGCGCTGCGGCGGACTCGGGAACTTCGCAGAAGTGAGTGCTTGCGGCGAGCTCGTGTGCTCGGAGCGCGCGAGCTCGCCGCTAATGATGGTTGACTGCTCGCCTGGGAGGAAACCGCCATCACAACAGTCCGTCAAGACCTGGTAGAGAAAACTCCAAGAGATGCATGAGAAGGAACCTCAATGATCGCACACGCGACTGAATGCCAGATCAGCTTATCGTTGCGGATGGTTTCATACGGGGAGTTAACATGGCGGAACAACAAATTAAGCTTCAAGCGCTCGGAACTTATATTGATGGCAAAATAAAGAGGTACAACTTGATGTTTGCGGTCAATGGAGGAGCGTTCGCTCTGGCGAAGCTATTAAAAGATCCTTCATCGGAAAAAGTCCTGGGCAGACTTACGCCGCAGCATTTGGCGATTGGTGCTGTCGCCTTCACTTTCCTAATGTGGTTCGATATTTGGCTGTGGGGCGAAAACCTGCGTAAGGGTTACTTTGATGGCAAGGAAGTATTTCAGTGGAGAGGGAAGGCCATACTTTCGCTATTATCTTCGCTCTTAATAGTCGGTTGGCTGTTGGCTGCGTTCGACGTTAAGGTGACTATCTTAGGATTTACATCGCTTGTGATAGTCGGAGGATTCTTGCTGCTTCACTATTACGGCAAATATCCGCAAAAGGATAAACGACATCGTAGAAAAGCCATCTAAGAACTCATTTAACCCGACCGCTCGATAACCTGGCTTTCAAGATGTTTCCCCGTCCCGCAAGTTGAAGGCTTCTCGGTCTGCGGCGGGTTCGTTTCGCTAAATTGAGCAGAGGGCGCCCCTCCGTGGGGCGCCCGAGTCTTTATGCGGCTACGCATGAGGTCCGGTCAACTTGATGATCGCGAATGTCGCGCCTTGCGGATCCTGGATCACCGAGAACCTACCGACGTTGGGAATGTCGGTTGGAGGCATGAATAGCTTGCCTCCTGACCCAGCGGCTTTGTTCGCGGTTGCATCGCAGTCATCGACCATAAAATATGGAAGCCAGTTCGGCGGGACCGGTCCCATCTCCGGCGCGATCTTCAACATGCCGCCGATCGACTGGCCGCCGTTTTGCCATTCAGTGTACGCCATCGGCGTTCCCGGCGAACCCTCCTTCGCCCCCCAGCCGAATAGACCGGTGTAGAACTCGACGGCCTTCTTCGTGTCAGTCGTCCAAAGCTCGTCCCATCCAAAAGTGCCGGTCTCGCCGACAAGCCTCGCGCCGATATGGGCCTTTGGTTGCCACACACAAAACATGGCGCCTTGTGGATCTTGAATGACCGCCATTCTCCCGACGTCCATTACGTCAAATGCGCCGGCCATTACTGTACCACCGAGAGATGCTGCTTTTGCTGCTGCGTCGTCGGCGCTCTCGACTGTCACATATGTCATCCAGTGCGGGGGTACGCCGTGGGCTTTCTGTTCCGCCTGCAAGCCGCACATCGCGCCGACCTCGAGACCTTTGATTCTGAGCATCGTGTAAACCATATCCGGCCCCGCGGGTGTGTCCTCCGCATCCCATCCAAACAACCCTGAATAAAACTGCTTCGCTGCCGCAGGATCGCTGGTATTCAACTCGATCCAGCAAAATGATCCCGGTGCATGACTGGTTACCTCTGGCATTTTTCATTCCTCCAATGTTAGAAAGCCACGACGCAACGAAGGGCTCAGCACGGTCCTTCGTACGCATAAACCCGTGGCGGTTTTGATTGTCTCAACCGATCCTCACAAGATTCTATTAACCGCATCTCGAGATCCCTTTATGATCCCGGACAAAATCGCGTGGTTACCGCGAGCATTGCCCCGCCTCGATCCGGTCCTCGGAAATTCAACCATAATCCGAGCGCCTTTGCGAGCTTTGCGGTTCTTTGCGAGCTTCGCGCACGCGAATTACTGATTTCTCGCAAAACTCGCAAAGGACCGCAGAGCCCACAAAGAGCGTCTGGAAAGAATCAGTCAATGATGATAAAACTCACGCCGACTTTACTCGCACCCGGCGCGTTGGCTGATGCTTCGGAGAGGAGATTCGAACAATGCATGCACTCTTGTTTCGCCTAAGATGGTTATCCGCGTTAACGGTTCTAACATTGCTGAGTTCAGTTGGCTCTGGTCAGCAGCCCAAACCTCAAAAGCAAGACGAGGACTTCGCGCGTTCCGTGAAAGAGTGGACTACCAAACCTGAGTTCCTCAGTCCGCTGGTTGATCACCTCCCGAGAGTCCAGGGAGTACCCTCGCCAAAGGACGTACTCGGCCATCACATCGGGGCGCCCGGCAAGCTCACTTATCACGCCGATTCGGTTGCTTATTATCGAGCGCTTGCCGCGAAGACGCCGCGAGTGAAGGTCTTCACGATCGGCACAACCGACGAAGGCCGTGAGTGCGTCGTGGTTGCGGTAGGCTCCGAAGACTCGATCAAGAACCTCGAGCAATATCGAACTTATCTGGGACAGCTCGCCGATCCGCGCAAGCTTACCGAAGAGCAGGCGCGCGACATCATCGCCAAAGCGAAGCCGATCTATCATGTGATGGGCGGTCTTCACAGCGCCGAGACCGGCCCGCCCGAGATGCTGATGGAGCTGGCTTACCGGTTGGCCAGCGAGGACTCCCCGGTCATCAATCAGATTCGCGACAACGTGATCGTCACCATCACTCCCACCGCCGAACCCGACGGCCGCGACCGCTACGTCGATTGGTACTACCGGTATAAGGTCGACGAGAAGACCGAAGAAGATAGCCTTGGAGGCCCGCCCTACTGGGGCAAGTACATCTTTCACGACAACAACCGCGACATAAACTATTCGCAGGTGACGATGCGAACGCTGCTTGACTGGTATCTGCAGTGGCATCCGCCGATCATGCACGAGCTTCACGAGTCGGTGCCGTTCATGTACACCTTCAGCGGGCAAGCTCCGCAGAACCCGACGCTCGATCCCATCCTCTACGGAGAGCTGCCGTGGTTCTCGAACTTCGAGATGACCCAGATGATCAAGTATGGAATGCCCGGCGTTTGGACTCACGCTTTTGTGGATATGTGGTCGCCCGGGTACCTCGGATTCATGTCCTCGAATCACAACGGCATGCTTCGAATGTACGAGACGTTCGGCAACGCAGGCGCGAACACATTGAAACGCAAAGTCGACTCGGGTGAGGCAACCGGCGGCGGACGCGTCAGCCCTACCAGCCGTGAATGGTATCGTCCGCTGCCGCCCTACAAGGAAGTAGTCTGGTCGATGCGCAATAACACAAACTACATGGAAACCGGCGTGCTGTCTGCGCTTCAGCTCACAGCGTCGTTTCCCAGAGTGATCCTCGAGAACTTCTATCGCAAGAGCCGGAACTCAATCGAGTCCGGCAAGACCGAAGCGCCGTTTGGTTACGTGATTCCAGCCGGACAGCGAGACATGACCCGTGTCGCGAGCCTGGTCAACATGCTTCGCATGCAAGGCATCGAGGTTGGCCGCGCGACTGCCGAGATCAAAGTCAAAGAAGGAACCTTTGCAGCCGGGTCGCTGGTGATCAAACGCGATCAGCCTTACGGCAGATTGGCGAAGATCCTTCTCGAGAAGCAGGACTTTCCCGATCAGAACCTTCGAACCTATGACGATACCGGTTGGACGATGGGCTTGATGAGTCACGCCGAGGTCAAAGAGATCGCCGACAAGTCAATTCTGAACGTCGCCGTTCAGCCCGTGGACAGGCTCGATCCGAAAGGAACTGTCGCGGGCGATCAAACTCCTTCGGCGTATGCGATCGCACACTACGGCTCGAACAACATGATCACGCTTCGCTATCGACTGAAAGACCTGAAGGTGCAGGCAGTCGAGCAGTCCTTCAAGGACGGCGCCACGGAGTTTCCAGCCGGGTCGTTCATCGTGCCCGTGGGCGAGAGCGGCAAGAATGCCGGAAAGAACGTTCAAGCGCTCGTGAAGACCGCGATCGAGCAGCTGGGGCTGACGGCCAGAGCGCTTTCGAAAACGCCTGACGTGCCAATGCATGATTTGGATCTTCCACGGCTTGCGATCTACAGCACATGGGGCAGCACGCAGGAGGTCGGTTGGGTGCGTTACGCGCTGGACAAGTTCGAAGTGCCCTTCGATCTGATCTACAAGGAGCGCGTTAAGAAAGGCGACTTGCGCGCTTCTTATGATGTGATCGTGATTCCCAACAACGGGCGTGGCGGGAAGGGACTGGTATATGACATCGAGCCCAGGAGTAAGCCGATCGCGTATAGAAAGACCGAGCGCTTCAAGAGCCTTGGGATGTACGGCGAGTCCGAAGACATCACCGGAGGCATGGGGATTGCCGGCGTCGCGGAGTTTGAGAGGTTCATAAACGGCGGCGGCTTGCTGGTGACGCTTGGCAGCGCGAGTTTCTTCCCTCCGGAGTTTGGGCTTACTCGAACGATTGACGCCGGCAGGACGTCTGCCCAGTTTTACGGTCCGGGCCCAATCGTCGAAGCCGAGATTCTTCAATCGACGCATCCCATCTTCTATGGTTATTCGCAGAAGACCGTTCCAGTGCGTTACGCGAACGGACCTTTGCTTCAAGTGCCCGAGCGCGACCGCGGCAGTCAGGTGTTGATGCGGTTTCCGGGCGGCGATAGATCGGTGCTTAGCGGCTTGATGAAGGGCGCGACGGAGATTCGAAACCGCCCGGCGATTGTAGATGTGCCGGTGGGCCGCGGCCGCGTACTGCTTTTCTCTACGAACCCCTGTTATCGATGGCAGAACTTCGGAGAGTTCAACATGCTGTTCAACGCCGTGTTGAATTTCAATGATATCAAGACCGCGCAAAAGAAGTCCGATCAACCCGCGGACGCGCAAGACAAGTAGACGGGAACCAGACTGACTTCTTGGCGTTCTTTGCGGATCTTTGCGTCTTTGCGTTGAGTATCTTTCGCGCAAAGACGCAAAGATCCGCAAAGAACACCAACAGGCGCAAAGGCGCCAGTCGTTAACAACTACAAATCCGCCGCAAGAGATTTCTAACCTGCCGTTCTAATATCGCGGTTAAGTAATTGCCGAGCAGCCCGTAAAAGTAGTCCCCAAAAAAAGAGCGTCATCAGAATACGTGCGCTGGCAATAGGTCAAAACGCACGACGATGAAAACCGTGACCGGAGGTGTGCCCAATGAGATTCCTGAAAGAGAACAAATGGTCGAGAACCGTCCTTGTGTTGAGTTGCGTTGCAATTGCGACTCTGCTCCTTACAATCGCACCGCGCGACGAGGTATTTGCGGACGATAACGAGCTCGCTGCAGTTTATCGCAACGGCGCGCTCGAAGTGGTTGTGCCCAATAACGAAGGCCTGGTTTCCAATCACGCTTTCAACCTCGAGATCATCGATCCAAACGACAAACTAATCGCGAAGGCTGTTCGGTATGCCTCGTCGGATCGAGCCTCCAGAGTCACGGTTCCGCTTGATCGAAGCGTAGCGCTCGAGGATCTGGCGTGGGACCGGTTAAAGATCAATGCGGGCGACTCATCCAGGATCGTTTCGCTTTCGGAGATTCTACGCGTGCCGGTGGTCCGACTGTTTGCCCAGCGCGCTTATGCCGCGGGGTCAACCGCGTCAGTACGAATCATTACAACCGATTCAAAAGCGGGCAATCCGCTGCGCGACAGCCGGGTGAAGCTGGAGCTTGTGGACGGTGATCACTCGATTACGCTCTTCACCGGTCGAACTGATTCGCTCGGCACTGCGCAGGTGGCTTTTGCTCTTCCGGGAGCAGGCTATGGCTCGCGTCAGTTGCGGGTGACAGCGGACACTATGCTTGGCAGCGTGGCCGCCAATCAACCGATTCAACTCGAACGTCGCGACCGAATCCTGCTCACAACCGATAAACCTTTATATCAACCGGGACAGACGATTCATCTGCGCGCGCTTGCGCTCGATGGTCCGAGTCGCGCGGCGGAGAGTGATCAGCCGATCACGCTCGAAGTCGAAGACGGCAAAGGCAACAAGGTTTTCGAGAAGCACGATCGCACGGATCGCTTTGGCATCGCATCGGCGGACTTCGAGCTTGCCGATGAAGTGAACTTCGGCGCTTATCACATTCGCGCGATACTCGGCGAAGCTGAGGCCGCGTCGACGCAGGAAAAGACTGTCACCGTAGACCGCTATGTGCTTCCGAAGTTCAAGGTGGAAGTCGAGCTGGCGGGTGATGCCGCGAAGCAACAATCGAGCTACTACTCGCCCGGCGAGACAGTAGCAGGAACCATCAAGGCTCATTATCTTTTTGGCAAGCCACTATCGAATGCGAACGTCTCTGTGAAGCTCACTACGTTTGACGTTCAATCAGTCGAGCTCGGGCACATCGACGGCAAGACCGACGCCGAGGGCCGTTTTCAGTTTTCTCAGAAGCTGCCCGATTTCTTCGCGGGCCGTTCCACCCAGCAGGGCAGCGCTCCTGTTTCGATTGCAGTAGAAGTAAAGGACACTGCCGCGCACACTGAAACCAAGTCGCGCAGCATCGTTGTAGCAAAGACTCCAATTCTCATTATGGCAGTTCCGGAGAGCGGGCGGCTTCTGCCCGGGCTCGAGAACCGCGTGTACATCTTGACTTCTTATCCCGATGGAACTCCGGCGCAGACAACTATCACCGGCAACATTTCCAACATCACGGGCTCGCGAATTCAAACAGACGCCAGCGGCGTCGCCACGGTTTCGATCCATCCGAGCAAAGATGCGGTGACCTTGAACCTGAAGGCCGTCGACGCCAGAGGTAGAGCAGCCCAGGCCGACGTCAAGCTCGAGAACGCAGGCAGTATTCAGAGTCTGATGCTTCGGACAAATCAAGCTGTCTACAAGATCGGAGACAAAGTTCGGGTCGAAACGTTTTCAACCAAACCGCGCGGCGCGGTCTACGTCGACGTTGTGAAAGACGGGCAGACGCTTGTAACTCGAGCGCTTGAAATTTCGGGCGGTCGCGGAGATCTTTCGCTCGACGTCACGCCCGCGATGTTCGGAACGGTCGAGATTCGCGCTTATCAAATAACCTCAGACGCTGATCCGATTTCAGATCGGCGACTGATCTACGTCGACCCCGCGGACGATCTAAAGGTTGAGGTGTCTTCTGAACAAGAGACTTATAAGCCGGGCGACGATGCGTGCGTGCACTTTCGCGTGACCGATAAGGCGGGCCGACCGGTGTCTGCCGCACTGGGCGTTGAAATTGTTGACGAAGCCGTGTTTGCGCTCTCAGACAAGCAGCCGGGTTTTGAGAAGGTCTTTATGTATCTCGAAAAGGAATTGCTGACGCCTCGCTACGAAGTGCATCAGTTCTCGTTCGAGAAAGTGCTGCTCGATGACTTCGAAGGCGAGAAACCGCTAGCGCAGCGTGAGCGAGCGGCCCAGGTGCTGTTAGCTGCGGCGGGCGCCGTTCGCGACAAAGACGTGCATGCGGAATTTGGACGCGAAGGAATCGAAGCCAGGCGCGCGCAATATGCGCAGGTGTACCTGCAACGTGTCTACGAGAAAGCGCAGCCACTGGTCAGCGCGTTGACCAACTACTTCGCAAGCAACGCTCCTTCGCCCGAAGGCTTCAATCGCGATCTCCAGGCTTTCGCTGCCAAAGGAAAGACCGAGACCGGTATGCTCGCGGATCCGTGGGGCAACGCGCTCATCGGAGACGGGCGGTTTGATGCGAACGAGTACTCGTATCTGACGCTGCGCTCGATGGGTCCCGACGGCCGCGACAAGACCGCTGATGACATCGCGGTCGGACTCTACGCACAGCGAAAGCCCGATGCTCAGCATTACGGACCGTTCAAAGGCAAAGTGTCGGTACAAGAAGGCGCCATCGGAGGCGGCCGGGTAGCGATCGAAGGTGTTGTCAAAGACAAAACCGGAGCCGCCGCATCGCGCGTTCGAATAGCAGCTCGCCGCGTATCAAACGGCGCCACGATCTGGGTGTACACAGATTCGCAGGGACACTTCGTGATTCCAAACCTGGTGCCGGGGAATTATCACGTGGTCCTCGAAAGCGATTCGTTTCAATCGACGATTTATAGAACTCTCGCGCTCGAGGCCGGGTCTCGCGGAACCGTCGAGGCCGTGCTTCAACCGAGAGGCGCGGCGCCGATCAGCTTGACCCTTTACTCGAATTACGGCGTCAAATCCGCGATGGCTGCCGAGGGCGCTGGTCGTGGCGTCCGTGATCGTCCCTTTGAGCGTCTCCAATTACTAGGAGGCCTACAGGCCGCCCCGATGGCTAAGAAGGACAGCGTGACGGTCATCGCCGGGAATGCGGGGATCGTGCTGGATGGAATTGCAGGTCGAGACGAGAAAGAAGCCGGAGGGGCAGCGCCTCGAGTGCGAAGCTTCTTCCCGGAAACGCTGTACACCAATCCTTCGCTCATCACCGACGGGCAGGGGCGCGCGTCGATTCACGTCCCGATGGCTGATTCGATCACGACGTGGCGAGTCACGTCGTTGGCGTCAACCGTGCGGGGAGCGCTAGGCTCGGCCACGACTCCAATCAAAGTGTTCCAGGATTTCTTCGTCGATCTGGATCTGCCGGTCTCGCTCACCGAGGGCGACGTAGTTTCGGTTCCGGTTGCGGTCTACAACTATCTTCCAAAGGCTCAGCGAGTCTCGCTCGAGTTGAGACAGGATCCCTGGTTTGCGCTCGACGGTGACAACGCGACGAAGCAAGTGGAAGTCGGAGCCGGAGAAGTGACTTCAGCTTCTTTCCGGGTCAAAGCTGCGAAGATCGGTCAGCAACAGTTGCAAGTGACCGCGCGGCTCGTCGACGCGCCGGCCAATCAGCCAGGCGATGCAATCGCCCGCTCTGTAAGCGTGCTTCCAAACGGCGAAGAGAAAGCGGTGGTGATCAACGAACGGCTTGAAGGAGCGGTCACGAAAGACGTGGTGATTCCGGCGGGTGCGATCGCCGATGCGTCGAAGATATTCGTGAAGCTCTATCCCGGAGCGCTCTCGCAAGTGGTCGAAGGTCTCGATTCAATACTGCAGATGCCCGGTGGATGTTTCGAGCAGACTTCGTCGTCGACTTATCCGGATATTCTGGTGATGGACTACCTGAAAACAAGCAAGAAGATCACGCCCGAGATCCAGGCGAAGGCAGAAGGGTTTATCTCTCTCGGCTATCAACGTCTGGTTACGTTTGAAGTTCCGGGCGGCGGCTTCTCGTGGTTCGGCCAGGCGCCGGCCAACAAGATCCTCACCGCTTACGGCTTGATGGAGTTCTCGGACATGTCGCGCATTCACGAAGTCGATCCGCGCTTGATCGAACGAACTCAAAACTGGCTGGCTTCGCAGCAACAACCCGACGGCAGTTTCAAGCCGGACACCTACTTCATCAACGAAGGCGCGACGACCCGCTATAACACTGACGTCGTTCGTATTACCGCTTACATTGGGTGGGCGCTCGCGTCGACTGGTTACAAGGGCGAAGCGGCCGACAAATCGAAACAATTTGTAGCCTCGCATGTGACGGGCAAGGAAGACGCTTACACGCTCGCAGTGATCGCGAACTTCGCGGCTGACTACGGCAAGGACAAAGCGTGGACCGAGTCGGCTATTAACACTCTGGCAGGGCGCGCGAACGAAGGACCTAAGACAGCTTTCTGGAAACAGGAAGGCGAGACTCCAACTTCGGCTCGCAACGACTCTGCCGATCTCGAGACGACGGCGCTCGCGGCGCAGGCTCTTCTCAAGAGCGGGCAGAAGGGCACGCTCGCAAAGAAGGCGCTCGATTATCTAACGGAGAAGAAGGACGCTTTCGGTAACTGGCAGAGCACTCAAGCGACGATCCTTTCTCTCAAAGCTTTCTTGCTGTCGTTCACAAAAGGAACCAACTCGGACACATCGGGAACGGTTGAAGTGTCCGTCGACGGCAAAGCGGTCGACCGAGTGCAGATAACAAAAGACAACAACGACCTGTTGCACGTCGTCGATCTTAAAGCTTACACGCACGAGGGCGCGCACCGAGTCGGGCTCTCGTTCGCGGGTAAGGGCAGCATGCAATATCAGATCGTCGGGCGTTACTACGTGCCATGGGTAAAGCGGGCGCCGGCAGCCGAGCCCCTATCGATCGACGTCAGCTACGACCGGACAAAGCTCGCTCAGGATGAAACAGCAACGGCAAAGGTGCGAGTAACGAACAACACTCCGGCGACGGCGAAGATGATTATGGTTGATCTCGGCATTCCACCGGGGTTCGAACCTTCGGGCGAGGACTTTGCGGCGCTCGTCGACGAGTCTCGCAACAAAAACGGAGGCAAGCTCGAGAAGTACACGATCACCGCCAAGCAGGTTATTCTGTACTTCGATGGCTTGAATGCAAGACAACGAATTGACTTCTCGTTCAAGCTCCGAGCCAAGTTCCCGGTTCGCGCGCAGACGTTTTCATCTCGCGTGTACGAGTACTACAACCCGACGGTCGAGGATAAGACCAAGCCTGTGGAGATGACGGTAGTGGCTAAGTAAAGGAGACATCTTAACCGCTGAGGGCGCCGAGGACGCAGAGGATAGCGCGGAGCTTCGAACTCCGCGTTGGCTCCGCGTCCTTTGCGTCTAGCAACTCAAATCTTTTCACTAGCCCAGACGTTCACGCCTGGGTGATCGCCGTACTATTGAACGCAGCCCCCTTCACGGGGCTTGTCCTTCTGGCTTGAGCAAAGGTCTGAAGGATTCGTTGCTTGAAGGCGAGCCCGAAGCCCGTTGAAACGGGCTACCGGTATTTTCGTCTGTCTCGGACCCAGGCGTGAACGCGTGGGCTAGTGAAAAGGTTCGTCCGCTACGCTGTCGTAGGTTACTACAGCAACGCAGGATTAGAGCGCTATGGCGCGAACGCGCGAGATTTACTAACATTGTACTAAGTCCGAAGCTACCACGGACTCCGCATGTGTGACGCTTCCGTTGCGGGCAGATATCACTTAGCCCGATCCTCACCGGGAGAAATCGAACCGCAACATAGAATAGTCTGTCGTTGAAAGTATGTATGACTCTTCAACTGAACAGTATAGCCCTGGTCGTCGGTATGCTTGCCTCGACCAGCGCAATCACTAAAGCTCCTAAGGAGGATGTTTGCATGAAGTCTTATCGATTCGGAGTTCTTCGTTCTCTGACATTTGTCCTGATGGTACTGGTGTTGAATTCTCTATCAGGGCTTGCACAGACATCAAACAGTCAGTCGCGGGATACGGGCGTCAAGCCGGGCAATCGCATCGTGCCAAGCGGGCAGAAGACGACAGTCAAAGGAATAATCATTCGCCGCGATGCCGATACATTCAGCGTCGCGGATGATGTGAACAACGAAACCGTGGTTCTATTGACCGATCGCACGAGCGTCAAATCCAAAGGCGGCTTCTTCCGCTTTGGCAAAGACTACGACGTTACAAGCTTGCTTCGCGGGCTGCGAGTCGAGGTCGAGGGCCGCGGCAATCAAGACGGCCAGTTGGTCGCCGATAAAGTCCGGTTCGATTCGGGCGACCTGAAAACGGCGAAGGTAGTTGATTCAAGAGTGGCGCCAGTGGAAGACGCCAATAGGCGCCTGTCCGGACAGGTCGAGGAAGCGGGCGAGATCTCGAAACTTGCAAGAGACGAGGCGGGTAAAGCCAACAGCCGGATCTCTGCGCTCGACGATTACAACGTACAGGATTCGATAGCCGTTCTGTTCAAGGTCAACAGTGCGGTCATCTCGGCCGACGACAGACATGCGCTTGATGAGCTTGCAACCAAAGCGATGTCCACCAAGGGCTACGTCATCGAGATCGCGGGCTATGCGGATTCGACCGGGAACACTGCTCGCAACCGGGCCTTGAGCCAGCAGCGAGCCGATGCAGTCGTGCGTTACTTGCAAGAGAATCACGACATTCCACTACGCCGAATGATCACTCCATTTGGCTACGGGGAGCTGCGTCCGGTTGCCGACAACAGCTCCGCCGAAGGACGCCGACAGAACCGCCGAGTGGAAGTAAAGATTCTTGTGAGCAAGGGAATGAGCGGGTCTGGAGAATAAACACGGTTGACTCCCCTGGTTTGTAGTACCGCCTTCAGGCGGAAGTTTGTAATTCACAATGAGGTGACCGTGATTACGAACTTCCGCCTGCTGGCGCTGCTGCGAACTCGCGGCCCGGTTCCTTCTGCTCGACAATGACTTAATATGAATAGACCTCCATCCTTATTTCGGCAGCTTATGTAAAGCGGCTTCCTGCCGAATGCGTTCTCTTCAGTTTCCTTGAATAGAGCTTTCAGCAAGCGTAAGATTCCACGTGTCAAAGCCGATTCTTGGGCGGCTTGCAAAGCTGACTTGCTGATCTGAACCTTCAGTGACAAACAGAGTCGACAGCTAATCCCCGATGCGCAGGCGCGCTTCCTCTCGGGCTAATCGGCAGGAATCGCAACCTGCGAGACTCAACAGACCGGTGATCCGATAACAGGAGGTAACCGACATGTCTGAAGGGCAAGTTCGTGGCGAGCAGGTATGGTGCCCTCGATGCAACGAATATGTCCAGCTAATCAAGGTTGCGAATGCAGCTAAACTCTTGCAAGTAGATAAGAGAACCATTTATCGCTATATCGAGCAGGGTCTCGTATACTCCATAAAGACTGTAGGCAGCACGTATCGCGTCTGCAGTAATTGTTTGTTTGGCCCGGAGTCCGTAAGCTCGAACACCCTATCAAAGTAAAGAAGATGACATAACGTGACATCTGGTGTTGACGTGACCTTACCATTGGCGTACTGTCGGCCTACCCTGAGGAGGATATCCCAAATGAACAGAAGCATTTTGATACGCCTGATTAAGAATCTCCATTTCGTCACCATTGCTATCCTTATTGGCTGCGCTGTCGTACTCAGCATGAGCGTGGCGTCGCCGAGCCCCCAGCAGAAGGACAAAGACGTCAGGGTAGAGAACAAGACGAACTTCTTTGAGGTTGGTCATGTACAAAAAACTGACCGGTCTGTTCGCTTATCGCTAATCAACAATGGCGAAAAGAACATAACTGCGTTTGTAGTTTCGAGAGCGAACACTACTATCAGGGTTGATCTCACGTTCAACGATTCTCCAGTTCTTCCGGGCGCGGTCTATGAGTTTGACTTTCCAATGCAGACTCAACCGAGTTCTTCTACGCCGGGCAACTCGATCGAGCCCGTCATTATCGTTCAAGCTGTGGTATTCGATGACCGGTCCTACGATGGTGATCCCAAGATCGCCGGGGAGATCGCAGAAGCAAGGGCAGCTAGGAAGAAACAACTGACAAATATCATCTCTCTAATAGAGAGTGCTCTGAAGTCAAGTGGTCCGAAAACTGCGCTAAGTCTTCAAAAACTGAAAGAGCAGATTGCCTCTTTAGCTGATGGTTCAAATGACTCTCTTTCGATGACGACTCGATCGGAGCTTTCGGGCGAGAAAGAAATGGCAATCAGAGAAGTGCAGAAGTTCGAGCAAGCATCCCAATCGCAAGATGAGGCCTCGATACTAAATGCACTACTCAGAATGAAGGAAGACTATAAAGAATTGGCAGCCAAGCTCTAGTTTTCCCCGCCGCAGGCTTGGTTAACTTTCTTTACTTTTCTTGCAGCGAAACCATCAAGAAGCTCAGGGTTTTCTCTCAGTGAGTTGATCTAAGCAGGAGGACAACGTGAAACTGAAACTAATGGTTTTCTTCTGGGGATTGGTCTGCGCGCCAGCAGTGCTCGCAACCGGTCTCTGTTCACCTTATTTTACAGCATAGGGGACTCATTCGTCGGATGCGACGCCCTCCAGAAGACATCGACCTGGCGCATATTCTGGCCGGACCAAACCGATGAGACCGTTTATGCTTCGGGCGATGGAGTTTGCACAACTACACTGACTTGTTGCGATCCAAGTCCTCATGGGCTTGAGTGTTGGCCCGAGTTTCTAACACCAATGGGTTGCGATGGAAGCTGGTCGCAGGTTGTTTATGATGGAAGAACGAAAAATGTATATGATTCATGCGTTCCTGGGTGTGACGGCATCAATAAGACAGCCTGCAAGAGAGGTACGCAAATTGTCTATAGTGTGTATCACACATGTCCGTAACCGGCTCTTAGCGATTCAGTTCTCTCCAACAAATGTACGCGCTCTCCATTCCGGAGAAAGTCGTGGTACTGGAAAGGGCGGGCTCGGCAATTCACGATCCCTAGTTATTAGATCCCTGCCTCTCAAGAGCTATCGTGCCGGAGTATGGAAGAAGAGAAGGGCTTCATAAGGCTTCATCTTCTCTAGTGTAGACTCTCTCGCGGCTATCGTCCGCGATGACCCCTTTGACTGAATGGTTCGCGATCCACTCACGCCAGAGCTTCGCTTTCTCCTGATCGCTGAATGCTCTCTGTTCGGATTGATCACGCTCGTCTGGTAGGAGACGCCTGAGGTATTCGTCGATTGAGAGCCCTCGCGTTCTGGCTTGGACAGCAATCTTCGCCGCCGTTTCGGGTTTGACATCTTCAAGGATTGCGCTCATCTGCCTTACACCTCTTTTAGGTTAACCAGTCGCCTCAAAAGCATTTTTCCTGCGCATAGAGAGATATGTCAACGCCGTCTCCATCCGATTCAGTCTGATTCCTTAGCTTGCGTTGACACATCGGTTCCATCTGCAATGCTCCGAAATAGGAGGCATCATGTCGCTCGTAAGGATCAACCCAAAAGGACAAGTCACCATCCCATCATCGCTACGCGAACGGGCTAAGTTGAACGCCGGTGATCTTGTCGAAGCGGAGTTGGTGAGAGGGAAAATCACTCTGACACCTGCGAGCCTCATCGACCGCCACATTGATGAGAGCATACGGCAGATCGAGAAGGGCCAATTCTACGGTCCATTCGAAACCGCCGAAGAGATGATCGGAACGCTGCACCGGCCCTGAATCGGTTCTCTCCAAGAAACATCCGACGACACAGCATTGGTCTCTCAACCTGACGCTCAGGTTGCCGCGCGAGTTCAAGTTGCAAGCCATTGTTGGTTGTGATATCTGAGAGGTCCTTTCTGGCGCCGGAGTTGACTCGCGATGGAATGGTCCCAAAGGATATCCAACTATGCTGATATGGCAAGCCTCTTGGGACTCGTTGTATCCGTGCTGGGGTTCGGGTTTACGCTCCGCCAGGTAAAGAAGTCTCGGACTGCAGCCGAGGAAGCTGTTGCTATCGCTCGAAGAGCGATCGAAGACGTAGGGTCACGCCTCCTATTTACGCAAGTTGAGACGGCCGTTAGACTAATTCAAGAACTTCGCAATTCGTGTCGAGAATCTAAGTGGGAGCGGGCAATCGACAGATGCGAACAGCTCCCCGCTGTTCTCGCTGGTCTGGTAGATGATGCTTGGCTTCAAGAGGGCGAGCGGGGCAACATTGTATCTGCGATTGACGAGATGGCGCTGGTGATCGAGCATCTGGAGAAGGTTGAGAGCGCAAAGGGATCGCTTTCCTTTGCTACTAGATCTCGAAGGAGACTTGATAAGATTGTGATTGACTTGGGCGGAATAGACGGACGACTCAAGACACCAACACTGGAGACGCGACATGAGTAAGCAGCGATTCGTACTACTGTTAGAACGACTACATGAGGCCACTAGGAGCGGGAAGGTCCGGTGGGAGGAAACCGCCAAAGAAGGCGCCTTTCGGATCGCTCTTGGAAATGGGCTCGTTCGCATCGAGAAGGACGCAGATTTCGATGCTACCCGGGGTTCCTACCAGTTCATCCGGGCCTCCCTTATAACACGACATGGCGAGACTGTGGACGAGCTTGTTGCGAGTGACGACGACGAGCAGTTTGAGGAAACAGACCAGATGATCGAAAAGCTCTATAACGATGCTCGAACATCCGCGCTGAGCGGCGATGAGCTAGTTGCCTCAATGCTGGCGGATCTAAAAGCAGGAAAGACGCGGGCACTTCCGCCAGATTCCTCTCAGCACTAGAGTTTCAACAGGGTGGGTTGAAGAACTCCCCTCGCGCCTCATTGGAGCTCGTCAAAGGACTGTCGAGTTAAGCAAACCTGTATTCCAGAACCCTTGGTGACACTGCTTCATCAACTCAATCATACCAGTGGGAAAGCAACAGCTTGTTTTTGACGGAGGTTTGTATGAAGAAGCTGGTTCTTGTTTTGTTAGTTGCAACGATAATGCCAATGACGGTTCGCAGCGCGGCGCCCGAGCCACCCGAGCCAAATGAAGCTGCGCTGCTCGCGAACCTGAAGTGGCGTTCGATTGGGCCTGCAAATATGGGTGGACGCACGACAGTCATCGAAGGCGTGGCCGGCGATCCCTACACCTTCTACATCGGCGGCGCGGACGGAGGGATCTTCAAAACCACCAACGGCGGCACAACCTTTAAACCAATTTTTGATAATCAAGCCGTTCTTTCGATTGGAGCAATCACGGTTGCGCCTTCCGATCCAAACGTGATCTGGGTCGGCACAGGCGAGGGTGATCCGCGTAACACCGCTTCGTTCGGAGATGGAGTCTACCGATCCACCGATGCGGGTGATACCTGGAAGCATCTGGGTCTCAACGAAACCGAGCGCATCAAACGGATCAAAGTCGATCCTCGCGATCCCGATGTCGCGTACGTCGCGGCTCTTGGTCGGGCCTGGGGACCTAACGAAGAACGCGGCGTGTTCAAGACTACTGACGGCGGAAAGACCTGGACGAAGTCTCTCTACATCGACAAGGACACCGGTTGTGGTGACATCGACATCGATCCTCAAAACCCGCGAATCCTGTACGCCGGGATGTACACCTTTCGCCGCAAGCCCTGGCGCTTCGATTCGGGCGGCGGGCAAACGGCGCTCTACAAATCAATCGACAGCGGGGCGACGTGGAAGAAGCTGACCAACGGGCTTCCTAAGTCACCGATGGATCGAATAGGCATCGCGATCGCCCGCAGCAATCCGCTGACTGTTTATATGATCACCGAGACGAAGACCGAAGGAAATCTGTTTCGCTCTGATGACCGCGGTGAATCCTGGCACATGGTTCACAACGATCCGAACATCAACTTCCGTCCGTTCTACTACAGCGATATTCGTGTTGACCCGAATGATCCGGAACGAATCTATTCCCTCGGAGGCGGACTGTCGGTCTCGCGCGACGGAGGAAGGACCTTCGCTCGAATAGCGAACAGCGTTCACGGCGATCATCAGGGCTTGTGGATCGACCCTATGAATTCCAGTCGTGTCCTGAGCAGCAGTGACGGCGGATATCAGGTTTCAAATGACAAGGGCGTGACCTTTGAAGTGATCAACAACGTATCGTTCGCCCAGTACTATCACATCACTTACGACATGCGTCAGCCCTACTACTTGTATGGAGGCTTACAGGATAACGGCAACTGGGTTGGTCCCAGCGCAACGCTCTACCGCGAAGGCATTCGCAAAGATGACTGGTTCACCGTGAGCGGCGGCGACGGATTCTTCGTAGTGCCCGACATCAGCTCGCCGAACATCGTCTATTCCGATTCGCAGGGCGGCAACATCACCGTCACAGATACGAACAGCGGCAGCACGCAAAGCATTCACCCCTATCCCAAGGAGATCGGCTCGAGCGGTAATGCGATCGCCGGCTACAAGTACCGCTTCAACTGGAACCCTCCAATCGTAGCCTCGCCGCACGATTCGAAGACCGTTTACTTCGGCGGGAACGTCTTGTTCAAGACTACAAACTACGGTCACTCGTGGCAGGAGATCAGTCCCGACCTGACGACTAACGACAAGGCCAAGCAGCAATCTTCAGGCGGGCCGGTCGTTGTCGATAATACCGCCGCCGAGTTTCACTGCACGATCATCGCGATCGCTGAGTCGCCGGTTAAGCCGGGTGTGATATGGGTGGGAACCGATGACGGCAACGTTCAAGTCACTCAGGACGGGGGTAAGAGTTGGAAGAACGTAGTCGGCAACATCAAGGGCTTGCCTGTGAATTCGTGGGTGCCGAATATCGACGCCTCACACTTCGACGCAGGAACCGCTTACGTTGCCTTCGACCGGCACCAGGACGATGATTTCGGACCCTGGGCGTACAAGACAACCGACTACGGTCAGACCTGGATTTCGGTGAAAGGCGATTTGCCAACAAAGGGCTACGTACACGTCGTGCGCGAAGACCCTAAGGTGAAGAGCTTGCTTTACTGCGGAACTGAGCTTGGAGTCTTCGCTTCGTGGGACGGAGGAAGTCATTGGAGTTCGATTCGAAACAATGTTCCGGCGGTAGCCGTGCGTGACATCGTCGTTCATCCTCGTGACAACGACCTGATCATCGCAACACACGGACGCGGCGTCTACATCCTCGATAACGCGAACGCGCTTCAGGAACTGGCAACTGCCAGGGCGAACGACGTATTCCTGTTCGACGTCAGACCGGCTACTCGCTATCAGATGTGGGGCAAGGATTCGAATCTCGGGCAAAAGGTTTATGTGGCGCAGAACCCGCCTCAGGGCGCGTTCGTCGATTACTACCTGAAGGCGGATGCCAATGGCCCGATCGTAATTACCGTCGCAGACAAATCGGGCAAGGCCATTCGGACAATTCGAAGTATGGCTAACAAAGCTGGAGTCAATCGAGCAGTGTGGGATCTACGTTACGATCCACCGACTCCCGCGCCCGGCGCCGGACCGGGCGGGGGAGGATTTGGAAGAGGTGGCGGTCAAGGAGCCGGAGGTGGACAAGGTCGCGGCGGCGGGCAGGCTGCGGCTCCCGGGGCTTCGCCGACGGCGGCTCAAGGCGCGCAAACCGCACAAGCGCCTGCGGGCGATCAACCGTCCTTTGAAGAAGTCGCAGCGCGGTTCGGATTCGGCGGCGGACCAGCAGTAGTGCCCGGAGAATACACGATCACGCTCAGAGCCGGAGGGAAACAACTGAGCAAGACCGTTCGCGTCGGACTCGATCCTCGCGTGAAGATTTCCGACGCGGATCTGGCAACACAGTTGGACGCTGCACTGAAGCTGCGCGATTTGACCTCAACACTCAACAAACTCGTCGCCGGCGTCGATGATCTGGCCAAGCAACTGACTACGCTCGGCGAAACAATGCGGAAGGCTCCGGAACCTGCAGCCACCGCAGCCGTCCGCGCCGGTGATGGCGATGGCGCGGGGCCCGCGGCAGCAACGGCCGGTCAGTCGGACAATGCGATGGCTGACATCAACGCTGCGCTCGACGAATTGAAAAAGTTGCGCGCCACACTTGTTCGCGAAGCGCCGTTCGGTTATCGCTATCCGCCGAAGCTGCGCGAGGAAGTTCAATCGCTGATAGGGTCGATCACATCGCCGATTGCTCCTCCGACCGAGCCTCAAATGCTGAGATTGCGCGAAGTGACCGACGAGACGCAGAAGGCCGTGGCGGATTTGAACTCCATCATCTCGGGTTCGATTCGCAGGGTGAATGAGAAACTGAGCAATCAGCCGCACATAGTCGCCGGCCCGGCAGTAAAGTGACGGCGCTGAGAAGTAGCACAGGTAAGTAACTTGTACGGGCGGCCTCCGTGGCCGCCCCTCTTGGTAAAGGGGACACTTGAACTTGTGAAGAGGGGCGGCCACGGGGGGCCGCCCGTACAGGTCTTTAGTTGCGGTCTCGTTATGCAAAGTTTATTCTCCAATGACGGGTGAGTAATGGAAAAAGTTATCGCCGTCGAGGACCTCCAAAAGATTTACAAACCCAAAAGCCGCAAAACGCCGCTCGAGGTTAAAGCCGTTGACGGCATTTCATTCGAGGTCGATCGCGGTGAGTTCTTCGGACTGCTCGGCCCCAACGGCGCGGGGAAAACCACTACGATTGGCGTGCTGACCACGCGAGTGTTGCCGACTGGTGGTCGCGCGCTGGTCGATGGGATCGACGTGCGCCGCGATCCTGTTTCAGTAAAGCGCCGAATAGGGGTGTGCCCTCAAGTTAACAATCTCGATCGCAGTCTGACCGGTCGCGAAAACCTCCTGTTTCACGCGGAATACTTCGGTGTTCCGAAGCGAGTTCGGGAGCAACGCGCCCGGGAATTACTCGAACGGTTTCAACTCGCCGAACGCGCCGATGAGAAGCCGACGGTTTATTCGGGCGGAATGGCTCAACGCTTGAAGATCGCGCGCGCGTTGATGCACGATCCGGCAATTCTGTTTCTCGATGAACCGACCACCGGTCTTGATCCGCAAGCTCGCCGCGCGATCTGGGACCTGTTGCGCGAACTCAACGAAAAAGGGCAGACGATTTTTCTAACCACTCACTACATGGAAGAAGCGGATCAGCTCTGCCGGCGAATTGCCATCATGGACAAAGGCAAACTTCTCGAGCTGGGCACGCCCTCGAAGCTGAAAGGCGGAGTGCCGGGCGGCTATTTGATCGAGCTCCAGGTTCAGCACGCGGACGGAGCGGTAAACTCGCTTGCGTCCGCACTGCCTGAGCTTGCGGGCGTCGTCGACGTTAAAGTCCAGAACAACACGATTCGAGTCTACGCCGATAAAGCAGAAGGTCTGCTTGCCAACGCGATGCGCGTTGCCGGCGAACGAGGCGTAATGGTTACTGACGCCCATGTGTCTGAACCGAGTCTCGAGAATCTGTTCTTGCATCTGACCGGCAGAAGCCTGAGAGACTGAGAGTCCTGTAAGGGCGGTCCTCCGTGGCCGCCCCTCGATCGAAAGGCGCTAGCTCTGTGTTAAGAGGGTTGGCCACGGAGTAACCATGCTCGTGTTAACGAGCCGATAACATTAAGAAACCGCTGGCATGCTGTCGGAGGACGGTTTTCCCAAGCAACGATCGGTTTCGTAGCCCCGTAAACGGGCTTTGGTCGTTATGCGAGTCCAATCGGATGGCGGTATCCAGGTCATGGGGTTACGTCAGCTTTACGAGCTTTGCGGTCCTTTGCGAGCATTGCGCCAACGTATCTCTCTTTCTCGAGCGGATTCCTTTTGCGCTAAGCTCGCAAAGGACCGCAAAGCTCGCAAAGAAGCTCATCAGCTCCGTGGCTTGAAAGGGAACGAATTAGAGCTTCGCTCTTCTTGCTCCTCGTCTGAGCGATTGTGTTCGGGTGGTTTCTAAGGAGGACCGGCCCTAGACGATAGGACTGGAGATTATGTCAACAATGGTAGCGCTGCTGCATCGCGATATGCGCGTGGCTCGCCGCGAGCTGAAATTCTTCTTCCTGCGCGTCGGTATACAGCCGATCCTGTTTACCTTCATCTTTGGTTATGTGATGCCGCGTCTTGGCATAGTGCAAACAGGCTACGCCAACGCGCTTCTTCCGGGCATCCTTGCGTTGAGCATGACGCTTTCAGGCATGCAAGCGGTAGCGCTTCCGCTGGTCGTCGAATTTGGATGGACTAAAGAGATCGAAGACCGGCTACTTGCGCCGATCAGCATCATGGGAGTTGCCGCTGAAAAGATAATCGTGGGCATCATCCAGGCAATCATCGCCGGGCTATTCGTCCTGCCGCTCGCGTGGTTGATGATGGGCACTCACCTGGATCTTCAGCCGGGGAATGTTTTTCTGCTGATCTCGGTTGCGCTCATCACCGGCTGGCTGTTTGCGGCGTTCGGGATGGTGATGGGCACGATCGTCGAGCCTCAGCAGATCGGGTTGATGTTCAACGTGCTGCTCGGACCAATGATCTTTTTCGGGTGCGCCTATTATCCCTGGGCGTCGCTCGAAGTGCTTCCCTGGTTTCAAAAATTGGTGATGCTAAATCCGCTGGTTTACGCAAGCGAGGGCTTCCGCGCCGCGCTCACGCCGCAGTTGCATCACATGCCCCTATGGTTGATCTTTTGCGGCCTGGTGGTTTTCGGTGCGCTGTTTACCTGGCTCGGCTTGCGCAACTTCGAACGCCGCTCGCTTGATTGACTTTGCGTGCTTTGCGGTTCTTTGCGTCTTTGCGCTGGGAATTCGTTTCACTCGCGAGGAATTCGTTTCGCGCAAAGGCGCAAAGAACCGCAAAGGTCGCAAAGAGATTGTTCGGATGGAGGTCCAGATGAACCGTCGCTTCTTTCTCCTCGTAATAATTATCGCCGGCGTCTCGCACGCTTTCGCTCAACAACCTGATCCCGCGATCCTCACTCTAAGCCGCATATACAGCTCAAAGGAATTCGTCAGCCAGACTCTGGGTCCGGTTCGCTGGCTTGGCGACGCAGGCGGTTATACTCGGCTTGAGCCTTCCGCTACGGTGAAAGAAGGTCAAGATATTGTTCGCTATGACGTAGCGACTGGACGGCGTGAGGTGTTAGTCGCGGCCGACCGCTTTATCCCTAAAGGAAGCTCGACTCCGCTTGCGATCGAGAACTACTACTGGTCATCTAACAAAACCCTCCTGCTCGTCTACACGAATTCGCAACGAGTATGGAGGCAGAACACTCGCGGTGATTATTGGATCCTGAATCTTAGTTCCGGGAGTCTCACCAGGCTTGGCGGTGACGCGAAGCCGTCAACGATGATGTTCGCAAAGTTCTCACCCGACGGTACGCGAGTCGGCTATGTGCGCGAGAACAATCTCTACGTCGAGAGCCTCGCCGACAATCGGATCACTCGTTTAACCGATGACGGCTCGCGGACCATCATCAATGGAACGTTTGATTGGGTCTACGAAGAAGAGCTTGATCTGCGCGATGGCTGGCGCTGGAGCCCGGATGGCAATCACATCGCGTACTGGCAACTCGATGCGGCAGGCGTGCGCGACTTCACTCTGATTAACAACACCGATTCGCTATACCCGAAGATTATTCCGGTTCAATACCCAAAAGCCGGCGAGCAGAATTCGGCTTCGCGAATAGGTATCGTCGGGGCCGGAGGCGGAGCCACCAGGTGGCTCGAGGTGCCCGGCGATCCACGCAATCACTACATCGCTCGCATGGACTGGGCCGCAAGTTCCGATGAAGTCGCTCTCCAGCAACTCAATCGCTTACAGAACACAAATCTGGTGATGCTTGGGGACATTCGAACCGGCGCAGTGAAGACTATTCTCACCGAGAAGGACGACGCGTGGGTTGATGTAGATTCAGATCTCGAGTGGCTGGACGGCGGGAAGCGGTTCTTGTGGATGAGCGAGCGGGATGGATGGAGGCACGCCTACTCGGTAGCGCGAGATGGAACGTCGATCAAGCTGATCACGACCGGGGCTTTTGATCTCACGAACATCGAAAGCGTGGATGAATCAGGGGGGTGGCTCTACTATCGCGCCTCGCCTGAGAACGCGACGCAACGCTATCTGTATCGCGCGGCCCTGGACGGCAGCGGCAAACAAGAGCGGCTGACCCCGGCGAGTCAACCGGGAACGCATACGTACAACATTTCACCCGGAGCGAAGTTTGCTTTTGACACCTATTCTGCTTTCGGCAAACCGCCCCAAACCGATTTGGTGAGCTTGCCCGGTCACGCGACCCTGCGAACGATGGTAGCGAACGCGGCGGTCATCGAGAATGTAAGCAAGCTCAAGCGTGGTCCGCGTGAATTTTTTCGGGTGGACATAGGCGGCGGTATTGAGCTCGACGGCTGGATGATAAAGCCTCCCGATTTCGATCCTTCGAAAAAGTATCCGGTGCTGTTTCATGTCTACGGCGAGCCTGCCGGGCAAACGGTGCTCGACTCGTGGGGCAGCACCAATTATTTGTGGCACGTGATGCTGTCGCAGCAGGGCTACATCGTCATGAGCGTTGACAATCGAGGCACTCCCGCACCAAGGGGCCGCAAATGGAGAAAAGTCGTCTATCGGCAGATCGGGGTGCTCGCGTCACAGGAACAAGCCGCGGCCGCGAAAGCCATCATAGATCGCTGGAAGTTTGTTGATGCGGCGAGGATCGGCATCTGGGGTTGGAGCGGGGGAGGCTCGATGACCTTGAACATGATGTTTCGGCATCCGGAGATCTACAAGACCGGCATGTCGGTTGCGCCCGTATCGAACCAACGCTACTACGACACGATTTACCAGGAACGGTATATGGGCTTGCCGCAGCAGAACGCCGAAGACTACAAGCGGGGCTCGCCGATCACATTTGCCGACAAGCTACAGGGCAGCCTGTTGTTGGTGCACGGAACTGGCGACGACAACGTGCACTACCAGAACACCGAGGCGCTGATCAACGCGCTGGTTGCGGCTAACAAGCCGTTCACCCTGATGTCGTATCCGAATCGCACGCATTCGATCAGCGAAGGTCCGAACACAACGCGGCACCTGTTTGAGTTGCTGACCAGGTATCTCCACGAGAACCTTCCGGCAGGACCGCGCTGAATACGTGCAACGTTCTCTATTCTGCCTTGTGTTTATGCGGGGCCAATCAAGTGGGGATAACAGTTCGCGGTCACTTGGTGGGGGCGGTCAAAGGGGGAGTAATATGATGTGGATTACCACCCGAGTCCAGACAAGAAGCCTGGTCTTTCAAGTGGAGTCGGGAGGGTCGTTCCAAAGCGCGATCCAGCGCTTCGGTGAGTGCAGTGTTGAAACCGGAGATGAGAAGATTGACATCAACCAGCAACGGATGACCGTTGCACCGCCGATAAAGAGAGAAGATGCCTAGCCGCGTGCCGTCTGTTTTCTTCAGCTCGAGTTTCAAGGTCCATTCGGGCGCGTTGGAGTGCTGATTGCCGTTCCCGTTAGCTCTTTGCCACGAGAATCTAAAGCGGTTGGCCTGATCATCCTCGATGTGAGCGTCACCGGTGGACGCAACTTGCAGATCGAATCCGTCAAAGTCGTTAGCCTCGAACGCCCCGAGGAGCACGTGTTCGACACTTTTAATATCAGTAGACGCAGGCAGAGCCTCGGTAGCTCGTCGAATTGCCAGGTTGTTGACGATTATTTTCTTTTGCTCCATTGTGCGATGGGCCATGCGGCTGAGCTCGCCGAACTCATGATACCCCAGGCGTTGCACACCCACCCAAATGCCAGCGCCGATGACGAACAGCACGATTCCTACTGTCGGCCCCGACGGGTATAAAAGGAAGAGGCTCAGGAGCCCGCACGCAGCCGAAACGACGTATAGGATCAGTACTACCTGCCGTTGCGAAAAACCGCGCTCGAGCAATCTGTGATGTATATGTCCGCGATCAGCGGTAAACAGTGGCTGGCCGCCAAGGAACCGACGAAGCACCGACAGTACCGTCTCAAGAACCGGCAAGCCAAATGAGATGACGGGGATTGCTACCGCGACGATAGTTGGAGTCTTCCCGGCTCCGGCAAGCGCAAGCGCGCTCAACATGAAGCCGATGAACAGGCTCCCAGAGTCGCCCAGAAAAATCGTCGCCGGGTTGAAATTGAAACGAAGGAAACCGAGGATCGCTCCAGCCAGCGCGAGCGTCAGAGACGACACCAGAAAGTTACCTGCGACCAATGAGACTACAAACACGGTCAGCGTAGAGAACAACGCCGATCCGGCGGCTAGCCCGTCCACTCCGTCAAGCAGGTTAAAAGCATTTGTAATCCAAAGCACCCACACAATAGTCAACGGCAGTGCGAGCCATCCGAAGCTGTAAGACCCAAAGAACAGCGGCAAATGAAACACGCCGAAGCCCCCGAAGAACAACAGCGCTCCGGCTATTGCCTGAATCGAAAACTTTACATAAGCGTTCAAAGGACGGAAATCGTCATAAAGTCCGAGGAGAAAGACGAGTGTGGCTGGACCCAAAATGCAGACAAACGTGCGTACTGAAAGCACGCCGTTAACTCCCAGCACTCTTGGAACAACGATGAGGCCTGCTGCGACAAGCGAGAACGCAAGGAAAATGGCGACTCCTCCAAGGCGAGGTACCATGTTCGCGTGTATGTGCCGGGCGGAAGACGGGGCGTGTACCCAGCCGCGTGAGTTGGCTGTGTTACGCACACTGCGAGTGAGAAAAAAGGCGAGGAGCGTAGAAAGGAGAAAGATAGAGAGAGATGTTGTTGTCATGTTCTTAAGCGCCCAACCTGGCGATGGGTCAACGAGTTTGCTTCAGCGTCGTCGCGGGAGATGCCTCCCTGGTTTCGAGTTGTCTGGCTATCCACCCATAAGTGACTTCGAGGCCGGCTTCGAGCGATACCGAAGGCTCCCAGCTTAATACCTCTCTCAATCTGGAGTTGTCGCTGTTTCGGCCTCTGACGCCTTGAGGCTTGGTGGTGTCGTACCTCTTCCCGATCACCTTGTGAGCCAGGCGCGCCACGATGTCGACCAACTCGTTGATTGAAATCATCCGATCCTGGCCGATGTTGAGCGGTTCCCGGTAATCGCTTCTCATCAACCGGTGAAGGCCTTCGACACAATCCTCGATGTAACAATAGGAGCGGGTCTGTTCACCGTCTCCCCATATCTCGATGTCTTCGCCGTCGCTTGCGAGTGCTACTTTCCTACATATCGCAGCCGGAGATTTCTCCCGCCCTCCATCGTATGTACCCAATGGTCCGAAGATGTTATGAAACCTTACAACTCGCGTCTCGAGACCAAGGTCCTCCCGATAGTGCCGGCAGACTCGCTCCATATAAAGCTTCTCCCAACCATAGCCGTCCTCCGCGTCCGCCGGGTAAGCATCCTCTTCTCTTAGAGGCGACAAATCGGGCTGCTTTTGAAGGTAGCCGGGATAAACACAGGCGCTGGAGGTGTACAGATATCGTTTGACTCCGTTGATGCGCGCGGATTCAATCGACTGGAGGTTGATAAGCGTGTTATCCCGCACGATGATCGCTTTGTTATTCTCAATGAAGCCAATGCCGCCCATGTTTGCTGCCAGGCCGTATACCTCATCGATGTCGCGCGTGGCTCGAATGCAGTTCTCTTTCTCCCGCAAATCGAGAATCTCAAACTCGTGCGCCGATGTCGGTTCGTACTCCGGCTCCTTGATGTCCGCCCCTCGCACCCAGTAGCCGTGTCCGATTAGATACTTGACAAGATGATGACCGATGAATCCGCCGGCGCCCGTCACTAATACTCTTGCAGGTTCTTGCATTCCGTTTGGCCGTCCTAAATCAATAAGTTCGCTCTTGCAAACCGGGGGCTTCGGCGTCAGCGATAGTGGGGGCGCAAACAGTTCGCGTATCGCCTATCGGCCGCAGCGCTTCTAACAAGCGTGGCAATATGACGTGCTTCGAATAAGCAAGCGCGCTCGAGTGCGGCTCTCTCGTGCTTAACGCATTATTAGATCGCGATGCGGCGCCCAGAATGTGACGAACAACGCCGTCGACGTCCCCGTGTGAAGCGGTAAACGTCCATTTGCGATCATCGATCTTAGAGAAAATATCCGATACGTGACTCTCCGCCGGACCAATATAGAGAACCGGAGCGCCCACCTCGAGAATGTTGTAGATCTTGCAGGGGTGAACTATCCCGACAAAAGGATCGCCCATTACAATTACGTGCATGTCGGCCGCGGAAAGAGAGCCCGCAAGCTCGCTCAGAGGCTGATAGCAAAGGCACAGCACGTTAGCCAGGTTATGCCGCGCAACCTGTGACTTCACCTTTTCCATCTCGCTGCCGCCGCCCGCGAAACAGAACATGATCTTGTGGTTGTGCGAGAGCGAGCGCGCTGCGTCGAGCAACGTGTCGAGCGGGTGGCACGGGCTGTGATTACCTGCGTACATCACCACATACTTGCCGTCGAGTTTGTGATCCGTTCTGAACTTGAGCCGACCCGGCTCATCGTAGCTAATCGCATCGTCGTGAGACCACGGCGATATGACAACCACCTTCTGGTCGGGTATTCCCCGGCCGGTGATTCGCTGCTTAACAAATCTGTCGAGGACGATGATCTTCTCGGCCCGGTTGAAGCTGTATGACAAAAGCGCTTCAAGAAACCTCGCGGTGGCTGAGTGCTTTCGCAGCCAGCCTGCAGCAATTGCCTCGTCGGGGTTCAAATCCATCACCCAGAAAACAAATCGCCCGCCTTTTAACCGAACAAGTAACGCTGCTAGGACCGAAATCAGCGGAGGCGACGTCATCGCCACGACCAGATCAAACTTTGGAAGCAACACTACACGTAATGCGCAGCTAATAAGATAGCTTCCAAAATCCAGCACACGCCTCCATCTGCTTTTCTTGCCGAACCCCGTGCACGGGATGCGCCTTACAGTCACACCCTTCCACACTTCACGTCTGGCGAACTGTTTTTGTGGATCATCGTACCCTCGACTGCTGGCTACAACTGTGACCTCGTGGCCCTGGTTAACCAGCTCCACCGCCAGATCAGTCAGATGCTGAGCTGTCGATACAACGTCGGGGTGGAAGCATTGATTCAGCAGCAGTACTCTCATGATCAGAACGTCAAGGCATCGAACTCGAAGAGGACGTTTGCGCGTTCGGAGCGCTTGCTTGCAAGTCCGCTTCAACCATTTCCTGCACGAGTTGGCGGAAACTGTACCGAGGAAGCCACCCCAACACCCTTCGTGCTTTTGACGAGTCGCCCACCAGCAGATCCACCTCCGCAGGCCGATAGAATCTTTGATCGGTCTTGACGTATTTCTCGTAATCGAGGCCGGCTTCTGAAAAAGCCAACTCGCAAAACTCACGAACGGAGTGGGTCTCTCCGGTCGCTATCACATAATCGTCCGGCTGCGGCTGTTGTAGCATCAGATGCATGGCTCGCACGTAGTCCGCCGCGTGCCCCCAGTCGCGCTTGGCGTCCAGATTGCCCAAACGCAGCTCGGACGCGCCGCCCGACTTTATCTGAGCGACCGTACTGGTGATCTTGCGCGTCACAAACTCGAATCCCCGCCGCGGACTCTCGTGATTAAAGAGGATGCCTCCGACGCAATACATCCCATACGCTTCGCGATAGTTCCTCGTCAGGTCGAACCCGGCCACCTTGCTGATGCCGTACGGACTGCGAGGATGAAACGTAGTATCCTCGTTCTGAGGCGCTACTTTCACCTTACCGAACATCTCACTCGATCCCGCAAAGTAGAACCGGCATTTCGGCCGCAACTCCCTCAGCGCGGCAAGCATATAGTGAGTCCCGTTGATGTTGGTGTTCATCGTCGAGAAGCCATCGGTAAAGCTCTCGGCTACGAAGCTTTGCGCGGCGAGATGATAGCACTCGTCAAAGTCATACTGGCTGACCACGTGAAAGATGCTTGGATAACTTTCGAGGCTCGCCGGATGTAGAACAAGTTTGTCCAGCAAATGAGTGATCCGCCCAACTCGACGTTGCGGATCCTCGAGCGCCACACGGCGCACGATCCCATGGACCTCGTAGCCATGCTCGATTAGATGTTCGGCCAGGTAGCTTCCTGCCTGCCCTGTGATCCCGGTGATTAATGCCCGTCTGCCCACTATGAACCACTCCCCACACCGTCAGTCCGACAACCTTCAGTTTGTCGTCTTCCGTTGCTGATCTTCCCGGTAGGCTCCGACAAACTGAAGTTTGTCGGACTCTTGATCGCCCTTTCCTTTTAGCTCCTCCAACCTGATGTCCCAAACCAGACGAAACCAAAACGCCTGCATGAAGTGAAAGATCGCGCCTTGTTTCCCGTCCAGGAACCCCAGCAGAATCACATATCGATAAAAGAAATAGATAAACGGCCTGATGTAGAGTGGAAGCCCAAAGAAAAGTTGTTTGAGCCAGAGCACACGCTGGTCGGGCGTTCCAAACAGACGCGGCTGCTGTTTCCATTTGAATCCTTGTTGACGACGCTGGAGTTCCTCTCGCGCGAAGACATCCGCATAGCGCAGGTGTTTTTGCAGATAGAACAGAATCTCGTCTTCCTTTCGATTCTCTTCGATGATGGGGAATCGGAGCCGGCCCACCACTCCCTGGACGTAAACTCGCGTGTCGGTCTCCTCGGGGTCCAGCTCACCCGTTCCGCGTCTGAAAAGCTTCAGCATGTATTTGGAACCGTAACCGCCAAACCGAAGCGCCTTGCCTCTGAATACCTGCTGACGACGAACGTAAAATCCATCTTCTTGAATCGACGCTCTCGCGAAGATTTGTTCGAGTTCTGTCTTGAGCTCCGGCGTCAACGTCTGATCGGCTTCGAGAATCATCACCCAGTCGTTTCTGATTGGGAGATTGTTCAGGCCCCATTGATATATCCACGGAATGATCTTGCTATGATCGTATGGGAGATTCACGACCTCTGCGTACTTGCTCGCGATGCTTACCGTTTCGTCTTCACTCTCGGAGTCGATGACGAAAATCTGGTCGACAAATAGATGAGCGCTGCGCAAGCACCTCTCAATGTTTGCAGCTTCATTGCGAGTTGTGACCAGCAGGGTGATCGGTATCAAACTTGTCCTCCGGTTCCCGATCTCCGCAAAACGTAGTTGCCTAAATAGAGAACGTCCATACGCGTCTTCAGAAAGCAGTCGATCGCGTGGCGGGGCGTGCAAACGATCGGCTCGTTCTCGTTAAACGAAGTGTTCAACACTAAAGGAACACCAGTAAGTTTGTTGAACTCAGAGATGAGATCGTAGTATCGCGGGTTCAACGCCCGAGTCACAGTTTGAAGCCGTCCCGACCCGTCCACATGAGTAACCGCCGGAATCTCCGCGCGCCGCTCCGGTTTGATTTGATAGACCATCAGCATAGTGGGCGCGGTATGGGTTTGTTCGAAGTAGTCACCAACTCGCTCTTCAAGTATCGAGGGAGCGAACGGGCGGAATGGCTCTCGTTTCTTGATTCGATCGTTGAGGATATCCTTCATATCCGCGCGCCGCGGATCGACGACAATCGAGCGATTTCCAAGCGCGCGTGGTCCGAACTCCATGCGTCCCTGAAACCAACCCACTACCGCGCCATCGGCGATATCACGCGCCGCGAGGCGGATCAATTCGCCGTCGGTGTGGCTCTCGTATCGGAGGCCCGCTCGCTCGAGCTCAGAGCGGATTTTCTCATCCGGGAACTCTGGCCCGGTATAAGACCCATCCATAACAAACCCTCGCGGTTGGTCCAGCAAGTTATTGAAGATTTGATAACAGACTCCCACCGCCGTCCCGCTGTCCCCCGCCGCCGGCTGGACGAACACGCGGCGAAAAGGCGTGTTTAGCAGAATCTTGCCGTTCATAACGGAGTTGTAAGCTACACCCCCCGATAGACCCAGATCAGTGACGCCGGTGACCTCGTGCAGATGATTCAATATATGAAAGCCGACTTCCTCCACTCGCATTTGCAAGCTCGCGGCTATGTCCCGCTCGCGATTCGTAAGGGACTCACCCTGTTGTCTCGCAGGCCCAAAGCGCTCTACATACTCATCGGAAAAAATGCGCCCAATGACCGGCGAGCCTTCGTCCCAGGTCATCTCTACGCCTTCAGCATGATGACGAAAGTAATCAAGGTTAAGCCGGAACTGTCCGTCTTCTTCAGATCGAATAATCTCTCGAAACGCCTTGATGAATCGGGGCCGGCCATAAGGCGCCAGCCCCATCACTTTGCCTTCATCGCCGTAATGCGGAAATCCGAGGAACTGAGTCGTGGCGGTGTAAACGATCCCGGCAGAGTGCGGGTATTCGACCTGCCCTAAAACGTCTATCGAATTACCCTCGCCAAGCGCCCACATCGTCGAGATGAAATCACCGAACCCGTCAATAGACAGCAGCGCCGCACGATCGAACGCCGAAACGAAGAAGCAACTTGCCAGATGAGCGCGATGATGTTCGATGTTGTGAAACTCCGCGCGAAGCTCATTCTTGGGGACATCAAACGCCCTGGCCAGTTCATCTCTCAGATCACGCACGCGCGCGGCATTGGCCATACGATCGCCGATCAAGCGCATCAATCCTGATCCGCTCTCTTCTGCAACGGCCTCCCGGCGGGCCACTCCCTTGAGGTTCCCGGCGATGCGAGTCGCCGCGCGGGTAGCCGCAAAGAGAATCTTCTTGTGAAGGTGCGCTGACGGATCGCGAGATATGCCGATGTGGTCTACGTCTTCGATGCTGACCCCCGCAGTTCCGAGACAATAACGGATCGATTCAGTCGGGAACCCTGCACAATGCTTACGGCGATTGAAGCGCTCCTCCTCGACAGCAGCAATAAGATAGCCGTCACGAATGATGGCCGCCGACGCGTCGCCGTGATATGCGTTGATTCCTAGAATGTACATTTAGCCTTCTCTTCAAAGCGCGGGAAGGGTCCGATTTGTGCTGGAAAGAACCAACGAGTAAAGATTGCTGAGCTCTTCTGCAGCGCTGGCCCATGAAAGATGCCGCTCGACATACAGCTTACCGGCAGCACCCCGCAGTGTGCGCTCAGCCTCGTCGGTCATTGCCTCGGTAAGGGCGCGGGAGAAATCGTCTAGTTCGGCCGGAGCAACCCAGCCGGCTCTCGCGCGTGCAATCACAGGCGCAAGGTTCACGTGCTCGCTCACGACCACGGGCACTCCACAGGCCAGCGACTCGACGACGGCGATCCCGAAATTCTCCTGCAGCGAGGGCAACGCAAAAAGCGAGGCCTCCTGAAGCGCCGAGGCCTTCGAGGAGCCTTCAAGCCACCCGGCGAAAACAACCATGTCTTTCCCGCTTAACCGTTCTGACAACACTCGAAGCGATGAAATGTAATCCGCGTCTCCGTCGCCCGCGATCACCAGGCGCCAGTTCTGCAGTTCGGGCTTCTTTGCGAGCGACAAGAACGCTTCAATCAACAGTTCGTAGTTTTTCTTCGGATGAATGCGGCTGAGCGCTAAGACATAAGGTTTGGCGCTGAGCGATGGATGAGCGTCGCGAAAGATGCCTCCCGCTGCCTGGTATTGAATAGCTTCGAGATTGACGCCAAGTGGTATGACCACTCCGTGATCCACCGCAAGCGAGCTTTCTGCGAGCCTTTTTTCTTCACTCGTTGTGTAATGGACGAACGCGGCCTCTCTCAGCATCCGGCCGGCGGCCATCTGCCACATGAGCCTCTTGCGCAGCGCTTTCTGTCGCATGCTCCAGGGATCCAGACTCCCGAGTGGCCTGACTACGTATGGAACACGGTGCTTGCGGCAAGCCCGGGCGGTCGCAAGGCAAGGATGAGAAAACACCGCGTGCACATGCACCAAATCAAAATTCTTTACGTTCTCGTCCAACCAGCGAGCCATAGCGGGAGAGTAATTGAATCGTTCACCCAATCGCGCCGGAAAAAATATCGTGCGAACTCCGCTATACTCCAATGCGGTTTCCAGCCCGACCGTCAATCGGCTTTGGCCGTCGGCGTCTGTCGTTGCAAGCAGCACCTCGACGCCTTGATCGCTGATCGCGCGGCACATTTCGACGATCGCCTGGCTTGGGCCACCGTATCGCGGCGCGACGGCTGGAATCACATGAAGAACTTTCAACGAGGATACCCCTCTCCGCTTTTCACTCGGCAATCCGGACCTGGTGGCGTCTGCACCAGTCAACCAATACCGCAAGGGCCCATACTCTCGACCACGAGGTCGAACGCGAGTGCCTTTCAAAGCGCTCAACAACATTTGAGACCTCGAGAGGATTCAAGCCCGAACCAAGCACGGCGTCCACATCGTTCAATGCGTCCGAGACGAAGGGCTTTAGAGACGTGCGGAGCCAGCGCTCAAACGGAAGCGCGAAGCCCATCTTCTTACGATCGGTGATCTCTCGGGGCAATTCCAAACCAAGCGCCTCCACCAACAAATGCTTTGGATGAGCCCCGACTTTCATTGCGCCAGGCAGAGAATAGACCCACTCAACCAGCTCGTGATCGAGCAGCGGCACTCGCACTTCCAGCGAGCTCGCCATGCTCATCGCGTCCGTGTCGCGAAGCAGCATGTTTCCCATGTAGAGGCCCAGCTCGTATCGCGAGATCCGATTGAAGATGTCGCCGTCCGGGTTCCCATTTTGGTTGCCCTTGTTTATCAACTCAAGCGCCTCAGACGGAATCGCATAGTTGCCTGAGCTATCGATTTCACGATTGGTCCCTCTATCGGCAGCTTTGATGAGGTTGCTCCGCGACGTTCTAGAGAACAGGCCACGCAGGCTGGCGTAAGTCGCCAGCAGGTCAGTCCCGGCGGAGATCGTTGCTCCGATCTTTTGACCGGGCAAGGAATGACGCAGAAGAGTTGTGGTCAATCTCGCCACTTGCTGCCGGGCACTCGAGTTGAGCCAGTTCGTTGGCAACCCGAACCGTTGCAGCCTCCGCGTCCTGCTAAAACTCGGATAGCCCCCGAACAGCTCATCGCCGCCCAGGCCGGACAGCGACACGCTGATGCCCGCTTGCGCTGTCGCCCGCGATATCACCCAGGTGTTGATGCCGTCGATAGTTGGTTGATCGATATCGGAAACAGCTTCAGGCAGCGATGCCAACATTTCGCCTTCGGACAGGAAAATCTCCGTGTGGTGAGTCTCCCACTTCTCAGCAACCTTGCGGGCAAGGAGATGTTCGCTGAATTCGTTTTCTTCAAAGCAGATCGTAAACGTCTTTACCCGGCCCGAAGCGTGCCTGGCCATCAACGCCACGACGGCGCTCGAGTCGACTCCGCCTGAGAGGAACGCGCCCAGCGGAACGTCCGCGATAAGGTGCAGTCTGACGCTCTCTTCAAGTCGCGCTCGCGTCTCCGCAACTGCATCCGGGCGGCTGACCTTCGATCTGGTCGCGGGTAGTTTCCAGTAAGAGACCGGCTCACTGGCCACTCCCTCCGAGTTGATCACGATGTAATGAGCGGGGGAAAGACTGCGCACTCCTTCGATGATCGTGCGAGGCTCCTGGACGGCGCCGAAACTCAAGTACGAATTCAACGAAACCGGATCGAGAACGCGCGGCGCCAACCCCGAAGAAAGAACGCCACGGATCTCGGAGCAGAACGTGAAGGACCGGCCGCCGGAATGGTAATACATCGGTTTGATCCCGAGACGATCCCGGGCGATGAAGACTTCGCCGGTATCACTGTCGCGTATCGCGAAAGCGAACATGCCCCGCAGCAACTGCAGGCATTCTGCTCCATATTGCTCATACAGTCTTAGGAGAACCTCAGTATCCGTTTTTGTTCTGAATTGGATACCGCTAGCAATGAGCCTCTTTCTCAAGTCGAGGTAGTTATAGATTTCCCCGTTGTAGATGATCGAGTAACGTGCATCGACAGTCTCCATCGGCTGGCGCCCGGCTTCGCTCAGATCGATGATGGACAAGCGCCTATGAGCGAAAGTCGTCTGGTACGAGCCAGCGCCGCCCCACGTTTGACAGCCTCGGTTATCGGGGCCGCGATGGGAGATGGCGTCACTCATCCAGTCGGCGCGCGCTTCAATGTCCGGCACTCTGCCGATTATTCCAGCGATTCCACACATAGGAATTTCAGAGGCGACCGGAGACCGCCAACCGGCGACAGCCGCCGGTCGGCGATCATCAATCAGCCGTCATCGGTCGGCCGTCATCAGTCGGTCGGAAAAACCGTTCGCAGGTAAGAATCGAAATTGGCTTCGAAGGTTCGAAACGTGAAGTCGTCGAGCAAGCGCTGATGACCGGCCTGGCCAAGTCGCGCTCCAAGCCCATCCTCTTTTAGTGCTCTCATTATCGACTGCGCGAGTCCCGCGATATCCAGGTTGTTGACCAGCAACCCGCTCTCTCCGTGTTCAATCACCGAAGTAGTTCCGCCGTGCGCGCCTCCGATCACCGGCTTACCGTAGGCCATCGCCTCCAGGAACACAATTCCAAATCCTTCCTTTTCGCTTGGCATCACGAACAGCGAACAATTGCGGTATTCCTCGCGCAACTCGCTATCTGAGAGCTCGCCTAGAAATGTAATGTAGCTTGAAACGCGAAGCTCATCGGCAAGCGCTTTCAGGCGAGGCACATCGTCGCCGCCGCCCACGATCCTGTATGAGACCGGTCCGCAATCCTTCACAACAGCGGGCAGGCTCTTGATCACGCTGTCCACTCCCTTGTAAGCATCGTCCTTCTTGAGACGGCATACGGTCAGCAGCTTCGGAATGCTGGGAAGCGATGCCGACGTGAAGCCCTCAGCGTTCCAGTACGGATCGAGCGAGCAAGGAAACAACTTGACTTTATCCGGCGCCAGCCGGTTCCGTTTGAGCAATTCAGTCCTGGTGTATTCGCTGATGGCCATCACCGAGTCGGCTTTTCTTAGAGCTTGCTCCGCGACACGGCCCGCCGGCTTCCAGACCTCAATGCCGTAGGTGATGACACAAGTCTTCGAATCGCGAGTTGTAGGAACCAACAACAACGGCGCCAGTGAGATGTGTCCGAATATCACCAGGTCGGGGCGATGTTTGATGGTCTGCTGTATGTAGCTCATGACGACTCGCGCCTTGCTCTTACCGGCGGGAACATAGCTTGAGAACGCGCCGTTGACATACCGCGAGTCGGGCTGAGCACGATCATTCAATACAATCGCGCTTACTGAAGCGCTGTTGTTCTCGGCCCACCTACCCGTAGCGAGACACAACGAACGGCAAAACATTTGGATGCCACCTTCGCATCCGAAGACCTCGGGCAGGACGAGAAGGATTCGCTTATGTCGAGACTTCATTTGTGTCGTAGCTTTGGGATCTGTGCGGGTATTTTGGGACCTGTGCCGCGAAATGCACTTCCAAGGTGCGGTGAAAGCTCCGCGATCAACCTGCGCCGGTAGTCTGCCCAGGTCCACTGTTCTGCTCTTTGCCGGGCGCTCTGTCCCATCGCATAGAGTTGATCGCGATTCTGATAAGCCCACTCGATTCGCTCAATCAACGGCTCGACCTCATGAGCCTGAACGCACCAGCCCTCTTTGCCATCGGTGATCAACTGCGGTCCGCCTGTATTTGTGGTTGTGAGCACCGGCACGCCGCGAGCCATCGCTTCACCAATCACCAGACCGAAACCTTCGGCCAGTGACGGGAACACGAATAGATCAACCTCCGCCATCAGCTTGATGAGTTCCTTGCGCGGCAACGCATCCAGATATTCGAAACTCGCGGCGTGTTCACTCATATATGCGCGTGGCAGATTCATAGATCCTGCAAGCCATAACCTTGCATCGCTGAGACTCAGTTTTTCCCACGCGTCGATCAAATAAGGCACCCCTTTTCGGAGTCCGATCTGTCCGGCAAACAAAACCGTGAAGGGACCACGGGGCGATTGAACCCTCGAGGGTATTTCGTCGGTCGGCGTCCCGTATGGAACAGTCACTATGGGTTTACTTGATGCGGGGTCACTGAGGCTGAGGCTGTCGCGAGCCCAATTGCTCGCCACGACGATCACATCAGCCAGCTCAAGCTCGGCGTCTTTTCGTTCTTGTTTCCATCGCGGTTCCGAGTAGGGGACGCGCTGGAGGCCGGGCCATACTTTTCGCCCGCGATTGATTTCGCGCCCTACTGCTTTGTAGTAGCCGAGCGGCAGCTCGTAGACGGTAGTCGCCCCTGCTCGTTTCGCAGCGCCAAAAGTGCGTCGCGCCCCGTCCTCGTATGCGAAAACCGCATCGAGATCGCTACCGAGAGATCCGGACACTTGAAAGTCGTGCCCGCTGAACAACACGTCATACCAGTTGATTTCCGATGTGAGACCGCCGGGCTTCACCTTTCTGCCGGCGCGCGAGAGCACTTCAAAAATGCGATGCGTTTTTTTCCTGGCCTGCGGGATTTCTTCGAAAGTCCTGTTCCGGGACGAAGGAAGATGGCGAAGCATGCGCAATGCTGCTGAATCGTTGAGTATTCCCGTCTCAAATTGGTCAAGCCAGCCGATCTCACAAAAGGCCAGCGCTGCGTGATAGCTGTTTGGGTTGCCGTGCGGATGCGACACAACGACCTTGAGCGCCCGTGTGCGTGTGTCCTCGTCAACGGCAGTTTGAGCAACGATCATTTTGTCTGTTGGATAGTCCCTTGCGTTTTAACGCAACCGCGGATGGGGATTGGGCTCTCTGGGTAACAATCCCAACGGGTTTGCGGCATGGGGCGCGCATTAGTCCCACACATAACACTCATCCCACGCCAATAACCTCAGTTGCTGAACTCCGCCTCGCGGCCCGGCGACTGGGCGGCTGGCTCTGCGCTCTTCAACTCCCTGCTCTCGCCTAGCACGTATGAAAACAAATCTACGTATCGACGGACGAGTCTCTCGGGATCGAACTTCTTCACTTGTGTCTTCGCGTTCTCGCGCAGTTTTGCTCGCAAGTTTTCGTCGTTGAGAAGTCGTGTCATACAATCTGCAAGCATGACGTGATCGCCGTTATCAAACAACAGGGCGGCAGCGCCGACGCATTCAGCGAGCCCCCCGTTCTTCGACACAATCAGAGGCTTCCCCGCCGCCAATAACTCCAGGGCGACGCCTCCCATCGGCTCTTCCCACTCAGAGGGCACGACGGCGATCTCACATTGCTGAATCAACTCGATCAACTCATTTCCAGTTTTGCGTCCTGCAAATATGACGTGGTCTTCAAGCCTTAGTTCCTCCGTCAGATCGACGAGATTGCTGCGCCAATTGCCCTCGCCGACCACAAGCAGTTTCAGCGGCCTGCCGGGATTCTGCCTCCGCATAAGCCCGAGAGCTCTTATCAGCGTGCCCACCCCTTTCTCGCTAACCAGCCTTCCCAGATACAAGAACTGATAAGCCGGCCTTGAGGTGGGCGGCGCCTGATCGCCGAAGCGGTAGATGGGGAATGGGTTGTGAATCCTGATCTGCTTCTTGAACGGTTGCCGCATCGCCAGCCAATCGCTGACGGCGACGTTCATCTTCACGAAATGTTTGCACACCAAACGTCTCACGAATAACTTGAATGCAGCCAACGCCGTGAAAGGTAGACCACCTCGCTTGTAATGAAACGCAAGCGACTCTCGAGGAGTCATCGGCGCAGGCTCGCCGTCAACCCAACCCAGACCGTCCACGCAACTAGCCTGATAGCCGGAGTGTATCCAAACAAGAGGCTTTATCAGCAGGAAACACCACGGGACCAGAGCGAGGCTCGCACCTTTGGAAACAACCATATCTGCATTGAAAATCAGCTTGATTGTTTTTAGAAAGCCGGGGTTTCGATGAACCTTGTAGTTGAAGGTGTCTGCGTCCGGATTCTCAATGGGCGTGAGGACCTCGCAGTCATACCCCAGCTTGTTGAAAAGCTCAGCCATCGTCTCGGCGACGGTTTCTATGCCACCCACCATCGGATAGAAGGCCCTGGTGTACAGAAGTATTCTCACTTTTGTCTTCGAGTTGGGGAATTTCATGATGGGGGGCCCGTTTGGGGTTATTTTATTGTTTCAATCGGCAATAACTACTCTCGATTAGCCATCGCCTTTTCGACAGCCAGGATTGTCGCCTCCGCATTGTCGCGGGGGGACCAGCTCGCCAAACGTTTGCGAGCCCGCCCGCCCATCGCCTTCAGCAACAGGCGATCGGGCAACACCGCGCGTAAGATTTTGGCCAGAGCGGCCACATCGCCGCATGCATATACAAAGCCCGTCTTTCCGTTTTCGACCAGATCATAACCGGCGCCAACACGATCGCTTACAATCGCCGGTATTCCGCAAATCATCGCTTCGTTAACCGGCAAGCCGTACGGTTCGTGCTCCGATGGAAAGAGCAGGACGTCGCTCGCCGCATAGAACTCCGCGAGCTGCGAATATTTCACAAGCCCGGTGAAGCGCACCCGTTTGGTGATTCCTAATCGGTCGGCTTGCTCTTTGAGAGAATCACCCAGGGGTCCGTCGCCCACCATCACCAGATATGCGCCTTCGACGTTCGCTCGGGCAAACGCCTCGAGCGCGTCTTGCGGGCGCTTCCGTGGAAGAAATTTCGCGACAAGTATCACCACCGCCGCGTCGTCCGGAACCTGCCATTCTTCTCGCGTCTTCTTTCGATCCGACTTGGCCGCAGCCGCCGCGATGTAATCGTTATCGACTACGTAGGGCGTCAGCGCAACGCGTTCTTCTTTCACTCCGAGCGAGCATAAGAACCGCTTCGAAGCGGTTGACGGAACGAGCACCAGATCGGCCACTCGATTGTAGAGAAACGGCAGCACTTTTTTTTTCAGCGACGCCTTCCACGCGCGGCCGCCGTTGTGCGGATCTATGTAGGTGGCATCGGTGCCCAGCAGCACCGGCTTACCGAGCAGCTTCGCCGTGAAAACGGCCATCCAGAAAGAGACATAAGCGTGGCCATACACGATGCAGCAATCGTAGCTCGCCGCCAGCTTAATCACGCCCGGGTTTATCAAACCGTAAAACTTGCCCAGCCGTGGGGACGGAGAATAGTTAGTCACGTGCGTCCACGGATACCCGTCGAGCATCGGTATGTCGAAGGCTTCCCTGGTGAGATTCTCCGCTCCGTGCCACAGTCTTGCATCCGGTAGACTGCAAAAGGCGGTCAACATCTCGACTCGCGGATCCTGAGCCATCATCCGCAAGGGCTCGGCGTTCTGGATTGGCTGAGACGAAACCAGCAGTACACGAATGGTCATTGAGAATTGCGGATTGGAGAATTTAGATTGTGAATCTCAGAATTGCGAATCTCGACTTGCGGATTGCGATGTCCGGATACTCGTTCGACATTCGCAATCTGTAATCCGAAATTCCTTTCGACCCTGAGCTGCAGCCGCTCAGCGTTGTAGAGGGCAAGTACCACACCTACCAGAAACCACTGATAGACGTTCTGTGTGTGATTGGCGACTGCTCCTCCAACGACAAGCGGCATCACCAGCGCGGCCGTAGCGGCGAACGCAAGGATTTTGGATTCACGGTCGCGAATGGCAAAAGCGATGCGGAAGACCGTGATCAAGAGAATCAACCGCAACAAGGTATAAAGCACGAAGCCAATGACGCCGAGTTCGAGAGTCACACGTCCGGGTTCGCTTTCAAACCCAATAGGAATCGGGTTGCTCTGATCAGTCAAACCGAGCCTCTTCATCAAAGCTGGAACCCCATTCTGAGTTAGGCCGATTCCGTACCCAAACAACCCGGCATGCGACGCTTCGTTGATTGGCAAGCTCAACGATCCCGTCACCCTCTCCCATCCTTCGCTGGCCCGATCCGCGCCGAAGGTACGGTTGTAAAAAGCGTCGTAGGCCTGCGGGAAGATGCTGGTGAATGCAACCAATAGGATCACCCCTAAGAACGCGATTTGTTGCAGGCGACGGATGGTCTGCCGCCCGGAGGTGAACAAATAGAAGATAACGGCTACGACAAGCATCGAAAGTACCGCGCCCCGGCTCCCCGTCATGAAGGCGAGGACCACCGTCGCCCCCAGCGCGGAGTAATATAGAATCTTTGACCCACGCTTGAGCCCACGCTTCGAAAAAAGAGAACTCATTGCCAGGAGCAGAGCGAAGATGATCGGCAAGTAAACGCTCAGACCGCTGACATACGAGAAAGTGCCTGTAATGCGGACGAAGTAAGTTCCGGAGGCGGTCCCGAACTTCGCGATGTCAACGACTCCAGCCGCCGACTCTTCACTCACCGCATATTTATTGATCGCAGCGTCTTGAGTGGTATCCAGAAACTGAATCACACCAATCATTGCCACCGGCAAAATGATAAGCGCATACCACTTCAGGAATCCGATCAAGCGCTCCTTGTCGGAAAACGCTCGAGCCGTGATGAAAGCGAGGGGTATATATAAACAGTAAGCTTTCAACCCCAGGAGGCCAATCAGCGGGTGGATCTCGAGCGACAGACCCATCGACAATGCGGCGTAGATTAGGAAGGCGCCGATTGCTATATAGAGCAGCTTCAGACGGTGCTTGATCAAGAATGGGGTTCTACTGCTCCTTCTGAGGTAGCCGATCAGCGTAGCCAACATCAAAACATCCTTGTAGAAGTAAACCATCTCCGAGGCCGACGGAAGGAACCATTTCCGCACTGCGCCTTCGAGGATGACCACTACCAGAATGATTTGGATACCGTGCTCCCAGTTGCGCAGCGCCAGCACGATCAGCACGGGCGCCAAAACAAATAGCGCCGGTTCCAAGCCGGCAAGCGCGTCCGGCGCCCGAGTGGCTATAAAAATCGCTACTACACCGAGCACCCCTAAGGTAAGCGCGATCAAAACAGATTTGTTCTCGCCTCCTCCCCTCATCAGGAGTCGACGGGGCAAGGTACCCTTGCCTGCGATCTGACTAACCATCTAGAACCAATCTCCCTAACCTGCTGCGATCCCGAGTCCAGTTATCTTGCGTCATACTGTAATTCGGTTATGCAGACGACGCCGCCAGATGGGCTCCCGCGGTCAGCTTGCCGGCTTGATAGATTTCTTTCAGATACCGGCTGACCCGCGCGGTCCCCGGCGAAGACCGACAACCATATAGCCGGTGCAGATAATAAAAGACCCAACAGGCCAAATCTCACCAGGCGTTTCATCGTCTATCAGTGCAGACGTAATTTGTTGCCGAGATCCTGACCAAGCATTTGTAGAGGAGAACTCATCCGCGCCGGGATTGATCTGATAACCGTCGGAACTGCGTTCGATAATGAGCCAGGAAAAAGCTCAGAGAACTCCTTCAACTTGCTCCGTGCAGCAGCGACGAAGTGAACGCCTACAGTCTTGTCCGACAGACCGGTCATCGCCTGAGTGGCGATCATAAACTGACCAGCGCTCCATAAATAACAACCGGCGCGCCAACCCAGAGCCGCCCAGCAAGTCTGCTCTATCCAATGCACTCGCTTCGTGAAAACCCCTTTCAGTTCGCTTTGACCAAGAAGCCATTCGACAAAATCGAGGTCGTATGCCGAGCGCCGAAACAAGATCAGTCCCGAATTCGTTCTGCGCGGCATGCGCACCTGTCCGAGAGGAAACAGGTGCCACGGACGCAGAGAGTAAGCATCCTGGATGTCTTGCATGAATATCGCCGCAGTCTGTGCGTTGGGCCACGCGAACAAGCCTGTGTGTGGTCTGAGAAAGAACACATCGCTGTCGCAGTAGGCCAGATCGTCCGATTCCAGTAGAGCCATATCCAGGAGCTTGAGGGCCAGCGGATGGCGCTCACGGTAGGCGCGACAATGTGGATACTGCCGCAGCAGTGGCTGAACGATCGAGTCGGCCTCCGGGCGGCCGACAATTCTGGAATCCGGAAGATCGGTCAATAGCGTCTCACGGTCCTCATTAGTAAGACTGCCGTCGTCATGAATAAGCAAGCTAATCGGTTCCAAGCTGAATCGAAGCAAGGATGCCAAACATCGCAAACCGACCTCGACCTGCGTGTGGCCGACTAGAGTTCTTACGCTGCGCTTCAGGCTTCCCTCCTAAAACAGAATGGTCGACAACTGAAGTTCTGACATCACAACTTGTGATTACGAGCCGATCGCAAGGCTAGTGGGCCACAGACAGGCTGTTAGTCTTCTCGCATGCGCCGACAGGTTATGCGATTGATACCACTCAAACGCGCGGTCGGCTATCAACTGGCCCGACTCGATATTCACTTGCTCGCTGGCGATATTCGTAAGCCAGTAGTGCGCCCCTGCTTCCAGTCCATCCGCGGGTCTTGCGTCGCCATAAGTAGCCACGAACGGCATCATCCGATGAGAGCAATAGGCCGCGAAGATGGTCGACTTCCCCAGCATGGAAGCCGGATAGTCGATGACGCCCGCGACGGCGTTCAAGCATACCGCGCTGACCTCGGAGCCGGGGAGCTCGCCGCAAGTCACTACAGGCGCTTTCACCGCGCCCGAGATGTCGAAGTCAACGGATCGGCCGATATCGACAATCTCCTCAATGCCCAAAGCGTCGCAGATTCGATTCAGATCGGGCGCCGATCTTTTGTACACTTCGATCCGACGACCGCGAGTGCCAAAAATCACAAGTCTTCGCCGGCGCGCGTTCAAAGGCGGTAGCGATTGTGGCTCGCCGATGCTTGAAAAGACCGCAAGGTGATTAGGCATGGACGATTCTTTCCCGCTCATCCGTTGAACCACGCGCGCGTAACGTTCGAGACTTGTTAACCATTGATCGCTCGATCGAGCCAGCCGCGTAGTCAGGTTCTTCTGCACGGCCGACAACCAGAATGAGCTGGTCCACGGCGGCCCGCTGGCATAGAGCTCATGAAACATAGTTAGAAGCAGTCGCCGGTCGCTCGCGAGATGCCATCGCTCCAAAGCCTCGACCAACCAGACAGGGCATCCCCTTTGCGCGTACCCGTAGCCTTCGTAATGAAGCAAGACTTGCGCGCCCGTGCTGGAGGGCTCCGCGAGCAGGTTGAGGAGCTGATCGGCCGAGTGCGATGTCATATGCCTGACTTCAAAACCCTCTATATTGTCACTCCCGGTCCATTCCGGGTCGGCAACGATGAACCGCGTAGCGATGCCCACGCTGTCTCTCAGCAAGCGGGCGAGACACAACGCATAATCTCCGATGCCGTCAACTACCGGCGGCAGACGGGGAATGATTGCGATCAGTTTCATTTTCGGTAGTCAGCCTACTAGCCTTTTGGGGCCTGCGATGTTTGGCGTTGCGCCGCGCTTTTCCATTGCCGCGCCTTCGGCGCTTGCGGCGCAGTATTGACCTTGCGATGTTCGGCGTCGCCTACCAAGGGCGTCGCCTGCCAGCGGGGTTCTCCTGGCTCTTCCATTGACCGCCCCTCTCGGGGCTTGCTTCGACGCGCGGCGCTGACCTGTCTCGCCATTCCGCAACCCAACTCGCGTATGTCGCTTCGAGCTTTCTGACGTTGGCTTGCCATGTGAGCGTTCGCACCCGTTCCCATCCCGCTCGCGCGATGCTCCGTCTTTCTTGTTCATCGCTCAACAACTTCAGGATGCTTCTCTTCATCGCTACAAGATCATTGAAGCCGCACACAAGGCCTTCGATTCCATCGCGCAACTCCGCACCAAAGCCTGTCGGTGTTGTTACCACTGCACAACTGCATGCCATCGCCTCACCGAGCGACATTCCGAAGCCTTCATACTGAGATGGAAAGAAGAACACCTTGGCGCGCGCCATTGCGTTGGCGAGTTGTTGATTGGACAAGCGGCCATGCACCTCGATGCGTTCTCGCAGAGAGGCGGGAAAACAAGTCAGAACCGCGTCGCGGTTGTCTCCGGTTCCGTAGACATCGAAGCGAAGCTCACGATCTTGGTTTAACACCTCAGTCATCACCGCGGTCAGCTTCTCGCTTCCCTTGCGCGCGATCCAGGAGCCGGTATGCGCGACACGATGTTCTTTATTCTCGATGAAAGGCCTCGCCAGATATTCGTCATCCAAACCCGGTTCAACGACTGCTGTTCGTTCCGGTTCGAAGATGCCGTGCTCGATAACGAACCGGCGGTCCAGCTCGCACCCGGTGACGAATGCATCCGCATAGACAAACGCCGCGCGCGACAATCGCTCATGAGTCTGCGTCGAGTACCACGAATGCACGGCTCCCTTCAAAGACCGCGGCGGCTCAAAAGCGCGCTCTCGTTCACTCGCAAGCAACTCCAATCCATCGGTGTGCGCGACTATCAGCGGTCGAGCTTCCAGTTTTGAAAGCTGCCATGTTATCAAACCAAACTCGCCTCCAAAGAATTCGATTGCGTCGTAGCCGCCTGCCTTAAGTTTCTGCTTCACAAAACCGCTGGCTCCCCAGGCCTGACGGAATCTCAACGCTCTTCGCATTCCGTGCCGGGTTTCGTAGTCTCGCGGTTCGGCTATTTCAATCGTATGACCCAGCTCGCGGAGACCTTCGGACCATCTCAGGCGAGTCTTGCCTGAGCCAAGCAGCGGATCAAGCGGACACGTCGAGAGCGCGAGGATTTTCATTTAGAGCACACGGCGCGGGAGGCAATTCTCAATCATAGCGTGGTTATCGGAGCACAGACCTAATAAAGCCGTACTCCTCGCCCTTATTGGTTCCGATGCACTCGATTACGACATGGCCCGACGCTTCGACCAACCGCTTCAACTAGTCGACCAAGCGGCCCTGAAGGTGGTAGGCGAGACAGAATTCTTTCGTGCGCCTTAGCAGAGACTGATCGCGCAGGATCGACCACCCCGAGCCTTCACAGTCCATCTTTAGTAAGTCGATATCACGGCCCTCGGCCACTTCAGAACCGGCAACGCATTGCACGGGCAAATCACCATCATTCTTGACCTGGGAATTAGTCGAGTCACAGGTCGTATCCAGCTTTACAACCCCGGATGTTTCGCCCACCGCAACCGGTATGACACGTATCCTGGTCCCAGCGGCATTTTGTTGAAGCCAGGTCACCGGACTCGGATGAGGTTCGTAAGCGTAGATGTCCGCTTCCGGAAAAAGCATCGAACAGAGCTTACTGAACATTCCGAGATTGGCCCCGATATCGACGATTACCTGCGGTCGGGCTCGCCTGGCAAAAGCAAACATGCCGTAGCAATCCTCGACGGCGACCTCCGAATAGCAACTCCCCGCTCCGGCCTCACTACCGGCAGCGACCGTGCAAAGCTGTCCATTCGCCCAAAGCCAGTAGGGCGGCTTAGCCACTGCGTATCGGTAATAATGAAACCGCGACCTTTGCAAGAGACGAGCTGAGCTTCTGATTCTATTAAAAACCATCATCGATTGCGTCCGGTTCGGGTCTGATTCGAATCCTGTGTTCAAATACTCAAGAGTCAGTTCTTTTCGGGGTTGAGAGCGGAGTGAAGCAATCCAAACTTTCCACCGTCCTTCGTTCCACCGAACTTAACGATCCGATGGCCCGCCGCCTCTATCAGTCCTCTCAACTCATCTAGAGAATGGCCATCAAACAGGTGGTACTCAAGACACAACTCTTTCGTACGCCCGAGCAGTGAAGGGTCTCGAAGTATGCTCCACTCCGACCCCTCACAGTCCATCTTGAGTAAGTCTATTTCACGACCGTCGCCAACCCCCACAGCCGAAACGCAATTGACTGAAAGATCGCCCTCAAGAACTACTCGTCCGATAGTGGAATCACACGATGTATCCAACCTCACAACAGCGGATGATTCGGCGACAGCAAACGGCAGAACGCGGATCCGCGTTCCGACAGCATTCTCCCGAAGCCAGTTCAAGGCTGAGGGATTAGGTTCGTATGCGTAGATATCAGCTTCCGGGAAAAGTATCGAACAGAGCCTGCTGAACATTCCTATGTTCGCGCCGATATCGACAATCACCTTTGGTTTCGCGCGCCGCGCATAGGCGAACACTCCATAGCAATCCTCGACGGCGACTTCTGAATAACAACTACACGATCCCGATTCGCTCCCCGCAACCACCCTACAAACCTTGCCGTTCGCATAAAGCCAGAAGGGCGGCCTAAGCATAGCGCTTCGATAATAGTGAAACCGTGAACGGCGCAAGAGTCTCGCGGCGTTTCTCAGTCTTCGAAGCAACTGGAATTCAAGTCGGTTTGACAAAGCGGATGTCCTGCAATCGAACGCCCAATCCACGAATGAACCTGCCAGCGTCTTTACCGTCAATTGTTCCGATTTGAACTGAACCTTCATCGCCTCCCTTTACTATTACAGCGCCGTCCTCGGTGATCCTGACAATCTCGCCGGCACAGTGTCCATTGCTCGGTTCGACGTGCAGGCGAGTATTCCTCACGGTCGCCATGACCGTTTTGGAATCCGTCAATCGAATTCCGGTACGCGCGAGTTGGAAGGGTTCAAAGGTAAAAGCACAGATTCGTCGCTGAATTTGCAGCGCGGGCTCGCCCCAGTCCAGGATCGAGTCTCTTTTGAAATCGATGCTGTCCTTCGGGTAATAGAGAGTTTGAGTCAAGTCCTGCGGGACTCGAACAGCCCTGCCGGCAATCAAGTCCGGATAGATGGATTCAAAGAGATCGACGCCGACACGTGTTAACTCATCAAACAGTTCTCGCGCGGTAGTCGTTTGCCCTACTGCAATCGACTGCTGACACACGATGTCTCCCTGGTCGAATCGCGGACTCATATAATGCAGGGTAACGCCGGCTCGCTCTTCTCCATTTAGAATGGACCAGGCGGTCGGATAGCAGCCCGCGTATCGCGGAAGTAGCCCAAAGTGAAGATTCAGACAGCCCCGTGCAGGTATCCTCAGGATGGGCTCTTTCAACAGTGCCCTGTACTGGATGGAAAAAAGAAAATCCGGCGCGATCACAGCTAACTCATGGCGATACTTGTTGAGGTTTCCGACGAAAGTTCGAACCGTGTTTCTCTCGGCCCACGCGATGAGATCAGCCTGCCAATCATTCTCGGTCGCGATCACGGCGGCAACTTCCGTATCGTCCCTTGTTATAAGAAAATCAAGGCAACCCTCGGCAATAAGCTTCTCGCCACACACAGCTACTTTATGCCGCAACTTGTTTGTGATCCTCTAAGCTCCTTGTTTAAACAACCGCCGTGTCGGAATTGTCATCGGCTGGCCATTCATCTCAAGGGACTTACCCACTGCCTCCAGCACGCGCACTACACCAACGCTGAACTCAGGTCCCGAGCGATCAAGAGGTGTACGACCTCTCACTGCGCTCAAAAAGCTCCTTGCCTGCACCTTGAGAGGTTCTTCCAATTGAACTTTGGGGAGCCGCACATCCCCGTCCCACATTGCGAGTCTCAAGAACTCCCCGTAGTCGCTGGTGCTGGTCTGCACATCAAAACCTTTTTCGTAGATCGCTACAGGAGTGCTTAACTCCAGGTCGTTCCAGGTCGCCATCCGGAGGCTTCCGACCACCGTTATTTGACGCACTTTTTTTGGATCAAGCCAGCTCGCGTGAACGCTCGCGAGAACATTGTTGGGGTACTTCATGGATATGAGCACTACGTCTTCAATGCCGGGCTGGAGGAAGGACGCTCCGATTGCCGATACCATCTCGGGCTCGGTTTCCAATAGCCAGTTAAAGATCGCAATGTCGTGCGCCGCCAGATCATAGGCCGCGTTGACATCTCGACGTACAGGACCGAGGTTGGTCCGTACTGAAGACAAATAACGGAATTGTCCGATTTCCCCGCTGACAACCAGCTCTTTGATTTTGTTCAGACCAGGATTGAAGAGGAACGTGTGGCCGACCATCAAAACCGTCCTGGTTCTTCCAGCAAGCTCGCCGAGCTCTTTTCCCTGCTGTTCGGACTCACACAAAGGCTTTTCGCAAAGCACATGTTTGCCCGCCTCGAGCGCCGCCTTAACGATAGCGTAATGCGTGCCGGTTGGTGTCGCTACAACGACCGCCTCAATCCGGTTGTCCCGAACTAAGGTAAGGTAGTCGGTCTCAAGACGAAGGTCTGGATGGACCACACCCATTCGCTCAAGCTGACCGCGATCGACGTCTGCCGCGGCAACAAGCCTGCTGTCGGGCAGAGTATCAAAAACTCGCGCATGATTCGGACCCCAGGCGCCGCAACCTATCACGGCTACGCAGACCGGTGAAGAAGTATCCACAGACAGTCCTTTCAGTCGAACCCTGCAACTAGCGACGCGACTCACGAGCGCACTACGTTGATCGCTGTTTTCAAGAGACGCGCGCCAATATAGGTCCGCGTTGATAGCGAGCATCGCGACTGCACCAATGATTTCAAAAGCGGTTGCACCCGGCTTCGTCGGGCGTGAAAAAGCGTATAGGCTCGGAGAATCTCTTCGGCATCGTTTGACCTGTACCGCGCGTCTGGCGCGTTTCCGAGACGAGCTAGTATCGCGTGCGCACGGTCCGAATAACGATGCTTGGCGCGTACCTCAGCCTGCCCAGCCTCAGCGATCTCTCGGCGCTTTTCGTCGTTGGCAAGGTAGTAGTCTATCTTCTCAAACAGTTCCTGCTTGTTCGTGTACACATCGAGGTGGACTCCCGTAGTGAACAACTCTTTCTGTCCGTTTCCTATGTCTTCTGTAAGCAGCAACGCGCCGCAAGCCATCGCCTCGAAGACCCGCATGTTGAACCCACCACGATTTGTCATGTTGACGACGATCTTTGACTGACTATAGACCTTTGCCATCTCGTGAAGGTAGGCAGGCTTCGAGAAATCGTTCATCTTGTACGCCTTCGACAACTCAATCAGGAGGAGCTGTCGGTCTTTCTGTGTTGCCTGATTTGTATTGCCGACAAACCCGACATCTAAAGATCGCTCAATCTCATGATCGTGATGAATCTCCAAGTCGCATGCGAACGGCAACCAGTCAACTTGCGTACATCCCGCCGACACAAAATCGCCCAACCAGTCCTTTTGAGAAACAAACACGTAGTCGAACAGCCGGGCATATCTCAGGCGGTGATAATCACCCGGCCAATAGTCGTAGAACCAAATCGCTGTCGGGCATTCCAGCGTTGTTAGCCCAGAGAATAAACAATCCTCAGTGAGCAGAAACCCGGCGTAATTGCTAGCATTGTCGTCAACGAGCTCCAGGAGATTCGCCTCTGGAGAGAATCCGGGCCTCCCTTTATAAGCCGTTCCGAAATACTCGACAGTACAATGGCTTTTCAGCGCATCTTCAAGATATCGGAGAACCGACCACGGTCTATAAAGGTACCCAATACCTATGGCGTCTTGATTTTCCATTACTCGCTGGAGAAGGAATACGACAGTGAGCCTGGGGCTTTCAACCGGAGTCGCCGCAAATGCTCGATGTAAGTATCGCTCGTCTGCTTGGCGATAGACTTCCAGCAGAATTCCCTGGACCGTTCTTGTGCCCAGACACGCGCGCGGATCAAACCTTTCCTATCATTCAACAAATCGATGACCTTGCGACTCAGAGCTCTCCAATCGCCGCGCGAGGCGAGGTAGTCGGGAGGCAACATCATAGGTGGTCCAGGCGAGTTGTATGCGACAACCGGTATGGACGCGGCAAGCATCTCAAGGACCCCGAGTCCAAATCCCTCGATGTAAGAAGGGAAGACTCCCGCCGAACAGGGTGCCAGAAGGTCGGGGAGTTCGGTAGGAGAATATCGAGGGAACACCTCGATGGCGTCTCTTGATCGCGCAGGGAAACGCGCGAGTACCGTCTTTTCATCTCTGCCGGTTCCCAACAACCTAAAGCTCGCTCCGGGTACTGCCCGGCATACAGCTTCCACGATGTGAGGGAAATCGGTTGCGCCCTTTCGATTGTCGAACGTTCCGACGAAAGCTACTTTGGGAGCCGAAGGCATGGCGCTTGATACCGCGTCGAAGATCTCTCGATTGGCGCGGCTGATGCCGTAGGGTATGACTTCTATCTTTTCCTTTGGTACGCCGATTCGCAATAGCGCTGCTTGGTCGTCATAGTTCGCAACGTTGATCAGGTCAGCCTCATTCACCGTCACTCGCGCAAACCTGTCCACCCTTTCGCGCCTCTTTGCCTCTTTCATAGCAAAAACCAGAGAGCGTATTCTTCCCTTGAAGTGGTTCTCTTGAGGCAGGGAGATGTTTCGGAAGTGATGCCATAGCAATACGGATCTTGCTACGAAGAGTGTTCGCTGCGGGAAATCGTGTCTCGGAAACGGCAGGTGATGGTGGTCATAATCGACGACATCGTAACCGCTAGCATGCTCGATAAAGTAGCGTCGGAGACTGCCAGGCTTGTCGCTGTTTCCATTTGAGTTGGGAGCGACATCGTGCCTGCTCATCAGGGTACAGTCCCAGCCGAGTTGCTCCATCTCCTCGGCGAGCTCAATGACGACCTTTGCGGCGCCAAGCTCCTTGCTCAAATGGGTCTGGCTGCAGAAGAGGATTCTCATATTTCTGCCATCCAGTCAGACTGCCGTTCCATAGGCACACAAATGCTTTTCGACAACCCCTAACCACCCGAGCGTCTCCGCCCATTCAACACAAGACCTCGAATAGCGCGAATAATCGTCTCCACTTGCATTGATGATCCGATCGAGCGCCTTGCTTATCTCCGATGACGAATTCTGAGTCACTAAGAACCCGCTCTGTTCATTCAAAACGAACTCGCTCATTGCCCCGGCATCGCTGCAAATCACCGGTGTCCCGCTAGCTTGAGATTCCAACAACGTGAAGCCCATCAGCTCGGGCACTCGCGTATGACTGCCGTTGTAGCTTGTGTGCACCGAAGGCAGCACTGTCACCAGCGCAGTCCGATATTCGTGAATCAACCGCTCATCATCCGCATCGTGAACAAACTCGATGTTCAATCCGAAACTCAATCGTTTCAGATACTCGTAGTACTCTTCGCTGTACACTCGCCCGACTATCATCAGCGTGTAGTCTGAACGATCCAGCAGACGAAACCCCTCGATCAGATAATCGATTCCCTTGTGCGGCAGAATGCGGCCAACATACAGGATCTTCTTCTCGCGTTTCTGCGTGCCATTTGGACAGAACCGCTCGGTGTCGATCCCGCCTTTTATCAGTACGGCCTTTCGTTTCAACTCAGGCGGTAGAAAACCAAGGCCGAAGCGAGAGTATGCGATTGCGTTTTGATAGCCTTCAAAGACCGGAAGCCTCTTGTTAAGAGTCAGGCTGCCGCCTCCGCCGTAGTCGGTCACGAACGCGCGCTTGCCGAGCAGCGATGCAACCAGACAAGCCATATCGGAGACCAGTGTGTGGACGTGATGAACGTGTACGACATCCGCTTGCAAAATTGAGCTGAGATAGCGAAAGCTGAGCGGGTTGACCGGATTCCCGTGAATGAGATGTTTGACCGGATAGATTTCGACCTTAAGATTGTCTTTGCGATACGATTTGCGGTCCGAGGAGAAACTCACCAGTGCAGTGTCAACAACCCTGGACATCCACAGCGCCAGTTCCGTTGCGTAGCGTTCTCCTCCTCCGATCGGCGAGGAATCATCGAAGTAGGTTGGCGTTATGTGAACGACCTTCACTTGAGGCATGGCGCTACTTGAAATGGCCTGAGTAAGTTTGGTTTGTGAGGCCTTCTCCCAATGACCACAAATTGAATCATCCGGTTTAGTAACGCCGCTCTGACAGTCCTCTAAAGGTCAGCATGGAGTTGAGCAGGAAATTGGGCACCAAAGAGAAGATGCCGAATAAGATCACTCCTCGCACCGTGGACACATCCAGCAGAGCCAGCAATACGATCTGAGTCAGAATCACGCTTGGGATATTCAGCCACGAAAACCTGATCCATGCCTTTGTCGAATTGAGAGACCACATCGCCGAGATCACCGCGCTGAACGCGGACATGATCATCATTAACAACAACTCGTTTCGCAGATGCGCATACTTGCTGCCGAGTACCCACAGAATTTGATCTGGAAACAAAGCCGCCGCTGCGATCAACGCCAGTCCGAGCAACAAGAACCCGCCAGAGACTTGAAAGTATCGGATGCGCAACTCGCGAGGCGATTGGCAACGCGCGAAGGCCGGCAACACTATGCTGGACATAGCGGCGTTGATGATCGCGAAGATCACCGAGAGCCTTCCAAGCGCGCCCACTTCAGCGATGCTCCTGGTGTTGCCGAAAACGCTGATCAGCCACACCGTGAGCTGGCCCTGAATACAGTAGAACACCGCGTTGGGCGCCTGGTGCTTGACGATGCCCAGCATCGTCGATTGGTCTTCGCTGCTCACCGGGGCCGTAAGGTCTACGTCGTCCTTCACCCACCGACGCAATACAGCGTATTGAACGATCACGCTGATGATCGTTGCTGCGACCGCGACTTCAGCGTTAAGGAAAATGAAATACGCGGCGACCAGCAGCACCAGCCTCACTGCCGCCGCCAGCGAATCAAGCGCCTGCACCCTTTTGATCTGCGAGTGCAGACGAGGCACGATCATCAACACTCCGCTCAGCAACTGATAGTTTAGACCGATAAGTAACGTCAGCGTGATGCCCGCGGCGTAAAGACGCGGCGCACCGCTTCTTATCAGCAGCCATACCAGAATCGGAGTGACCGCGATGACCGCAATCGACGCCAGATAGCGGCGCAGTCGCAGCGCGGTGTTGATTAATTGGCCGAAACGTTCGCGGTCATTCCAGACTCTTCCACCGATCGACGAGAGCGCGATGCCGATGCCCGAGTCGGCAAGGATGCTCATCGTCGAGAGCATGCTGAACGCGAGAGTGAAGTACGCGTACTCGGTCTGGCTCAGCGTGCGCACGAGCAGGATGCCGCTTGCGACGCCCATCAGTTGGACGGCGACTTGAACGGTGACGAATTTGGAAAGGATGTTGGCTCGGCGAAGCCATGGAGAAACGACTGCCGACCGCCGACGGCCGACCGCCGACTCGAGACGGAGGACGTGCTCGGCGACGGCGGAGTCAGCACCGGCAGGTGATCGATTCTCAACTTGCTCAAGCATGTGTGGGCCAGGGGGAAGCGACGGCCGACTGACGACCGCCGAAGGTCGGCTGTCTGCGGTCATCTTTCAAGCGTCTTCCTCATTGCCTGTATTTTTGCGAACAGCTTGTGACCACACTCGCTGAGCTCCACTGGGTCGGATTCGACTGCGTACTTTCTTCGCTCGATTATTTCCTGGCATGCCACCGTCTGGACCAGCGATCTCAGCGCCATTCCAGGAAACCGTGACTGTTCAGGATTAGATTGTCCCGTAGAACCTTCAGCGATGTTCAATACGACCGAGGTTGCCGCGCTATCAGCTGCGAACGCAGATTATAGTCTTCGCTTCGCGGCAGCTTTCCCGCGAGGGAGTACACCAAATCCAGATAACACAAGGCTAGCTGGTAGATTTCAAGCTTCTGGAATTTGTACTTGAGAGATTGACCGACGACGGCCGTCACCGGTCGGCCGTCGGCTGTCGGCCGTCCTTTTCATAAGGCATGTAATACCTGTTGTAATAATAGTAATACGCGTCGTAGCCTTCGCGAGTCATATCTATGTTGTTCAGCACAACCCCGAAGATCTTCGCCCCAACGCCTAACAACTCCTGTCGCGCCCTCTGCACGACTGCTCTGGGACTCTTGCCGCCGTGTATTACCATGATCACTCCGTCGACGAGCGTCGAGAGAATGACCGGGTCGGTGACGTTTATCAGCGGCGGCGAGTCGATCAGTATGTGATCGTAGCGTCCGGCCATGAGCTTTATTAGGTCCTTCATTCTAGCGGAGCTGATCAACTCAGCGGGGTTCGGGGGGATGGACCCACACGGGAGCAGCGAAAGATTAGGTATCTGGAGTTTTTGAATCAGCCCGTCAATCTCAACGTAGTTTGAAAGATAAGAAGACAGACCGTGCTCGGGATTAACTCCGAAGATCTTGTGAGTCGCGGGCTTGCGGAGATCGCAGTCGATTATCAACACCGACGAACCGAGCTGCGCCAAAGAGATTGCAGTGTTCACTACGGTTGTCGTCTTACCCTCACCTGCCTGTCCGCTGGTGATCAGTATGGTCTTTGGCGGGCTGCCGGGTGCCGAGAGCAGCATCGATGTTCTGACCACCCTATAGGCCTCGGCGGCGGAGGATCGGTTGTCAAACACTGTCAAGCTGTCGGAAGCGAGTGGGAAGTTGCGCGGTTCACTGCTTGTTTCGCGCCCGACGATAAGGTTCCTGACCCTCCTGCCTCCATTCATTCTGCGCGTCGCAGCCGACGCCAGCGCCGGGATCACCCCGAGCGCTGGAAGCTGAACGTAGCGGCTGACGTCCTCGACCGTTTTGATTGTGTTGTCCAGGTATTCGAGGAAGTAAGCGAGTCCCACGCCGCCAATCAGGCTCAGGAAGAGACCTATGACTATGCTTCTGAATCGCCCCGGTCCAACCGGGGTGCCGGGAATACGCGCCGGTTGAATGAGTCTCATGTTATTGTGCTGCTGCGCGACCTCGACTTTAGCCTGATTGGTCTTGTTGAGGAACTCGGTGTACATAGACTTCGCCGTATCGACTTCAGTCTTGAGGATGTTGTACTGGATCGCATCCTGATTCTGTTTAACGGCTTCCCCTTTGGCCCTTTCAAGAGAGGCGTTCAGCGAGGCTTCGTCACGCGCCGCAAGCTCGTACTCGCCTTTCAACTTGTCCTCCAGAGCCTTGCGGCTCGAATCAAGCTGCCCCTCGATGATTTTGATTTGAAGCTTTGCTTCGATGATTTGCGGGTGTTCCTGGCCGTACTTCAAGCTGAGCTGTTCGAGCTTTGCTCGCAGTTCGTCGAGCTTTGTCTGAAGCGTAGTGATCTTGGGATCCGAAAACGCCGCGGGCAATTCAGACATCCGACCGGCCTTCACTACTTCGAATACCGACTGTTTCAATATTCGATCGGTTTCGGTGCGAGTGGCTTGATCGTGCAGACGCGAGAGCTTGTCCGTCGTTAAAGTCTCTTTGCCCTCGGTCGCGAATATGTTGTGTGCTTTTGTGTAGTCCGTGAGGTCCTGTTCGGCGCGCTCGACCTTCGCCATCAGCTCGCGGGTGGTGGTGTCGAGCCACTTCGATGCGCTAGTGAACCGTTCAGTCTTGGTTTCGAAGTTCTGGTCGATGAAGTCCTGGGCGACGCCGTTGGCTACCGCTGCGCAGATCACAGGGTCGGTGTGTGTGAAGGTCACCTTGAGCGTTCGAGTCTCCTTGACCTGTTCGGCTTGCAGACCGCCGGCAACCATGGACACAAACGGCGCAAGCCTCTCGTGTTCTTCCGGCGAACGCGACTGCTTGTCCGGGCCTGAAATCAGACCGCCGACGGTGGTGAGGGGTTCCGGCTCCGGCTTCTTGAAGGTAGCCCGATTGAATACCGCTTGCACGGCCTCCCAAAAAGTTCTCTGGGTAGGTTCGCTGAACTTTGGATTCTGATCGAGCTTCAGATCCGCGACCACGTCTTCGAGCAGAGGCTCGCTTGTGAGGCGAAACAAATTTGTGTTGATGCTCAGTTGGGGATAGTAGAGATCATCGTCGGCCAGGATTGCCATTCCACTTGCGCCCGAGCGAACGGTCGGAGTCTCCTTGCCGATTTCTATGAAGGCCGACGCCTTGTAAGTAGACTTGGCGCGATACGCTTCTATGGTGACGAGCGTGGTGATAATCACCGTGACGGTGATGATGAGCCATCGCCGCTTGCGGATGATGCGCCATATTTCGCGAAGGTGAATACTGTCTTCCCCGTCCTCGATATGTGCATTGCCGTAACCATAGGCCGCCGATTCAGGGTAGGCAGGCATTCGCGGATAGCCCGGCTGAACGAGCGGCGCTTCTTCGCGAGGCGACACCCTTTCAAGCTCGACTCTTTCGTCAGACATTTTTACTCCTAAATAGTGACCGGAGACTGTCGACGGCCGACGGGAAGACCGTTAGGACGGAAGACGCGAGACCGGACACGGCGGACCGGGGACGGTCCGACTTAGTCAACGACCCACGATCGCCGTTTCATCGGTCTCCGGCCAACGGTCCACGGTCGCCGGTCGTTGCCACGATTCCCACAAGTACCAAAAGCAACAGCGCGTTGGACGGAAGTTGGAGATTAAAGTCAAACAGACTGTGAACCAGGATCGCGAAGATTCCAGCACCGCCCCCGAGCGCAAGCGCGCCAGGCAGCGGATCTCTCGACCTCGCGCCACGAGCAAAATCACGAAACACTACGAAGATAAACCAGAGCGCCAGCATGCCCCCAGCTATTCCGCCGTCGGCCAACACCTGGATGTAATCATTGTGCGCGAATTGAATTACAAACGTACCGTTGCCCCGTCCGTAAATCGGATACACTGTTTCGAACGCCCCGATCCCGCTGCCGAGGATTGGGTGCGCAGTAACCATCTTAAGCGTGTCTCCCCACACCGCTCGCCGGTCCATCATCGCGCCGGTGGTCAACGGATCGTTTGCGACTCGCCTCACGATATCAAAATCCGCCCCGACCCATACAACGCCCGCGATGATTGCTCCCGCCATCGCGATGATCAATACCGCCGGGCGAAAAATTATCGAAGACCTTATGCTCGAATGTGACTCGCCTCGTTTTCGACTTGCGCTCATGACAGCCAGGAAGACGAGTCCGCCGGCGAGACTCACTAACCCGCCTCGAGAGAGTGATGCGAGTTCTGCTATCCCCATGATCAACGCCCCAAAAGCGTAAAACAGTCGCGCTTCACCACGAACCGCTCGCGACATCGATAGCGCAACCGGGATCGGGATCAACATCTCCATGTATCCGGCAAAATGGTTTCGATTGACGAAAGGTCCGCCGGTTCCGGCGCCTGCGGCGGCCATCGGACGAAACCAGAACAAGCGGCCTTCCCAGGTGAAGTGCTGAATCAAAGCAAACACCGCAAGCACCAGCCCGAAGATGATCAGAAAGTTCGCGAGGCCGCGGAGCTGCTGAACGCTCCTGAAGAAATTTGAGGCGATCAGGAGGCAAACAAGCAGAAAGAGAATCACGACCAAAGCACCGCGCGTTGCTTCGACATCCATCGACAACGCGTTTGTTGGGTCAGCACCGCGATTGATCGCTATGCTCTGAATCAGGGCAAGCAGCGCGAAGGCGCCGAGCGGAAGCGCGGCCGGCGGAAACCTGATCTCCAGGCGCTTATCGACGATTGCCTTTGCCGCCCAGAGTACGATGAGAACGACAATTATTAGTTCAAATATCGCAACCGACCAGGCTTCGACCGTGCCAAGCGCGAGCGCAGTGAACGCAATCGCGACCATTAAGCCGCCGGCAACAACATTGCGGATAGCCGATTGTGGACGGGGAAGAATTCCGAATTGCGGATTGCGGATTGCGGATTGGGGAGAATGATCAGCAACGACCGATTGCGTGTTCATCGGAGAAGACTCTTGAATTTCAAATCTCAACGATTTCAAATCTCAAATTTTGAATTCCGAATTGCGACGCGGGTCGTTGCATGTCCGCGTGCTTGAATCAGCATCGGCAATCCGCAATTCTTCCGGGGCAAGCTCCGCCCTGCTATGTTGAACCCCGTGGGAAGCCACTGATCGTGGCGATTAGATTTTCTTGAGACAGGCGCACCCCGAAATCCCAGACGGGGAAAGCCGCCTCGCGCTCTGGAAAGAGCGTATTTCAAAAAAACCCAGGAAAGGGGACTTACACCTGTGTGATCTCTGACCGAAGAGGGATTGGTGCGACTAACTCTCCAAGCGCCAGTGTCGTGCAGAGGACCTTCAAAATCCCGAGCCGAGATACAAGCCCAACCAGTTAACCAGCATCCCCGGTCTGGTCCATAGCTGGTCTGAAGTGCCTCTAATTCAACGCTTAAATCGCTCGGCGGAACCATACTGTATCAGCACTTAGCTGTCAATGATCTTCAAGGGAACACCGTCGGCTCCCGGTCGTTCGACTCGAGCGTCTGAGTCAAGCTTTATTCAAGGATAGTTCAACCCTCGGCGGGCACACTATGAGCGGATTGAGAGGAGTCTGATAATTGATAAGGAGATCGAGCATGAAACCTTCCCGTCATGTTCGGGCCTGCGCAGCAGCCTTCGCACTAGCGTTTTCGCTCGCGCTAACCGCCTTTCCGTGGCATTCGCCCCTTGCCGACACATCTAACCCATCTATATTCGGTCCGGAAGTCTTCCAACGCGAACAAGGAAAGCCGCAGACATACGTCCGGCGCTTTAGCGTCAGCAATGCCTCCAGCAGGTTTAGCCTTGAAGTCATAAACGGCGATTCGGACGACAATGACGACTACGACCAAGACAAGCGTGAACGAGTTAGTGGAGTTGAGATTTTCTTGAATGACGTCCAGGTCGTGCGAGCTGGCGATGTAAAGAAGGAAGTTCGCCACTTGAGTGTGCCAGTCACGCTGAATCAAGGAGACAACAATCTGAAGCTCACGCTCAAGGGAGATCCAGTGACGAGAATGGTTGTCTCGATCATCCGGCTGGACGTGCCGCCCAACCCTGACCTGATTCCGCCGCGCGTTATTGCGGTCGATCCTATCAACGGCGCAGCCGGCGTTCCCATCAACAACGCAATGGTCCGCGTGACGTTCTCTGAGCCGATTTTACTCGACACGCTATCGCCCTCGTCCTTTTATTTAAGCGGCGGAGGTTCGAACGTCTCCGGTAACATAGAACCCACAAGCGATCGCAGCGGCGTCGTATTCAGGCCGGCTGCGCCGCTCGCCTACTCGACCACCTACACGCTTACGGTGACAGGCGCTATCAAGGACCTGGCTGGCAATGCGCTCTCGCCCGTTTTTTCTTCGATCTTCACAACGGCGCCGGCGCCGCTTCCCCCGCCAGATCTCACGCCGCCTCGAGTGATCAGTCTCTTGCCGACCGTTGGTTCAATCAACAACCAGAACAGTGTGCCGGTTTTGATCAGGTTCAGCGAAGCGGTTGACACTTCAACGCTAACCGACAACGTTTTGGTGTTTGCGGACACGGCACAAGGCGGCGGCAGCGTAGTCATCCTCGACGGAGGTTCGTTCCTCGCGGTCCCAAACGGCAAGCCCGTTGACGGCACCGTCACTGCATCAACCGACAAAGTGAGCGCGACGTTCACCCCAACGACCACACTCGCGGATGGGAGCGTGAAGCCTGCGCTCTTGCCAGCGGATGCCACGATAACAGTCGTTGTCCTGACTCATGTCCGAGATCTGGCAGGCAACGGTTTCGATCAGGACGGGACAGCTTCCGGGCAACAACTCTTCAGCGGCAGCTTCACAACTTCACAGTTTAACTGGACGGGGGCCACTTCTGTGGCGAGAGTGAACCCGCAAGCCTCGCGGCTGGAAGCGGCGCTGCTGCCCGGTGATGAAGTGATCGTCACAGGCGGCTTCAACCAGTTGGGTCAGGTGAACTCGACTGCCGATGTCTACAATAGAGACAACGGTTCATTCCACTCGGTGTCGATGCTCGAAGCTCGCGCCGAACACTCGACGACCGTGCTGGATAACGGCAAGGTCTTGATAGTTGGCGGCATCGGCGCCAATGGCCAGGTCCTCTCAAGCGCGGAACTCTACGATCCAGCCACAGGAACGTTCACCAGCGTCGGTCCGTTGAACGCACCGCGCTTTGGGCACACGGCTACGCTGCTCTCAGATGGGACGGTGCTGATAGCGGGCGGGTACAACGCGGCCGCGCTCGATAGCTGTGAGGTCTTCATTCCTGCCGGCAACACGCTTCCGTTCAGCAATGTCTTTCTCTCGGTGCCCGCGCGAATGAGCGCTGCACGAGCGTTTCACACGGCGACGTCGCTGCCGGGCGGATACGTGCTCATCGCCGGCGGCGCATCAAACGGGCGCGTGTTGGATACCGCCGAAGTGTTCGTGCCAACACCGTTCGCTCCCATCCTCGGGCAGTTCATATCGGGAAGCAGTCCGCTGGCGCCGTGGAAGATGAGCTCGCCTCGTCATCATCACACGGCGACGGCGCTCGGAGACGGAAGGGTTTTGATCGCAGGCGGGAGGAATGATCTTGGGAATGCGCTAAGGACGGCTGAGGTTTTCACACCCTCGACTCCGATCACTCTGTCGTCGTTTTCCTCCACTGGTCAGATGACCATAACCAGAGCAAATCATTCCGCGACCGCGCTATCGGACGGCTCTGTGTTGATAGCCGGCGGAATTGTTTCTGACGCGACTGCCTCGTCAACGGCGGAGGTCTATCGCAACGGGCAGTTCACTCGCACGACGAGTCCTCTATCAAATGCCCGCTCGTCGCACGCAGCGGTGCTGCTATCGGATGGAACGGTCCTCGTAACAAATGGAGAGAACGGCAGCACGAAACTCAGCTCGGCGGAGACTTTCACCAAGAGGCATTAGACGCAGGCCACGAACTGGCAAAAGGATAGGGTTCGCGAACTCAGCATGGCTAATACCTTCATCTTCAGCCTTGCTTCACCTATCCGTGGCAATGGTCTGTAAACGAAGTCTCTAAGCCCGACTTCAAAATTGGCAGAACCCCGTTTGGTGAACAGGCAGCAATTTCCGGCAATTACTTTCGGTTGACAATGGTGGCCGTTTGCTTTACAAACTAGCCTGCCCTTTAATATTAACCCCACACACCAGGTGATGCCGGCGAGAGGGAATCAAACCCCCGAAACGTAAACGTTAATCGCTAGGGAGATCCCAATGAAAGAGAGCAACAACCACGCGATGCCGCGCGCGCGTCAGGAAAAGCTTCTAGTACACGAGCTAACCGATGAAGTACTTGTGTATGACCTGAAGCGTCATAAAGCTCATAGTCTAAATAAGACTGCCGCCCTTGTCTGGCAGCGCTGCGATGGCAAAAGCGGTGTTACAGAGATCACCCGGCTTCTCGAAGAAAAATTGGGGACTTCAATCGACAAGGATGTGGTCTGGCTGGCCCTGCAACAACTCGAACGGGCAAGTCTGCTTGAAGATAGCCAGTCTCAAGCTGTGGTACCCGTCCGAGTGTCACGTCGCCAGCTGATGCGGAGAATGGGCCTCGCGGCTGCGGTGTCCTTGCCGTTGGTTAGCTCGATCTTTGCTCCCACATCCGCGCAGGCGGCAAGCTGTCAACCAGTTGGCGGCTTGTGTCCTAACGGTCAGCCTGACTGTTGCGCAGGTCTTACTTGCGGTGGGCCACCCCCGAACCATTGCAAGTGATTGTTGAGAATTCAGGTAAGTGGCGGTCATATTGATCCAGTCGTACTTCAGGTCGTCGGTGCACACCAGTTTTAACAACAACCACTGGACTGAACCGTTTGACGATTGCAGTTTGTGGCGGCGAGATCCGCTATAACACAACTGCCGAACCGTATGGGTTAGGACTCAGGATTTCCGGGACTCCGTCGCCGTCCGTGTCCGTCCAGCCATAAAGAACGGGATCAGTTATCAAATCACCTGGTCTGAACTGCCAATTGGGAGTCCATTCGTGTTCCCAACCAAATATGTGGCCACATTCGTGATCATATATTGTCTTTCCGATCCAAAAGAGCTGTGACTTCCCATTGGCTGCGTTCTTGGTGAGGTCTGCAAAAGTGGTGGGTGCGAAGTAATATCCCATGTAGACAAAGTTGCCGCCGTAGTCGGCCGAGCCTCCCCGACAGTTCTGCGCATCGAGATCCATCGACACTAGAATATCAAAGTCTTCTTGGCGGTATCCCCTCCCCTCTATGAACGAGACTATCTCCGCACTGTTTCGGGGATTGGCTATCTCAGTGCTCGAAGCGAGAAAGTTCGTGTTAGCGAAATGTAGAATAGGTTCGGTCAATCCGTGAGACGTAGAGAACGCCGCATAGTTGTCGTTGATCTCTTGCTGCACGTCCACCCAGAGCGTGCCGAGCAATGCGGCGATGTTGGTATTACCGTGATCGATCGCTACCACACCAACTCGGTAGGTTCCGTGAGGCCTCTTCGCGTCGCAAACATTCGCCTCAACGGTACCGTCTTCGTGAAGATAGATTCGATATCTGCGCGTCCCAATGTAGGCGGCGCTCGTGTAGTAATAAGAGTTCCCTGACCCTGCCTTCACATAGGCCGGGAACGGAATCTCCAGACCAAAGTTGGCGCGATAAGCATTGACGATGGCTGTCCTGACAGCTCCAGCATCCTTCTTGCTCGCGCCTTCTACGTTCAGCGGAATTAGACTTAGTGTAAGAACGAGGCACAGACACACAAATACTCTCTTCGCATCGGACATAGAATCACCTCTTGCGGTCGTTTGGCTTTAAGCTGACTTCGGTACTGGGACCTGAAATCAGTGGCAGTGCTTAAACATTGCCTGGCTTCCAATGAGGGTCTTGAGAGGCAGCGCTTCTCGTGTTCTTCGGCTGCGCACTCACATCATTGGGAGCGAACCCTCTGACATCGATAGGGCAACCGGTGTTCCGAAGAAAGGCTCCTTACCTGTCCGTCCTCGGCTCCACCGTTGCACGTCGTTGCTATCACACAGAGTTCCTATGAAATACTGCGACGAGGCTCCATCAAGCTCGTCACAGGATGCTAAGCATTCTTTAGATCAAACGCGGCGACAAGGGGCAGCCAATATCTGACGACTCAGCGGCAATACTCCACAATTATGGCGAGGGGGCGTGTTCAGACTTGCTCACAACGGGAGTAAGCAGATTATTATCGTTAGAAGGTTTAATCCCGGCCCAATTGGATGATGTATTGTGGATTACATTGAATCTAAGCCGCTAACTCGGCCCGCCGGGCAGCCGGGCCGACTTCTGGCAACGGTGCTGGCCGGAGCCTGGCGAACCTGCCCGTCGGAATTACGAGGCTTCGACCAGGAGCTGGCCGCGCTTGTGCCGCTGCTGGTTGAATCGGGCGCGGCCTCGCTGGCGTGGTGGCGAGTTCGCAAATGCAATTCGCTGGACTCTCCCGTCACTGAAGAGCTTCGACAAGCATATCGCTACTCCACGATTCACGGGGACCTTCACCAGCATGAAATCAAACAGGTGTTCACGCTTCTTCGTTCAGCTGGCGTAGAGCCTGTCCTGGTTAAAGGATGGGCCGCGGCTCGACTCTATCCGGAAGTAGGTCTCCGGCCAAGCGGCGATATCGACTTATGCGTTCACCCGGCTCAATACGATCGCGCTGAAGCTACGCTGAACGGCTGGACGGATCACCAATTCCCCCTAGATCTTCATAAGGGATTCTCTACTCTTGATCAGGAAAGCACAGATGTCCTGTACACTCGCTCGCAACTGTTGAGCCTTGAAGATGTCAGTATTCGTGTGCTGGCGCCCGAGGATCACCTCAGGGTCCTGTGCGTTCACTTCCTGCGGCACGGCGCGTTTCGCCCGCTGTGGCTATGCGATATCGCAGCCGCGGTGGAGGGCAGACCTTCGGACTTTGATTGGGACCTGTGCCTGGGCCGCAATCGGCAACGCGCCGATTGGGTCGCATGTACCATTGGATTAGCTCATCAACTACTCGGGGCGTTCGTCGATGATACTCCGGTAAAGCGCAGAGCCGAACAGTTACCAGGGTGGTTGATACCAACTACGCTGAGGCAATGGGACGCACCGAGCACAATGGAACACGGCGTAATGAGACATCGCGAAGCCATGGTGAGCTATCTGCGCGATCCCAGCGGTCTGCGGAACGATCTTCGGAATCGTTGGCCGAACCCGATCGAGGCTACCGTGAACATGGGCGGACCGTTCAACGAGTTTCCCCGCCTGCCTTTTCAAGTCGGCGAATGCATCGCGCGCACGGCGAAGTTTGTCGCCCGCTTGCCGAGGGCTCTGCGAGATCGGATTTGATTGGAGGGAGCGAAAGATTATAACGAAGAAGCCTGTCCGGGTATTTAAATTCAGAAGCAGCCAAATATATTTGCCATCGGGAACCTCAGATGTTATGATCCCCACTTTGGATCGTAACTGGTTGATCCGAGCATAACTCGCGTCTAGAGCTCAACCCCATGAGACGCCCTAAAGTTTCTGAGGTGCGCAAGCCTTGGTGGACAGTACGAGCAAGTCCTTTACAAAAGGTTATGAGTTTGTAACTCGGTGTATTTCCGGCGAGACGATCATTGTACCAATCAGGAAAAGCGTCGGCGAACTCGACGCGATCTATACTCTGAACGAGATCGGCGGCGCAATATGGCAATTGATCGACGGGACTCGAACGGTTGACCAAATCGCTGACGTCATCTGCGATGAGTATGACGTCTCTCCCGAAGAGGCGGCCAAGGACGTCCTGGACTTGCTTGTGAGTCTGGAGGCGCAAGGTCTGATCCGCGGCGCATAGAAAAAGTCAGGGTTAGAAAATGGAAACGGTGCGGTACGCAGAATTCGGCCTCGAGATGAATCGGCTGGTGATTTCTCAAAGAATTGCCGCCATCGGCACGATCGAGGTTACGAGGCGCTGCCCCCTGGAGTGCGCTCACTGCTACAACAACCTCCCGATGGATGATCAAAAAGCGCGTTCCAGGGAACTCACCTATCAAGAATTGTGCGGAATCCTCGACGAGATGGCGGATGCTGGTTGCCTGTGGCTGCTATTTACCGGTGGCGAGATCTTTGCCCGGAGAGACTTCCTCGACATCTACACCTACGCCAAGCGGAAGGGTTTTCTAATCACCCTGTTCACTAACGGGACGCTGATTACTCCAAAGATAGCCGACTATCTCGCCGGGTGGAAGCCATTCGCGATCGAGATCACACTGTACGGTCACACTAAAGAGACGTATGAGCGTCTCACAGGCATACCCGGTTCGTATGACATGTGCATTCGAGGCATCAATCTGCTGAAAGAGCGAGGTCTCCCTCTCAAACTGAAGACCGTAGCCGTATCAATCAACAAACACGAGATCTGGGACATGAAGCAGTTCGCCGAGGAGATGGGACTCGAGTTCAAGTTCGACGCAATGATGAACCCGCGCATCGACTGCTCGCAAAGTCCGCTCGCGGTGCGGCTGACTCCGGAAGAAGTGGTCGCCATGGATTTACAAGACCCCAGGCGCGTCGAGGAATGGCAGCGATTTGCTCAGCAGTTCAATGGCCCGTCTCACACTCCCGAACATAGCGATGAGGTCTACCATTGCGGCGGCGGGATCAGCTCCTTCGCAATAGACCCTGAAGGGAAGATGAGCATTTGCGTGCTCTCGCACGTCGACGCCTACGATCTGCGAAAGGGTAGTTTCCGAGAAGGCTGGGACGACTTTCTCCTGAAAGCCCGGTCGAAAAAAATTTCGTTGATCACGAAATGTGTGGACTGCCAGATAAAGGCGGTATGCGGGATGTGCCCTGCCAATGGGGAGCTGGAGAACGGGCACCCTGAAAAGCCCGTCGATTTCTTGTGTCACGTTGCACACTTGCGGGCGCAGGTAATGGGTTTTCCTGCGCCGCCACACGGTGAGTGCGAATACTGCGAAGGGGGCGCTGGTTACGAGGAGTTAACGCGCTCCGTCGCGATGCTTGAGAATGCTGAAGTAAGAACGCTTCTGGCAACCGCCCGAAGCCGATCGCTGCCTGTCATAGGTAGCGCAGGAAGCTCAAGCGTCGGTTGCTCATCCTGTGGCGTTTGATAGTCGGATATTGATCGGGAGAGTTGTCGTTCTAAAGGAGGCCGGCGATGAAGAAGCCAGACAAAGAGAAAACACATCAAAAGAAACTCTATGCGAAGCCTGAGTTGAGGCAGGTCGACTTGCGACCTGAAGAGGCGGTTCTTGGAAACTGTAAGACCCTCGGCGTTGCTGGTCCGCTCGCCGGAAGCTGCACTACTACGGGCTGTTCGGTTATAGGCACGTAAGCTCTGCGTCGAGGCAAGGCGATATGGGTGATAACAGCGCGTCGCCGGGACCAGGCCGCCGATATAGCCTCGATGCACGCCAGCTTCGTATTAGAATCGCCGGCATCACAATCAATGTCGGCTGCGATGACACCGATTCGAGATTGCGCGTCTACGGCGCGATGGAACAGTTTCTTATTGATGAAGGTGAGCCGGATGTAAGAGTTCGGACAGCGTGGCGTAACCTTCGTGACGAGAATGCGGGGGCGAAGGTCTTCGACTCCGGCTCTCTCTGGCAGTTGTATTTTGACAACGGTAATTATCTCTTCCGTCTGAAATTCCCGGACTCACGCTTTCCGTACAAACTCGCATACTTCAATTCAGACTTCACCTCCGGCGACATATATATGAACCCTGATTACGTCAGCCGAGACAACCCTGTTTATCCGCTGGAATATCCCCTGGACGAGTTGTTGCTGATGAACCTGCTTTCAAGGGGAAGGGGCGTGGAGGTTCACTCGTCTGGCATCGTCGATGCGTCCGGCGAGGGTTATCTGTTCATAGGTCAGTCCGGTGCCGGGAAGACGACCATGAGCAGGCTCTGGGAGAAGCTTGAAGGGGTGAAGATACTCAGCGATGACCGGATCATTCTCCGCGAGCAGGATGGCCAGGTGTGGATGTATGGCACGCCGTGGCACGGTGAAGCCGAGCTGGCATCTGCGACCGAGGCCGTCCTCACCCACGTATTTTTTCTCCGCCAGTCGCCGCGCAATGAGCTTGTGCGGCAGACGCCGACGCGGTCCGCCGCTCGGCTACTGGCTTGTGCCTTCCCTCCTTTCTTCAGTCCGGATGGCATCGAGTACGCTCTCAGGTTTTATGAAGAAGTGACGAGGATAGTACCCTGCCACGAACTTGGATTCGTGCCCGATGACACAGTGGTCGAGTTCATCCGCCGACAGATGGATTAGCTTGCGCTTGTCGGATACTGGGCGACGACTTGTGACGTTACTAAGCTCGTTCGTGTCTGGACTCACGAGGATTTCCTGGTTATTGAGAATGTTGTTTTGTGTTTTTGCGAGCCTGTATATTTTTTGCTTGATTTGAGATTTCAAGAGCAATAAGATACAGCCTGTCCGGAACCAACTGTCCTGACCTTCCTGGGTAGAAATAAAGAACAGAATTGGAAAGATCGCCCGATCCCGAGCAGGATGCTGCACCTGTCAGCGAATCAGAACTGTTTATAGATCTCAGTACTGAGCTTCTCAAACTAGGCCACCACGTGCGATTCCGCCCGCGCGGCAGCAGCATGCATCCCACAATCAAAGACAGCGAAGTGGTCGCAGTGGAGCCTGTTGAGCCTGTCGAGATAACGCGATTGGACATAATTCTGTACTTGACCGTAAGAGGTCCGATCGCGCACCGGGTGGTGCGAATTGAAAAACGAGGAGAGAATGCGGCGTCCTTCATTACCAGAGGCGATGCGTCCACATCCTGCGACGAGCCGGTCGAGGCCGGTCGGGTTATTGGACGTGTCGTTTCTGTCGAGCGAGACGGCCGCTGCATTAATCTCGTCAGCAGACGAGCGAAGTTGCGCTATATAGCGGGCTCGTATGCCTCTCGATTCAAATCGCACGTTCATGCCTTTCGAAGCCTCTGACGACAAATTCAAACTCCAGCGGAGGCTTTATGAAGAATATCGGCATGCTGTTGGCAGCAGCTTTTCTCGTAGTGTCGGCGGATCACACCATCGCTTCAGCGCAGCAATCGATCACCGGCTCGGGCACTGTCACTGAGTCGTTCAGTGGATTTGTGGGCACATCTTCCCCCACAAATTGGTCAGTGCAAGGGAGTGGAACGCGCGGGACAACCTGGAATGGCACTAACCAAACTGCAGGGGTCAATGGCGGGTGGTATGGGAACGCGAACATGTCTTTTCTCGGATCCGGAACTGCCGTAAACGGCAACGGCACCTGGCTGCTGCAAAACAATACTGGAGGCGCCATCACAGGATTCACGATTTCATTTACAGCGAGATTGTGGAAGACCGGGTCGGCAAGCTCCAGCGTGGCGGTGTACTGGGTAAGTGATGCTTCCAGCTCCGACCCAATTCAAGGTCCGCTATCAAACAGCTTGCCCTCTTTGGGGTTCAGCGACACGACCACCAACGTCGCGCCCGGGACAACGTTGACTGAGTCGGTGACAGGAATATCGATAGCAAACGGGGATTACATTCATATCCGATGGATCCACTCCGGGGGAACTAACTCAGATAACCTGGGCTGGGACGACGTGCAATTCACTCCTACCCTTGCTCCGACCTCGGTTGAATTGGTATCGATCAGCGTGACCTCCTTTACCAACGGCACCTTTCTGGAATGGCAGACGGGTTTCGAGGTCAACAACCTTGGATTTCACATATATCGCGAACAAGACAAAACGCTCACACGCATCACTCCCTCGATCATTGCCGGGTCAGCCCTCCTGGCCGGCGCGAAAACTCCGCTCACGGCGGGATACTCATACACCTGGTGGGATTCGGGATCGCCGAATGGAGAAGAAGCTTTGTATTGGCTGGAAGATGTGGATCTCAATGGAAAAGCGACCAGGTACGGTCCCATCGCGCCGAAGCCAGTCGCAGGCCGACCAGCTAAGAGGAGCCAGGCCGCACTGCTGAGCCGGCTGGGCGCGCGCGAGGCTCGCCCGGCTCAAGTCCGGTGGACGAATCACAACGAATCGGTTGCATCAGATTTGGAAGCGCGACAATTGATGGCTGCGGCTACTTCTCGAAGGGACACGCAGTTTGAGATTGCTGCCTCCGACGCAGTTAAGATATCCGTACGCGAGGAGGGATGGTATCGCATCCGCCAACCGGAGTTGGTCGCTACTGGGCTCGATGCGCAAGCCGATCCCCGCAACCTTCGCTTGTTTCTCGAGGGGCAGGAGCAGCCAATCATAATCACTGGACAAAGTGACGGCCGCTTCGATGCTTCTGATGCGCTTGAGTTCTACGGACTCGGGCTCAACACGCCATTCTCGTCGACTCACACCTACTGGTTGGTTGGCGGTACTCGACGTGGAAAGCGAATCACCTCTGCTCAGACGCGAGGGCTTGCCGGTGGTGCTCACAGTTTTCCATTCACTCTCGAGCTTAAGGAGCGCACGGTTTACTTCGCAGCCCTGAAGAACGGCGAGGCGGAGAACTTCTTCGGCCGGGTGTTGGCGGGTACTGAACCTGCGGACCACATCTTCACTCTGAGCAATCTTGACTCGACGACACCAGGCACGGCTGAGATCGAGATAGCTCTGCAAGGGGTCACTGATTTGCCGGTATCTACAACCGATCACCAGGTGAAAGTAATACTCAACGGCGTTCAGGTGGGTAGGTTAGTATTCGACGGCACCACGCACCTCGTACAGAGCCTTTCCGTCTCTCAGTCGTTGCTCCATCCAGGTGACAATGCAGTGACCCTTGTAGCGGACGGCGGTGAGACCGATGTAAGCCTTGTCGATTACATTCGCTTAACCTACTGGCATACGTACACCGCGGATCAGGACTCGCTTCGCCTAACAACCTCGTCATCCAGCGCGCAGACCCAAACGATTCGCGGTTTCAGCAGCGCCGCGGTAAGGGTCATCGACGTAACTGTCCCAGGTGACGTGCAGGAGCTCATCGGGCGTGTCGAGCCGGACGCAACGAGCTACCGAGTGACGGTCGATGTGCGCGGCCCGCGAGCGCTGCTGAGCTTCACACCGGACCGAATTAAGCATCCTGCTGCGATAACTCGAAACGGGCCTTCGACGCTAAACCAGAGGAACCAGGCCGCGGATTTGGTCATGATCGCGCATCCGGGGTTTGTAGACGGCCTCGCTCCTTTGAAGGCACTTAGAGAGAGCCAAAGGCTTTCGGTCAAGGTGGTCGATATTGAAGACGTCTATGATGAGTTCAGCTTCGGGCAGAAGAGCCCGCACGCGCTGAGGGACTTCCTCGGACTTGCAGACGCGGGCTGGAAGCGGCCACCACGTTTCGTCCTGCTTGTCGGCGATGCCAGCTTCGATCCGAAAGATTATCTTGGATTCGGAGACCGTGATTTCGTGCCGACTAAGCTCATCGATACGGCGTTACTCGAAACGGCGAGCGACGACTGGTTTGTCGACTTTGATGAAAATGGCTTGCCCGACGTGGCTATAGGACGATTGCCGGTACGGTCCCTTCAAGACATGACTACGGTCGTCTCGAAGATTGTCAGTTACGAGCAGACTGCTGGCACGCAAAGCCTGTTGCTGGTAGCTGACCAGAACGATGGATTCGACTTTGACGCAGCAACCGATAGGCTCAGGGCGCTGGTTCCCCCTGGAGTGATTGTCGAGGAGGTTCGCAGAAGCCAGACTGATGACCAGACAGCAAGAGTTCGATTGTTGGAGGCCATCAACCGGGGCCAGAAACTTGTCAATTACACCGGACACGGGTCGGTTGAGGTATGGAGAGGGAATCTGCTGACCTCAGCAGATGCGCGCGGTCTCACCAACCAGAAGCTGTCCTTCTTCGTTGCGATGAATTGTCTGAACGGACTGTTCCACGACTTATATACGGAGAGCCTTGCAGAAGCGCTTATTAGAGCTGAGCGAGGGGGAGCGGTGGCAGTATGGGCGTCCTCCGCGCTGACGGAACCCGATCAGCAGGCCGCGATGAATCAGCAGCTGTTTCGACTCTTATTCGACTCAAGATCTGTTTTGACCATGGGAGAGGCGGCAATGAACGCAAAGGCCGTGATTTCGAGCTCCGACATTCGGCGTACCTGGATTCTTTTTGGCGATCCTACAACCAGATTCAAGTAGGATCCCTGCTCGAGATCTCTTGCGAGGCTTTGACAACATCAAGCGCTAAACCGGGTCTGGAATCCCATCGTGCATTGCGAAATCCTTACCGCTGTGAGTTCTTTTCCCGCGCCTGGCACCCATAGCCACGTGCGTCCTGCCAGCCTGCGCACTCGAAACGCCGAACACGAGCTCCTCTTGTGCTGCGCTAGAACTTCTCTCGATCAGGAGACACAATGCCGAGTCGAAGAACTCGTGAGAGTAGAGCTGAACTGGGACTATGTTCTGCGAACTGCCGAACAGCATGGCTTGATTCCGCTGCTGTGCTCGAATCTTACCAATAAGCCCTACTCTCGTGCAGTTCCTGCGGCGCTCTTGAGCCATCTTCAAGATCGCTTCCGCAGAAACGCAATAAGCAATCTTCTGCTCACCAGCGAAATGACTGCCGTACTTAGTCTTTTGAACTCGTGGCGCATTGCCGCGATTCCGTTTAAGGGACCCACGCTTGCCGCGATTGCTTACGGCGACTTAGCTCTCCGACAATTCGGCGACGTGGACATCCTGGTTCACAAAAAAGACGCCGGGAGAGCGCGTGGCACGCTCATCTCAAAAGGCTACCGGCCGGAGCTTAGCTTGACACAGCGCCAGGAGAAGGCATACATAGCGGCAAATTGTGAGTTTGGATTCAGAAACCAGATCTACCTGGAGATTCAATGGGAGCTTGTGCCGAAAAGCTACTCACTTCTGATCAATGATGACGTGATGTGGCGCCGAGTCGAGCACATATTAGTCGAAGACGTGTTGGCGCCCACTCTCTCATCGGAAGACCTGCTATTGATTCTTTGCGTTCATGGGACGAAGCAATCCTGGAGCCGGCTTTCCTGGGTTACCGATGTCGCTGAACTGCTGAGGGCTCGAAGCAATATGGATTGGGAATACGTAATGGAGCGGGCTCGCGGTTGCGGTGCCGAGCGGCTGCTTTTGCTGGGGTTGCACCTGGCAAACAAGTTTCTGGGCGCCGCGCTGCCGGACTCGATCACCCAAAGAGTGAGCGCTGACAGCAGTATCGCCAGGCTGGCCGGGCAAGTGCGCGAACGACTCTTTCGAGACTGTGGTAACGCTCCTCGCGTGCTGAGGGACTCAATGTTCTATATCCGGGCGCGCGAACGTATTAGCGATAGGATTCGCTGCGGCATCAGAATGACGATGGCTCCAAGCGCGAGCGACGTTACATTCTTGCAGCTGCCGTCCCTTTTATTTTTTCTTTACTACTTGCTGCGACCCATCAGATTGATATGGAAGTACCTGCTGGAGTTATCGAAGCGTTCTCTATCAGGGGCCGAAAGAATCGTGCGATGAATACTCCAAATCAGATTAAGGCACGGGCCCAACTCAAAAACACTTGCGTGCGTTAGTCTGGCTTGCGATCATTGCAGCCGACTCGCTGCGAGCGTAAGGAGAAAGTATGAAAAGATTTATTCGAGTTGCGCTGCCGGTTCTTTTTCTTATGATTTCGCTGGCGGCGCCGGTGTCGCTGGCCGACAGTCGTTTGCATCATGCGGCTCTGAAATTGTGCAAGCAAAAGTACAAAGATGCAGTTCGTGGAGCGAAATACCTGAGAGGACGCCAGAGAAAAGAGAGAATCGAGCAGGCTAAAGAGGACAGAAAACAGTGCGAGAGGCATGCTGCCATATAGCTGCCAAATAGCGCCTCCGGCAACCGGTCCCTAGCCTGCGAGAATTTCTCGATACACCGCCGGGTCAACGTTGCCGCCGCTGATCACGCAACACACGCGACGGCCGCTGAAGAGCTCAGGATCGGTCATCAGCGCGCCAATTGAGAGCGCGCCGGTCGGTTCCGCCTTCAAGTTCGCAAGCGAGAACAAAAGTCGAAGGCCTTCCTTGATATTCTCTTCCGGCACTTCGACTATCTTAAACAACTCGTCTTTCAGCACGGCCCAGTTGTGCCGGCCTATGCTCACCGTGCGCGCCCCATCCGCAATCGTCTGAGGCTCAGTCTCATTTACGATTATGTGCCCCGCTCTAAGCGACCGGGCAGCATCGTTGGCCATGAGTGGTTCGGCGGCAATTACTTTTGTTTTGCAGCTCGCCTCCCGAAGCCCGGTTATGATTCCCGAGGTCAGCCCTCCGCCGCCAATCGGCGCGACTATGAAATCAAACTCGCGACCGAGCGCAGAAAGCTCAGCGCCCAGGCTCGCATTGCCTTCGATCACCAGCGGATCGTCATAGGCGCTCGCGACATAAGCGTCGGGATTCTCACTCGCGAGCTCTGAGACCCGAGCCTCTCTGCCAATAACTCTGACGTCGATCAAGTCGACCACGCCGCCGTACTCGCGGACCGCGTCGATTTTTACCCGGGCCGAAGTGGAAGGCATAACTATGACGCAGGACTTCCCCAGAAGCGAACACGCGTAGGCCATCGCCTGGCCGAAGTTACCGGACGACGCAGTGACGATCTTGCGCTCGGCCACCTTCGACGCGAGATTGTACGCGGCGCGAAACTTGAAGCTGCCGGTGTGTTGAAATGTCTCGGTTGCAATTGTCAGGTCGATACCGAGCCGCGTAGACAAACGTCGCGCATCAACAATCGTAGTCTTGCGGGCCATCTTTTCGAGGGGCGCTGAATCCATCTGCATCAATATATCAATGAAGAGAACCTGGGGCAAAACACGCGCAGGGCGTTACGTTTCGGGGCTCGCACCGTACCGTAGACTGTCCAGTCTGCGGTTGAACTTGTTTTCGCGGACACTACGCCATCGTGAGTCCCCGAAGCCTGGACATGCTACGGTACGTTCGATCTGCGTTCACTCACATGCAATAATCTGGAGGATGTTTGTAGAAGTCGCAGTCCCAGTGTACGTCAGGCAAACGTTTACATATCGGCTGCCGGGAGACATGGCGCGGCGCGCGGCGCCCGGGTGCCGGGTGCTGGTCCCGTTCGGTAAGAAATATCTCACGGCGTTCATTGTGGATGTACACGAGAGCCTGGCCGCCGAGGTGGACGAAGCGGACGTCAAAGACGTTGAAGAACTGCTCGACGAATCCCCAATCATCACCAGTGAAGTTCTCGGGCTGACTCACTGGGTTGCCGATTACTATTTCGCGCCATGGGGCGAGTGTCTGAGAGCCGCGCTTCCGGCGGGGGCTACCTCGATCAGCGAACAGGTGCTGAGTTTGACCAGAGCCGGACGCGAGACGCTCGATCGGGGAAGGGATGAGCGACACCCCTCTTCGACACAACAGGCGCTTGAGATTCTCGCAGGTGACGGAACGATTCCTGCGCGACAGTTCGAGCGTGAATTGCCGAAATCGCGTGCAGCCACCCTCATCCGCAAGCTCGAACGCGAAGGGCTGATCTCCGTCTCGCAACGCATCGCCGAGACGCGGATGAAACCCAAGCTTCAGAATGTTGTCAGGCTTACCGATCAGGGGTTAGGGGTTAGGGGTTGGCGGTTAGGGAGCGAGGAAATCGCAAATAAATCTCGCAAGCGCCGGAGCGCCAGCCCCCAACCCCCAACCCCCATCCCCCATCCCCCATCTCCCATCGCCCAACCCAGGACGCTCAATGAAAAGCAACTTCGGGTTATTGAGCTGCTGCGGTCCGCAAAAGACGGCGTCCCGTTTAGCGAGCTTCTCGATTCGGGCGGCGTGTCGTCTTCAGTCGTTCGCACGCTCGAGAAGCGCGGTGTGGTCGAGGTCTTCGCGCGAGAGGTGCGCCGCGATCCCCTCGCCGCATTCGAGCCGGAGGCTGGCGACGAAATTACGCTCAACGGCGAACAGCAGCAGGCGCTCGATCAAATAATCGCCAGGCTTGACGCGCGCGAGTACGCGGCTTTCCTTCTCCACGGCGTAACCGCAAGCGGCAAAACTGAAATCTACATTCGCGCGATGCGCGAGGCCGTCCGCCGCGGGATGACCACGCTCATGCTGGTGCCGGAGATTTCGCTCACGCCGGTTTTCTCTCGCCGGCTGAAGGCGCAGTTTGGCGACGCGGTCGCGATTCTGCACTCGAGCTTATCCGAAGGGGAGCGCGGAGATGAGTGGAGACGGATCAGGGACGGCGACGCGCGAGTGGTGATCGGCACTCGGTCCGCAGTGTTTGCGCCGCTCGAGAACATCGGCCTGGTAATCGTGGATGAAGAGCACGACGGCTCTTACAAACAAGACGAGACACCGCGTTATCACGGCCGCGATACGGCAATCGTCCGTGCTTCCCGGTCTCGAGCGGTCGTTGTTTTGGGTTCGGCGACGCCTTCGATCGAGTCGTACCATAATGCCCACGCCGGAAAGTATACGTATCTTCGATTACAGACACGCTACGGTGATCGGGCCCTCGCTGAAGTTCTGACCGTTGATATGCGCGAGGTCTTCAAGCGACACGGCAAGGCGCAGATTTTGTCAGATGAACTGAAGTCGGCGATCGCCGAGACGCACGCGCGCGGCGAGCAGGCAATGATTCTCTTGAACCGGCGAGGGTTCTCTTCGTTTCTGCTTTGCCGCTCGTGCGGGCTTGCGATCCAGTGTCCCAACTGCGACGTTACGCTGACTTATCACCGCTACAACGCAAGCCTCCAGTGTCATTACTGCGGCTACATCCGGCCGGTGCCCCGCGTGTGCGATGCGTGTGAGGGTGAATACATTCACTACGTCGGGCTCGGAACCGAACAACTCGAGGCCATGCTAAAAGAGCTCTATCCCGAAATGAACATCGCGCGGCTCGATCGCGATACAACGCGAAGGCGCGGCAGCTTCGAGCAAATAATCATGGAGTTCGCGGGCGGGGGAATCGACTTGCTCGTGGGAACGCAGATGATCGCAAAGGGTCACGACTTCCACAACGTGACTCTTGTCGGCGTAGTTTCAGTTGACGTCGGGCTTGCCTTGCCGGATTTTCGCGCGGCCGAACGCACCTTTCAATTACTGACGCAGGTCGCCGGAAGGGCAGGAAGGGGCGAACGTCCCGGGCGTGTGATAATTCAGACCTATCACCCCGAGCACTATTCGCTTACCTGCGCGCGTGAGCAAAACTACGAAGAGTTTTACAAGCGTGAAATCGTTTTTCGCCGGACGATGCACTACCCCCCGTTTACGGCTTTGATCAACGTGCTGATCCACGACAAGGATTACGATCGCGCGAACGGCACTGCTCTGGCGTTTGCCCGGGAGCTGCGCGAGGCCGGGAAGGAATCAAGCATGCGGGTGCTTGGTCCGGCCCCGGCCGCCATCTCGCGAATAAAAGGCGAGTATCGGTTCCAGGTCCTGATCAAGGCTCGCAGCCGCGCGCGCGCGCGCGCGGCGCTCGACGTGGCGATGGATCGAGTCGCCGCGGACGGTCACAGTCTCCGATCTATTTCGATTGAAGTTGATCCGATGAACTTAATGTAGAAAACCTCTTATCACAGGTTCACATGGCAAATTTGTCTGACGCGCACCAGGCAGCCTTCACCGGTCAGCCCGAGGGCGAGTAGTGACATCTCAATTTGATGGCTCGATGAACAGCAGCGCCGAGAGCCGATCGGCTCCGAACGGAATTGTCACTCCGTTGCCCAACAATTCCGCGCCGCTTGTCGTAGTGATGATTCCAGTATCAGCGTCGGTGATTTGATAAGAGGACGACCTCCTGAGCCGGTCAACGGCGATTTGCTGATCGAACGCGCCGTTGCGATCCCAGCGATAGAGCAGAACGGCTGCCCTCTTTCGCCGCGCGTCGTAGAACGTTACTCCGGCCACGTCCGCGCCATCGGGCGCTTGACGCAGCTCGTACAGGCAAGCCGGCTTGATCGGGCTCAATCGGCGATAGTTTTGAATCTCGCTAAGGATCACGCTCTGCTGATGGTCCGATATCTTCGACAGGTCGGCGGAGATTCCCCAGGTGCCCGCTATCGCGCTCCGGCAATAAAGCCGGGTCAGCTCGTCGTTCTCCTGATCCATCGTATCGAGATTGTTCGTCCATCGATAGACGGACCAGGGAGACATGAAGTCGAGCGCCCCCAATGAATGTTTGTTGACTGATCCACGCGCGCCGGCTGTCGGTGTCATCGGTAACGGTTGTCGGCATTATCAACAGAGCCGGACCGTCGACGCTCTCGCCGGATCCCAAAACCAGTTGTGTCTCTCCGGGCGGCAAACGAACCAGAAACGCGAATCCGTTGTCCGCGCTCTGAGCTTTGAGGGCCCATCCGCCGCACCACTCGACGCCAAAGAAGAATCGAGTTGTTTTCCCACCGACGACCCAGTACGGGTTAGCGCTATTGTCGTCGCTATTGAGATCGGAGCTTTGCAGATGGCTGCCGAGTTTGACCTTGTCCACTGACGTGAGCTGCTGCTCAGTCTTGTTGAATGTCAGCGCCTCCCACCACCGTATCCAATCGGCTCCATCGGGTGTTTGCCACGTCCCGGTCCATGCAGGAAACCACTCAACCGATTGCGACATTTCTCCCTTGTTGGCCAGACGAACATGCACTCGAAACAGCGAGCTGTATTTTGAAAGTTCAACCACCCAGGTAATCTTGAGGCCGTCGGCGAGACTGCCGCAGGCCTCGCCTACTATGAACCCGTCGCTTTGAGTTACCTTCCATGGATCTGGTTTGACTTTCAAACCATCAGAGGGGATGAGAGCTTCAGGCAGCCACGCGCTGAGATCCGAGGAATCGACGTTTGTGAACGCCGTCTGATTTGTTGCGCTCCATACTCCCTGAGTGATCGCGGGTAAGCCCGAACTGTTGACTCCCAGTTCGAGCCGAAGAGTCTTGTTGGCCAAAGCAGCCGCGCCTGCCGTGGACGTCAAAAGTAAACAGCAAGCCGTCGAGAGCAGAAAAAATCTCGGACCTTTGTTAGTAGAGAAGGCAAGGTTGATTAGTGTAGAGAAACGAAAAACGCGCCGTCGGGCGGTGTCTGTCATTTCGGTATCCCCTGCGGTTAGATTTCGTCGAGGCTCACCACTCTTGATCCTCGATGTTTTGCGTCCGGTACATCGGCTTAGGGGACATCGCGCGTTGTACTTAAGCTCGAACAGTGATTGGTCGGCGCCCCACGATTCGCCGGCAAGTCAGTAAGGTCTGGCCCCTCCACTTCTGATCCGGAAGGCGGCATCTGCAGCGGTTGCTCTCTCCAGTGCCTGACAAATTCGAGAAGCGGGACAACCGCTGTTTACGTCCGCGGACCAGAGTTCCCATCTTTAGACGCAATCCCACGGGTGATAGTCACAAAAACTTCAATAGAAATGTAAGTGTGTCCCTCCTTTAGAAACCACCGGGGCTGATGAGCTTCTTTGCGAGCTTTGCGCAAAAGGAATGAGTCCGCCAAAACCGGTATGACTGAGTACTTGTTTGGTCCCTCAAATTATTAGCGGCGCAACAGGAGTGATAATGCCATGGCCAGGCCAATGAAGATGACGGCGCGGCGAACGAATTTGCGGCCGAGCCGGCGCGCAAGGCCCGCGCCACCGTAGCCGCCGTCGATCGCGCCAACCATCATTACCAGCGTATAACCCCACTCGACGCGGCCAGAAGCGATGAAGTAGAAAGCCGCAACCATGTTGATGCAGACCGCAAAAAAATTCTTCATTCCGTTCATCTGGTGAATGTCTGTCAGCCCCAGCAAGCCGAGTGCTGCGAGCATGAGGATCCCAATGCCCGCTCCGAAATAGCCTCCGTAGATCGCCACGAAAAACTGAAACACAATAGCTCCCGTCCACCACGCGTGAGCCCTTGCCGGGGTTGTGCCCTCCTTTTCAGAAGCTTGCTCCGGATCATTGGCACGCAGCTTTCGCATGAGCGGCTCGCCTGCCGCGAAAAGAATCGTGGCGAACAAAACCAGATAAGGAACGATCGATGCAAACAGCGGGGAGGGCGTTATTAGAAGCAATCGCGCGCCGATCAATCCTCCGACAATCGAAGGTGCTCCTAGCAGGAGCATCCAGCGCCGGCTGTCGCCGAGTTCGCGTCTGAAGCCGACCATCGCGCCCAGTGAGCCGGGCCAGAGCGCTACGGTGCTTATGATGTTGGCTTGAATCGGATCGATGCCGACCCACACCAGAGTAGGAAAAGTGACGAGAGTGCCGCCGCCGGCAACTGAGTTCATCATTCCGGCGACGAAAGCGGCTAAGAATACGAGAGGTAGTTGCCAGACGGCCACCGCGACAGACTAGCATGAAAGCATTGGGCAGTGCGTAGTAGGCGGTGGGCAGTATGTAGTAGGCCCGGACCGACTCCCACTGCCTACTGCTTCTATAGATTGAAGGCTCTGACTAAGAAAGCCGCCATCTGCGATCGTGTTACTGAATCGTTCGGACAGTACATCAAGTGATCGGGCGTGCAACCCAGTGTGATCTGCAACACCGCAAGTCGGTCAATGAAGTTGTAGAAAACATTTGACGGCGGGACATCACTAAATCGCTGACTCGGAGGTGTCGGCGGATTGAACTCCCCCAGTCCTCTCAAGAGGAATGCCGCCATCTGATCTCGCTTCACCGGATCAGCAGGACAGTACATTAAATGATCGGGCGTGCAGCCCAGCGTGATCTGCAAATCTGCGAGGCGATCAATGAAGTTGTAGAACAGATTCGACGGAGGCACATCATTGAATCTTTGACTGGGAGGTGTCGGCGGATTGAACTCGCCTTTTGCTCGCACGATGAATGCAGCCATCTGCTCCCGAGTCACCGGATCAGCAGGACAGAAGTTGCCATTGCCGCATCCGAGTGTAACGCCACGCGCCGAGAGCTTGCCGATGTCGGTGTAGAACGAATCGTTGGACGGGACATCCGGGAAGTTGATGCCTTCATACACTGTGAAAGCCTGACCAGCAACAGTGATCGTGCCGCTGCGGATGCTCTGGCCGAGGTTGGGCGCGACGTCGAAATGAACCGTTCCATTGCCGGTGCCCTCTTTTCCTGATGTGATGGTTATGAAAAAAGAAGTCGTGGTGGCCGCCCATGCGCACCCTGCATTAGGTGCAGTTATGGTGATAGTGCCGGCGCCGCCATTCGCCGCAAAGCTCTGGTGTAGTTGGTCAAGTGTGAACGCGCATCCGAAGTCCTGGTTCACGGTGAATACCTGGCCAGAAATTGTGAGCGTTCCAGTGCGAGCCGGTCCGACATTCGCTGCCACGGAATAAGTGACGCCACCATTACCGCTTCCGCTGTTGCCGGACGTTATTGTTATGAAGCTGTCGTTAGAGACCGATGTCCATCTGCAACCGCCCGGAGCCGACACATTGACACTGCTGGTTCCTCCTGCACCCGAAAAAGCCTGGCTTCTCGAAGAAATAGCAGTTGCGCATCCGGCTCCGTCCTGCACAATCGTCACGGTGGCTACAACGTTAGAAGTCGTTTGATCGCGAAATCTGATTACCGCTGTTCTCGGATTTGTGCTGGTGTTTTGCTCGACGGAATACAGCATCTGCGGACCAGAGCCGGAAGCTATGCTTATCCAGTACTCTATGACGGTGTCGCGAGATATGCTGCAATTACCATCGATGAAGAAAGTGACGACACCGTGACCTCCGGCCGCAGGCATATGCTGAACTGTAGGCGAGACCAGGAAATTGCACGTTCCGGATGAGAAAACTCCATCCTGTGAGATAGTAACTGTCTGTCCTGCCACCGTAATGCTTCCGGTGCGAGGCGAAACTGTTCCCGACCCTGTATTGGCTCCAACCTGATAAGAGACGCTTCCGTTTCCACTTCCACTTGAGCCGCCTATTATGGTGATCCAGCTATCATTGCTGGTGGCGGTCCAACCGCACCCTGCGCTCGCGGTGACGGTCACAGAACCGTTTCCCCCGCCTGACGGGAATGCTTGAGCCAAAGGATTGACCGACGCGCATGCCGCTGGCAGATCGACGCGCCAGGCGCCGCGTCCATGCGTAAAGGCGAAGAGCGTCGTCACACCGCCTACCGTATTTAACGAGAGTGACTCAGTGGGAACATTAGCGAATCCGCTGTTCTCCCTTGCCCAGCTGTTGCCCGCGTCAAGAGACACAAACACTCCGAGGTCCGTCCCGACATACAAACGCGCGTTGTTGGACTTATCAATTACAATCGAATGAACCGGTATATCAGGAAGCGCCGTGTCACCGTAACCGTCAATCGCCGTCAGTGATGTGCCGAAGTCCGTATACCTGTACACATGAGAATTCGACGCCACCTGATTGAACGTTGAAAAGGTCGCATAGATAGTGTTGTCGTTTGTGGGATCAAAAGCTACCGACGAAACAAACGCGTTGCCTCTGGGAATTCTCCCAACCCAGTGGAAGCCCGGCGGGAGCGAGTCATCGTTGAACAAGATCCATCCGCTCGAAAGTCCCGCGGCTTGCCGGTTCGAATTAGTAGGTGCGAACGCAAACGCGCTGTAAGCTACACCGGTGCCAACGGTGTTGTCAGTCGCGCGCGACCAGCTAACCCCGCCGTTTTGAGATTTCCAGACATACGACCCGCCGGTCAGCATCTGAGATGGGATGGTTGGGTTCATTGCGAATGGTGCGATGAACAAAAAGTTGTTCGGCGATTCGGTTATTCCGCTCGTGGCGGGAGCAAATGAGACGCCCCCGTTAGTCGACTTCTGGATTGAGAGACCCGTGTTCTCGGCGAAGAGAATGTTCGTGTTTGTTGGATCAACGGCGACGTATCCACCATCCCCTCCCAACAGCCTTGTCCAACCACCCGGTCCCCCTGCAGTGGCGCCACGCAGCGTTCCGTTATCTTGTGTGCCTCCGAAATAGGTCGCTCCGTTCGGATAAGGGACGCCGTTGTAGAACTGAGTGACCGCGTAGTTGTTGTTCAAAGCAGTCCAGATCACCGCGCTCAAAGAGGAGTTGCACGCCGCATTTGAGCCTGTCGCCACCGCGCCTCGAGCGTTGGTTGTTTTGAAAATGCCGCCGTCCCCGGTGACGAACATCGTCTGGTTGGAACCGCCGTTGTATTGCGGATGAAACACTATCGCGTGTTGATCCGCGTGCGCATACTGAGACGCGCTCTGATTGGCCCACCAATATGACGCAAGTCCCCAGTTTGCACCGCCATCATCCGAGCGAAATAGATCAATGCCACCGGCCCAAACACGATTGGGATCCACAGGATCGACTGCGATTACATTATCGTACCATCCTTGATTGATTAGTTGACTCGTGCCCTGACCGCATTCGCTCAAGAATGCCACTAAAGGATTGGACAGCAGAACAGTATTGAGCTTGTTGGGATCGGTATTCCTGACTCGCGCGGTCCACGTTAGTCCGCCATCGGTCGAACGATAGACCGCGTGGAGGCCGTATTGATAAGGGCCCGGTGGCTGCGGGTCTACAAAGGCATTGAAGTACTCCGACGCCAATGCGTATACGATATTCTGATTTGAAGGAGCAAGTGCAATCGATGTGCGTCCTACCCCCCACGTCTCGCCGAACGCCGTGGCCGAAAACGACCAGCTTCCTGGCCCGGCGGCATCGGTGTTAAACACAATCTGATTGTGATTAAAATTTCCGAATGAACCTATTACGTAATCCGCGGGGACGTCGGTGCGAATCGCGAGATCCATGCACTCAACCCCGGAAGCGAATACTTGCGCCCAACTCGCGCCGCCGTCCGTGCTTCGGATGATTCCGTTATTCGTACCGGCGTAGATCCTGTTGCCGTCGTGCAGGCTGATTACGATTCGATTCACGTAAAAAATGCTATAGTCATTGTCTATGTCAAGCACGGACCAGGTACTTCCGCCATCGGTTGTTTTGAGGAGACCTGGGCCCCGTACCGCGTCGATGTTGTAATATCCCTCACCGGTTCCGGCATAAAGAATGCTGGGATCTTGCGCATTAATCGCCATGCAACTCACCGCTATGTTTGGCAGGAGATCCGTCAAAGGCGACCAGGATGTTCCTGCATCGGTGGTCTTCCAAATACCGCCAGCGACCGCGGCAGCATACATAATGTTCGGGTTTATCGGGTTGATGACAAAAGCGCGGGTTCGGCCTCCTACGTTTCCAGGACCTAGTTGCGTCCAGGAGCCCAACGAAAGTTCTCTTGACTGAGCCGCGCCGATATCGTTCTGAGAGGGGAATGATCGGCCGAGACGTGTCGAGTACTGCGGCATACGTTTGACGTGTTCAGAGGCAGCAAGATACTTCTCGACGGGAATACCGCTGGGTTCGGTAGTGCGCTTCTTGACATAGTACTGAGCCGCTTTGTCGGGCTCATCGAAGGGTTCCGGTCTCCCTTCTTGCATCACCTCGGCTTGATCGCCAGGCCTGATGCGGTCCCTCTCGGCCACGCTCGCTTTCTTGGACAGCCCAGCCGATGCCGTAAGCATCACGGCAGCTAATACAATTATGCAGTTTCGGTACAATCGAAGCGGCATAAGAATCTCCGCTGAAGGTTCCGTCAGGGAATAGCCATGTATATCCCCGCTGTGTTCAGGTTGCAAGCGCTGCCATCACGGAGCGCCGGTGACAAGGTTACTCTACGGTCAGGAATCGAACTGCCTTATCCGATCAACGCCTTGCGCTCTTCATCGTCAGGCCGGGCCGGTTCACTTATTATTACACGGTAATGTTCATGGATTAAGAACCACAACTGCGCCTACCCACGAGCCAATGCCAAGACGATGCGAGTTCATTGCGGCCAGTCTCGCAGGAACTTTGTTCGAGTGTAGACGACTCGGAATCCCAGCCGCTCGACGTTGCGCTGGGATCCGCTTCCGGGATTCGTAGCCACCATCGCCAGTTCGCAGCCTGACTCGGCAGCAAGCGCAATTCGCGCCAGAAGCAACGCTGTCTGCACGCCTCGATTCCGAAACTCAGGAAGAGTCCCCGCGCCGCCAAACGACGCCACGCCCCGATGAATCGACATCATGCCGCCGCCAGCCGGGACGCCATCCACCTCAGCCAGGAAGAAGAATGTTCCCGCGGCAAAGAAGCAGCTCTTGAAGATGTTCAGAAACTCCGGTGGGAACTCTGTGCTCTCAAAGAAGCTCTTCATGACGACGAGCGAATAACTCTCAGCTTCATCCTTCGCGGGTCTGCGCACTCGAACTTTGTTCCTAGTATCCGGCCACGCGCGTGAGTCGTCACCGGTGAGTTCGCGGACGAGAACATTCGAGTATTCGATCGGGCGGTAGCCCCGTTCGTTCAGGAGCTTAAACAAGGAAGGATCGGCCAGCGGACAGGTCTCGATGTTAACTGGCGAATTGTGCCCGCGGTAGAAGTCTTCAATCGCACTCATGTCCGATTCGGTAACCGGACCCTCCAAACCGAGACCAAAAGCTTGAGTCAAAGGAGAATCGATTCCGCCAAATCCCGCGTGACCGCCGGCTACAGGAAGAAAAACTTCGCCGGTGAAAGAGTTGAACCGAGCCCATGAGCGAGCAAACTCGACGCCGGCAAGCGCGTCAGTCGTCTCCAGGCGTCGGGCGAGTGCTGGGTCGGCAAAAAGCATTTCGAATCCTCGAGCGAAATGAATGCCGGAAACAAGAAGGCCAAGATGCTTCTCAAGTTGGCGCAGAAGTATAGCAAAAGCGTGGGAGATTGCAGCATCGCGAAGATAAAGGGACGGGTGGAGGATGCGAATAAGTTCGAGACCGAACTGCAGAGACTTCTAACCTATGCTGATGCGGATCATCCGATCCTTATCCAACTTCGACGAGTGCAGGGGAAGTGAACCGAACGGCCCCCCAAGTTGGTTACCAGCCAGGATGATCAGCGAATGCGGGCTACCTAACTCGATTGTGTTGCCGATGTCGTCGAATCAGCCAGACCCGGTGGCGCCGATGACGGCGGGACGTCCATACGAGCCTCGGTCTCGGGCCTCGCCCATCCCAGCGGCCTGACCGGGCATCATGACCGTTGATGAATTTCTGAGACTTCTTTGCCTGTCCGCGGCCGCGTCCGTTTCCTTGGGCTACAGCAGATGCAGGCAGCAGCAACGACATGCAAAATACGAAAGCAACGATAAACACCGTAGCCTTTCGCAAAAGAACCGATTTCATGTCTTTACCTCTCAATGCTAGTCGCCCACACCTCACAGATCCTAAGAGCTATCAACGGAGTTATCAACCATCGCTCCGCAACCACCATCTCGCCACGTTCTCGCCTACAGCTACCGAGGCAGGTTAGTTGTTAGTAGCGCGCGCGTGCTCTTCGGTTAGCAGCTTCATCATCTCATCACGACGGTCGTAGAGACGCTTGAGCTTCCGCGGTTTGTGACGCGCCAGCGCGTACGACGTGATGATCGGAAGCCCGATCGTTGAGTCCAGGTAACAGACGACCGCGTCCGGTAAGCGATCCGGATCGATCTTACCCCAGCTTACCGCTTCGCTAGGGGTCGCGCCCGAGAGGCCACCGGTGTCCGGGCGCGCGTCGGTCACTTGAAGGAAATAATCGTGACCCTTCTCTTCGATCTTGAGCACCTCTTGAATCTGCGGCTCGGTTTGTAGAAGGAAATTCTTCGGACTCCCTCCTCCGAAGATCAAGACCGCCGACTTGCCGCCGCTTCGTTTTGCGTCGAGAACGATCGAAGCAGTTTCATTCACGTCCGCGTTCACGTCATAGCGCAGTTTGTTTCCGGTGAGGGCCTTGGCAGCAACGTTCATGCCTATCGAGCTGTCGCCCGGCGACGAGGTGTAAATCGGAACCGCTGCATCGTGTGCTGCCGCAATTAAACTCTTGCCAGTGATGCCAAGCACACGCTCGCGTTCGGCAACGTATTTGCCGGCAAGGTAGTGAAACTCAGCAGTCGACATTTCCCGCTGGAATTCCGGCCCCTCTATCATCTTGCGATAGAACTCGTCAGTCGAGAGCAGCACATAGTACTCGAAGAATATGTCGTAGATTCGAACCACGCCTTCTTCTCTAAGAGTAATGTCCGAGGTTTGGGGATTGCCTCGATGCATTTTCAACCCGATTCCAAAATGCGTGTCGTGATAAATATTGGCGCCGGTCGACACGATCCAATCGACGAAACCGTTTTCAATCAGCGGTATGATCGCGGACATTCCAAGGCCCGCTGGTGTGAGCGCGCCGGTGAGGCTCATGCCTATCGTCACGTCGTCTTCAAGCATCTTCTCGACGAAGAGCTGACAGGCTTCGCGCAATCGAGCCGCGTTGTATGCGAGAAAAGCTGATTCGACGAGATCGGCTACAGTCATCGAACCAGTCACCGGTCGTGGGTCAATTGGATTGCCGCCGAGAAATCTATTGGTGTTCACCATCATCACCTTTAAACGGTATTTGTGTCATCGAACGTCCGCATCTCACGTCAACCATTTTGGGATCGCATCCGATCACACAGGTTAAGGTGTAGGATTCGGCAACGCAACTGGCTCGCGAAAGTACCGTAGACTGTCCAGTCTGCGGCTGAATTTGTCGTCCCAGATTTGCACGAGCGTGAGTCCGCCGCAGACTGGACAGTCTACGATACACTTGGGAAGCGCGAAGACCGGGGATTGCTACTCTGCAAGATATGGCCCGAGGGCATCGATTATATCGGCAGGGACAGGAACAGACTTGAAGGTTGATCGCGAAACGCAGGCCAGCACAACGTGCCCATCGGCTACCGGATCGGTCTCGCCTTTCTTGTTTACCTCGAACCTGAGCGTCAACGACTTGTTCCCGAAGCGCCCAACGTAAGCAGAGACCTCGATCAGATCATCAAGCACAAGCGGTTTGTGAAAGTCGAAATGAATCTGCACGCGCGGAAGCCAGATGTCGAAACCGTCGAACACCTTCGAGTAGGGCAATCCAACAGATCGAAAAAGCTCCGTCTCCGCAATCTCGAAGAACCTCAGAAACTGACCGTAATAAATGATACCGGCGCGATCGACGTCCGACCATCTGACGTGCTCTTCGATTGTAAATCGCTTAGGCATTTGTTTTCTTTTCAGAGCTCGATTCTAAAGTAGGCTCTTTTGCTTGTCACCTCGCACGAATGCCGTATCGAGTTGAGTCTACCTTCGCGACTACCGGAGTCCCGTAGGGACGACCTGCCTATAGACTCCAACCGGATCCGGATCACATGCCTCCGTAGGAGCTACCTCGCTGTCAAGTTGTTGCCAGAGCAGCAGGTCGCTCGTGCCGAGCTAATAACGCTTCCGCCGCGATAGCTATAGACAGGTCGGCCCTGCGGGACTGGCAAACGTGGATTCATTACTAATCAATTCAACAGACTGCTACTGAGTGCGCTACTTTCCGCGTTGAGTATTAGACGATATCGTAAGATTCAACACTGACGGTTTCGTACAGCGACTGGGCCTCGCGTTTGGATGGCGGTCTCGAAGGAACCTTAACCACGCGTATCGTAGTGTCGCGACCGCGCCCCCGAATTGAAATCAAATCAGTCTCTCGCACTTCGTGAGCGCTCTTCGCTCGCAGGCCGTTGACCTTCACCGCACCTGCTTCACACATCTCCTGGGCCAGCGAGCGGCGCAGTGCTAGGCGCGAGAGTTTGAGAAAGACGTCGAGGCGCATGGCAGAGGGAACGAACGGGCGACAGAGAGACAGGGCGACGAGGCGCGTCGCCCCTCGCCCGGGCTCCGGGTCAGTTGTTCTTTTCAGACTTCTCGGGTTTGGCCTGCGCGGTCACATAGCCCTTGGTGATCTCGACGAAGCTCTCTTCACGAAGCTTCTTGAGGTATTTTTTGCGGGCGTCTTCGGCGCGTTCCATCGTAGCGGCGCGGCCGATCGTGTTCTGAACCTCCGGGCTTTCAAACGGCAGTAACGTTGCGGGCTTGCGTTCGTCCAGGCGGACTATTTGAAAGCCATCCTGGAGTCTTATCGGTTCGGTCACTTCTCCCGGCTTGAGCGTAGAGATCGCCGCGGAAATATCCTTATTGAGCTCGCCTTGCTTGAAGCTCCCGACTTTGCCTTTCTGAGCGCGCGTGGCTCGGCTGGTCGGTGAGTTCTCCTGCACAGCGTCCTCGAAGTTCTTCCCCGCGCGAAGCTCGGCGACCAGACGCTTGGCTCGCTGGCTGACTTCGTCTGCGGTGTGCCCTTCAAGAGGAAGGAAGATCTCTGAAATGGTCTCCTCGCCCTGGGTTGTGAATTCCGCTTTGTGCTCGTTGAAAAACTTGAGTTTGTCCTTGTCGTTCAGGCGCTGATAAATCGGAGAAAGCACTTCGCGTTGTATGACGATCTGCTGTTGAAGCCTCTTTCGTATCGACTGGCGAAACGTCTCGGGATCGATGCCTTGCTTCTTCAATTCGTTCTCGAAAGCGAGCACATTCTGGAAGCCGTTGTCTTTCGCGACCTGAGCCATCTGCTGGTTGACCTCGGGCTCGACATCCAGGTTCAACTCCTTGGCCTTCTGCTCGACCAGCAGGTCGTCGATCATGTAATCGAGCACCGATGACTTCAGTCTCTCGAATTCGGCATTGAACTCGGCCTCGCTCTTGCCCTGCATCTGGCGCCCGAGTTCCTCCCTGAAGTCGCGCAAGGCGTTCTCATAGTCAAGGTGGGTAATTATGTCATTATTGACTCGGGCTACGATTTGGTTGACCAGCTCGGGTTCCTGCGCGCGCGCCGGCGCCGCCACGGCAAAAACTGCTCCGACGGTCAGAATTAACACGATGAACTTCATGCTGCACATCCTCTTTTCTTTATTAACGATGAACGCTGAATGATGAACGATGAATCAATCAGGTTTTGCGCAGGATTCCTCGTTCATCATTCAGCGTTCATCGCTTGTCTCCCTCAATTATGCCTTAGCGCTCCCGTGTATGTGAAGCCCAGAGCCGAATCGTCTATCTTGATTGCGGCCGAGGATGTAAGACGTTCCAGCGCGGTGTCGACCGCCTGCTGGTTTTTTCGCGCGATCACCTCCTCGGTCAACTGCGCGCGCCGGTCATCGAGTTTCGAGCGCCGCTCTTCGATTGCGTGCGGAAGGGTTCTCTGCTCGAGCTTGAAGATGTGAAATCCGTAGTTCGATTCGATCACCGGGCTTACATCGCCGGGCCGGAGTTGCTGTACAGCCTTTTCAAGGATATCCGGTAACTGACCCTCGGTGTAATGGGTAAGCCCGCTCTGTGAGGAATTGGGCGTTTCGGAATGAAGCTTCGCGACCGAAGCGAAGTCCCTGCGGCCTTCAGTGACTTCCCGGCGAAGCTTGTCCGCTTCATCGCGGGACTGCACCCGGATCTCCCGGACCAGAAACCCCGGGCGGTCCGTCAAACGTGATTGATTCTTTTCGATGTATTGCTGCACTTCTTCAGGCGAAACCCGAACGTCTTTTAGCGCGACTTGCCGGTAATACTTCTCGACCAATAGATCGCGCGCAAGTTCCTCGCGAGTCGGGGCGGTTGCGACCGTTGACTTCATCCGGGGATTGTCCTCCGCTGTCTGTTCCATCTCCGCGGAGCCAATGCTGATCCCCAGGCGAGCGGCCTCATCAAGCACCAACCGCCGCTTAATGTAATCGTCCAGCATCTGACTTCGAATCGAATCTGAAAGTTCAGCAGTGTCGAACTCGCCCATCTTAGATTCAAGAAAGCGATCGAACTCATCGCGATGGATTTCATGAGCGTTGAGGGTTGCGATGACGGGAGAGTGATCGCCACGGGACCTGCAACCGCCGAAGAAGGCGCCAACTAAGATAGCGGTAACTAAGAAAATGGAAACCAATCCGTAACGCTTCACTTTGAAGACCGTGTCCTTCACGGCTCAATTGGCCTTTAGATTGTAAAGTCGCGCGGCGTTTTCACGCATTACCATCCGAGCCAATTCGATCGCCCTCTCTCGCGTGATCTCACCGTCGTTCATCATTCCCGTCAACGCAAGCGCCAGCGCTTGCCGCGCGGTCGTTACCGCGAGCCATCCTGCCTCTTCCCAACCGATTTCAGGCGTGAGCCCAAACGCATCAGTGCCGAACAGCACTTTGTCGGGATAGGTCTCGAGCCAGTTCCTCAGCACTTCGCTGAGCGCTCGCGGATAGAGCAGGAATGTTTGAGCCGAGAAATCTGCGTACACGTTAGCTTTGCTCATCAGCGAGGCCGTTTGCTTCGTGAACGGATAGCCGCCGTGAACGATGACGAAGTTTGTTTTCCTCAAGCCCGGATCGTTGAACGCCGACTCGAGGAGCAAAGGATTGCTGCCGGTCTGCTTGTAGAAACTGCCCGCTCCGTCGATGGCATGAATGTGAACCGCCATTCCGAGACGCCCCGCTTCACGCGCAATGTAGCGGAACAGATAATCTTGAAGAATCTTGTATTCAGCGGGCGGGGGCTCGAGCCCTTTTAGGTATTTAGCGTAGACTCTTCGAGCCTCGCTTTCCGATGCGTCATCGAAATCGAGCGAGCGCAAATAAGCCGCCTCAAACTTCACCGCTACGGCGCCGTCGCGCCGTTGCCGTTCAAGCGTCGCGGTGACGACTTTTTTTGAGTACTCATCGAGCGTGGCCGGAAGAGAGGCTACTCTTGATTCCGCGAGGTATCGCTTCAGTAACTTGTCTTCGCCGGCGTAGAAGACCCGGTAGTCCGGATTCGAGCGGCGCGCCGCCTCATTGTTGAGCGGGACCATAAGCGCGTCGACGAATGACACCCATCGATAACGCGGCGCAGTGAGGCCTCGGCCCATCGCTATCCGGTTGGCGAACATCGTCTCGATGCCGAGCCGATCCAGAACCCAGACTGAATAGCCATCGCCGCGCTCGCGCATCACTCGCTGTTTGGCCGTCATCAACTCCTTGATGTGCGCTTCGCTCATATCGTCGTGCTTGTAACCGAACAGCGCGCGCCAGGCGCCGATATATTCCGGATTGGCGGGATTGAGCCGAGGCGGCATCCCGAACGGTTCCAGCCCTTCGAGAGGTAGCGCATCGTACTCGTCGTCGGGCTTGTCTCCTTCGGCGACAAAGCGCAACGGATGCGCGTGGTTGTCGATTGCTTTGATCTTTGAGATCTCGACGACGAGTTGAGGATCAGCGGTTGTTTGCGCGGCCTGCGGTTGAGGGGACATCAAAACGAGGATCGCCCAAATCGGGCCTAAGAGGACGTGTCTGTGTATCATTTCAGATCCTTTGATGTTTGCGTTTGCGGGCGCTCTCATTCCTACACGAACAGTGGCCGGTCGTCAAAGGATCGCAGACGCGCGATGTGGTTGGATTGTCTCATAGGAGAAGGAACCGCTGATGCGCGCCGCCTTCGGCTCGCAGATCAGCGCAGACCGGCGAAACAACGTCTGCGAAAATCAGCGGTTAATTTTCCAACCAAGACGAAAAACCTGAAACCATTTCGCCACCGCCGACACCAACTCTACGAAGATTTTCGTTGACACTACGAAGTTCTTCGTAGTAGCATAGCGGCCTGACAAAGTCAGAGGGATTATCAGGAGAATCTAATGACTGGTTTGAAGAAGGGGCCGCCCCGGCCAACTGATGCGGAACTCGGGATCCTGAGGGTGCTCTGGCAGCGCGGCCCGAGCACTGTTCGCGAAGTTCAGGAGGCGCTCAATGAGGCCAGGCCTACCGGCTATACGACGGTGCTGAAGACTCTTCAAATCATGACCGAAAAGGGGTTGGTTCGCCGAGATGAACAACAGCGTGCACACGTCTACGAGGCGCAATATGCTCAGCATCAGACCCAGCGGCAAATGGTCGGCGATCTGCTCAATCGTGTCTTTGACGGCTCGGCTTCAAATCTCCTGATGCACGCGCTCGCGACAAAGAAAGGCGCATCGGCCGAAGAGCTTTCGCAGATCCGCGAAATCCTGGATGAGTTTGAGCGAGGCGCAAAATGAACGCGATAGAAACGCTGCTCGACCAACCCATCTTTCAGGCGCTCGGCTGGACCCTGATTCACTTTATCTGGCAAGGCGCTCTGATCGCGCTTCTCTACCTCAGCTTGAGCGTGCTCCTTCGACGGTTCGCCGCGAATGTTCGATACACGGCCGCATGCGGAGCGATGTTGTTGATGCTGCTCGCGCCCGCGGTGACGATGTTGTCGATAGACTCCGTCCCGGACTACGTGCAGGCCACTACCCTCGTTCCGGAAGCGCTGCAGAGCGATCAGGCAGCCGAAGCGGCTACGCTTTCTTCGGTCGAACAAATGACGCCCGCGAGCGAGACCGAAATCGAGACGCCTGCGGCTGCGCAGCAAGACTCGGCTGGCTCAACAAAGCAGTGGGTGCGGGAACGCTTCCCGCGAACTATTCCCTGGCTGTTGGCGCTGTGGTTTGCGGGCGTGTTCTTTTTGTCGCTGAGATTCGCAGGCGGACTGGTGATGGTCCAGCGCCTGAAGCGAACCGAAACCAGCGCGAGCATTAAACTCTGGCAGGAAAAACTCGCCTCGCTGTCTCATCGTCTTCGAGTCTCGCGTCCGGTTCGATTGTGCGAATCGGCGCTGGTAGAAGTGCCTACGGTGATCGGCTGGCTGCGGCCGGTGATCCTCTTGCCTGCGAGCGCGCTTACTGGATTAAGCCCCGAACAGCTGGAAGCGTTGCTCGCCCATGAGCTTGCGCACATCCGGCGATACGACTATCTCGTCAATCTTTTGCAGACCAGCATTGAAACACTATTTTTCTATCATCCCGCGGTCTGGTGGGTATCGGCGCAAGCGAGACAGGAGCGCGAGCACTGCTGCGACGATCTGGCGGTCGCCGCGTGCGGTGATGTGTTGACCTATGCTCGCGCGCTGACCGCGCTCGAACGGCTTCGTAGGTGCGAAGTTCAACTCGCGGTCGCGGCCAACGGTGGTTCATTGCTCGTTCGGATTCAGAGGCTGCTCCGAGGCCGCGCGCCGGCGCATTACGGCGTCGAGAGCGGGCTCGCCGGCTTCATCGCGCTCGCGACGGTATTCATCCTGTTGGCGGGCGCACAGACCGCGCGGCTCTCTCGCGACGCAAAATTCGCTCCTGGTAAAGAAGCAAAAGACGCCGTCGTATTCACGATGTCTGATAGCGCTGCGCGCCCGACTTATCAAACTGCGAATGAGGTCCCACCCAGCGAAGCTGATCGCCAGGTGGTCGACCCGAAAGCCATCAGTTCAAACGACGCGAGTCCGCTTGACGAAGAAACCAGCGTTCAAGATCCGAGCGATCCCGTGGCGATTCAAGCGCCTGCTCAGGATGACAAGCCTGGAGACTCACGCGATTTGAGTTCAGAGATGGCAGCGGTCGGATTGTCTAATCTGAAGGACGGCGAAATGATTGCGCTCAGGGCGCATGGCATCACTCCACAATTCGTTCGTGAGATGTCGACGCTGGTGGCCGCGAGGTTGACCGTCGATCGCGTCGTCGCGATGAGAATCCACGGCGTCACGCAGGCGTTTGCCGAGGAACTCAAGGCGCAAGGGCTCGCAAGCTTGAGCGCCGATCAACTCATCGCCTTCAGGATTCATGGCGTCACTTCGCAATTCATCAGTGAGCTTAGGAATGTCGGTTGCGGCGCGGTGTCTCCGGATTCGTTGGTGGCGTTCAGAATCCACGGCGTCACTCCGGCGCTGGTTCAGCAGATGAAGGATATCGGCTTTGAGAATCTAACCGGAGATCAGCTAAACGCTTTGGCGATTCACGGCGTGACTCCGCTGTTCGCTCAGACGATGAAGTCCTTCATCCGGGGAAAGCTCACCTTCGATGATTTGCTGGGGCTGAGCATTCACGGCGTCACGGCTGAGATGATCAAAGCACTCGAGATCATGGGTTATGCGAACCCGACGGCGAATCAGTTGATGGCTCTCAGAATCCATGGAGTTACACCGAGATTCATTCGATCGATTCAAGAGACCGGTTACGATCGCATAACCCTCGAACAGCTTACAGAACTAAGGATGAGTGGGGTCACACCGGAGTTCATCCAGACGGTGAAGAGCCGCGGATTCACGGATGCGACGCCACACCAGCTTGCGGAATTGCGGCGGCTGAACATTCTGCCGTCCGCGAAACAGAACTGACCGAGGCGGGATCGAATTACTTGTTACCCGGCGCACCGGTTGCGCGCTGCAACACGAGAGGTGTGCTTAAGGAGACACGATGAACAACAGGACTGGTCTGTTCAAATACTCAGCGAGAGCGGCGATGGTCGTGCTTACTGCGCTGCTCTGTTACGCGTCCATTTCTAACACCTCTTCTAACACCTCTTCGAACGCATCGGCGCAAGGCTCAATCACCGGGGAATGGATTCTGGAGATGAAGCCCGGCACGGATTTCGTTTATTTCTCAATTCATCAGCGGAGTGCCAACGGCGGCACGCATTCGTCATCTTCCGACATTCGAGCTGATAGCCTGAAGGGACTCAGCGCGGCTCAGGCGTCGGGGAGCGGTTCGGCAGTCAGCTTTCAGGTCGTTCGAGAAGCCGGGACGTTGAACTGTGAAGGCTGGTTCAAGGACGGCAAGGGCTCCGGGAGTTTCACCTTTGTGCCCAACCAAAGCTTCGCCTCCGAGATGAAGAGTCTGGGTTATGAGCAGCTTACTGATGAAAAGCAGTTCTCGATGGCAGTGCACGACATCAGCCTCACTTTCATACGCGAGCTCAACGCGCTCGGCTACGATCACCTGACGATCGACAATCTCTTCGCGATGCGAATTCACGGCGCGAGCGCCGAGTTCATAAAAGCGATGAAAGCCGAGGGCTACGACCGCGTGCCGGTCGATAATCTGGTCGCGATGCGCATTCACGGGGTCAAGCCTGAATTCATTGCCGAGCTCAAATCTCTTGGGTACGAACACCCGCCGCTCGACCAGCTTGTTGCGATGCGAATTCATGGAGTTAGTACGGAATTCGTAAAGGGCTTAGAGGAGCAGGGCTACCAGCAGCCGCCGATCGATCAGCTCATCGCGATGCGAATTCACGGCGTGAAGAACGACTTCATCAAGGAACTGAAGGATCTTGGTTACGACCGGATCGCGATCGATCAATTGATCGCGATGCGAATTCATGGAGTGAGCACCGAGTTCGTAAAGGAGATCAAGACGCTGGGGTTCGATCGCGTATCGCCGGATCAGCTCGTGGCGATGCGAATTCACGGCGTCAGTTCGGAGTTCATTCAGAAGGCTAGATCGCGCGGCTACAACGACGCTTCGATCGATCAACTGATCGAGCTGAAGATTCACGGCTTCGACAGGTAGCGGCTTTTCATCTTTGCGAGCTTTGCGGTCCTTTGCCCGAAAGAGACTCGTAGGGCGGAAGAGGATTCATAAGATCGCAAAGTTTCGCAAAGCCCGCGAAACTGCATAGGAGAATCTGTTATGACAAACACAAAACGATCCTGGAGGAACGCTCTGATAGTCTCCACCTTGTGGGCCGGTATAGCCGTCTTCGCATTTCAGACCAGCGCGCAAGACTCACGCTCAGGCGAGTGGATAATCGATACAACTCGTGGGACGAACCAGTACCAACTCACGCTCAACTACAGATCCGAGTCGGGCCACCACAACAACATGACGTCGAATAAGATCGAGCCGGATCGGCTGCAGGGTCTCACCGGAGCGCAGATCATGTCGTCCGGTACTCACGTTCAGTTTCAGCTTGTTCGCGACGCCGGCACGTTCAACTGCGAAGGGTGGTTCAAAGAAGGCAAAGGCTCGGGCCATTTTGTTTTCGCAGCGAATCCGGCGTTTGCCGCGGAGCTTCAGAGGCGAGGCATCGGCTCGCCAAACGAGGCGCAGATGTTCTCGCTTGCGATGGAAGACGCCAGCCTGGCCTTCGTCGATGAGCTGAACGCGCAAGGCTACGATCGACCCTCAGTCGATCAGCTTGTTAGGATGGCTCAGCACGGTGTCACGCTCGAATACATAACTGAGCTGAAGAGTTTGGGGTACAGCGTTAAGTCGGTAGACCTGCTTACTCGGATGGTCGACCACGGAGTCAATCCGAGATTCATTAAGGAACTCGACGCCCTGGGCTTCAAGCAGCTTCCGGTAGAGACGCTTATCAGAACGGTCGATCACGGTGTGAATCCGCGTTTCATAAACGAGCTTCGTGCCGCGGGCTATGAGGGTTTATCGCTCGAGCAGCTCACCAGAACCGTGGATCACGGAGTCAACGCGAAATTCATTAAGGACGTCGAAGCACTCGGCTATGGCCGTCCTGCGCTTGAGCAATTGGTCAGGATGCAGGATCACGGAGTGAATCCAAAGTTCATCAACAGTCTCAAGGAGCTCGGCTTTCAGAACTTGCCGATTGAGCAACTGGTTCGAATGCAGGATCACGGCGTGAATGCGGCATTCATCACGAAGATGCGCTCGCGAGGATTCACAAACAATTCGATCGATGAGTTGATAAAGTTAGCCGACCACGGGTTCAATAACTAAGAGAACTGGGGTGGGCCGTTGTCGTTAGCGCAATCGGTTCAATAGCAGATCGCGTACCTCTGTGAAGAGGGCGGCGTCGTCTTGTGAGTTCAATCTGATCTTAAGGACGCCGCTCGGGGCGAAGCTCGCCGAGCCTTCCGAGACCATCGCGATTAACTTGTCGGCATCGATCTTCGCGTCTTCAGTGAACTTCACCGCGAGCCGGTCGCCTTCCCGGTCGATCGAGATGATTCCTAACTTGGAAGCCTCGCGGCGAAGACGTGAGTATTCGAACAGGTTCTCGACTGTCTCGGGAATCGGTCCGTAGCGGTCCGCGATTTCTGCGTGCACGTCCGCCAGGTCTTCTTCGCTTTCGGCCGAAGAGATTCGCTTGTAAGTCCGAAGCCGTTGGCTCATGTCGTAGACGAAGTCCTCGGGTATTCGAATGTCTACGCCGAGGTTGATCGCCGTCGACACGTCGTCTTCGACCGGCTCACCCTTCAGCTCGCGAACCGTGCGTTCGAGCATCCGCGTGTACAGATCAAACCCGATCAAGTCGATCTGTCCCGATTGCTGCGCGCCTAACAGATTACCCGCGCCTCGAAGCTCGAGATCCAGCGCGGCTATGCGGAACCCAGCGCCGAGGTCGGAAAACTCTCGAATTGCCGCAAGCCGCCGCCGCGCGATGTCCGTCAGAGTGTCTTCGGCCGGGATCAGGAGGTATGAGTACGCTCGGCGGTTCGACCGCCCGACTCGACCGCGCAGTTGATAGAGCTGCGCCAGTCCGTACTTGTCCGCGCGGTTGATGATGATCGTGTTCGCGAGCGGAATGTCGATCCCGTTTTCGATGATCGTGGTGCACACCAGAACATCAAGATCGTGGCGGATGAATTTGAGGATGACTTCTTCAAGATCCTTCTCGGCCATTTGTCCGTGACCTACGCCGATGCGTGCTTCCGGAACAAGTCTCTTAATCAAATCTGCAATTGTGTAGATCGTCTCGACGCGATTGTGAACGAAGAAAACCTGGCCGCTTCGTTGAAGCTCCAGCTCGATGGCCGAGCGAACGACCGAATCCGAGAACTGAACTACGTGAGTTTGAATGGCCAGCCGATCGCGCGGAGGCGTTTCGATCACCGACATGTCACGCAGCCCCGCAAGCGACATGTTCAGCGTGCGCGGAATGGGTGTGGCCGACATCGCGATCACATCGACTTTCTTGCGCATCTGCTTGATTCGTTCTTTGTGGGCAACCCCGAAACGCTGTTCTTCGTCGACCACCAGCAAGCCCAGGTCTTTGAAGCGGATGTCCTTTGACAACAGTCTGTGAGTTCCGACTACCACATCGACTGTTCCGGCTTCGAGCGCTTTGACGGATTCCCTTATCTGCTTTGCCGAGCGGAACCGCGACAGCATGTCGATGCGAGCGGGGAACGGGCTGAAGCGCTGTTGAAAACTCTTGAAGTGCTGAAGGACCAAAACAGTGGTTGGCGCAAGAACAGCTACCTGCTTGCCTTCCATCACAGCCTTGAAAGCGGCTCTCATAGCCACTTCTGTCTTGCCGTAACCCACGTCGCCGACGATCAACCGGTCCATCGGTTGCGTGCTTTGCATGCCCTCCTTTACGTCTTCGATGGCGGCTTCCTGATCGGGCGTGAGCTGATACTCGAACGCGTCTTCAAACTCATGCTGCCACGGAGTGTCCGCGCCGTAGGCGTGACCCTGAACAAGCCTGCGCTCGGCGTAAAGCTTCAGCAGCTCTTCGGCCATGTCGCGCATCGCACGCTTGGCTCGTGCTTTCGACTTTTGCCAACCGATGCCACCGAGCTTGTCGAGTGGAGGATGATGACCTTCGCTCGCCGAGTATCGCTGGACGAGATCCAAACGTTCGACCGGGACATACAATCGAGCTCCCTCTGCATACGTCAGCAGCATGAACTCGCGCGTATCGCCGCGGGCGCGTTCGAGTCCGGCGGCTACGTTGCCGGTTGGTCCACCGGCGGTTGCAATTTGCACGAGCCCCTGGAACTGCCCGACGCCGTGGTCGACGTGGACGACGTAGTCGCCGACCTTCAAGTCTCCGAGATCGGAGAGAAACGCAGCGGCGGTCCGCTTCTTACGCGACTTCTTGGGAACCGCGCGTTGCGAGGCCGCGCGTTCGACGTCGCCAAAGACATCGATTTCGGTCAGCACGGACAGGTCGGCGGGAGGAAGCACGAATCCGTTTGCGAGCTTGCCGACTGTGACTATCCGACGGCCGCCGGGGGAGGAGTGTTTCGCGCTCGCATGGGCGCTCATGGACGGCGCCAGCACAGCAGCGGTTGAGTAGTCCGCGAGCATTTCAGTTACGCGTTCGGCCAACCCGAGGCTCGGCATCACGAACAACGTGGTGCATGTTTCCGATTCGAGGTCGTGAGCCATATTCGCGATGCGGCCGTGGTATCGCCGAGGCGATTGCGAGATGGCTGCGATGTCGAGAGTTGAGGACACGATCGGGAAAAGGAAGAGCGGCGCCACTCGCTGGTTTGCGAGCTTCGAGAAGGCATCGAGCGTTGTGCTTTCGGCGCTCGCAATATCCGCGTTTGCGAGACTGAACTGTTCATCGGTGGCGGCTGCGTCGCGGCCGAGCAAACGAAGCTCGATGCGTGTCGCAGCTTCGAATCGCGTTCGAAGTTCTTCCGAAGTCAAAAACAGCTTGTCGGGTGGCAGCGCGAGCTCGCCCGAGTCGTCAGCAAGCGAGAACCGATCCTCGAGATAGCGATAGAGGTCAGCGGCGCGCCGCTCGATCTCGACCGGTTCATCGATGACCATCACCGCGTCTTTGAAGTAATCGAAAGCCGAAGACGTCAGCGGTCGCGTCAGCGGTAATAAATACTCCCAACCTGGGAAGGGCTCGCCTCGTTCCGCGTGTGCGAGACGCGCTCGCAGATCGCGACGGAATCGGTCGTCTTCCCAGTGGCGCCCGGCGGCTTCGGCCCACGACATAAACTCTTCGCGGCGCACTGAAAGCTCGCGCATCGGAACGATGATCGATTCAGACGCGCGGCCTACGGAGCGTTGAGTGTCAGGATCAAACTCGCGAATCGATTCAACCGCGTCTCCGAAGAACTCTATTCTATGAGGAGCATCGTGAGCCGGTGAGAAGACATCGAGTATCCCTCCGCGAAGGCTGAACTCGCCGACCGCGCCAACCGGTTCCTGGCGTACGTAGCCGGCCGCGATCAACAAATCGATGATCAACTCGAGCGGCATTTCTTCGGCTACCCGAAGCGTGATGCTTGAAGCTTTCAGGACATCGGGCGAGATGGTTCTTTCGGCGAGCGCGCCAAGCGACGTCAAAAGAATTCGAGCCTCCCCGCGCGTCGCGCGATAGAACGCAAGCGCGCGTTGTTCAAGCACCTCGGCATGGGGCGACGTGCCGTCGTAGGGATCGGCTTCAATGGCGGGTATCGCTAGCACGCTTTGATCGCCGGCGCTGACCCCGTTGATCGCACAATAGAAGAAGTCGATGTCCGACTGGAACTCTTCGACCTCGCGATTTGATCGGGCGACGAATATGACGCGTCGATCGAGCTTTCGTTGAAGCGCTGCAAGAACCAGCGCCCGAGCGCTTCCTGCAACACCGGACAGGACGACCACACGACGTCCCGCGTTGATTTCAGACGCAAGCTGCGCCAGCTGGTTGCTTTGAAACAGAGGTCCGAAGACTTCCGGGTAATTTGTTTTAGGAACGTCGATGGCCAATCTTCACTCCGAGTCTGCGAATGAAAATCTTAGCACGACTCATCTGATACTCAGCGCCCTCGGCGTCCTTGTATGTTCAGTAAGTGTTTGATAGTGAACTCCAGTGTCAACAAGCTCGGCGTGGTAGATCGATCGCGTCCTGGTCATCAAAGACCGTCGCAGAGCGCTGATCGCCACGCCGTCCTAAAGTAAC